>JACCDW010595814.1_pt1 | contig 106346 bp, 106 predicted proteins | sample 7449781 | NCBI WGS metagenome assembly JACCDW01 (sample SAMN15323449, study PRJNA562643) | freshwater metagenome | isolation source: river surface water | place: USA:Blue River Watershed | collected 2017-08-18 | reverse complement strand
GAACCGGAAAGCTTGTCCAGAGGCGGGCCTTCGGTTATAAGAGCTTTAGAAACTATCGATTGAGAACGCTAAGTGCTTGTCTTTTTAGAACTTTTTGAATCTATCTGCAGTTAAGTGAAGAGAACCGGAAGGCGCTACCTTTGGTGCCCCGGGCCGGAATTGAACCGGCACGACCCATTGCTGGAGTCCCAGGATTTTAAGTCCTGTGCGTCTACCAATTTCGCCACCGGGGCTCTGGTGTGCGGAAAAAATGATAATCCTCGAAAGTCCTTGGCTCGGTCAATCGCTGGGCCCGCAAAGTGCGAGTGCGTCAGGGGTTCAAGCTCCACTTGGCCATCAGAGTTTGGAAGTCCGCTGGCAGGGGAGCGTTGATTTCCATGGGCTGATGAAGCACGGGATGCTCAAAGCGCAGGCTCTTTGCATGAAGCATCAAGCGGGGAACGCGAGTGTCTTTTCCGCCGTACATAGAATCACCCAAAATTGATGCTTTCGAATGCAGCAAATGCACTCGGATCTGGTGTGTCCGTCCCGTCAGAGGCTGAGCTTCGACGAGGGCTGCCTCGGGTGAAGAGGCCAGTTTGCGAAACAAGGTGTGGGCAAAGTCGCCGCCGGATTCTGTGCGGAACATTTTGACCGAGTGCCCATCTTTCCTGCGCGCCACCAAATGGTTTTGGATCTCCCAATTGTCTTGGGTGACTTGTGGTTGCGTCAGCGCCCAGTAAATTTTCTGGAATTTGTGAGTGCGAAACATCTCCGTCAGGGGAGCATTGGCTTTCTTGGATTTGGAAAGCAAGATCACTCCGGAAGTGTCACGGTCCAAGCGGTGATGCAAAAAAACATTCTCGCTTTTGAGCTGTTTTTTCAAGACGGTGAAAAGGTCAGCTCTTTTTTTGTCGACGGTCGGCTGCGAAGGGAGCCCTGGTGGTTTGTTGACGGCAATGAGAAACTCGTCTTCGAATAGAAATTCCAGTTTCTCATTTGAGCCGGCTGACATGAGGATTTCCCTTCAAGTAAAAACGTAAAGGCCAATCAGCCGCTTCGCCGGCAAAGTCGATTCCAATGCGTTTCGTTTTCACAATATCGGACCTCTTCACTGTAAAGTCACCTTCTTCTATCCACAGAACTGTGTCTTTGGAGAAAAGCGACAGTGCATTTTGCTCACGTGTGATTCCCCAGGCTTTGCACAATCTGCCGGGGCCTTGAGTTTTGGCCTCTCTCGGTTGAAGGGGCTGCAAAGCTCGGATCAAAACCGCCTCGGGATGCTGTTCATCGCCAGTCACCACATTCAGACAGTGGTGAAGGCCGTAGATCATGTAGACATAAGAGTGGCCGCCCGGAAGATAAAGAGTTTTGGCGCGCTCAGTGAGTTTGCCATGAAAGGAGTGGCAGGCCGGATCTCTCAAACCCAAGTAAGCTTCGGTTTCGACAATGACTCCGCGAAAAATTTCATTTTTGGATTTTCGAAAGCACAGTGTTTTTCCCAGCAGATCCCGGGCCACAGTCTTGGTGTCACGAAAGTAGAACGATTGCGAAAGCATGACGGTGAAATATGGGTTCTTAAAAAAGAAAGTCAAGGCTCGCAAAAATTTACTTTTTCCGCTCTTGACCTGTGCAAAGACAAACCCATTTTCACTATGTGAGAAGAAATGGAAATCAAAATCAAATGACGGGAGGAAAGACCATGACAAGAAATGCTCTGATGAACAACTGGATGCAAGAGGCCGATGAAATGTTCCGTAATTTCACTCCGCTTTACCGAGAAGCGGGAACTCGCAATGGATTTGCGCCAGCAGTTGATGTGAGTGAAACCGAAAAAGAATACAGTTTCCACTTTGATTTGCCAGGGATGACGGACAAAGACCTCACCATCCGTTGGAAAGGGCGCGAACTGCATGTGGAAGGAGAGCGAAAAGCACATACTGAAAACAAAGATCTCCGAGTCCACCGCACAGAAAGAGTTTTCGGCCGCTTTGAACGAAACTTTGTTTTCCCCGAAGAAGTGAATGCCGAAAAAATTGAAGCTAACTTCAAGGATGGTGTGTTGGAAATCAAAGTGCCAAAGGTCGAGAAAGCCCTGCCGAAAACGATCCCGATTCGCACTCAGTGATTGAAAGGACCCTGTTCGATCCCTCATCGGACCTGGAAGGCCTGGGCAAAAGTCCCAGGCCTTCTTTTTCATCTCCACTTTTGACGGTAATTAAGAAAAGCTAAGATGAACTCAGGAGGGTGTGCAATGAAAACGGCTCGAGATCTCATGAATCCGGTGACTCCGTCGCTGTCATTTGATTCGACCGTTCAGGACGCGATTCAGTTTTTTGAGAAACACCCTTATCAATTTGCGGCTGTGTCAGCTGCTCGCGATCGTTTGAATGGCGTTTTGACAGAAGGCAATTTGGTGCGAATCTACCTTCGCTATCAAACTCAGCCAACAAAAGAAGCCCTTATTTATTACCGCGACTGCTTTGAGCCAGCTCAATTGATTTCCGATTCAGAGCCCTTTCACGAAGTTGTGAAAAAAGTGATGACCTCGGTCGGTCACCGAGTTTTCGTGATCGACACTCAAAGCAATGTGGTCGGCCACATCACGGCCAAAGATATTTTGCCGGATCTCGCCGGCCGAACTCCTCAGGCGGCTGCGGCTTCGCCCGCTGCTGGAAAGAGCGAAAGCCCTGCGGCTCCGGTAGGGGCTTTTGATGAATTGCGATCGCAATTGTATTTGTACGAAAGTTTTTTCTCCAAAAGTCCTTTCATGATGCATTCAGTGAATCCTGCTGGCTTTATCCAGATGGCCAACGAAAGTTTGCATGCTGTATTGGGATACGAGTACGGCGAGTTGATTGGAAAAACGATTTACGATCTGTACCCGAAGCGCAATCACGAAAAAGCCCAAAAGGGAATTCAGACCATTTTGCAAAACGGGTATCACGAAGTAGTGCAAGGTGAAATGGTTCATAAAAACGGAACCACGATTGCTGTTGAATTGTGTTCAAGGGCTTTGGAAGACCCTTGGAGCAATCCGATCGGGACAATTACAGTGTCTCGCCCGATCGAGATGAAGCTTCTGTTGAACGCGATTTAGTCGAAGCCTTTTCCATGCGATCTGCCATTTTTTCACAAATGGCCTGCATATCTTCTGTCGCCAATCTTTGTTCATTGAGATCCGATTGCAACATTTTGAGATCTTTGGAGTCACATCCAAACTGACTCAAATTGTTCTTGATCGCCTCAGCTTCACTTTGAGTCATTTCCAATTTCCAGATCAATTTGATCTTCAGCCACTCTTGCAAATACTGGCAAACATAGCGGCGATTGGCTGGGATGTACTGGTCCGGAGCGCTATCGCCTTTGGACATATTTTCGAAGCCATCAACAGCCATCAAATGAAAGTTGTTCGCCATAAAGTTTGCGTACAAGCAGCGTTTCTTTGCGGACCAAGTCCAAGCGCCTGAGATGAAAGCGTTTTTCAAAGGTACCACATGGTCGATTTGAATCTCGCGAGCCGAAGTGCGCGTTCCGCCAGTGTAAGGATCTTCCCACAAACCTGTGTCGACGAGACAGCGATTGTGAGGTTTGAAAGTGACTGGCACCTTGGAATCTCGAATCAAAGTCTTGGCGCGAGTGTTGAAGCAAGTGGTGTCATGTGGATCATTCACCCAAACGCCAAAGTGTTGTTTTCGGTTGTAGGGCTCCGGAGACACAGGCTTGGGTCCATCGTGGCGCAACCAGCGCAGCAAATCCAGTCGGGTGACTGTGATCATGGCATCAAAGCCATCTTGCAACATGTCCGATGGAGTTTTCAAAAGTCGTTTGGAAGAAGAATCCGAAATCGTGAAGTAAACAGAATCTTGATCATTTGCAGTCGGTGCGGCCTTCGCGAGACACGCGAAACTCAGTAAACTTGCGAGCAGCCATCTTGCATTCGTGCTGAGCATTCGATTTCCCCCCAGAAATCTCCCGCCGATCCATCAGCGGATGCCCCTAGTAAACCCCGACCTTCAGATAGTGTTCAAGTGATTGTTCGTCAGGACAATGTCAGGATTTGAAGATATTCGAGCGCTCTTTGGGAGGCTCTGCGTGACGAATCTTGAGGCAGCTCTAAGATCTTGAAAAGACCGATCAATCTAAAAATCAAACGTTTGATTGAAAATCCGATTGAGTTAATCAAACGTTTGAATTAGCCTTAAACCCATGGACAATAAACAACACAATGCTCCAAAAGGAAGTTCGGACAATTTGCGGGACGATGGGTCGGCGCGCAGTCGTCTTCTGGAAGTTTCCACTCGGCTGTTTGCAGAAAATGGACTGGATGGAACCAGCACTCGCGATATTGCCAAAGCGGCGGATCTCAATATCAGTCTGATCAGTTATTATTTCGGCGGCAAAGAAGGGCTCTACAAAACTGTTCTGACCGAGTTTGGCGATACGATGCAAAAGGAAACGAGCCAAGTCTTGGCGGGCTTGGATTTGCACAGTCTCAATCGAGAGTCTTTTCAAAAAGTCATGCGTTCCTTGATCAAGCAAATGCTGCCCTTGAAACATTCGCATCGGGATATTCACACCATTCTTCACCGTGAAATGATGGCAGGGCTTCCGCATGCCAAAGATGTCTATGAAAACGTTTTTTCGCGCATTCTTGAAACCATTGTCGAAATTTATATTCGCGGCCAGAAAAAGGGATTTATTCGCAAAGAGATCAATCCTTATATTCTGTTTTTCTCAATGGTGCATTCGGCAGACACGTTCATGCAAATGAGTGGATGCCCCGTTCAAATGAAATTAAAAGACCACAAAATATTAAAACTCCCGGAGCAACTCGAGGAGTACGGAGAGCAACTCTATATGATATTCGTCGAAGGTGTGATGTTATGAGCTACAAAAAAACGGCACTTCTTGTTTTTGCAATTTTCATGGGCCAGCAAAGTGCAGGCGCCATGACTTTGGAAGAGTACTTAAAGCTTGTGCAAAGCCAAAACCGCGGCCTGCGATCTTTTGGAGCCTCCAAAGAAGCGGCCTCGCAGCGCTACGAGCAGGGCAATTTAGAGCTCTCTCCAGTCCTGTTTGGCGGAGTCAATTACTTGGACGACAAAGCCCGCACTTTTTCGACAGCGGGAACTTTGACTCGCAATGAAACCAATCAATACAATTTGGGAATTTCCAAAAAATTCTCTTCCGGCACGCAACTCTCTTTGCAAGGAGTGGTGCAAAGCTCAAGCTTGGAAGCGACCACTCCCGCCACGGGCCCCTTGGCATTGGACATCAATACCAGTGCCTTGTCGGTTTCCTTGAGCCAGTCACTGTGGAAGAATTTCTTCGGACGCTCGACTCGTCTTCGCTGGGAAAGAGAATCCTCGCAAAAACAAATGGAGATGGTGAGCTATGATCTGCAAGCTCAACAAACTTTGATTCGCGCCGAAGCTGCATTTTGGGATTTGATGTACTTGCAGCAAGAATTGCAAATTCGAGTCGACAGTTTGGAAAGAGCTCGTCGCATCGAGGGCTGGGTGCGTCGCCGAGCCAGCAATGGGATTGGCGACCGCGCCGATGTGTTGAATGCCCAGGGCTTGGTGGCAGCTCGCGAATTGCAACTGTTGACAGCACAAGATGATTTGAAAGCCGCGGAAAAAAATTTCGCTGATCAAATTGAATGGGGTTCGGATCAGCCGCTTCCCAAATTGCAAGGCGAACTCGAGTCGGATCGCGCTTTGGATTCTTTTGTTTCCGGTGGCAAAGGTGAAGTTGTTCGCTTGGACACTTACATGGCGGCCTTGGAAGCTCGGGCTCGCCAAACCAGTTCGGAAGAAGCTGTCGAAAATTTGCGTCCAGATGTGATATTGCAAGGACAATATAAAACCAATGGCTACGGAGATTCTGCATCCAGTGCTTTGTCCGAAATCAGCGACACCTCTTATCCAACAGCATCGGTGGGAATCAGTTTCAACTGGCTCCTGGATGGCGACAACAAGCAAGCTGTGAAAGGCGCGGCTCGTGCCGACGCTTTGGCCGCCAAACTCAAAGCCGAAAGACAGCTCCTGGAGAGTCGCACGGCCTGGAATGAAATCAATCGCCGTCATCGCGAGTTGAGTGCGAAAATCAAAGCGGCTCAGTCTCTCAGCGAAGTGCAAACCAGCAAAGCCGCGGCGGAAAGAGACAAGCTTTCCAAAGGGCGTTCGATCACTTCGAATGTGATCACGGCGGAGCAGGATGCAGCGGAAGCGCAACTGACTCTGACGAAATTGAAAGCAGAACAGCGAAAATTGGAATCTCAGGGAAGAATTTTTGTCAAAGTTGAGGAGTTGTTATGAATCTCGCCGGACTTTCGATCCGCAGACCTATTTTTATCACGTGCATCGTTGCCCTCATGCTGGTCTTGGGATTGATTTCCATGAAACGCATGAGTGTGGATTTGTTTCCGGACGTCACTTTCCCGACGATCTTCATTCAGACTGTCTATGCCGGAGCTTCACCACAGGACATGGAAAAACTGGTGTCCAAACCCATCGAAGAAGAGATGGGGAGTCTCAATGGTCTGGATAAACTGTTCTCGCAAAACTCGGAGAGCATTTCCTATGTGACCTTGACTTTCAAAATCGGCACTGATGTCAAAGATATGGAACAGCAGATTCGTCAGCGCTTGGGAAATATTCGCAACAAGTTGCCGACAGATATCGATGAACCGATCATTCGCCGCTTCGATCCGGCCGATCAGCCGATTGTGCAAATGGCGGTGACCAGCACTTTGCCGCAAGCCGAGCTTTTCGATTTGGTGGATCAAACAGTGAAAAACCAATTTGAAACTGTTCCCGGAGTGGGTTTGGTCAATATCATTGGTGGTCGCAAACGCGAAATTCAGGTTCTGGTCGACAAAGACAAATTGCAAGATCGTCAGCTGTCTCTGATTCAAATTGCCGACAAAATCCGCGCCACTTCTCGTGACGTACCTGTGGGCACATTGAAAAATCAGAAAAATGAAATTGTCGTTCGTGCCAATGGTGAATTCGGCTCGGTGAACGAAATCAAGGACGTCAATGTCAGCTTCTTGGGCTCTGATCAGGCAGTGAAGCTGTCATCGGTGGCGCAAGTCGTGGAAGGTCTAGAAGACGAAAAAACTGATTTCGCTTTCCGCTCCAAACAAAATCAGTTCGAAAGACAATCCGCTATTTCATTGAACATTTACAAGCAGTCGGGTTCCAACACTGTTGAAATCGTGGATTTGGTTCGAGCCCGAATTGACAAGGTCAATGACCTGCTCAAATCCCGCAATCTCGATGCCAAAGTGAATATGGTGCGAGAAAATTCTCGTCCCATCCGCTTGAATATCGCCGATGTTCGCGAGTCGATTTTGATCGGTGTCGCGCTTTGCGTTTTGGTGGTCTTTTTCTTCTTGGGCTCTGGAAAATCCACTTTCATCACGGGTATGGCTTTGCCGAATTCGCTCTTGGGCGGTTTCGTGATCATGTACGCCAGTGGTTTCACCATCAATATCCTGACGCTTTTAGCCCTGTCATTGGCCGTCGGTTTGCTGATTGATGATGCCATCGTCGTTCGAGAAAATATTTTCCGTCATATTGAGATGGGAAAATCTCCCAAGCAGGCCTCCTTGGATGGGACCAAAGAAGTCGCTCTGGCTGTTTTGGCCACCACTCTCGTGGTGATTGCGGTCTTTGGCCCGATTGCCTTCCTGCAGGGGATTATCGGTCAGTTCTTCAAACAGTTCGGATTGACAGTCGTCTTCACGATGCTGATTTCGCTGTTTGACGCTTTCACTGTGGCGCCGATGCTTTCGACCTATTTGGCGACAAAAGCGGATCATGGCCATGACAAAAAGAAAAAAGGTCCTGTGGGCCGAATGCTCGCAGCCTTTGACCGCTTTCAATCGCGATTGGAAGATCGTTATGAAAAAGCGGTTGGCTGGGTGCTTTTGAACCGGGGAAAAGTTCTGGCTTCCGCTCTGGTGCTTTTTGTTTCCAGCATTTTCATGGCGGGACTGATTCCTAAAAACTTCCTGCCTCAAGGAGACAATGGAGAATTCCAAGTCAGCATGGAATTGCCATTGGGAACGTCTTTGGCAACGACAAAAGAGTTCGTGAAAAAAGTCGAAGAAGTGGTGGTCAAAAATCCAGCGGTCGAGTTGACTTCGACGGTGGCGGGGTACTCCACTCGTCCTGAAGCCAATCGCGCCACTGTGTATGTTCGCTTGGTGCCTCGCAAAGAGCGCCAAGGAAACACCACTCAAATCAAAACGGAAATGCGTGAAGCTCTGAAGCCACTCAAAAGTGAAGCTTTGATCACCATTGGTGATATTGATATTGGCGGTGGCGGTCAGAAAATTCTCAACATGGTGGTTCGTGGCGAAAATCTTGATGAGCTCAGTCAGTATGTCGAGAAGATCAAACCGAAAATTGCCGCCATTCCAGGTCTGGTGGATGTGGATACCAATTACCGCACCGGCAAGCCGGAATTCCAAGTCGTGTTTGACCGGCAAAAAGCCGAGTCCTTGGGTGTGTCCACGGTCACGGCCGGCAGTGAGCTTCGGGCTCGGGTCGAAGGTGTGACACCGGCCACTTATCGAATTTCTGGAAACGAATACGAAATCCGAGTTCGACTCAGTGAAAAGGACCGCAATTTGCGCGAAGAGTTTTCGAGCACTTTGGTTCCGAATGTGAATTTCAATCAAATTCCATTGAACCGAGTGGCTGAAGGCCGCGAAGTGAAGTCTTACTCGCAAATCAATCGCCTGAACAAGGGCCGTTACATCATGATTGATGCCAACATGGGGCCGGGCGGAAACTTGGGAACTGTCACCGCGGAAATTGAAAAACTCCTGGGACCCACCAGTGAGCTCAAGCCGCCAGCAGGCATCAGCTATGAGTTCATCGGTCAAGCGGATGATTTCAAAGTGCTGATTCAGAACATGCTCTTGGCCATGGGCTTGGGTGTTTTGTTGATCTATTTTGTGCTCGCTTCACTTTATGAGAGCTTCATCACTCCGATCTCCATTTTGACCGCACTTCCCTTGGCGATGACGGGAGCTTTCGCGGGTCTGTTGATCACTGGCAAGTCCATTGATCTTTTCTCGATGATTGGAATTGTGATGCTGATGGGGGTTGTGGCGAAGAACTCGATTCTTTTGGTCGACTACACGAATGTGTTGATGCGTGAAGGAATGGGGCGAAGCCAAGCTCTGCTCAAAGCTTGTAAGACTCGTTTGCGTCCGATCTTGATGACCAGTTTGGCTTTGATTGCCGGCACAGTGCCCATTGCGATTGGTTTGAACGAGGCTTCAGCACAGCGAACTTCCATGGGAGTGGCCATCATTGGCGGCTTGATCAGTTCGACATTCCTGACCCTGTTGGTGGTGCCAGCTTCGTTTGGTTATGTGGATGATTTGAGAATGTGGCTGGGGCGAAAATTGATTCGTCTCACTGGCGGCATTGATGAAACCGGATCTGGTGCAAAGCCAGCGGTTGAAAGCTCCCAGGATCTTCCCGTGGTTTCTAAATAAATCACGGGTACAATTTGTAAATTCCTCGAAAACTTCGAATCTGGTCGACCTTTTGATAAAAGGCCGACCAGTCGTCTTTTTGGTCGATATGAGACCAGATTTCTTCAATTTCATCGATCAACAAAGTGCAAGGCTTTGAATTTTGAAAATAAGGATGGCGAGACCTTTCGGGATCTTCAACGGTGCAGTTTTTCAATGCCTTTTTGAGTTCTTGGAATTCGGCCGTTTGATAGAGCTTGGATTGTGGCGAGTGGGACAGTCGCTCTTCTTGAACTCCACCAAATAGATCAAAAAAAGTCTGTTCAAATGGAGCCTTGTTTTTTGAGAGGAAGAGGAAAAACTGCGCCAGGATCTCATCGGCTGTTTCCAAGGATTCGGGTTTGAGATTCAAGCGATGAAAGAAAATTCGAATCACTTCTTGAGTGAAATGCTGACTGTAAGATTCGATTTTTTCTTGGATGATGATTTCAGGGAAAGCTGTTTTCAAGGCTTCTGCCAATTGCACGAGATTCCAATAAATGGCGCTGGGCTGGCGGCCGTAACAATACAGCCCTGAGCGATCAAAATAAGCAGCCGTGAAAGTCGGATCATAATTCGGCAAGAAGCGGTATGGTCCGTAATCAAAGCTCTCGCCTGTGATATTCATATTGTCCGAATTGAGAACTCCGTGAACAAAGCCAGCCATCATGTACTGGGCGGAAACTTCCGCCAATTTGTGTGAAACTTGCAGCAAGAAATTTTCCGCCAGGGATTGCGAGCCCAAAGGAGCTTTTTGCAAAAGTTCCGGATAGTAATGTTGGCTGCAGTAATTCAATAATTTGACGATGTTTTCCGTTTCATTGAAGTAAGCCAGTCTCTGGAAAGTGCCGATGCGAATATGGCTGAGACTCATTCGAGTCAATACGGCGGAGCGGGTGGGAGAGGGTTCATCGTTGCGAATCAGCTGCTCTCCAGTTTCAAAAAACGAAAAAGTTTTGCTCGTGAAAACTCCGAGACTTTCCAATTGTTCAGTGGCCAAAGCTTCGCGCACGGCTCCTTTGAGAGTCAGTCGACCATCGCCCGATCGTGAGTAGGGAGTTTGCCCGCTGCCCTTGGTTCCCAAGTCATAAATGCGTCCGTCAGCACCCTGGAACTGGCCATAAACAAAGCCTCGGCCATCTCCCAATTCTGGATTGTAATGGCGAAATTGATGCCCGTGATAACGCAGGGCCAGGGGCTCTTTGAGGTTTCCGGGCCAAGCTTCAAAATGGTGAAAAAAACGAATCCAATCTTCGTCGGAAGTCATTTCTGTCATTTGCAGATATTGAGCTTTGTCATGATTGAGAAAGCGGGGTTTGGCCTCGGGGAATGAAGCCGGCCGGACAGCATCGTAAAATTCGGGCCCTAATTCCAATAGAATCGGTGTAGAAATCGCCATAAAGCACCCTAGCAGCCGTTTGGAAAAAATGAAATGCCCGAGATGTGGTAAGAGGTGCAGTCATTGACTGTCTGCGCTGGGAAGTCCATAAAGGAAGGCGATGAGAGCCTGGATCTTGAAAAATATCGAATATGTCAATTGGGACCGATGGGGGATGGCTTTGTCCTTCGTGTGCGCTCTTCATTGCGTCTTAACTCCTTTGGTGATGCTCTCCATTCCTTTTTTTGCGCGTTATTATTTGGCTCATCCACTTTTTCACCTGTTCTTTGCATTGGCCATTGTTCCAGTGGGAGTGGTGGCTTTTGTGTCGGGATTTCGTCATCATCGACGGCTGACGCCAATGGCTCTTGGTTTTCCGGGACTGGGACTGGTCGCTTTCATTCCCTATCTTGTGCATGATTTGCATTTTAATATTCATGAGCCGGCGCTCATGGTGATCGGAAGTTCTCTTTTGATTGCGGGTCATTGGTCCAATCGTCGGTCCTGCATGACTTGTCAGCGTCATTCGACGCGCAGACACGCTCACTGAATTTTCATTTCACTTTCATTTGGCTTGGGTGTTGAATTGGAGTTGGACAACAACGACCAACCAACAGGAGTCTTTCTATGTCTCAGGATAATTCTCGTCGACAATTTGTGAAAATCGCTTTGGGTCTCAGCGGTCTGGCTTTGGTGGCGCCTCGATTGGCTATGGGCCAAGAGCGCCGTCGTGGTGGCGCAGCCGGTGGTACAGCTGCTGGTGCAAAAACTTTGGTGAAGCCCGGTGAAGGGATGGCGGCCAGCCTCAATTATGTTGAAAAAAACAGTGAAGTGAAAAACCCAAGCTTGAAAGTTGAGCGTCAGGGAATGCCATTTGCGCAGCAAACTTGTGCAAACTGCATGTTCTACACAGCGGATGGAAAAATCGGCGCCGACGATGTCGGCAAATGCACGATCTTCAGCAATCAGTACGTCAAAGGTGCTGGCTGGTGCAGCAGCTGGGCGAAAAAAGCTTAAGCCTAAGAGTTTTAGAAAGTTAAAAAAAAGCCCGAAGTTCATCGCTTCGGGCTTTTTTATTGGAGTTTGGGTCGGGTTATTCTCTCAGAGCGCGGCGAAGAATTTTTCCCACATTGGTTTTAGGAAGTTCAGCGCGGAATTCGACCTGGCGTGGAACTTTGTAATTTGTCAGTGATTTCTTGGCATGGGCGATCACTGCCTCTTCACTCAAATTCGGATCTCTTTTCACCACGAAAGCTTTGACGGCTTCTCCAGATTTTTCATCTGGAACGCCGACGGCGGCCACTTCCAAGACGCCGGGGTGGGAGGAAATTGCTTCTTCCACTTCATTGGGATAAACATTGAAGCCAGAAACCAAAATCATGTCTTTTTTGCGATCCACGACTTTGAAAAAACCATTGTCGAGCATGATGGCCACATCTCCCGTTTTCAACCAACCTTCAGCAAAGACTTTCATGGTTTCATCGGGGCGATTGTAATAACCTTGCATCACTTGCGGGCCCAAAACGCAAAGTTCGCCTTCTTGGCCTTGGACCACTTCCTGCCCCTGGTCGTCGATGAGTTTGACCACAGTCGAGGGGAGCGGCATTCCGATTGTGCCCACGATATCTTTATTGCCTGTGATGGGATTGCAGCAGACCACCGGTGAAGCTTCAGTGAGACCATAGCCCTCGAAAATTGCGGACTGCGTTTTCTTTTTCCAGTTTTCAGCCACAGTGCTTTGCAGGGCCATGGCCCCTGCCACCGAGAGCTTGACTTGCTTAAAGCTGATTTTTCCAAATTCAGGATGATTCATCAAAGCATTGTACAAAGTGTTCACTCCGGTCATGACCGTGAAGGGGGTTTCGCGAAGAGTTTTGATGAAGGCCGGAATGTCCTTCGGATTGGTGATCAAAATGTTGTGACCACCATAAGTCATGAAGGTCATGCAATTCACAGTCAGAGAAAAAATGTGATACAGCGGCAAGGCCGTGATGATCACTTCTTTACCTTCTTCTAATAGAGGCTTCATCCACTCCATGATTTGCAACATATTGGCAATCACGTTTCGGTGAGTGAGAACAGCGCCCTTGGAGACGCCGGTGGTGCCGCCGGTATACTGAAGAAAAGCCGTGTCTTCCAATTTCAATGGAACATCGGCATAGGGGCGCTGGCTGCCAATTTCCAAAGCCTGTTTGAAGCTGTAAGCTTGCGGCAAGTTGTAAGCGGGAACCATTTTTTTCACGTACTTGACGACTGAGTTGACGATCAAACTTTTAGGAAATGGAAGAAGATCTCCAATTTCAGTGATCACCACGGATTGAATGTCTGTGTCTTTCAATACTTCTTCGAGATTGCTGGCATAATTCGCTAAAATCACCACAGCTTTGGCGCCTGAATCCTTGAATTGGTGGCGCATCTCTTTGGGAGTGTAGAGGGGGTTGGTATTGACGATCACCAAACCAGCTCGCAAAGCCCCAAACATGGCAATTGGATACTGCAAAAGATTCGGCATTTGAATGGCAAGGCGATCGCCCTTTTTCAAATTCAGTTCATTCTGCAGAAACGAAGCGAATTGACCGACTTTATGATCCAATTCATCAAAAGTGAGAGAGGCTCCCAAATTGGAAAAGGAAGGAGTGTTTCGGTATTTGCGAACAGCCGAGTCGAAAACTTCCATCAAATGCTTGAACTGAGTCAGATCAATCTCGGGGTTCACGCCTTGAGGGTAATTCTTCAACCAAATTTTCTCCTGAGAAGGTAAGGCCATTTCAACTCCTTTTGATTTAGCGGTTTCTCAAATTCTGAGAAAAAAGTGGCTCGCAATCAAGGCCGTATGCGTGAACATTCCTTGGCCAATTCGTGCCGCTCTTTGTTCCTTTGACCTTGGTCTCATTCTGAGACTTTGAGAAGGTGCTGTAAGTTATTGAAATAACGAAGGAAAGGCGGCGGCTATCTGGCCTATTCGTTGCAAATCTTAAAGTGGAGGTGTTTTATGGGATCTTCACCACTGAAACTGATGCTGAGCTTGGGAATTCTTTTAGTTTTTCTCACAGGCTGTGAGCGAAGCAATTTTCAAGCAGAATTGCAAAATCCCAAAGCAAGTTCGAAAACAGTCTTTCAAAATAACAAAACTGTCGAAATCGCCACTTCCATTCGCATTTTAGCCGAAATGAATGTCATTTTGTCAGAAGTTTCGCCCATCTTGACCAATTCCTCCGAGGCTCCATCTCAAGCCAATGTCTTCCAAGTTTTGCGGAAAGGTCTCGCTCAGGAATTCACGGACAATGGGGTTTTGCGCGAATCGATCGGCTCTTCAGGCAAAGAAGGCGGCAAAAAAAGTGAAATGAAAATTCAAGCCTGCAAAGTCGGAAATTCCAAGCTTGTGTCCAAGCCGAATAAAAAAACTGGAATTCTGGAGCATGCATTGCATTTTCAAGAGTGCGGCGATGAAAAAACGAGTTCGATTTTGGCCGTGTGGAGACAAGAGTCTCCAGGTGTTTGGAAATTTCGCTTCAATGTGGCGGCCTTGAGCTCGGGTCCATTGAACTCTTTTGGTCGTTTGGGTTCGAGTTTGCTCAATGAAGAACTCAAAGCCCAGTGTGAAGTTCATTTTCATCCTGAAGACAAAGTCATTGATGGGCTTTTGTGTTTGAATTTGACTCAAGATGCTCCCGGCAATTCGGCCTTGCATCTCAAGCGCCTTGAATACTTGCGCAACCGCAAAATTCGAACGGAAGCAGACGGGATTGTCTACGATTTGAGTGGGGCGCAGAAAAAGAAAAAATCTGAATTCAAAGCGCGAGAAATTCCTGAACTCAACAATGTGACGATTGATATTCATCCCGAGGAAGAGAAAACCGCTACTCCTGATAACCAAAAGGTCATGGACTATCAAATCCAGCAGACGGTTCCGGGAATTGAGAATTCGGAAAAGGTTGAGACCTCGGAAAAGCCGGAAACTTCGAATTCCAAAAATCCTGTTGCTAAACCGGCTATTGGAAAAGAAAAGACTGCCGACAATCCTGAATCTGGCGAAGCACCAGAGGACCGCGTCAATCCCGAAGAGGGGGCTCCGGTTTCCGGAGAGCTCGATGTTCCGCTGATGACATAACCTGGGAATTGCCCTAGGCTCTTTTGTCTATGGCAAAAAAATCTCAAAAAACAGCGTTGATTGGCGAAAAGGTTCCTGACTTCTCAATTCCTTCGACTTCGGGAGAAGATTTTCAGTTGCAGGATTTCAAAGGAAAAAAAATCGTTCTTTACTTTTACCCCAAAGATTCCACTCCGGGCTGCACAGTGGAAGGAAATGAATTTTCCAAACTGATCAAAGAATTCCGCAAAAACAAAACTGAGGTTTTCGGGATTTCCCGGGATTCTTTGAAGTCGCACGACAATTTCAAGTGCAAACAGGATTTTCAGTTTGATCTGCTTTCCGATGAGGACGAAACAGCTTGCAAAATTTTTGACGTGATTCATGAGAAAAACATGTACGGAAAAATGGTTTTGGGAATTGTTCGCAGCACTTTTTTGATTGGAGCTGATGGAACTCTTTTGCAAGAGTGGCGCAAAGTGAAAGCCGAAGGCCACGCCCAAGAAGTCTTGGATGCGGTGAAGAGTTTGAAATGAAAATTTATGATCTGACTCCAGTCATTCACTCGGGACTGGGAGTTTTTCCTGGCGATGTTTCTTTTCAGAGAAAAGTCTCTTTGGACTTCCAGCAAGGGCATAATTTGCTTTTGTCGAGTGTTCAAACGACTTTGCATTTAGGGGCCCACGCCGATTCCAGCTCTCATTACAACTCCCAAGGTGAAGGTGTTGATCAGAGGCCCTTGACATCTTTTTTTGGTCGCACGCAAGTGATTCGAGTGCAGGGTCGTCGGGGGGATCGCATTCGCCTCGCAGATTTGCAGGAAAAAAAAATTCAGGCACCGCGTGTTCTTTTTTGCACTGGAACCTTTCCGGATCCCGATCAGTGGAATTCGGACTTTATGGCTCTTTCTCCGGAAGTGATTGAAGAACTTCATGCTCAAGGCTGTGTTTTGGTGGGGATTGATACTCCCAGCGTCGATCCCGAATCGTCGAAAGCTCTCGAGTCGCATCAGGCTTTATTTAAAACAAAAATGTCGGTGCTGGAGGGCTTGATGCTCGGGCAGGTTCCCGAAGGAATTTACTCTTTGATGGCAGTGCCTTTGCCAATTCGAAATGCCGATGCTTCGCCGGTGCGGGCTTTGCTCTTTGAAGAGCCGGACCTTTTCAAAGAGCAGTCCGGCTTTGAAATCATCAACTCAAAGATTTGAAGATAAATTGTATCCCATTTTGGCTTTCAAGTCGGCCGGGAGGCCGGGAACCATTGAGCGGGGGATAAAGAATGTCGTCAAATTGAAGAGGTCGGTGAAAATTTTGTGGCGATCCGTGGCCGACTTCAAATAGTCGTGTCCTGACGAACCACCAGTTCCAATTTTTCTTCCCAGCATTCGATGCGCCATCAATGAATGGCGGTATCGCCATTGAGTCATCAACTCATCCAAATTGATCAAGGCTTGAAGCAAACGGAAAGGCATTTGCAGAATCGGCTCCTCACGGTAGAGCTGAATCAACAAAGCCGCATGCAGGGCTTTGGAAGACATGCGGAAATAGTTTTGAGCTTGCAGCTCTTTGTATTTGGCTTCGTCAAACAGAGCGCTGAAAGTCTGCAATGTGGCTTCAATTTGAGCGACATTGCGTTTCTTTTCCTCCTCGGTCAGTCGAGGGTTGGTTTCCACCACGTGACGGTCGGCAGCTGCCAAATCTTGAACGGCCTTTTGGTAGGACTTCCAAAAGCTGAAAGTTTGAGTTTGCAGGAAGGGAGTTCTCTCGAGCCATTTTTCCAGAAGGTCAAAAAGACTGGGGCGAGTGACGATCTCCTGCATTTGCTTTTGCTGATCCAATTGCAATTGCGAATAAAAAGGCTGCTGATTGTAATTCAGTCGCTGATCCGGCTTGAGTCCCAATTTGGTTTCCAAGCAGCGCCACTGAAAGCTTTGGAATCCAGAGGCAGGATAGAGGTACTCGCGGAAATCCAAGAAATCCAAGGGTGTCATGGTTTCCAAGACATCAATTTGACCGTTGATGAATTTTTGAATTTCAACAATTCTTTCCAGACGGGCCACGGCCCATCCCATTCGCGACTCGTCGATGCTGTCAGCTGAAAAGGCTTCCATGACAGCGTCCAACTCAAAAAGCATTTGTTTGAACCACAGTTCATAGGTTTGGTGGACGATAATGAAGAGCATCTCGTCGTGGGCTTTGTTGCCGAATTCTTCGGATTTCAAATTCTGAGAGCCCAAAAGAGCATCAAGTCCTAAGTAGTCATGATATTGCACGGCTGGATATTTCATAGTTTCCTTTCCTGGCTGAGTTCCCGAACTCGGCTCAAGAAATCATCGATGTCTTGAGAGCTCGTATCCCAGCTTGTCATGAGACGGCATTCAAAGGTTTTTTCATTCCAAACATAAAAGAAGCTGTGTTCGCGAAGACTTTTCACCCAAGTCTTTGGAAGGCGAACAAAGACAGCATTGGACTGCCTGGGAGCTGTGATTTCAAGTTCTTTTACATCACTCAAGCCCAGATACAATTTTTCTGCCATCGAACAAGAGTGAGCGGCGATTTCTCTCCACAAACCATTTTGCAAATAGCGTTCAAACTGCGCGGCGATAAAGCGAGTTTTGCTCGGAAGCTGCGCGGATTGTTTTCGAATGTATTTGAAATTTTCGGCTAAGCGAGGGTTGAGGAAAATCACCGCTTCTCCCATCATCAGGCCATTTTTGGTTCCACCGAAACTGATGACGTCGACGCCTAAGTCCGTGGTGAATTGACGGAAATCCTTTTGTAGAAAATGTGCGGCATTGGCCAAGCGGGCTCCGTCCATATGGACCCACAAGTTTTCGTTGTGAGCCCACTCGACGATGTCTTTGATTTCTTGCAGGGAATAGCAAGTTCCCAATTCAGTTGGTTGCGTAAGGCTGATCACTTTGACTTGGGAAAAATGCTGATCGCCCCTTCGGATGACGGCTTCTTTGAGAGTCTGCAGGGGCAGTTTTCCTTGTTGACTCGGAAGATCGATGACTTTGCAACCAGCAAAAAACTCAGGTGCTCCGCATTCATCGACCTGCAAGTGTGCTTGATCAGAGCAGAGAACAGATTGATAGGGTGTGAGGAGAGCGCGAAGACTCAAGACATTGGCGGCAGTGCCATTGAAAACAAAAAACACTTCCGCTTTCGGGCCGAACTCTTTTTGAAAGAGAGAAATGGCTTTTTCGCTCCACTCATCGGTGCCGTAGCTTGGAGCATGGGCTTGATTGGCTTCGCTGAGAGCGTTGAAAATTTCAGGATGGATGCCGGAATGGTTGTCACTGCCGAAGCCGCGCTTCATGCCTGTCCTCTTTGTAAGTGCAGGGATAAGTAGCGATGCAGAAATTGAGCGGCCAGTTTGACTGTGCGATTGTCCGAATCCAAAGGAGGAGAGACTTCGTAAATCGAGAAAGCCCGCCACTCAAAGGAATCCATGAGCCAGCTGAAGCTCTCCATCAGGTCTTCGGTTTTTAAACCAGTCGTCCAGGATTGAGAGCAGCCTGGGGCTTCGCTGGAAGTGATGGCATCGATGTCTAAACTGAGCCACAAGGGTCTCCCCAAAAAGGGAGAGAGTTCTTTTTGCAAAGTGGAAAGCAGTCCGTTCTCAGAAATTTCGGAAAGCGGAATCAAATGTGCTTTTTGAGAAAGGGCCCAGTCCCAATGAGCGGCGCTGTTGCAGTGGGGTTGCAATCCGATTTCCCAAAAATCAAATTCTCCACTGAACTCATTGAGCAGACGAAAAAAAGGAGTTCCCGAATTGTAACCTTTGTCGGTGGGGCGAACATCCAAATGTGCATCAAAGTTGATTAAAACTGGCCGCAGATTTCGAGCCAAACAGGAGCGCAGAAAACCGGCTCCATCGGCATAGCCGTAATCGTGACCTCCCCCCAAGCTGGCCCAGGGGATGAAACTGTCAGTGGCTAACTGGGCCCGAGTTGCGCCTCGGTCATGGCGATCTTTGAGCGAAAGAGAGCTGGATTGCAAATCACCCAAATCCAAAAGACGTGGACGTTTTCGAATCTGCACATGTGGAGTCATTTTGTAAAAGACTGTGCGAATCGATTTGGGTGCTTCTGCAGAACCAATGCGGCCGCCGTTGAGCTGAATTCCTTCATGATCGGGATAGCCCCATAAAAGCAGATCGGCTTGGGAAGGAGCGAGGGGGCCATCATAGGAAACAGAACACTCTCCCAAGCGGATGTCTTGGGGATCTTTCCGGGAAAAAAAGACAGAGGGATCAGCGGGTGTCCAGAAGCCAGGCATCATCAATTGGATTCAATTTTTTTCAGATTGAATCGCTGTGTGATTTCACCAGTTTGAGAGTCATTTATCTCTAATTTGGCCATGTCATTTTCAACATTGATGCTTCCCAAGGCGACGGAAGCGCGGTCGGTAAAGAAAATTTTCCAGAAATTGCCATCGACTGGCGACAGCACGTAACTGAATTCGCTGCTTTGGCGATCCCCGTTGAGTTGGAAGTTAACTCGAGAGTAGTCGACAAATTTGACAGTAACTCCGGGAGCTTTCCAGGTGCCGAGCAAGCGGCGAAGAGAGACAAAATCAATCGCCTCGAGAATCACAGTGTTGCGGGGTCCGAATTGGCCACGTCCTTGAATGCTGTCAAATGTGCTGAGTTTGGAGAGAGTTTCACTCACCTCTAATTTGGCGGGAGTGATGGCAAAAGTCCGGTGCGAGATGGAGTCAGTGAAAAAATAAGAGTCGCTACTGGAACGGACGACATAACCCTGCAAGCTCGTCTGAGCCAAAGCACCGAAACTGATGACCGAAATCCAAAAGAAGACTGACAGAATTTTCATTTGCAGGGTTGTCCCATCGCCTTGGCAGCTGGTCAAAAAAAATGCACCTTTGGCGCTGAGCGCTATTTTGGACTCAATTTGCTGGAAATTTCCTCCACCACTCGATCCAAAATATGTTGGCCATGTTCGGGGCGAGACATGCGAGGGTCTGACCCCATGCGTCCATCCGGGAAAGTTTCTCGAAAGACTTGCGGGCTGAGGGGCCATGCTGATTTTGCGACTGTGGGGAAAAACTCAAAATTTCTCTGAGTTTGGAAGGCTTGGGGGTGGCTAGCCATGGTCACTGAGATCTCACCATTGGTGGCGTGAAAGCCATTCCAGTCCCCGTAGACTTCTTTTTCGTAAGTGGTCACTGAGGGCAAGTGCCACCAATTGAACAATTCCAGTTTGAGCCGCGAATTCTCGTGAAGGATTTCAGAGAAACTTGCTTGCAGGGTCGGAATGTTTCCACCGTGGCCGTTGATAAAGTAAAAATTCACAAAACCAGCTTGGGCGTAGCTTTGCACGATGTCTTTCAGGACTTGCAAATAAGTAGAGGGTTTTAAGGCGGCTGACCCGGGAAAGGCTAAATGGTGCAGGGCCATTCCATAAGTGAGTGGAGAGGCGACAAGGGTTTTTGTTTTGTGACCGACTCGTTTGGCCACTTCCCAAGCCGTCAGGAAGTCGGTGCCGATGAGACCGGTGGGTCCGTGTTGTTCGGTGGATCCGACGGGAATGATCAGGTCCTTTTTGCTTTTGAGGTAGGTTTCCACTTCGGGCCAAGCCATCAAATAAATTTCCATGCGCACCTCTGCTATGATTAAATGAGAACATGCTCGATTTGTCACTGGCTCTGAAGAAAATATTTCCGCTGACATTTTCACAGTTCCAGGAGATGGAGGCGGAGAAAGTTGTTCGTGATTTTTCAAAGGATTGGAGTCTTGAAAATCTGCACTTTTTCCCCATGTTTTTGCGCGAAACGAAATGCGCCACTGGCATTGTTGAAACTGCCGACTATGAGTACCTTCATCATTCCTTGAAAGAACAGGATTTTTCGACTCCGAAAAGTTCTGGCATTTATGTTTTGAATCCCAGTTTGCGAATTCTACTTCTTGGAGAGTCAGCTCGAAGCTTGAAAAAAGAACCGGGTCTTTATGCGATTTGGAAGTGGCAAGATCAGGTTTTAGAAATGAAGTTGAGTGAACGGCAGTTGGAAGTTTTGGAGAGATTGCAGGAAGACGTGGTGACTTTGCCGGAGGAGTTTGAGGAGGGGTGGGGGAGAGTTGTCCTTGAAGACCTCCTCTGCCATCGCATCCTCCTTAAACTGGCCCCTTGATTTGTTGAAAGATGCTCTTGAAGCTGAATCGTTACGAGCACTTCCACTCTATATTTTTGATTTTGTCATTCTGTGATGGTTCATCTCAGCTGAGGGATTGATTGTGAGCGAGGGCCGCCAAGGTCAGGTGCATTTCCAATCTGTCTGGAAGTTTGGTGGTGCACCAAGTTCTTCGGATCAATCGATTGATATCAGCTCGCAATTTAGCACAAGTGTGATTCAGACTAAATAGAGGATCGAAGCCAACTTTCTTGAGCTCTCCTTGGCCAACAATGCAGCCTCTTTTTCCTTTGAATCTTTGGTGCTGACATTGAGGAAAATATTTTCTTACATCTTTGGGATAGTGCGGATTTTCATCGGATTTAATCAGGGCATTGGGGGTGATTAAAGACTCAATCGAGCTGAAAAGTTTTTTCCTTCCCTCGGGCCTTTCATCTTTTCGTGGGCCGTATTTTTTTCTCGAGATGGCGGCCAGCATTCCTTTGGCCGGCATTCGCGAAACACTGAACCCCAAAATCCTGCGAGTTTTGTATTGCACTGCCAATGTGACTGATAAAGGCTTGCATTTGGTGTGCTCAAAAGTCTCTAAGTCATCAAACTCAATTATCTCACACCTGGCGAACTGTGCATTGAGCTGAGGCAGCAGCACTTTGGCTTGGCCAGACAAAAACAGAAATTTACGTACCACAGTTTTGCGGTTGATCTCTAAAATGCGAGCAATTTGTCTTTGCGACACTCCGGACACCAAGAGCTTTGAGATCATCCGGTTCAAATGTCTTTTCCTCTGATGTCGACAGGGATCGGAGCTTGCCTTGGAAAAACACTTGCCGCACTCGTGGCAGCGAAAGCGAGAGACTCGGCGTTTGTCGCTTTTTCGGTAGTAACTTCCGAATCGGCTGATATGACTTTTTAAATTTGTTCGCGTTCCGGAAACAGAAGAGTGGGAAGAACAATAGGGACAAGTTGGTTTCATTAGTGGCAGGAAAAGCAATTCCTCTGCCATCAACAAATCAAGGGTCCAGTTTAGGGGAGGTTAGCGGCGCTCATGATTTGGCCCAGCAATTGAATATGATTCAACGGATACTTCCCCACACCCGAAATCATCAACTGGCGAACGGCATCCTTTTTAGCCACTCCTTCAAAAGTGATCAAACGGTCCAAGGCATTGCAGGTCGCCACAATCACCGCCATGGGATCCATGCGAGACTCCGTCAGTCCGTTGGGGAAGCCCTTTCCATCCACATACTCTTCATGTTGAGCAATGATGTTGATCACTGTCTGATCAAAGTGCTTCTTGTCCTGAACCTTCTGCGCGCCCGTCAGCGGATGGCTGCGGTAAACTTTTAATTCCGCTTCCGTCATTTCCCCGAGGGGGCGGGCAATGTTCAGGCCCGAGTGGAAATGTTCAAAATCGTGCAGCAAGGCCCCCAAGCTCAGCAACTGCAGTTGGCGAGTGTCGCCGAGCTCCAATTTCTTCGCCAAAGCCACTGCCAATGTCGCCACCGTGACCCCGTGGTGGGCAATATTGTGATCGGCATTCTCAATGTTAATAATATGAGAAATCGAAGAGTCTTCCTGAGTTAAGAACTCAACGAACTTTCCAGCGGCTTCTTTGCTGACCGAATAGAGAATTTCGTTCTCTGGATTTTCCATCACGGCTTCCGCATTGCTCTGCTGGTTTCCGTGAACGATTTCGGCGCGATTGACCAAAGATTTTCCCGAGTTGCGATCATAGGCCATTTCAATATTGCGCTGAAGGTAACTGCGGTAAGAATTCTCCGTCTCGGGCAAGATAAACATCTTTTTCATTTTGCGGCTTTTTAAGCGCTTGAGGCGTTCGCCCTCAAAAGAGTCGCCGCGACGGACATAGAGAATGTATTTATCGTTGATTTTGATGTAGGCATCGAAGTCAATGGGTTGGTCGCCACGCAAAGTGCTCACACGTATAGGAATATAATCCATCATTATCTCTTTGTTTGCCATTGTTCGAAGGCCAAGCTTATCATCACTATATATGGCAGTTTTAGATAAGGAAATTCTAAAAGACTTTGTGGTCGAGTCCAAAGGACTTATTGCGCAAATGAACTCAATTCTAGAAGAGTGCGAGGGCGATCTCTCCCAGGCCAAAAGTCTGGAGCAATTTGGATTGTATGTGGATCGGATCATGGGCGCCGCCAAGAGCATTGCCTTGACCGTCGATTCTAGTCATATGATTCACAAAGTGGGGGATTACGCAGCGATTTGCAAAGCTGTAGGCTACAAAACTTCCCAACTTCATGACAATCAGCAATTTTACGACATTTGTGTCGCTCTCTTGATGGATGGAATCGAAGTTCTCGATGCTATGATTTCAGGATTGAACACCGGGCAATCAGGAATCAAAGAGCTTTTCAGTCAGACATTTTTGGAAAGATTGCGTTGGGTGTCTTCGGTCTTTAGTTCGGACATTCGATCCAGTGTGGATGTCGGATCCGAAAAGGGAAAGCAAAAGCTCACACAGTCCGACATTGATGATCTCTTGAAAAAACTCGGTTTGGACTGAGGGAAAAGGGGGAAGAGGTGGCCAAAGCTTGGAAAACCATTCCCGTCAATCGCGGGAAAGACGAAGCTAAAATCGATGCCGAAGATTTTGAGCGAGTGTCGGCGCACACATGGAGAACAATCACCTCTTCTTCGGGGCGACGAATTGTCGTCACCACCATTTCAACTCCCAAAGGATACAGGCAGCTCACTTTGGGGGCTTTTTTGATGAAACCTCCCAAAGGCAAACTCGTCTATCCACGTCGCTTTCAAAATGGTTTTGATTATCGAAAAGAAAATCTCATTGTCTGCTCAATGAGTGATCGCCAGAAGATTCTTCCTAAAAGCCGCAAGACTGGAACCAGTCGCTACAAAGGGGTTTCATACTATCCTAAAAATTCCTGCTGGCGCGCTGGAATTCGAGTCGAAGGCAAGGCCATTCACTTGGGTTTTTTTGATTCAGAAGAGGAAGCGGCTTTGGCTTATAACAAAGCCGCGCGAAAACACTTTGGCGAAATGGCCTATCAAAACACCGTCGTCAAAGCTCAGCCGAGACGCAAAGCTGACAAGACTTAAGAGCGCAATTTGGCGAGAGCCCAATGGACCAGCTCTCGCAGTTTCTCCTCGTCAGCCCATTTAAAGATCTCCGGGGTCAATTCTTTCATTCCCTGATTGGCAGCCACCAGAATTGCATTTCTTCTCAAGCCAAATGGCCCTGCTCTTTGCAGAGGTGAGCCGGTGTATTTTTTTTGCAATTGTTTTCCGGACAAAGTCAGGATTTCCTTAAGCTCCTGGCGCAAATTTGTCTTTTCAGAATCGCTAAGGACTCTTTTCGGCAAAGTTTCGAGTGTCTTCCCAAAGACTTTTTGATTCCACGGGCAGACAGTCTGACAAAGATCACAGCCGAAAAAATGGTCGTGAACACTTTCTCGCAATTCGACTGGTGGGACTTGGCGGGATTCGATGGTCAAGTAGGAAATGCATTTGGTTGCGTTGAGTGTTCGGGGTTTTTCCAAAGCTCCTGTCGGGCAAACCTCAAGGCAGCGTGTGCAAGTGCCGCAAAAATCAGGCTGGAGCTCGGCCTGCACTCGCATTTTTAGCGAAGTGAGAATCTCGCCAATTAGAAAAAGGCTGCCCTGCTGGCGATCGATCAAGCAGGTGTTCTTGCCGACCCAGCCCAAGCCCGCTCGATAAGCAAGATCTCTTTCCAGCACAGGAGCTGAGTCTGTTGAACAAAGAAAAACCTCCTCTGGGAATTGAGCGCGCAAATGTCGGGCGATTTGCTCCAATTTTTCACGCAGCCAAAAATGGTAGTCTTCGCCTTGAGCGTAGAGGGCTGTGCGCAAAGAGCTGGCAGGAGAAAATTTGGGGTGAGGGAAGTAGGAATGCGCAAATACCAAGGCTGATTCCAAGCGGCTGTCCAGCAATTTGGGATTTTCTTTCTGCGGGTAATGGCGAACTAAATATTCCATTTCGCCATGATAATTGTTCTCAATCCAGGATTTGTAGAACTCCAGGCTGATAGGGTTGTTCAGCGAAGTGGCTCCCCAAGAGGCGAAACCAAGTTTTTGAGTTAAATTGTTCAGATCGTCATTCAAAGAAGACATCGACATGCGATTGAATTTTACATAACATTTCCACAGAGGTCATGGACTTATATCAGAGCAATCCGCAATTTTTATTGGCAGAGAAAATCTGCAAAACTCTTCAAAAGCAGGGTTATCAAGCTCTTTTGGCCGGGGGATGTGTCAGGGACTTTTTGCTCCAACGACAGCCCAACGACTTTGATGTGGCCACTCAGGCCACTCCCGACGTGGTGGAAAAGTTGTTTCCCAAGACAGTGGCTGTCGGAAAGGCCTTTGGTGTCATCGTGGTCGTCGAAGGGGATGTTCAAGTTGAAGTGGCGACTTTTCGAAAAGATGGGCCCTACGTCGATGGACGGCGCCCCCAATCTGTGGAATTTGCAGAAGTCGAAGAGGATTCTCGGCGCCGTGATTTTACCGTGAACGGACTCTTTTATGATTTCCAAACTCGGCAAGTGCTCGACTATGTGGGCGGAGTTGAGGACCTCCACAATCGCCAACTTCGCGCCATTGGAGAGCCGGCTAGGCGGTTTGCAGAAGATCATTTGCGCTTATTGCGAGCCGTGCGTTTTGCAGCGCAATTGGGATTTGAAATTGAAGAACTCACTTGGCGACAGCTGGTGTCCAATCAAAAACTGATTTCATCGGTCAGTGGCGAAAGGATTCAAGATGAAATTTCCAAGTTGCTCGCCTGTGCTCGAGTGTCGCAGGGGCTCAAGCTCTTTTTTGAATGTGGTTTGCTTGCGACTTTGCTGTCTCAAAAGCAATTGAATTGGAAAAGTCCACAGCCGATTTTTGCGGTGGCCAATTCGTCTTCTATGGAAGATTTATGGTTCCGATTCTTTTTCTGGCTGCGAGGATTGTTGCCCAGTGAAACTGGCATGAGTTATTTTGAAAACCTTTGTGATCAGTGGAAGTTTTCTCGTCAATTGAAGCAAAGATCATTGCGAGCTTTGCAATGGACTTTCGAAGTAAAACCTTTTTTGCAGCACTCTTTGGGCGAGTTGCTCAGCCTTAGTTTCGAAGCGGAGAATTTTCGGGGGCTTTTGGCTTATTCCGAGTTTTTTCTTTCGGATCAAGAGCGGGAGGCTTTTTCTCGTTTCCTCCGTCGACGTCAAGAATTGGGAAGCGAGAAGCCAGCACCTTGGGTGGTCGCTTCGGACTTTGCCGGGAAATTGCAAGGTGAGGAGTTGGGGCGAGCATTAAAAACTTGCTACTGGAAACAGCTCGAGGGTCAGATTCAATCAAAAGAAGATCTGCTCAAGGAGTGGAGGATTTAATGGAAACTGCGCAGACTTGGCGACGAGTGTTGGCCTTTTGGATGGATTCGATTGTGGCAGCCTTGTGTTTCTTGCCTGTTTGGATTCAAATTTTTTCCTCCTATTTGGAGCTGGGTGTTTTGTCCGTGAGTTTATCATGGGTGTTGATAGGCCTGCTTCTGCAGTTGTTCTACAAATGGCTATTTCTTTATTTTCTGGGTGGAACGCTGGGGAAGTTAATGATGGGGTTGCGAGTTGTTCCGAAAGATCAACTGGAGGGCTCCTTGGGGCTCTTCCAGAGTTTTTTGAGGGTATTGACCGATTCTCTTTCTTTTTTCTTTGGCCAGGCTTTGAGGTCTTTGGCCTTGATCCGATTTGATCGGACCCATGTGTCGGATTGGGTGGCGGAAACTCGGGTGGTGCAGTATGCTCCCCGCAAACGCCCTCCGACGCGGCATTGGATTCTAGTGCTGATTGTGTTTATTTTTTCTTTTCTCAGCCAATTTCAAACTGCCTATCAGCTTGTGCAACGCTCGACATTTGAAAATGGAATGATTGTTGTTGACGCAAATCATTAGGACTCTCGCCCTGGATCAAAGTCGATCAGAATATCTTGAGTGAAAATAAAATCAGCATACCGCTATTTGAAAAATCGCTTTTTGGCATTTCGAGCGAGAGCCATTGCCAATCCCTTTGCTGTGGCCATTTTGTTTGTGATTCTAGCTTGGTTTTCAATTGGGGATATTGAATATCTCCTGGAAAACGAAGCGGTGAATGGAAATATCAAGTCATTGGAAGATGGCATTTGGTGGGGGATAGTGACTTTGCTCACGGTCGGTTATGGGGATCGTTACCCAGTGACCACCGAGGGGCGAATCCTGGCGGTTTTTCTCATGCTCGCAGGAGTGATGGGAATTGCTGTGATCACTGCCAAAATTTCATCCTTTTTTTTGGAACGGGCTTTACGCGAGAGGAGGGGTTTTGTGGACACGCAAACTCTCAAGAATCATTTTGTCATTTGTGGCTGGAAAGAAGAAATGGCTGTCTTTCTTTTGCAGCTTCTGGATTCCAATCAGAAAATCAAGGATTCGGATCTGGTTCTTCTCAGCAATGCGCCGGACCCGGAAATTGAATCTTTGCTCTCAGTTCCCAGGCTGAAAAATATCAAAACCATTCGCGGGGATTTCTTTGTCGAGGTGAACCTCAAACGAGTGGCGCCGGAAAGAGCTGCGAAGATTTTGATTTTGGCGGATGCCACTCCCAATGCCGCTGGAGTTCCGCCGACGATGACCGAAGCGGATGCTCGCACCATCATGACCGCTATGACTTTGAACAACATTGCTCGCGGCGTTCCTGTGGTGGCGGAAATTTTGGATTCGGCCATGGATCAGTATTTGAAACTGGCGCAAGTGAATGAAATCATTTACAGCCGAGATTATTCCCGACTCTTGTTGGCCATGGCTTCCACAGGGACTGGAGTCACCAATATTTTTCACGACTTGCTCAATCCGGCCAGTCCTTACTTTTTGACCACAAAGCCACTGCCTCCTGAGGCTTTGAATCAAACTTACGGCAAAGTTCAGGAGATTTTTCAAAAGCATTATCCGAGCGACACTTTGATTGGCATTTTGGAAAACTCGGGAAACAGCCACGTGGCCAAAGAAATGGCCATTCGCAAAGCTCAGCAGACTCCGAATGTCGCTCAACTGGTTGCCAACCTCAAAGAAGTGAAAGCACTTCGCTTCAACCAGCCGCAATTTGGTTTGCCAGCTGAATACATGATCCGGGAAGGGGCGATGGCTATCGTTATTGAAAACAGGGGGCCTGAGCATGACCCAAATTGATTTTCAATTGGATGGGCATTCGCAGATTTTGGCCCGAGTGGCGCTTTTGCAAGGGCTTCAAAACAACTCTCAGGCGCTCCAAGCTCTCGGACAAATCATGACTTTGAGAAGTGTCGAAGCTGGGCACACATTGATCACCGAAGGAAGGCCCGGTGAAGAGTTTTTTGTCTTGGTCGAAGGGCAGGTGAGTATTTACAAACAAACATTGGACGGAGACCGTTACAAAGTGGCTTTGCTCAAATCAGAAGTGACGCCAGCCTTTGGGGAGGGTGGATTGATTGAATCCGAACCACGCTCTGCCACAGTGGTTTGTGATACGGATTGCAAAGTTTTGCAGCTCAATCGAATGGAGTTTTTGAAGTTTTGTGAGACCAGCCCGCAGTGGGCGGTGCCCATTTTGCTCAAGCTTTCGCAGAACTTGGTCGGCAATCTGCGCAAAACAAGCAACGACCTTATGCTTTTGCACAAGGCCTTGATGAATGAAATTCGTTCTTAAATCTTAAGCGACCGTGATATCGACGTAAAAAGTTGCGCCGTTCTTCAAATTGAAGGGGATCATCAGTGTGGCGCCGTTGTGATACTTGGAAATGGTAAAAGTTCCTTTGATCACGGACGGAATCGCCATTTCGAAGGCGTACCCCATTTGATTCAAAGTTGTTTTGGCAGTTCCATAGATCTGGTTGGTCAATTCGCCAACGGCATCGCCCACTTCGTCTGTGATTTCCGTGTGCTTTTCGCCCAGCATATTCTCTAAGATCGTGAAAATCGAAGCTTTGTCGAAAGAGATCGACATTGTGCCTTTCATGTTGCCGAAAACCATTCCCACCATTCCAGCCACTTCACCCTTGGATTGAAATTGAGTTTGGACAGAAGGTTTTCCGGTGGTGACTTCGGTTTGAGCCATCAGAGAAATGGTTTTGACCACTCCTTCGATGAAAGCATTGATAAAGCGTTTGTCGAGTAGGGGGTTTGAAGCCTCTATTTTTGGTGCACCCATTTGCAGTCTCCCGATTACGCAGCTTTCACGCCACTGTGTTTGGTCCAGATTCTCTCGAGTTTTCCTTTGAGAGTGCTGGCGTTGAATGGCTTCACCACATAATCAGAAACGCCAGCTTTGGCGGCTTCAACGATGTTTTTTTGCTCGGATTCGGCAGTGACCAACATAAATGGGAGAGTTTTGAGGTTTGTGTCGGACTTGCAGGCTTTGAGAAGATCAATCCCTGTCATGCCCGGCATATTCCAATCGGAAATCACAAACTGGAAAGGCTTTCCAGAAGTTTGGGCTGTTTTCAGAGCTTCGAGTGCTGGAACGCCATCTTCTGCTTCTTCAACATTGTTATAGCCCAGTTCTGTCAGAACTTTCTTGATAATTTTTCGCATAGTTGCAAAGTCATCGACAACCAGAAATTTGGTATCTGTTGGAAACATAATCACTCCCCTGAAGGTTTAAAAACCTGAATACAGGATTAAGATCGGTCTAGTTTTTAAAAAACTAGAGTCCAAAGTCGTTGCTTTATAATAAGTTTGCTGACAGACTTTAAGACAGGATCAGGGTGTATTGTTTTAAGACAAGCGTCTGGAAATAGGGATTGTTTCCGGTCGATTTTGTGAATTTTTCTGGGCAAATATCCGGGTCACGGCCAGTCTGGTTTTTGGTTTTAAAAATTGATTTTTAAAATAAAAAGACTAACCAAGGCGCCATCGAAAGGTGTCTTAAAATTAAAAGGGGAGGAGCAAGGATGCTCAGAGATGTCCTAATTCAAAAAGGTCTGTCAAACAGAGAAGCTGAGGTTGCAGAGCTGGTTTCTAAAGGTTTGTCGAACAAGGAAGTTGCAAACCAACTGTTCGTCACTGAAAAAACAGTTAAATTTCACCTCACAAACATTTACAAAAAAATGAACGTTAAGTCGCGCGCGCAACTGATCGTTTGGTGCTTGCCTCACCTCGGCTTCGTCGAGAACGAGACAAGAAACGAAACGACTGTTCAAGCAGTTCGCAACGACTACAACTCAGCAGCAAGCGCAACTCAGACGATCCCCGCTGGAAGCGCAACTGTTGGTGGAACTCCAACGATCATTCCTGGTCGCACAAACGATATCGGCGGTAACCGTGGTGGGAACTCCGACGTCGGCATGGGAATGTAATTAGTCGATTGTTAGAAAGGGTTGTCACGACCGATGGCAGGAGCAGCAGGTAAACCAGTCTCGGCCTCCCAAGTTGTGATGACCCAGTTAGTTTTGCCTTCTCATACCAACGCCCTCGACACAATATTCGGGGGCGTTGTCATGTCTTGGATCGATATCTGCGCTGCCATCTCGGCACAGCGCCACTCTCAAAAAAGCGTTGTCACAGCTTCCATTGATGAATTGAATTTCGTCGCTCCAGTTAAAAAAGGCTGGGTGGTGAATCTCAAATCTTCCGTCAATTTTGTTTCGCGAACATCGATGGAAGTCGGCGTTCGGGTGGATGCGGAAAATCCTCGAACAGGCGAAGTCTTTCACACGGCTTCAGCTTATTTGACCTTTGTGGCTATTGGAGAAAATGGTCGCTCCTCGGAAGTTCCGCCTCTGATTTTGGAATCAGATCTGGATCGCCGCCGCCATCAAGCCGCTGAAAAACGACGAGCTCACCGTCTCCAGCACAAGAAGAAATGAAATCATGACGGGCAGGAAATGGCCGTTGTTTTTTTGGACTCTTGTTTTGATTCTGCCAACGGCTTGGATCTATGCCCCAGTGTTGGGTTATCAATTTGTCAGTTTTGATGACCCGTATTTGTTGGTGAATAATCCCATCGTTTTGAATTTTGATTGGAAGGCGGCTTTCACTCAGTTTGTGGCTGACGATTATCTCCCCCTGGTCTTTCTCAGTTTTGCAGTTGAAAATCATTTTTTCGGCATGGATCCTGGGATTTTCCACCTGAGCAATTTGCTTTTGCATTTGGCCAACACTCTTTTGGCTTTCACTTTTGTGTTTCAAATCAGCCAACGCCGTTTCTTGGTGGCTGGTGTGTCGGCTCTTTTGTTCGCTTTGCATCCTTTGCATGTGGAATCGGTGGCATGGGTGGCGGAAAGAAAAGATGTTCTCTTTACTTTCTTTTATCTCTTAGCACTCTTGGCGGCTTGGCGCAGGATGAGTTCTTCTCAATGGCGCTGGTCGATTTTGACTTTTAGTTTCTTTTTGCTCTCACTTTTTTCCAAACTGATGGCAGTCACTTTGCCGGCAGTGTTGGTGATGTTGGATTTGTATTTTCAAAAAAGTTTGAAAAAGTCGCTGCTTGCGAGAATTCCTTACTTTTTCACTTCACTTGTTTTTGTGATGGTTCACTTTCATTTGCACAGCCCGGAAGGTTCAGAAAGAGGATCTCTGTCGCTGAAGAATGGATTGGATTCTTTGGCTTTCTATCTTTCCAAAACGGTATGGCCGCAGGCTCTCAGTATTTTCTACCAGCAAGGGGTGGTGACTGTGGGGTGGGTCGAATACGCGGGTCTCGCTCTGTTTGGGATGTTGATAGTTTGGCTCTTGCGGCGTCGTCCTTCTTGGTGGCGAGAAGGGGTCTTGGGAATATCCTTTTTTTTCGTGACGGCGACTCCGATTCTGCAAGTGATTCCCTTTGGACATAAATTTCTGTTCGCAGATCGATTGATGTATCTTCCCAGTCTTGGGCTTTTTTGGCTTTTTGCTTTCGGGTTGCAAAGCGGGTGGGCGCAAATTCAGCGTCCTTGGCTGCGGGGGCTTGCTGGGGTAACAGCTCTGGTCAGCATTTTGGCGATGGCCGCTGTGACCACTCAGAGGCTTCCGGTTTGGGAAAACAGCCTCACTCTGTGGTCAGATGCAGTTGATAAATATCCCGAAAGCAGTGTTTCGCGAAACAACTTGGCCAGCGAATTGGTGTTGGTGGGGCGAGTGTCAGAAGCGATCGAGCAATTTCAAGCGGCCATTCGTCATGATCCAAATTATGCGGAGCCTCGGGTGGGCTTGGGGCTTGCCTATTCGGATGCAGGCGCTTTGGATTTGGCTGAAAAGGAATTGAAGAAAGCCATCGACATCAATCCTCAATTGCCCAAGGCCTATTTCAATATGGCCGTGGTCGCTGATAAAAAGCAGCAGTATCAAGAAGCTGTCGAGTGGAATTTAAAAGCTCTTGCAGTTGATTCTGGTTTTGCCGATGCGGCGGTGAATTTGGGATCGGCGTATTACAAATTGAAAGACTTTGAAAAGTCCCTTGCGGCTTTTGAGCAAGCGGTGAAATTAAACCCGAATCTCGCCGAAGCTCACAACAATTTAGGATATTTGGCTCTTGAAAAAGGAGAGGTCCTGAAGGCGCTCTCGAGGTTTCAAGAAGCTGTCCGTTTGGATCCCACTTTCGATTTGCCTCGCCAGGGATTGGCCACTGTCTATGCTCGACAAGGTGATATGGAAAAGGCTCAAGCGGAGATTGTCAAATTGCAGGAATTGCGGGCTTTGCCGAAGCCGCACCGTCGACAAGCTCCAGGCTATTTGACCAAATAATCTTTCCAACGATTGATCAGAGCTGGAGTCATTTGCGCATAGCAAATGGTTCCTTCGGTCGCGGCCTCTTTGCGCACAATGCGAGTGTCGCGAGAAAGATCGTAAATCTTGTACTCTTGCGCTTTGGGGAAGTAGAGCTCGACATCTTCTTGCATTTCATTGATGGATTCCGCCATCAGTTTCTTCAATTGATCCAAGCCCTGGCCGGTGAGAGCGGACACGAAGACTCTCGGGTACTGCCGGACTTTGAATTGCATTTCGACGGGAGCGAGATCGACTTTGTTAAAAACATGGATGATCTTTTTGTCCTGCCACTTGAACTCTTCGATCAGCTTATCGACCACTTCCATTTGTCGAAGCATATTCGGTGAGGACAAATCGACAACATGCAAAAGCACATCAGCTTCGGCGCTTTCTTCCAAGGTCGCTTTGAAAGCTTCAATCAACTGAGTGGGGAGTTTTCGAATAAAGCCGACCGTGTCTGTGACAACTGCTGGAGGGCCATCGGGCAGAAACACCTTGCGAGTGGTGGGATCGAGGGTGGCAAAGACTTGGTTCTTCGACAGGGCTTGCGCTCCAGTCAAGCGATTGAGAATCGAACTTTTTCCCGAGTTGGTATAGCCGATCAGGGCAAAGCTTGGGATTTCGTGGCGCCGGCGCGAGCTTCGGTGCTGAGCCCGGTTTTTGCGAACGCCATCGAGTTTTTTGCGAATGATGGAAACACGCTCGCGGATTCGGCGGCGGTCATTTTCCAGGGCCGATTCTCCCGGCCCCCTGGTTCCGATACCGCCACCCAAGCGGGACAGAGATTCCATCCAGGCGCCAATCATGCGCGGCAATTGATCCAGCATTTGTGCCAGCTCAACTTGCAATTTTCCTTCGTAGGTTTGCGCTCTTTGCGCGAAAATATCGAGAATCAATTGGTTGCGATCCAGAATCTTGCAGCCGATGGCTGTTTCCAAGTTTCGGCTTTGCACTCCAGAGAGTTGATGGTCGACAACCACAAGGCTCGCTTGCGCATCTTGCACCATCTGTTTCACTTCTTCGACTTTTCCAGTGCCAATCAAAGTGGCGGGATTCCATTGTGGAAGTGTTTGAATCAAAGAGCCCACGACTTCGCCACCAGCGGCAGCGACCAGCTCTTCAAGTTCCAACAAGTTTTCTTTGATTTCGGAAGTCGGCTCTGTTTTGAGCCCCACACCAATGACAATCGCACGATCTGAAGTTTTGATTTGCGCCTTATTCAAGGTTGGGGGACCTCCCATTCGATACTCTTATTGTATCAAATTGGAAATCCCCGGCAAGTGACAATTCTCAATCCTGCATAAATTTATTTAATTCATGCAATTTACTTTTTCTTGCGTCTCTCCATCAAGTACTGAGCTTCCAATGCTGTCAGAACCACCGAATTGACGATCGCATCGACTGTCGTGGTTCGTTGCAGGACATTGGCAGATTTGCGAACTCCCAAAAGGAAAGGCCCAATGACTTCGCCTTTTCCAAGCTGTTGCAAAAGCTTGTAAGCGATATTGGAGGACTCAAGATTCGGGAAGATCAAAATATTCGCCCCATGCTTCAGCTCAGAGAATGGGAAAAGTCGATTCAATATGTCCGCATTCACAGCTGTGTCGGCTTGCATGTCTCCGTCGGCCATCAAGTCCGGACGTTTTTGTTTCACAATTTCAACTGCTCGGCGCATTTTGTCTGGAGTTCCGGATTTGCTGCTGAAATTCGAGTAACTGAGCATCGCAATCCGAGGTTCAACATTGAAGTACTCGGCCACTCGTGCCACTTGCAAAGCGATTGTCGCTAATTGCTCGGCCGTGGGGTCGATATTCACGGTCGTGTCTGCAAGCAAGAGGAAACGATCTTCCAAAAGGACAATGTTGCAACCACAAGGGACCGCTTCGCGGGCGACTCCAATGGTCTGCAAGACAGGCTTCACGCCATCGGCAAACTGAATCGAAGCTCCAGTGACCATTCCGTCGGCATCGCCTTGATCGACCATCATGGAGCCAAAATAGTTGGTGTCGGCCATTAAGCGTTCCGCTTCACGAGTGGTGACACCTTTTCTTTGGCGACGCTTGTAAAGCTCTTCCGAATAGCGTTTGAAGTGAGGATGGCTGTAAGGATGAATGATCGGAATGTCATCCAATCCAAGCAAATCCAAGGATTTGATTTTCTGACGAATCTCATCGGGTCTTCCCAAAAGGATCGGCTGACAGATTTTTTCTTCCACAATCGTGTAAAGAGCTTTGAGGATTTTTGTCGAGCCACCTTCAGGGAAAACGATTTTTGGCAATTGGCCGTCGTGCAAGGAGGCATTGGCGCGGACCTTGTGAATGGCTGAGCGAATGAAAACCTTTTCAGGCCCCTGATAGGCTTCCAATTTGTCGCGGTAAGAATTGAAATTTTCAATTTTGTTTTGAGCCACTCCGGAATCCATGGCTGCTTTGGCAACAGCTGGCGCCACCCACAAAAGAACGCGAGGATCGAAAGGCTTCGGGATCAAATACTCAGGTCCGAACTTAAAGCTTTTGCCGCCGTAAGCAGCCGAGACTCTCTCGGGCACATCTTCTCGGGCCAAGCGTGCCAGGGCATCCACCGCAGCCAATTTCATTTCTTCATTGATTTGAGTCGCTCTTGTGTCCAAAGCGCCGCGGAAAATGGAAGGGAAGCCAAGGACATTGTTCACTTGGTTGGGATAATCCGAGCGGCCAGTGGCAATGATCGCGTCCGGGCGAGCGGCGCGGGCGACGTCGGGCACGATTTCAGGATCGGGGTTGGCCATGGCAAAAATAATCGGATTGGCGGCCATGGGCTTGATCATTTCGCCAGTCAAGGCGCCTGCGGCGCTGAGACCAACAAATACATCGGCGCCCACCAAAGCTTGCGCCAAAGTGCGGGCTTCGGTTTCGACAGCGAAATAATCTTTGTATTTGTTCATGCCATCTTTGCGACCTTTGTAGATGACGCCGCTTGTGTCGCACATCGTGAGATTTTCGCGTTTCACTCCCAGGGAGAAAAAGATTTTCGAGCAGGCGACAGCGGAAGCTCCGGCACCATTCACCACAATGCGAATCTCCGACATTTTGCGCTTGGTGATCATGCAAGCGTTGATCAGGGCGGCGCCGGAAATGATGGCGGTCCCGTGTTGGTCGTCGTGAAAGACGGGGATCTTCATTTCTTTTTTCAGGCGCTCTTCAATTTCAAAGCACTCGGGGGCTTTGATGTCTTCGAGGTTGATGCCGCCAAAAGTGGGCTCGAGAGCTTTGACTGCGGCAATTGTGGCTTCGATATCAATTGTGTTCAGTTCAATGTCGAAGACGTCAATGCCGGCAAATTGTTTGAAAAGCAGACCCTTTCCTTCCATCACAGGTTTGGAGGCTAAGGGGCCAATGTTGCCAAGACCTAAGACGGCTGTTCCGTTAGAAATCACAGCCACCAAATTGCCTTTGGCTGTATAGTCATAAACTTTAGCGGGATCTTTTGCGATGACTTTGCAAGGGGCGGCCACTCCGGGAGAATAAGCCAAACTAAGGGCTTTTTCTGTGTTCGTGGATTTGGTGGCGACCACTTCGATTTTTCCAGGTTTTCCTTGTGAGTGAAAATCAAGGGCTTCCTGATCATGCTGCGAAAACTGAGGTGTGTTGTGCGTCGACATAGCTCTCCATTTCTGAAGTCATCACGTTAAAACCCTCCAGCCCAATTGTCATTTCTTTTGCAATTCGTCATCGGGCTCTCGTGACTTTTAATTCGTTTCTCAAATGAGCAATTTGGGCCTAAACTTGAAGCATCAAGACTACGAATGAACCGTCAAATGCAAAGGAATGTTATGACGAATCAGAATCCCAGAGATGTGGTGATTGTCGATGGAGTGCGCACTCCATTTGCCAAATCAGGAACAAAACTCGCTCCCGTCCATCCAGCTGAACTCGGCAAAGTGGCTCTCAAAGAGCTGATTGCTCGCACCAATTTGGATGTCAATTTGGTCGAGGAAGTCATCATCGGCAACACCGGCAATCCTGTGGATTCGGTCAATATTTCGCGAGTGGTGGCTCTCAATGCCGGCATTCCACAAAAAACCTCGGCTTACACTGTGCACCGCAATTGCGCCTCGGCTCTGGAAAGTATTTCCAATGGCTATGAAAAAATCAAATCCGGCACCATGGATGTGATCCTCGCTGGCGGCACTGAAAACATGTCGCAAATGCCAACGCTCTTGCCTGAAAAAATTCAAAAGATCATGAACAAGCTTTTTGCGGCCAAAGGCCCTTCGCAAGCTTTGCCGCTTCTTTTTGATTTGTTCAAAGCTGATCTCAAGCAAATCAAAGCTCTTCTCTCAGGAAACATGAAAGACCAGTACTTTCCTGTGATTTCTGTGATGCAAGGGCTGACCGATCCTTTTGTTGGAATCAATATGGGACAGACAGCAGAAATCTTGGCAAAAGAGTGGGGGTTGAGTCGCGAAGCTCAAGATCGCTTTGCTTTGCGCTCCCATCAGCGAGCCGTTGAAGCCACGAAGAACGGAAAATTGCGCCAGGAAATTGCGCCTCTGTTGCTCGGGCCCGATTACAAGGAAACCTTGATCGATGACATTGGGCCTCGAGATGGTCAGAGCATGGAAGCGCTCTCTAAACTCAAGCCCTTCTTTGATAAAAAAACCGGCTCCATCACGGCTGGCAATAGCTGTCCAATCACCGACGGAGCGGCGGCTGTGCTGTTGATGAGTCGAGAAAAAGCCCAACAATTGGGAATGAAACCACTGGCCCGCATTCGCGGTTATGGGTTTGCGGGGCTGGAGCCTGAGCGCATGGGCCTGGGGCCTGTGTACTCGACACCGGTGGCATTGAAACGTGCGGGTCTGACCATGAAAGACATTCAGCTGGTGGAACTCAACGAAGCTTTCGCTGCGCAAGTGATGGCTTGTCAAAAGGCATTTGATTCCGACAAATTTGCTCAAGAGAAATTGGGACTGTCTGCCAAGTTGGGAGAAATTTCTGACGACATTTTGAATGTCAATGGCGGAGCGATTGCTCTCGGTCACCCGGTGGGTGCGACAGGAACTCGTATCGTGCTGACTTTGATGAAAGAAATGAAGCGCAGAAATCTGCAATTTGGACTGGCGACATTGTGCATTGGCGGCGGCCAAGGCGGAGCCATGGTCCTTGAGATGGAGGGTTAATCAATGAGCACGCAAGAATCCATTCAAATTGTTCCTCAAGGTGAGATTGCGATTGTCGAATTTGATATGGCCGGCGAGAAGGTCAACAAATTCAACACTCCGATGATGGCTCGCCTGCGCGAAGTGATTGCAGAGCTCAGCAAGTCTTCTTACAAAGCTGTCATTTTCAAATCCAACAAGCCGAAAATTTTCATTGCCGGAGCGGACATTGATGAAATCAAAGTCATGACCAGCAAAGAGCAATTCGAAAAAGCAGTGGCTGCGGGCCAAGAGATTTTCAATCAGTTGGAAGATCTGCCAATGCCAACGATTGCGGCTGTTCACGGCGCTTGTGCCGGTGGGGGTTGTGAATTCATCATGGCCTGCGATTACCGGATTGCCAGCGATGACAACTCCACCAAAATTGGTTTGCCTGAGACGAAGCTCGGAATTCTTCCAGGCTTCGGCGGTTGCATTCGCATGCCGCGCATTTTGGGTTTGGCCAATGCCTTTGATATTATTTTAGCAGGCAAATTGGTGCCAGCTGCCAAAGCCGGTAAAATCGGCTTGGTGGATCAAGTCGTGCATCCGGCTATTCTCATGGAGCAAGCTGTGAAGATGGCTCGCGAAGTGATTGCCGAGGGTGGAAAAAAGCGCCGCAAGACTTTCCAAGCCAAAGATTTGGTCACCAAGTTCTTGGAAAGTCCTTTGGGTCGTTCCGTGGTTTACAGCCAGGCTCGCAAAGGTGTCTTGAAAATGACTCATGGTCATTATCCAGCGCCTTTGAAAGTCATTGAAGTCGTTTCTCGGACTTATGGTTCCAGCAATCGTGAAAAGAGCATGCAAATTGAGCGATCTGCTTTTGTCGAATGCGCGACCATGGACATTTCCAAAAATCTCATTCACGTCTATGACCTGACGGAAATGGTGAAAAAACAATCCGGAGTCACGGGTGTGCAAGTGAAACCCAAAGACGTCCGGGCAATTGGGATTTTGGGTGCCGGCACCATGGGCGGAGGAATCGCTTACATTGCCGCCGACAAGGGTATCGAAGCGCGAATGAAGGACATCAATTTCGATGCGATTGGCAAAGGACTCAAGCACGCTCGCGATCTCTGGGGCAAAGCTCTGAAGAAAAAACGTCTGAACAAATACGAATTCCAACAAAAAATGGACAAGATTTCCGGCACTGTGGATTACAGCGGCTTTGGAAATTTGGATGTGGTTGTTGAAGCCATTGTCGAGGACATGGAAATCAAAAAGAAAGTGATTGCAGAAACGGCCAAGAATATGCGCCCGGATGCGATCATTGCCACCAACACTTCTTCACTCAGTGTGACTGAGATGTCGCAGGGACATCCACGGCCTGAGTTTTTTGCGGGAATGCATTTCTTCAATCCCGTGGACAAAATGCCATTGGTTGAAGTCATTCGCGGCGAGAAAACCAGCGATGAAACCATTGCCACGATTTTTGAACTTTCCAAGCGCTTGGGAAAAATGCCAGTGGTGGTAAAAGATGGACCTGGATTTTTAGTGAACCGACTGCTCCTGCCTTATATGGCGGAAGCCGCTTTCCTTTTGCAAGAGGGAATGGACATTGAGAAAGTCGACAAAGCTTACGTCAAAGAATTTGGCATGCCGATGGGGCCATTTGCTTTGATGGACGAAGTGGGCCTTGATGTCTGCATCAAAGTTCTGAAAATTTTCAAGAAAGCTTTTGGTTCCCGAGTGGAAATGGCTCCTTGCATGGAGAAGCTTGAGAAATCAGGCCGTTTGGGAAAGAAAAACGGCAAAGGCTTCTACAAATACGAAGATGGACGTCGAGCCGGAGTGGATGAAAGCATTTACTCGGATCTGGGTCTGTCTTCTCCGAGCAATCCACTCAATATGAAAGAGTGTTTGGAGCGGGGAGTGTTTGCCATGATCAACGAGTGCTCATTGGCGCTTTTGGAAGATCACATTGTTGAATCGCCTCATGAGGTCGATTTGGCCATGATCATGGGCACAGGCTTCCCTCCCTTCCGTGGGGGGCTTTTGAAATACGCGGATGCGATTGGCAGTTCGTATATTGTCGATCAACTGGAAGTCTATGCGGCCAAAGGGGCCGGGCGATTGAAGCCCAGTCAGCCTCTGCGCAATATGGCCAAAAATTCCGCCAAGTTTTACTGATCTCTCAGGGCAAAGCACAGTTGTTGAAACCCTCAACAACTGTGCGCCTGAATCGGCACTTCCTTCCTTTGCCTTCCTTTTTCCCGAACTTTCGTCTCAATTTGAAACAGCTTCTTGGTACGAACATTGAAACTCTTCTGATTTGAGGTGTTTCCATGCGTTTCCTGGTTTTGCTTTCACTTTTGATTTCGCCTCTGGCCATTGCGCAGAACCTGCTCCCTTCCGCAGGGACGGAAGCGGTGGGCGCCAGTTATTGCCGAGATTGCGTGGAGCACTTGGGTCGACCAACAACTTTGACTCGGGATCAATTGGATGTGATTCGCAAAACGTCGACTTTGGATCTTTTAAATATTCAAAGAGAGACAGCGATTCGGGCCGCTTCGCTCGAATCGAAAATCCAAGAAGAGGCGGAAGCGGAAGAGGTTCGAGCCAAGGAAAATTCTTATGCCGCCCGCGCTAATCGCATGAATGTCACCATTTCTTCGATGGAAGCTTTTGATCAACAGACAGCTGATGAATTGGCGCAAGCCATGAAAACTCGCGGTCTTCGCTCTTCGACAGTGGTGGATTTTCACTTGGTCAATGCGATTGATGAAGCCCAACAAAGCGAGGCCAGAGCTCGCTTTCGAAAAGCCTTGAAGAGAGTATTCACTCCGCTCTTGAAGGAAGTGCGTGGAGATTTCAAAGACAATCTCGACGAATTGAAAGCCCAGATTTTTGCCAAAAAAACGGAATCTTCCAAGCCGGCTGAAGCCAACGCTTCTCGAGAAGATCGCCCCAAAAAAGAAATCAGCGAAGACAAATTGGCTTACAATTGGGCCAGCATTTTGGTCGATACTTTTGAAGTCGACAATCGCAAAGTCCGCTTGAAAATCCTGGGTCTCAGTGATCCTGACAACACTCGCTATGTCGGCGTGGTGAAAAAGCACGGCGACCCCGTTCAGTTAGAAGCTCGTTATGGTCAGACTTTGGAGCGCGGAATGAAGTACGGGGTTTCGGCCAATTTGCAAAGAGATGAAGGTCGCAACCAAGGTTCCGTTTATTTCTACTTGGGAGCGGCTCTGGACGCCAATTTCGTCTTGGTGAAGAAGCGTCCTTAGTGTTGACACTTGAGTGCGCAAATTCGGCTTCGTCTCAGTTTGAGACAAGGCGGCGGCAATAAGGGCCAGAAAAGCTGGCCTGAAAATTGATAAAGAGAATGGTATACAGGAGAATTATATGAAGATCGCACAATTGAAATCACTTTTTGTTTTGCTCTCAATCGCTTCGCTGATGATGGCTTGCGGGAAAAAGAGCGATGACGGTGCGAGCGTCAACGGAAGAAATACCCGTGTGATGCAACCAGGTCCCTCCAATCTGCCAACTGGGCAAGGCTCTTCGGCCGGTCAAATGGGCGCCTACATCAATGCTTCCAGTCCGGCACAAATGGATGAAGCGGTGAAAATTTTGGCCTCAGCGACTTTGGATCCCAATTCGATTGGAGCAGTTCGCAGTGTGGAAATTCGTGGTCAAGTTGGTATTGATCCTCGCACAGGAGCTGTGGTCGGCAGCAATTCACGTTTGTGGCTGAGCATCCAAGATTCCAATGTTGGAACGCTGGTGGATGGACAGGAAATCCTGCCAATCAATATCGATATTGGCGGTGCGACAGGTTCGGCAGTGAATTACACAGCCAATCTGACTTTCCGAGACAATTACGGCACCATCACCATCACAGGCACTTACAACAATCAGACTTTCAATGGCACTGTGAGTTTTGTCAATACAGCTGGCAACGGCTTCAATGGCAAGAAATCAGGAACACTGGGGCAATTCTCGATGGCCACTTGCTCCTTCTTTGTTTGCCAATAATTTGAACTTTATTTTCCAGAAATTCAGGGGCAGTATAGCCCCTGATGCAGCAGAGATTTGATTTCGATCCCTCCATTCTTCAATCCGTTGTTGGCGGCCGCTCGGCCATCGATATGCCGGCCCTGAATATTCATAGCTTGGGCGAAGCGGATGCCTTTTTGAAAGGTTACGGTTTTGACACTTCTCATCCGGAAATGATGGACAAGTTGTGGTATTACCACCGGCGAGCCATGGTGCTGATGCAGGACAAATTAGGTTTCACACTCGAGGAAATTCCAGAAAAAATTCGCGAGAAAAAAGAATTGCAAGATCCTCGGGAGTTGTTGCTCTTAGCCAGTCAGGCGCAGAATAAGGATTTGCAAAAGTGGTCTTGTGCGGTTCTTCGTTGTATTCATGTTTTCGTGCATGCCGAGAATGATCTCTTTTCTTCTTTTTCAGAAGAAATTCAAAAGCAGATTCTTTCGCCTTTTCAGAATTGCATTTACCATGATGGAACATCAGGGACAACTTACTTGCGTTCGCCGATTGAAAATGCCTCTGCCAATTCATTGATAGCCTTGCTGGGTTTTGAAACCAAGCCCTTTAAAACTTCCACGAGCACAGTGATCAAACTCTTAGCAAAACCCAGTGCTTTAGCGATGAATGTTTTTGACAAGCTGGGAGTTCGGCTGATCACTCGCTCAATGTTTGACACTTTTCGGGTTGTTCGCTTTCTGGTCGAAGAAAATTTGGTGAGCTTTCCGCACATCATGCCGGATCAGTCGACCAACAATCTGTTTCCAGTGGCTCTTTTTGTGCGAGCATGTGCCGAACTCAGTCCCAAAGCGGCACAGCTCAGTGAGGACGAGATCAATCAGTTTTTTTCAGACTATTTGAAGCGCCATCAGGTCGATGCGGATTTTTTCCGAAAAGAAAATTTGTTTTCGGGTGAGGATTATAAGTTTATCAAATTTATTGCCCGCAAATTGATCCATGTGCATTTGCCGGGGCAAAAAGAATCTTTTTCTTTTTTCTATCCCTTCGAAGTGCAAATCGTCGATGAAGAGTCTCACAGCCGAATCCTTTCGGGCCCCTCTCACCACCAAGCCTACAAAGAACGGCAAAAATTGGCGGCGCGCAAACGCTTGTTCCCGGAGTCGGTGTGATCCTTTTCACAATGTTGCGATCTCTTTTGGCAACAATCTTTTTTGCTGTTTTCACTTTGCTGTGGAGTTCGATGGCTATCGTCATTGCCTTTCTGCCGCATCCGCATTCTTGGGAGACTTGGATCATGGCCACTTGGGGGAAAGTTGGCTTGAAAGTCTTTAATGTGAGATTGCAAGTGAAGGGGCTTGAGAATATTCCCGAAGGCAGCTGCTTATTCCTTTTCAATCACACCAGTTTTTTTGATATTTTTGCAATGCTCTCAGCCTATGGAAATTTTCGTTTCGGTTCGAAAATCGAATTGTTTTCGATTCCGATTTTTGGTGCAGCCATGAAACGACTGGGAGTCCTGCCCATTGCCAGGCAAAAACGAGAAAATGTTTTCAAAGTTTATGACGAGGCCAAAGCGCGAGTCCAATTGGGAGAAAAGTTCGCATTGGCTCCGGAAGGAAAGCGAAACGACCAAGAGGCGCTTTTACCGTTTAAGTCCGGTCCCTTTATTTTTGCCATCAATTCGGGTGCGCCCGTTGTTCCTGTGGTGATCAAAGGAGCTTGGGCGGTCTTTAAGAAAAATCAATGGCTTCCCAATTGGGACCGCTTTTCGCGAACCGTCACTGTCGAGTATTTGCCAGCCATTTCCACTGCCGGCGTGTCAGTGGAAAAACGCTCGGAACTGCAAGACAAAGTCTTTCAGGCGATGAAGGTTTATTTTTAAATCAGTCGAAATCCCATTTTTGAATAAAATTTTGATCCGTGCGGGCGGCCAACGCCACGGCTCCGAGATTGGATTCGACTTCCATTCTCAAAACTCCGGGGCGGGGAAGAGATAAACTGCGAATTTTCAATTTTTCAATCAGGGATCTCTGTCTTTGCTCCACCAAAGGAGCCAAAGCTTCCAGTCGGAAGTAGGGAAGGAAAGTCTTTCCCATATCTTGGCTGCGCTGTGAGCCCACATACAAGTGGGACTGCGAATCGATCAGCACAGGATGATTTTCATTTTGGAAAACTTTGAGTTTTTTCCAAGTCTTTCCATCCGTGGTCATGAAAATTCCCTGAGCAGAAGCGAGCGCCAAATTGGGTTTCTGCGGATGGAAAGAGACGGCCACGATGTCTCGCTTGAGAAGCTCATCGAGACTGATTCCGCTTTGCAACTGAGATTCACGCAACGTGGGAGTTGGATTTTTTTTCCAGTAAACTGATCCATGTCCTTGGAGCTTGGAAAGGCTCCAAGTCTGAAAATCAGAACTGATCACAGTCAGGTTTTGGCGCAAAAGCAGATTTTGAGAATCATCTGTCACCAGCGAAATCGCCAATTCGGGCTTGGTGACCAGGGCTTTGATTTTTTGCAGAGGAATTCTCTTTTTGTCGGCAGTGACGATTTCAGTGCCTTCACGGTAAAGAACCGGAATCCAATTTTTCTGATCTGTGGTCACAATCGCAGCAAAGTCGGCTTTAAGAATGAGATTGTGCAAATCCACCCAGCCGGTGATTTGGCCGACAGATTCAAAACTGACTTGCGCCCAAGTGTCTTCAAACTTCAAAATTTTCAAGCGACTGCCCGCTGGAACATTGAGCACAGAATCACTTTTCCAGTTGGGTTTTTCATGCAATTGGCTGCTGGTCAAAGTCATCGCCACTCCCAAATCATTTGGCAAAGGCGAGAATTCGGACTGGTGCATCCACTCGGCAGGCCCGCCATTGGTCGACACCAACAGACTGGCGCCGGCAATGCCTGCAACTTTGTAGGTTTTTTGAGTTCGATTGGAATAAACAAATTGGCTCAGTTGTAAATCCCGGGCGACCGAAGCGGCTTTCACCCAAAACTCGCGTTTTTCGCGGCGAACGCGGTAAGAGCTCTCAGCAAAATCTTGAACCCAGTTTTTCTCCAAAGCGCGACGATTGATTTCTCCTGAAGGAAAAGGGCTGGCAGGACTGCGGTAGAATTTCACGGCCAAGCTGGAGTCAATGGAGGCCCCTGTCGTTACAGACAGAGAAAGAAGCAACAATGAAGAGAGCAGGGCCGAACGAGTCATTCGCTTTTTAGTTTGCGAGCAGCTTGGACTTCCCTCAAGACCAGAAAAGAGCTGGTGCCTCTCCCCAAAAGGCGAGGGAGGCTCTAAACTGGCAAAGTGAAACGAGCCTTCTCAACTTTCATTTTGATTTGCTCCCTCGGTGCCAGCGCGCAAGCGGAAGGCGAGCAAATGGGGCGTTTTCGCTTTTCCGAATTTTCACTTTCTCCTCGTGGAGTCTTGCAAGAACCCAGTCTGGGCGGCTTCGAATTGAAAGAATCTTGGATCGGATTCGAGTGGATTCGCGACGAAAGTCTGAGCGCTGAAATCAGTTTCGGAACTGGAGATTTGGTGGCTCCGGCTGTTTGGTTTGAACCTCGAACGCAAGATCAATTGAGTCTGGTGCAAGCTTCTGTGAAGGCCCAAACCGAGTATTTCGACATTCGAGCCGGCCTGCTGACTCTTCCAAATGGTTATGAAGGAGCCAATCCCGAGTGGGAGTGGAATCTTCCGGAAACTCGGGCGCGCGCGCGGAATTGGTTTGCCAAACGGGACTTTGGAGTGGAGCTGCGTTCGGAAGCCCAATCTTTTATGAGCAGTGTGATTTTGCACAATGGAGAGTCGGCTGAGAATGTCGACAATCGCATGTGGGTGACCGGACAGTGGCGTTATTTGAATTCGCAAGGCTATGGAGTTTTGGGAACAGCGGAAGTGGGGCAGACGGACAGTCGATCGACTTCTCTGTCTTTGAAAGCTTTGGACGAGGGTTTTAATTTTGATCCCAATCAGGCGGCAAAGCTCCGTCATGGAACACTGGCTTTTTACCGGAAATGGCTGCGGCATTTGGTGCTTCTCGAATACGGACGCGGTGAAATTCTGCAGAATGATCAAAAGAATCCCTATGCTTGGGGGCATTTCGATGTCTGTGCCAATTTGGGTGGCGATTTGAGCTTGCTCTTGCGCTATGAGCAGACTCAAAGCAATGCTCTGAATGCCGCTTCTGTCATCAAGTCCGGTGGTTTGGGGTTTTCAATGTCCTCCAGTGACCGATTGAGCACAGTGACTCTGTGGGCCAACAAGCACTGGGAGTCTCCTGAGCAGCAAAACGATGAAGCTCTTTTGATTTTCCGATTGAGCAGCAATTACCTTTGAAATTGAAAGCTTGGAACTGACTTTCCATCCGCGTCAATTGGATGACAGAGTCGACTCTTCATGGGAAAAGAGAGGGCATCTTTTCACCAGGAGGAATCATGTTGGTTGGAGTCATTGGCGCAGGCCAAATGGGCAATGGTATCGCGCAAGTTGCAGCAAGTTTTGGATTCAGTGTTGTCATGTCAGACATTTCGTCAGCAGCCTTGGAAAAAGGAATGAACACGATTTCCGGAAGCTGTGACCGCCTGATTAAAAAAGGCTCCATGAGTGAAGAGCAGAAAAAAACGTTGCTAGGAAAAATCAAAACTGCTGAAGGCCTGCAAGCTTTGAAGGATTGCGACATCGTGATTGAAGCGGCGACCGAAAATGTGGATTTGAAATTGAAAATTTTCAAAGACCTCGATCAAATCGTCAAACCTGAAGCTCTGCTGGTTTCCAATACCTCTTCTATTTCCATCACCAAAATTGCCGGCGCCACCAAGCGTCCTGAAAAAGTGGCCGGAATGCATTTTATGAATCCAGTTCCGCTGATGAAATTGGTGGAAGGCATTCGCGGTCTGCAAACTTCCGATGAAACTTTCCAAAAAGTCCGCGAGTTGGCGGAAAAAATGGACAAAACTTTCGTGGAAAGCACGAAAGATATGCCAGGCTTCATTGTGAACCGCATTTTGATGCCGATGATCAACGAAGCTGTGTACACTCTGCATGAAGGAATTGCCTCTGTTGAGTCCATCGACAGCGCCATGAAGCTCGGAACCAATCAGCCCATGGGTCCACTGACTTTGGCCGATTTCATCGGCTTGGACACTTGCTTGGCGATCATGAACGTCTTGCATGATGGTTTGGGGGATTCCAAATACCGTCCTTGTCCACTGCTCGTAAAGTATGTGGAAGCGGGATGGCTGGGTCGCAAAACCGGCCGCGGTTTTTACTCTTATGAGGCAAAGAAATGAGCTATCAAACTCTCAAGCTTGAAAATGAAGGTCCTCTTTGGACTTTGACCATCAACCGTCCTGAAAGCCTCAATGCTCTGAATTCGAAAGTATTGGAAGAGCTTCAATCGGCACTGACTGAAATGGCAGAAAAAAGTTTTTCTGCCGCTCGCGTTTTGATCATCACCGGCAGTGGTGAAAAAGCATTTGTTGCTGGCGCCGATATCAAGGAAATCAATCAGCTCGGAATCGACTCTGCCGAAAATTTTGCCGAGCGCGGACAAGCTGTGTTTCGCAAGCTCGAAGCTTTGCAAATTCCAGTGATTGCAGCGGTGAATGGTTTTGCTCTGGGCGGTGGTTTGGAATTGGCTTTGGCTTGTGATTTTATTTACGCGAGCGAAAATGCCAAATTCGGTCTTCCCGAAGTCACTTTGGGATTGATTCCAGGCTTTGGCGGCACAGTTCGCTTGAGCCGCGCGATTGGTTTGCCTCGAGCCAAAGAATGGATTTACAGCGGACAAATGTGCACAGCTCCCGAAGCTTTGCAAATGGGTCTGGTCAATCGCGTTCTGCCAGCCTCTGAATTGCTGAGCGAAGTGAAAAAGACAGCAGCCACGATTGCCTCTCGAGGTCCGGTGGCGGTGGGCAGTGCCAAGCGCACAGTTCAAGAGGCTTGGGATCATGACATGGATTCCGCCATGGCCTTGGAAGCGGCTCAGTTTGCCACTTTGTTCCGCACTCAAGATGTCAAAGAAGGCACCTCGGCATTTATTGAAAAAAGAAAGGCGCAGTTTCAAGGTCTATGAAACCTGAAATCAAATCTCAAATGAGTTCATTCCAGCGACACACTCCGAAAAATCCTATCCGCATTGTCACGGCCGCGAGCCTTTTCGACGGCCATGATGCCAGCATCAATATCATTCGCCGGCTTTTGCAGGAATTCGGAGCCGAAGTTATTCATTTGGGACACAACCGCAGCGTTTACGATGTGGTGAAGGCCGCTCTGCAAGAGGGCGCGCAGGGAATCTGCGTGAGCTCCTATCAGGGTGGTCACATGGAGTATTTCAAATACATGAAAGATCTCCTGGATCAGGCAGGTGCCGGTTACGTGCGCATTTATGGCGGCGGAGGCGGCGTGATCGTGCACGATGAAAAGCGCGAGCTCGAAGCTTATGGGATTGCGCAAATTTTCCATCCCGACGATGGCCGTCGTTTGGGGCTTGAAGGAATGATCAATTTGATCATTGAAGGCCTGGATTTCAATGTTGAAGAGGCTCGCAAAAAACAAACAAAAAAAGAAAGCTTGGATGCCAAAGATCCGATTCCAAGCACCGAGCTGGGACAAGCTCTGACCTTTGTGGAAAATGAAGGCAAGCTTCCTGAGCTCAGCGCTTTTAGTTTGCAGTCTTTCAAGCGCCAATCCGGAAAACCTCTGGTCTTGGGAATCACCGGTACAGGTGGTGCTGGAAAATCGTCCTTGATTGACGAATTGGTGCAGCGCTATCTCAATGCTTTCCCTTCGAAAAAAATTGCTGTTGTCTGCGTTGATCCATCCAAGCGCAAGACTGGCGGCTCATTGCTCGGTGATCGCATTCGCATGAATTCTCTTTCGCGCGGCCGAGTCTTTATGCGCTCGGTGGCTTCTCGTGGTTCAGGCCGGGAAATCGCTGGCAGTTTGCCAGTGATTTTGGATTTCTGCCGGCAGTTGGATTTTGATTTGATCATTGCTGAAACTTCGGGAATCGGCCAGGGCAACATGGCCATCACCGAAGTCAGCGATCTTTCCATGTATGTGATGACTTCGGATTTCGGTGCGCAATCGCAATTGGAAAAAATTGATATGATCGATTTTGCCGACTTGATTGCTGTCAACAAAGCCGATCGCCGGGGAGCTCAGGATGCCGTTCGCGATGTAGCCAAACAGTATCGTCGATCCCGCAAACTGTTCGATACCAGCATTGATGTCCCTGTTTTCTTGACTCAAGCCTCGCAGTTCAATGATGGCGGAGTGAACCGTTTGTTCTTTGCTTTGGCCGATCTTTTGGCATCTAAAGAGTCTGGCTGGGCTTTGGCTCCTGGTTACCGGGAAAACATTTTGTCAGCGGAAGAAAATGTGATCATTCCAGCTGAGCGCCAGAATTATTTGGCGGAAATCACGAGCACAGTTCGCAAGTACAAACAGCGCACAGAGACTTTGGCGCAAAAAGCGTCGGAGCTTGGAGCTCTGAAGAAAATTTCTCATCGCTTGAATTTGGACCGCAATAAAATTGATCAAATGGTCAATGACTTGCAAACCGACTTCACTTCGGAAGAATTGCAAGCTTTGGAGAATTTTGAAAAATTGCAGGAGAATTACTCCAAAGACGAATTGATTTTCAAAGTTCGTGACAAGGAAATCCGTCAGCCGCTGGTGCGCACTTCTCTCAGTGGTACTAAAATCCGCCGGGTCGTGGTTCCAAAAATCACCGACTGGGGGGATCGATTCCGCTATTTGAAAATGGAAAATGTTCCAGGCGAATTCCCTTACACGGGCGGAGTCTTTCCGCTCAAGCGCGCCGATGAAGATCCGAAGCGCATGTTTGCGGGTGAAGGCACGCCTGAACGCACCAACAAACGCTTTCACTATCTCTGCGAAGGTGAACCCGCTCAGCGTCTGTCGACGGCTTTTGACAGTGTGACTTTGTATGGTCAGGATCCCAATCCGCGACCGGATATTTTCGGTAAAGTCGGCGAAAGTGGCGTTAGCATTTGCACTTTGGAAGATATGAAAAAGCTCTACGCGGGCTTTGACCTCTGCTCGCCATCGGCCAGTGTGAGCATGACCATCAATGGTCCGGCCCCCATGATTCTCGCTTTCTTCTTCAACACAGCCATTGATCAGCAAGTGGAAAAAAAAGAAAAAGAACTGGGTCGCAAGCTTTCCACTGACGAATGGACACAAGTGCGTGACTGGACTTTGCAGCAAGTGCGCGGCACGGTGCAGGCCGATATCCTGAAAGAAGACCAAGGCCAGAACACTTGCATTTTCTCGATCAATTTCGCTTTGAAAATGATGGGAGACATTCAAGAGTTCTTCACTCGCAAAAACATCCGCAATTTCTATTCGGTCAGCATTTCCGGCTATCACATTGCTGAAGCGGGTGCGAATCCAATCAGTCAGTTGGCCTTCACTTTGAGCAACGGCTTTACTTTTGTGGAGTACTATTTGGCTCGGGGGCTTAAGATCGACGACTTTGCTCCGAATTTGTCTTTCTTCTTCTCGAACGGTTTGGATCCCGAGTACGCAGTCTTGGGCCGAGTGGCGCGAAGAATTTGGGCGATTGCGATGCGCGATCTCTACAAAGGCAACGACCGCTCGCAAAAGCTCAAGTATCACATTCAAACCAGCGGCCGCAGCTTGCACGCTCAGGAAATTGACTTCAATGACATTCGCACGACTTTGCAGGCTTTGATTGCTCTTTACGACAATTGCAACAGCTTGCACACCAATGCCTATGACGAAGCGATCACCACGCCGACCGAAAGCAGTGTGCGCCGGGCGATGGCGATTCAAATGATCATCAATAAAGAATTCGGCATGACGAAAAATGAGAACCCCATGCAGGGCTCTTATTTCATGGACGAGTTGACCGAGCTGGTGGAAGAAGCAGTGCTCAATGAATTCATGAAAATCAATGAACGGGGCGGAGTCTTGGGCGCAATGGAGACTCAGTATCAGCGCTCGAAGATCCAAGAAGAGTCTTTGTACTATGAGCACTTGAAGCATTCAGGCGAATTGCCAATTGTGGGAGTCAACACTTTCATTGATCCGCAGACTTTGAAAGCTGACTATGTGCCGCCCAAAATTGAATTGGCGCGGGCTTCTTATGAAGAGAAAAACCAGCAGCTCAACAATGTCGGCAATTTCCAAAAGAGTAATCAATCGGAAGCTGAAAAAGAATTGGCCAAGCTCAAAAATGCCGTTTTGACGGGCCAGAATATTTTCGAAGCTTTGATGACGGCGGCTCGGGTTTGTTCATTGTATCAAATGTCCGAAGCTCTTTACGAAGTCGGTGGGCAGTATCGTCGAAATCTTTAAGGACTGATCATAATGACTCAACCAGATAGCCAAGCCCATTTCCGACCTTGGAGCCGACAAATAGCGATCAAAGCTGTGATCACGGTTCTGATCACGGCTTTGGTGTTGTGGGTTTTGGAATGGGCTTTGGTGAAACAGTCGAAGTCTTCGCTGGAAATCAAACCGGAGATGAAATCTTCTCCGGCCAGTGAGGGCGGAAATTAATTTTGAGGTTTGTCTTCTGAAGCAGCCACTGGCGCTCGCTGGACACCGTTGGACCAAAGAGTGTCAAAGTCCTTTTGAAATCTTTCAATCACATCTCGATCATAAATGTAGATTTGATTTTCTGAATTTTCAAAGCTGGCGCCTTTTGTGTAATTGAAAGAGCCGGTTTGCAATCCGCGTTTGTCGACGATGGAAAATTTGTGGTGCATGATTGCTCGGCCCGTGTTGCCGATTTTCAAGGGGATGCCGGCGCTCAAAAGTTCATCCACCAAAGAAGAGTTCCCGGCTGCTTGCACTCGGTCCGCCACCATTCGAATTTCGACTCCACGTTTTTGAGCGTCTAAAATCGCAGCCGCAATCGCCGGGTGAGTGATCGAATAAATCGCGATGTCCAAAGTCTTTTGGGATTTGTTGATGAAATGAATCAGTTGCTCATCGCAAGCTTCCGCCGGAGTGAAGCAAGTTTCAATTTTCTGCTGAGTGAGTTCAACCGGAGTGGCCCCTTCGCGAGGCACTGGATTTGTTTTTTCCAAGACGGGGGAAGGCTGAGTGCAAGCTGTTTGAAAAATCAAAATCAGACCAGCAGTTGAGATCAAAAGTCTTTGAGACAAAGTGCTCATCACATTCCCCTTGGCAGTGGATTTTTGGATCGCAGTTGCCTCTGAGCTTTAGCAGGTCCTCAGGGTGTTACAAGAGAAACATGCATAATAACATGCAGAGACTGAATAATAGAGCCAGGGGGCGCCAATTTTTCAAAATCAGTGACGAGAAAGGGCCACGGAGCTCAATTCATGGGCAATTCTTTCGGCCACAGCAATGCCATCACAAGCCGCCGAAGTGATCCCGCCAGCGTAACCAGCGCCTTCACCGCAGGGGTAGAGCCCTTTGTGAGAGAGGCTTTGCAGGGTTTCGGAGTCTCTTGTCACTCGAATCGGGCAGCTGGTTCGAGACTCGATCCCATAGAGCTGGGCTTTCTCAGAAATAAAACCTTTGAGCTGGCGGTCGAAGACTTGCAACCCCTCTTGGATTCTTTTGGAGATCATTGAGGGAAGAATTTGATCCAGCCGGACACTGATGGCGCCGGATGGGGAAGAGCCAGGAAGAGGCTCACTGCTTTTGCCAGCGAAAAAGTCCATCACGGTTTGGGCTGGCAGCTCTTTGCTGCCACCAGCTTTTTGCACGCTTTGAAAAGCTTTGGTTTCGAGATCCCGGCGCAGCTTGAGTCCGCCCATCAGATCTTTTCCGAACAGACTTTGATGATCGATCGAGACCACGATGGCGGCATTGGCAAAAGGAGAATTGCGTTTGTAATTGCTCATGCCATTGCAGACAATGCCATCCGCTTCGGTGCCGCTCGAAAGAACATAGCCGCCCGGGCACATGCAAAAGCTGTAAACTCCAATTTGGGTTTTGGGATCGTGGTGAGCCAATTTGTAATTGGCGGCTCCTAGTTTCGGATGTTCAGCAAATTCGCGGAATTGAATTTTGTTGATCATATTCTGCGGATGCTCGATTCGAAGTCCCATGGCAAAGGATTTGCCTTCCATAAAGACGCCGATTTCATGCAAATGGTGGAGCATATCTTCCGCCGAGTGGCCGGTAGCCAAAACCACATGCTGCGAGTGGAACTTTTCGCCCCTCTCGGTTTCGATGCCAACGACTTGCAATCCTTCGGTCAGAATTTTTTCCACTTTGGTGTTGAAGTGAATGGTGCAGCCATTTTGCAAAAGGAATTCGCGCATTTTGGGGATCACTCGGCGGATGCGATCACTTCCCACATGCGGATTGGACAGCCACTGAATTTCCTCGGGAGCCCCAAATTTCACCAGGCGATGCATGACATAGGGGATTTCCGGGCTTTTGATTCGCGTGATGAGTTTTCCATCAGAATACAATCCAGCGCCGCCTTCGCCAAAGCAGACATTGTTTCGGGGATCGAGTTCCCCATAGCGCCAATAGCGATTGATCCCTTTGATCCGCTCACCACTTTCGCTGCCTCTTTCGAACAAATGGCAGGGTATTCCTCTTTCCACCAGGCGAAGAGCTGCAAACAGTCCGGCTGGACCTGTGCCGATCACCAAGGGCTTTTCGGAAGGAGTTTGGGAGATTTTTTGAATTTCAAAAGTCGGCAGCTGCAGTTTCTCGCCGGGGTCGGAGATTTCGACAGTGTAAACAAAATGAGGCGAGTGGCGGCGGCGAGCGTCCACGCTTTGTCGCAGAATTCGATATTCGCCGTAAGAGGGGACCAAATAGGCGAGTTTTTCTTCGAGGTCTTCGTTGATGGGGACTTCGACATTTTGAAGGATTTTGGACATGGGGCTGAATCTACCTGTTTTGCATTTAAGATGCAACGCTTCCCAAAGAGGTCGATCGTGCCTTCCGTGGAAAACCATTGTTATCATATCACTCATGTGGATTCTCTATATTTTGCCAAGAAAGTTCATGAGTTATTGCTTCGGTCGATTGATGCACGTGAAGCTTCCCAAGCCGATCGCGCAATGGACAATCCGAGCCTTTGGAAATTATTATCAAATCAATTTTGAGGAAGCCGAAAAAAGCATCGATCAGTACGACTCGATTGGTGACTTCTTTGTCCGTCGCTTAAAGCCGGGCCTACGTCCCATCGGTGAAGGTCCCCTGGTTCATCCGGCCGACAGCGTGATTGCTCAAATCGGCGAAATTGAAGAAGGCAAATGCATTCAAGCCAAAGGCAAGACCTACACGGTCACCGAACTGGTGGGGGATGCGGCTTTGGGTGAAAAGTACAAAAACGGCCTCTTTGTTACTTACTACCTTTGCCCGACGGACTATCACCGAGTGCATTGCCCATTAGACGGTGAAGTGAAGAAAGTGCGCCACATCCCAGGTCATTTGTGGCCTGTGAACAAATGGAGCACCGACAATATCAGCAATCTTTTTGCTGTGAATGAGCGAGTGGTCTTTGAATTGGATTCTCGTGTCGGGGCTTGTGTGATGGTGATGGTGGGGGCGACGAATGTCGGTCAGATCCGTTTGGATTTTGACCCAGAGATCATCACCAATTCTGGTCAAGACACAGTGGTAGAAAAAGCCTACAATCCGCCAGTCAAAATGGATCGCGGAAATGAGATCGGAGCTTTCTATATGGGAAGCACAGTGGTCATGATCTACAGCAAGAGCATCCGTTTGCAGCGTGGGGACTGGGAAACTTTCATCGGACGTCAGGTTAAAATGGGTGAAAGCTTTCTGTAAGAATTCAGAAGCCCTGGATTACAGGGCTGGATAGGAACATTCTGTGGTCGGCGTTTCAGACACACTGACTTGCACTAATTCTGGAATTTGTTTTTTCACATGATTGAATAGCCAAGCGCAGAGATTTTCAGAAGTTGGATTTTCCAATCCTGGAACTTCATTGAGAACTTTGTGATCCAATTCATGAATCCAGGGTTTCATGGTTTTTTCAATTTCATGAAAATCTCGCAACCATCCAATTTTGGAATCCAAATTGCCTTGCAATCGCAATGTGATGAGAAAACTGTGTCCGTGCATTCGGCGGCAAGGGTGGCCTTCAGGCAAGTGAGGAAGGAAGCGGGCGGATTCAATCCGAAATTGCTGTTTCAATTCAAATTTCATGGTAATCCTCTTGGCATGGTTCATACGACACTCCATCTGTACAAGCAAAACTTTAAGTTCTCCTCGGCTCACTTTTTGATTTTTGATTCTAAGCACGCTGAGAAATTGCATGGGCACAATTACCAAGTTGTTGTTGAGCTTGGAGTGCCTTCGCAAGAAGAGCTTCAGAAAAAAGGTTTCTTTATCGACTTCAATGTTTTCAAAACCTTTATCAAAGCTCGTTTGGATCAATGGGATGAAATGGTGCTTCTGCCAGCTGAGCATCCAGACATGAAAATCACTCGCCGCTCGCCTTCTTTGGAAGTTCGATTTCGAGAGCGCTTTTATGTTTTCCCAGAGAATGAAGTCTGTTTGCTTCCCGTGAGCAACACCTCCGTGGAGCAACTGTCTCGTCTCTTGGCTGAAGATTTTTTTCGGGAATTCAAAAGGTACGGCGTACCTAAAATTCGAGTCCGAGTGGAGGAGACGCGGGGGCAGGCGGCTTCGACCCTGCTGCGTGATTAATTTTTGATTTTATCAATGTCTGCCGGAGGCCACTGTGTCCTCTGAGAGCTCTTCAACAATGCGGTAGCTCCAGAAGCAGATATTGCCGGGGCTTTGCACCCAAAGGCCCAAAACTTCTTCCACCAATTCCGGAGAGCCGTCACAGTCCTGTGAGGCCAATTCTGCAAAACGATAGACTTGGCTCACATGCCAGGACCAGGGCGGAGCATGAGATTTGGAAAAATCTCGATTGTAGCCGCCATTTCCGAGTTCCACTTTGCCAATCAAAATCCGCGGTGAAAAGTCCGATGGCTTTTGAATTTGCTGACGAGCTTGTTGGATCAATTTGGGGTCCGTCAGGGAGACCACAAAGCTTTGATCATTGCGAGAACTGCTCAATCGAAAATAAGCAGAACTTGAAGGTGGTTTCAAAGTCACCGCTTGTGGATCCAAGTTCAATGGCCGAGTGTCTTTTGTGTGCAGCCACAGGCCATTCAAGCGCGCTTCGCCAGTGATGGTGATCAGTCCTGTCGAGTAGGGATTGGTTGATTGAGGCAGTCGAGTCTTTCCGTGAGCGGCCAGCCGGATCGAAGGATAAGATTGAAGGGCGGATTCGATTTGCAGAGTCTGCTCGAAGGGAGCCAGGTTGAACAAAATCAAATCGCCGCTGGTGGCAGGGCGGACTTTCCAGCGCGTCGCCACCCCCGAAGGAATTTCTGTCAATGAGCGCTGGGGGCCCTCGAGAAAGATTTTCAATGCTTGCGAAGTTTCACAATTCAAGGTTAGCCAGGTCTGGTTGCTAAAGGTCTTCAAATCAATTTGCAGACTTTGCTTGGGCGGGATCTCAAAGCTCGAATCCTGAGGATTGGAGCCCGGTTTCCAGGGTCCCGCGATCCAGAGAATCTGCGATTTTAAAGTTTGATTGCTGACAGTGAGTGTTGGCAATTCCACTTCGACGGGAAGATTCCAAGTTTCCCACGCCCAGGCCTTTCCTGTGAAAACAAGAAGAGTGAGACAAATTGGCCCAAGAATTCTTTGCAAAAGGGTGGTCATTGATTAGACCAACGGCGAATTCGGAAGATTCTTTAAGTCCTATTTTCATCTCCTTTTCATCATTGAAAAATCACTTTAATTTCCTTCCCTTGGTCGGGGTCTCAAAGGTATCCCTACGTCATCATGAAGCTTATCGAACTCCGCCAATGGCAAGAGAAGCAAAGCAAGACTGGATTGAATTTCAAGGCCCGAGTACAGGGCTTTGATGGAGATTCTTTGATTGTCGAAAGACTCAAAGAATTGGGATTGCATCCGGGCTTGGAGGTCCAGGCGGTGGGGCAAGCTCCTTTTGGCGGCCCTCATTTGTTTCGCTTTGGAAATACTGTTTTAGCTCTGAGGACCGAGGAGGCCGAATGCACGCTCATCGAGACTTTGTAGGCGAGTGTGTGGCTCTGGTGGGAGCTCCCAACTGCGGCAAAACCACACTTTACAATTGGCTGACGAATTCGCGCTTTAAGACTGTCAACTATCCTGGCGCAACCATTGAGTATTCTCTGGGAAAGCTGGCGGACCGCTATGTTTCAGGGGCGGCCGAAGCGCAGTCCTTTCCAGTGATGGACACTCCGGGAACTTACAGTTTGTTCCCTAAAAGTGCCGATGAGCAAGTCACTCTCAAAGCTCTTTATGAGCATCCTGAGTTGGGTCCTGCTGGCAAAGTGATTTTGGTGGTCGATGGCACCCAAATGGGGCGTCATTTGCTAATGGCGCAGCAAATCCGTGAGGCGGGCTTTCAATTTGTGATCGCTCTGACCATGTCTGATTTGCTGAGGAAAAATAAAATTGAAATCGATCCCGCTGTTTTGGAAAAAGCTTTCGGAACCAAAGTCATTCTGATTGACGGGCTCTTGGGCGGGGGAGTTCAAGAATTGGTTGAAGAAATTCGCAAGCTGCCGGGAACTGTGAAACCGAAGAAATTAGCGGCATGGGATCCTGCAACTTTGGCGGCGAAGCTCCAGTCGGCGGAAGCTCTGGCGCAAGAGTCGATTCGAAAATCCAAGGACAAGGGTGGCGATTTATCCAAAGTGTATGAAGCGACAGCTCGTGCGGATCGCTTTCTTTTGCACCCTGTTTGGGGTCTGGTGTTATTTTTTCTGATCATGTGGGGGCTTTTTAGTTCCATTTACTGGGGAGCAGCTCCAGCCATGGATTGGATCGATGGCTTATTCAGTGCGGCCATGGAAAGTGTTTTGGAAATGGCTCCGGGAAGTTTGTGGGCTGATTTTGCGGCCAACGGAATCATCGCTAGTTTTGCGGCGGTCTTGGTTTTTGTTCCGCAAATTTTCATTTTGTTTTTAGGCATTGGGATTTTGGAGTCCTCTGGGTATTTGGCCCGCGCCGCCACTTTGATCGACAAGCCCTTTTCCAAAATCGGTCTCAGCGGCCGATCCTTTGTGCCGATTCTCTCTGGCTTTGCTTGTTCAGTTCCGGCCGTGATGGCCACTCGCAATATCACTTCGGCTCGGGATCGTTGGATCACCAACTTTATTATTCCTTTGATGAGCTGTTCGGCCCGTTTGCCAGTTTACGCTCTTTTGCTGGGCTTTTTATTTGTGGGCGAGGCCTCTTGGAAAGCAGGATTGGCGCTAGCGGCTTTGTACATGGGCTCCCTTTTGGTGGGGGCCATTGCTGCGGCTCTTTTGAACCGAATTTTAAAGCGCAATGAGAAATCCTTTTTCATGATGGAGCTTCCTCTCTACCGTCGTCCTCAGGTGCGAGTGATTTTCAAGCAAACCTGGACTCGCACAGTTGCCTATGTGAAGCGAGCAGGACCTGTGATTTTTATTTTGGCCACTTTGATTTGGGTGGGAACGACGTTCCCTCATTATCAAGCTGAGGACACAGAAAAAATGCAAAGCAGTTATTTGGCGCAAGCGGGTCAGTACATTGAGCCTGTGTTTGCCCCAATGGGAGTGGATTGGCGTGCGGGTGTGGGTCTGTTGTCTGCCTTTGCCGCTCGCGAAGTTTTTGTTTCTTCTTTGGCCATCATGTTCAATGTCTCGGGCAGCGAGGAAACTCAAAGTGAGAGTTTGTTAATGGCGATGAAAGAAGCTCGCAACTCGGCTGGAGAATTGATTTTCACTCCGGCAACTGTGATTGGGCTCTTGATCTTCTTTATGATTGCTTTGCAGTGCATGTCGACTTTCGCCATTCAAGTGAAAGAAAACGGCTCTCTCAAATTTGCGGTCACTCAATTGGTTGTCTTCAACGTTGTGGCCTACATCCTCGCAGTGGTGGCTGTGCATGGATTGCGGGCTTTGGGAGTCGCCTGAGGGGTTCTTGAGGCCAATTTAGCGCTGGCGCTTGCGGTAAAAATATTTGCGGTACCAGCTGGAAGTTTTTTTCCAAAGCTGAGTGGGGCCGTCCTCGGGGAAAATATTCACTCGGAATATAGAGTGCGGTTGATCGGCCAAATGCAGGCCTCCTTGATCGGTGTTCACAGCAAATGAATAGCCGGCCTTTTGACAAAGAGAAGCGACTTTCCCATTGGTTGAACCAAAAGGATAAGCGAACGCCAAGATAGGGCGATTGAAATCCTTTTCCAACTGCAGTTTGGAATTTTGCATTTCCTGAAATGCTTGTTCCTCGGAAACTTGTGGCAAATGCAAATGATCAAAGCCATGGCTGCCAATTTCCCAAATGTTTGAGTCCAATTTCTTTTTTTCTTCAAAACTCATCAGGGCCTGCGGCTTTTCCCCCGTGTCGGCATCCCAAGTGTTCTCTAGAATTTGGTGGTTTCCCAAAAGAAAAATAACGGCCCGGAAACCAAATTCACGCAGTAGCGGCTCGGCCTCGGTGAGATTGTCGATATAGCCATCATCAAAAGTCAGCATCAGTGGCTTCGTCGGAAACTCGCGATAATCTTTGAGCCCGAGCCAGTACTCGCGAAGATCGCTAAAGGTCACAGTTGAAAATCCCTGGCGCTGGAAGAAAGCCAAATGCTTTCTGAAGTTTTCGCGAGTGACAAAAATCCGATGTCGGCTCTGCAGCTCTTCCACTGGAATTTTGTGGTACATCAATACCGGCATCCATTGTGGCACATGTCGTTTAAAGATGGCTGCACGATAAGCTTCCAGCACTTGCAAGTGGATTTGGTCTGGGTCAAATTCCAATTGCGCTTTGATTTGCAGATTTTGAAGTTCACTCAAGGAAGGTCTTTGGCCTCGCAGAAAATCTTGGACGCTCTTATCCAATTGAGGCAGGTCTAAAGGGATTTCGACTTCTTCGCTTCCCATGTCGCCGAAATTGCTCTCCAGGCATTGTTGAAAATTTTGTTCCACCACCAGCCCAGGGGAGCTGTGCTCACCGAGTGCTAAGCAAGGAACGCCTTCCAGCAAACTTTCAATGGCGATTCTTCCTGAGCAAATGGTCAAACTGAAATTTTTCAAGTGCTCGCGCAGATCGGGCAGATGGCCTTGCACTTCGATGCGATTGTTCAGGCGTCGATTGAGGTCCTCAATTTTGAGCAAAGTCGAAGAGGCAAAGCGCTCGGGGCGAGGTGCGACAATCACGAACTGCAGTTGCGGAGACATCGTGAGCCAAGACTCGGCCAACTGCTCAATGATTTTCTCAAAACGCTTCCCTTTGGGGCCTGAGCTGCGTCCCAGAAGTGCGATTCGCAAAGGCGAGGAAATGGAAGCTGGTTGCAGGGTGGAGCGAGAGGCTTCGACGGGATTGCGGGAAATCCAAATGGAACTGCCAGGCATTTTGAAATCCTGGATCATTGCTTTTTTCACATTTTCACAAACGGCCAGGCGAATTTCACCATAGAGGTCAAAAATTTTTTTCGACCAAGAAAAATGCTGTCGTCCGTGCAGACTCGTGACCACAGCCACAGGCAGGAACAGGCGAGCGCGATCGGCATGTCGAACGGCGCCTCGCGAGTGGCAGTGAATCACTTCGATCTTTTTTTCGATCAGAAATTTGCGCAATTGGAAAATGTTTTGCCATCTTTGCCAGCCATGGGAAGTCGAGAGCGGAAGAGAAGTCCAATCGATGGGGAGAGGAACATGCATGTGATCGGAAATCACGTGCACTTCATGGCCGTCGCCAAGCTGGGCTCGGATTAAGTTTTGAGCGTAGACCTCGGCGCCTGTCAGTTCAGTTTGAGACAGCAAATGCAGAATTCTCATCGTGGAGACAGTTTCCGGCCCCCGGTCAAAACTGTCAATTGATCCTCGTGACAAAAGTCATCGAATTGCCCAGAATAAAAGCATGAAGAGTTTATTCTTTTGTTCTTTTTTATGTTGGGCATTCGCTGCGGGAGCGCAAACCGCTTCTCCAGGGAAAGAAATTTCTGGAGTGGTGAGAATCATTCGAGCTCACCCGCACACCGAAGTTTTCTTCAAGGATCTCAAAGACAGTGTGATCATCCCGCCCGGAAAACATCACAATTCCATTTATGAATTGTGTGAGCGCTCATGGAAAACAGGTCAGCCCGTTTCTCTGAAAATTGATCCCTTGTCCCGTCAAGCACTGCCACTGGTGGAAAGCAAAGTTCCAGTGAACGAAGCGGTCGAGAGCGCCCCCGGTTCCGATCGACCTTCGACATCGCCTGGATTTAAGTCCATTCCTGATGACAGCTCTCGCTGAGTTTTACCAAATAGGTCAATTTCATGCCTCTCATTCAAAATTTTATGGGAGCTTAAGTCCTCGAAACGAAACGACATTTGCAGGACTTCTTTCATCATTTTTTTGAATAAAAGCATCGCAACTATCGAATTCATTTGAGGCCTCGCTAGGAGGACAATGAACTCAAACAAAGGAGTTGTTATGAGAGTTGAATTGCACACCAACGGCTTTGAAAAATCACCCAGTGTGGAAAATTTCCTGAACGATTCGGCCAATGATTTGGCCCAAGAATTTTTGCGCAATGAAGGGGATGTGCATATCAAAGTGATTGTCCATGAAGACCGGCAGCGCAGCCAAAGTCGCAAGCCGCATTTTATTTGTGAAATCCAACTGAAATCGGGGGGCTCCAAAAAATACTACAAAACGCACAAATCTTCCGAGGATTTTCGAATTGCAGTCAATCAAGCCTTTCATGCGATGAAAATGATTTTGCAAAAGCGCTCAGACCGCCGCCATGATTTGAAAGTGGGGCAAGCGATTTCTGAAAGACCTGTCATGGAAACGGCAGAGGCAGAAGCTGAAATGGAGGAATTTCAAGTGGCCAGCCCCTAAGTTTTGGGGCAAAAGAGGAGCGTTTTTCTCAATTTTTGCCGAGAGGCAAGAAGCGTGAAAGTGGCTAAAAATTTGCAGCGAGTGTTTTCAGGAGGCTTTATGAAATCACTCGCTTTTTTATTTTTGTTTTGGGGCTTGGGCGCCATAGCGCAAACTTCCAATCCTCCGCCCATGGGACATCGGAAAATGATGATGAATCAGGACCACATGCAAGAAATGCAACAAATGCATGAGCATATGAGAAAAATGCACGAGGAATTGCACCGAGAAATGGACGCTAAAGCGGCCACAACAACTGCACCTCGCTCGGGAAGCGCAACTGCAGCGCGAAAGCCGATGTCGATGCAAGACCGAGATAAGACCCTGGAGATGTGTCGCAGCCTTCCCAATAAAGTCAATTGCGAACAAGTTGTGCAAGATTGCGCGGGAGCGGCCGACCGGGAAACTTGTGTTCGCAGTTACATGAAATAATTGAAATTTCAAGAGAGGGCATCCGTGGAGAATTCATCCAGTTATTCAGCCAACAAATTGCAATCTGAAAGTGTCCAAGCCTGTGTTGACAATTGTTTGAAAACCTATGAGGTCTGCACTCGAACATTGGCCGCAGGTTTGGAAATCAATGAAGATCAGGATTTTATCACAGCTCTTCAGCTTTGCGGGCAAGCTTGTCAGCTCACTGCCCAAGCGCTTCTTTTGGATTCAGAATTTTATTCCAAAGCTTGTGAGCTGTGCGCCAGTTTTTGTGAAGAAGTCGCTGACCTCTGTGAGGATTTTGATGAAGCCGAAATGAAAAATTGCGGTCAAATTTGTCTTAAGTGTGCGAAATCCTGCCGTGTCCTGCTCTCCATGTCGGAGGATTCTCATCTGAGCCGACAATCAGACGGGCCCCACGTTTGAAAGTCACGTAGGCCCAGGCCCATTGGATAAAAACCAAAATTCGATTTTTGAACCCGATCAAATAGTAAATATGAACGAAGAGCCAGGCGAGCCAAGCGACCACTCCTTTGATTTTCATTCCATGCCATTCCATCACGGCTTTTTTTCGGCCAATGGTTGCCAACAGTCCCTTGTCTTTGTAGAGAAACTCAAATCTCTCAGTTTCTTCGAATAAATCCGATTCAATCATCAGGGCCGCATGTTTTCCCTCTTGCATGGCCACTGCCGCCAAGCCTGGCCAAGTGTCTCCGTTTTCATTTTTTTTCAAATGAGACATGTCACCGCAGACAAAAACATTGGGGTGACCAGGCAAGCTCAAGTCAGGTAGGACTTTGATTCGCCCCACGGAGTCGTACTCCGGAGAGGGGGAGATTTTGATTTTTTCAGCTTGCACTCCTGCAGCCCAGAGAACAGTGCGACTGCGAATAAAATGATCTCCGAAGCGCACGCCTTCTGGCGAAATGTCAGTGACTCGGGAGTTCGTCAAGACAGAGACTCCCAATTCCCGCAAATCTCGACGGGTCCATTCGCTTAACTCGGATTCAAATGATGGCAATAGGCGAGGTCCTGCTTCCAGCAATGTGATTTGAGAACTGGCGGGGTCAATATGTTTAAAATCTTTTCTCAAAGTTTGACGACACAATTCCGCCAAGCTACCGGCAATCTCCACTCCAGTGGGGCCGCCTCCGACAATCACAAAGTTGAGCCAGGCTCTTTTCTCGCCGGGGTCTAATTCAATTTCGGCTTTTTCGAAGGCTAAAAGAAGGCGCTGTCGAATATTTGTGGCGTCTTCGATTGTTTTCAAACTGGGAGCGAAGTTCGACCATTGATCGTTTCCGAAGTACGAGTGAGTGGCCCCACAAGCAAGAATCAAATAGTCAAAATGAAAAGTCTGGCTTTGGGTCCGCACTTCTTTTTGCTGCAAATCGACACTTTGGACTTCGCCCAAGACGACTTCGACATTTTCGGCTTTGGCAAGGAGGCTTCGCAAGGGAACGGCGATGTCAGCTGGTGAAAGTCCGGCCGTAGCCACCTGGTAGAGAAGAGGTTGAAACAAATGATGATTCCTTCGATCGATCAAAGTGATGTGCACTTGGGAATTGTTGGCCATTCTCTGGGCCGCTTTGAGACCAGCAAACCCGCCCCCGATGATCACCACTTCTGTGTCAATTTCCAAATCGACTTGGGAACGCATGCGGTCTCCTTTGCAAAAGGAGCTTTTTCAATTTCTGCGCCAGCAAGAGTGGGGAGGAAAAGGGGCTAAAGGCCCCGGCCGTCAAATACGAGAGTGAAGGTTTGTGGTTCGACAAGAATTCCGAAGTAGCCATCAGACGTCACCAAGCGAAAGGTTCCTTGGTCGTTGACATGAAATTTTGAATGCAGCCATTTGGCCGCTTCGCCGCTCACCTCATAATGAACAATTTTTTCAGCTGGATTGAATTCGCTCGCAGCCCGTTTCTGAATCATCAAGGTGCACTGACGGCCTTTGGGTCCTTGAGAGCAAATGAAGGTCATATCTTTGTTTGCCAGTTGAATTGTTTTTCCCTCTCCCAGGACGGAGCCTTGAGTCGGAACATTCATGGCTTGGAAGAGAGTTTCTGCGTCTGGAGAAGTTCCTCCTGCCATATCTTGAGTCATAATTTGAATCATGACTTGTGAGCCTAAAAAATCGGCCCGGCTGGCAGCCTGAGAAGTCCAGGTGAAAAAAAGAATGGTGAAAAGAAAAAGTGGTTTCATGTCTCACACGGTAGTCGAGAGTCCGTCAGAGTCAAGAGTTGTGACGCACGAGTCGTATTGAAAAACAAGGCAAGTGGCATAGAGCTTGCTGAAATCATTTTCACTTGAGAATTGGCTCAAGCGAAAGGATGACTCTATGATCGGAAGAAATCGCACCGACAGAAATGACGCTCAAAACTACAATCGAGACTCCAGTCGAGAAGCTGGTTACGAGAATCGATTTGGATCAGCTGGCATGAAAGGTCCTCGTCGTTATAGCAATGAAAGCATGCAGCCTCGACGCCCGTTGCAGGACGAGTATTCGTCTTTCGAGGGCACCACCAATCGTCCTTACTATGGAGGCGAAGAAGGAGAATTCCCTTTTGGTGGTTCCATTCCTGAGCGCAATCGCTCCGCGTCTTTCAATGCCGATGAAAGAGCATCGAGAGGCCGTTGGACTGCGGGTGAGCACTTTGGTAAGGGCCCTAAAGGTTATCAGAGATCGGACGAGCGGATTCGAGAGGAAGTTTGTGAGATGTTGACGGAGCATGGTGATCTCGACGCTTCGAATGTGGATGTTCATGTCGAAAATGCCATTGTCTATTTGCGGGGTTCCGTCGAAGACCGTCGTAGCAAGCGAATCGCTGAAGACGTCGCAGAACAAGCCTCTGGGGTGAAAGACGTCCGAAATGAGCTGAGTCTCGGAGAAGAGTCCCATTTTTCTGCGAAAGAATCTCGCTCATCCAAATCCAAAAGCTCATCGCAACGCACATTGAGGCAGTGAAATCTCCGTGGGACATCCGCGCCATCATTTTGAATACGATTGCGCAGTCATTGGTGGAGGGCCGGGAGGTTTGGTCTCGGCCCTTTATCTTTCGCGATTCAAACGCAAAGTCGTGCTCATCGATTCCGGGCACTCGAGAGCCCAGTGGATTCCTCGGATCCGAAATTTAGTTGGATACGAAAAGGGTCTGACGGGGCCGCAATTGCTGGAGCACTTGGGGCAGCAAGTTCGACAATACAAAGCCGATTGGATTCAGGGGGAAGCTCAAGTCAAAAGAAGACCTGGAGGTTTTACTTTGCTCGTCGGTAAGAGAGTTCTTTCTGCTCGAAAAGTCATCTTGGCGATTGGAATGAGAGACATCCAACCTCCCGTTTTAAATATTCCAGAATTGCGCAAAAAAGGAGTCTTGGCTTACTGTCCAATTTGTGACGGATTTGATCATTCAGATCAACATATAGGGCTTTTGGTTCGGGAAAATCATGGTCTCAAAAAAATGTTATTTCTTTCTCAGTTCACAAAAAAGATCTCCGTTTTTCAAACAGAGCCCTTTCGCATTTCTCCTCAAAATCTCAAAACGGCAAAACAGAAGAAAATCCGAATTTACAAAGCGCCCTTGAAAGCTCTTCGATTGCGAAAAAAGCCTCTTGGACTTTTCGTGGAAATGGAAAGTGAGCTAAAACCTGTGGCGGTGGATGTAGCTTATGTGCTTTTAGGGGTGGAGTTTAACAAATCTGCCATCTGGCAATTGCCGGGATTGAAAAGACATCGTCTAGGGTATTTGTTGACCAATTCTCATCAACAGACTTCAATCCCGGGGCTTTATGCTGTGGGGGATTGTGTGCATGCTTTGGCTCAAGTGTCTGTGGCTGTCGGCCAAGCCGCACTTGCCGCCACTCGAATTCACAATGAACTCGGAATTCATTGAAGCTTGTGCTGTGGCGTCCTAAGAAGCCATTTTTCAGGTGAGAAATTAAAAAAGCTTCAGCTAAAATCAGGCCCACATGGCACAAAAAGAATTGATCCGACTTCAGCAAGTTCATAAATCCTATCAATTGGGTCAAACCTCCGTTCCCGCTCTGCGGGGTTTGGATTTGGTCCTTCATAAAGGTGAATTCACAGCTTTGATCGGGGCCAGCGGCAGCGGAAAAACAACATTGCTGAATTTAATTGGCTGTTTGGATCGAGCGGATTCCGGCTTGATCGAAGTCGATGGTCAAAATGTTTCCCAGCTTTCTGAGGAACAATTAGGTGACCTGCGAAATCATAAAATTGGATTTATTTTTCAGTCCTTTCATTTGATTCCAGTTTTGAATGTTTTTGAAAATGTGGAATTGCCACTGACCATTCGACCCGAATTCAACAAAGACGAGCGTCGGCAAATGGTCGAGCAAGCTCTCGAAGATGTGGGGCTCAAAACCTTTGCGCACCATTTGCCGGATCAATTGTCGGGGGGGCAAAGGCAACGGGTGGCCATTGCCAGAGCTCTAGTGAAAAAGCCCATTTTGATTTTAGCTGATGAACCCACAGCCAATTTGGATTCAGAAACCACACGCAAAGTGATTGATTTGCTGTTTGAACTCAATCAAAAACGCGGAGTCACTTTTTTCTTCTGTTCCCATGATGACAAATTGATTCAAAGAGTGGCTCGGATTCTCAAAATTCGAGACGGGCAGATCGAGACCATTTCATGAGCCTTTTGTGGAGACTGGCCTTTCGCAATCTTTTTCGCAATCGCCGGCGAAGTTTGACGACTGGGATTGCCATTGCCGCGGGATTTGTCGGTTTGTCTCTTTTGGGCGCCTATATTTTCAGAGTGCAAAAAGGACTGGAAGCCAATACGGTCTATTTGAATTTGCAAGGTCATTTGCAGATTCACCGACAAGATTCTTTAGAGAGATTTTCCATCACTCCCAAAAAATATCTCATTGATCCAAAGATGGATGCTCTGCTTCTTCAAGTCTTGGACAAGCATTCGGATCAAATTGAATACAAAGCTCGATTTCTCACCGGCTCGGGGCTTTTGGTCAGCGGAAAAATATCTCAACCTTTTGTGGCCACGGGCTCGGAACGGGAAATCACCATTCGAGCTTTAAATCACCCTTCGGTTCAGCGATGGGCCCAGGGTTGGATCAGTTTGGGAGCTGATCGCTTGACCTTGGAAAACCTTCAGAAGGTCAGTTTGATTTCAATCACTCCTCGCATGGCGGAGATACTCGGGCGTCCCCGGCATTTGCTGGGCTTGAGTTCGGAGCAATCAGAGGTTCAGCTGATCACTCGCAGTTTTTACAATGATCTCAATGCTGTCGATGCCCAGTTGGGTTTGTTGCACACGACCGGAGTCGCTTTGGCCGAAGACACTTCGATGCGAACTTCTTTGAAGCTGCTGCAAGATCTTTTGGCCACGGATGGCTATCAGTATTTAGCCCTTTTTCTCAAGGATGGAGGGAAGGCGTTCTCATTTCGAAAAAAGCTGAATGAAGAGTTCGCGGCTCAGGGGTTGCAGGTCGAGGTCGTGCATTTTACCGAAGGTCCCAATGGCGAATTTTATGTCGGCACGATGAACTTTCTCTATGTCATGGGAGCTTTTTTCGTTTTCCTGATTTGCGGAATGGTTGCTTTGTCGATTGTCAATTCGATGACTTTGGGGATTTTAGAAAGAGTTCGTGAACTTGGGACCTTGAAAGCTCTTGGTTTTTCCAATTCTCAGATTGTGGGATTGTTTGTTCGCGAATCGATTTGGCTCTCTTTGATCAGTTTGTCCGTGGGATTTGGAATCTCTCAGGTTGTGGCGCGAGTGGTGAATTCCGCCAACATCCGATTCACGCCTCCGGGGATTGAGGGGGATTTGCAATTCCAGCTCAGTCCAGAAGTCAGTCTCTATCTTTTTTTAGCGGGCGTATTGCTCTTGATTGCTTTGCTGACATCTTATCGAGTGTCCAAACGGAAAATACAAAGTTCGGCTATTGATTTGTTAAGTGAGTCCGGCGTTTGACGCCAAGGAAGTGCGCAATGAAATACTTGATGGCTTTGATGTTTTTAGTTCTGAGTGTTCCAGCTTTTGCTGATCTGGCGAGTGACCTCTTGAAAGCCTCGGATCAAGGCCGAGGGGGAGTCACCGAGGGTTTAACCTGGAATATTGAAATCACCACCACAGAAGAAGGGGAAACTTCGACGAGAGAGTTTTTAGTCAAAGCCAAAGGTCACGATGCTTATGTAGAAGCGACGGCTCCGGCCCGCAACAAAGGTGAAGTTTATTTGTTCAATGATCGAAACATGTGGTTTTACAAGCCCACGGTGAAGAAGCCGGTTGGGATTTCGTCACGACAGAAGCTGACGGGGCAAGCAGCCAATGGGGACATTGCCAGCACTCACTACGCTCGAGACTACACAGCCACTTTGGAAAAAACGGACTTGCTTCGGGGAGAGAAAATGCATGTTCTTTTTCTCAAGGCCAAAGCTCCGAATTTGACCTACGATCAAATTCGTTACTGGGTCAGTGATCAATCCAAACTCGCCAAAAAAGCCGAGTTTCTAAACCTGCAGGGACAAACTTTAAAAGTGGGTGAGATGGAATACGACAACACAGTGACCTTGCAAGGAAAGAAAATTCCTTTTGTGAGCCAATTGACAATCACCGATGCCAAGTTTCCGGAAAATAAAAGTGTGATTCGTTACCGCTCGCCACGCTTGGAAGATCATTCGGCCACGTTGTTCAACGTCAACCGACTGAGTCGGTGAAATCCATGTTGCATTTGATTGCTTTTCGAAATGTGAAAGTCCATTGGCGCCAAAGTTTGGCCGCTCTTCTTTCCATTTCGGCAGCATTTTTTTCTTTTGTTTTATTTCAAGGTTACATGCTCGATGTGGAGAGATTGTATTTGGATGGTTACCGCAACCGCAGCATGTACGGAGATGTGATTGTTGAAAACAAGTATGCTTTTGCGAGCAAAGCCTCCCAAGATCCGTGGAAATACGAATTGAGTGCTCAGGATCAGGAAATCATTTCTCAAGCCATTGCTCATCGAAAAGAGAAGCTTGCAGGGAATGTTCGATTTTTGAATTTTCAGGGATTGGTGGCGACAGGCACCTCTTCGAAGATTTTCTTAGCGCAAGCTACGGATGTCGACAGGGGGGCGCAGGTTCGAGAACAATGGATTTGGAATGTCCTGTATGGGGAGCCATTGCATGTGAGCAAGGCGGCAGCTCCAGTGATCATGGGTCAGGGACTGGGCTTTCAAATTGGTTGTGAGCCCGTTCGCAAAATTTATTCGCTCCGGCCCGAGGGGGGCTATCCTCCGGAGGTCAGAGAGTTTTCCTGCCGTCGGCCTGACATTCAGATCTCTGTGACCACAGAAGGCGGCAATCTCAATGCCATGGATTTCGAAGTGGTGGGTCTGATGGATGCTGGTTACAAAGACATCGACAGTCGCTATTTGATGATGCCCTTGCCGTTAGCGCAGCAATTGTTAAACACGGACCGCATATCTCTTTGGACTTTGAAGTTGAAAGATCAAGTGAATAAAAAAGACTTTGTCAGAGATTTTCATGCGGAAATATCAGCACAAAATCCTGATTTGCGGGCGGTGGATTGGGTTGATCATCAGGCAGGCGATCTGTTTAAGAAAACCATGAGTCTTCTGAATATTTTCCGCAATTTTGTGACCATTGTGGTGGCCTTCATTTCCGTCTTGTCGGTGATGAACACCATGGTCAAAATTGTCAAAGAAAGAACCCGTGAGATCGGCACATTGCTCAGTTTGGGTTTTCAAAGAACTCAAGTGATGGGAATTTTTCTTTTGGAAGCACTTTTCTTGGCGACTTTGGGGTGTTTGTTAGGAGCTTTGATTTCTGTGGTGTCGTCGTTGATTTTGAATGCAGTCGGGATCACTTACAAAGCTGGAATTTTGTCTCAACCTGTTTACTTTCAGGTTGATATCAACCTGGGACTTTATCTCACGGCTGTGGCTTTGCTGTTAACAGTGACAGTTCTCACCAGTTACCTCACTTGCAGGTCCACTGTGCAAAGGAAAATTGTTGAATGTCTCGGCTCAGTTTGATCATTTGTATTTTGCTCAGTCCAACTGTCTTCGCTCAATCCTCATGGAGTGGAGAAGTGGGTTTTTCTGCAGGCGCTGTGCAGCCGATTGAGTCTTCTTTGAATCCCGGCAATCGATTTCTGGCAACACCAGAATCGGAAGGTTTATTGGATTTGCGGGCCCAGTGGAAACTTTTGGGAGAGCAAGACAAATGGGTGATTCGTCCACGCTGGACAGCCACCGCGACTCAGGTGCGGTGGACAGATACACAAGAACAACAACAAAGACTCCTGGGTCAGTTGGACTTCACGGATGCTTATTATGAGCGCAGTTTTAAAAATGATTGGCTGTTCACGGCAGGTTTATTTGTCGAGGGTTGGGGGCCCGCGGAATTTATCAATCCGAGCAATCCTTTCTTTCATTTGAAAGCGCAAAACAAAAGTTTTTTCTTTAAAGAAAAGGGCAAAGTTCTCACAAAAGCTCTTTGGAATCCAAGCGAGAAATCGACTGTGGCCTTGGTGATCGAGCCTCTTTCCAACCGGGAAGCGGAATTTCGAGAGGGTGAGGAGTTTCAATCTCGAACCGCTTTGCGGGGCGAGTGGCAGTCCGAAGATGCCTCAAAAATTCTGGGTGTGGTGGCAGGCCGTGAAATGGCGCAAGTGCCCTTTGTCGGCGAGTACTTGCAGTACCGCGACGACGCTTCGGGTGTTTCTCTGTACTGGGAAGGACGTCACTCTCAGCGACCGACGACATTTGCTGCACTTCCGCGCGGGCCCTTTTACGAGCTGACGGAAAAAGAAGAGAGTGGCTGGTGCACTTTTGCAGTGACAGGTCTTCGCTGGGAAGGGGATTATGATTTCCGATTGGAATGGATTCGTTACGATTTGGGCTTTAGCGAAGAGGACTGGGAAAAATTGCTGTCATCAGTGACCGAACTTTCTCCTTATGTCCTGGGCAATGCGCAAAAATTTGCCAAGCCAGGTTTGGAATTTTGGACTCGCAATGCTTGGTCTTTTTCATGGCGCATTCCCAATGCGGGGCCTCGTGGAGATTGGCAATGGATTCACCGGGTTTTCTTCTCGGTCGGCGATGAAGCTTTCGGGGACTTGCGATCTGGTTTGTGGCAAAGCAATTTGGATGTGCCCGTGGGGGAGGCTTGGACTTTGCTCGGGGAATTGCAAATTGGCTTCGGTGAGCCTGAGACCGAGCTGAGATTGAGAGCGGAGCGCTCTTTGTATGCGGGTGCTCGTTGGGCTTGGTGAGTTGGCTTTGAAACTGAAAGGTGCTTTCGTGAGATTGATTTTTGTGTCCGTCATTTTTCTTTTTTCCAGTGTTCTGGCAGCTCAGCCGCAAAAAACCTTGAATGCCAAAACCTCCTCCAAAGTTTTGGATTTGCTGGCGCAAGGAGGTGCGGCTCGGGTTTACACCACTCACATCACGGCCGTCGTGGGTCCCTTGAACTGTCGGATTGATCGCGCCCTTCTGAGTCGAGGAAACGCCAATGCCGCCACTTGCACAGGTGTCCGAGGAAACAAAAACTTTCAGTGGAGTGGAGAAAAAGCTCAAAGCCTTTTTCAGATTTTAGAAACGGCAACGCCTTCTCGAAGTTTGCCGGCAGGAGAGTTTTTAGCTGTGAAGAAAGTTTCCTGTCAGTTTCAATCTCGACAGTCATCTCGCTGCCAAATTTTCAAATGACATTCTTTTCACTCGTCAAACTGACTTTGTGATTTAAAATTTGGTTTCCTTTTGACCTGAAAGTTTTGCAATCGACTGTGTTCCCACAGTGAAAATTGCGAATTCCAATTGGGAAAAAATTTTTCTGGACTCGTTGAAGTTCAAAAAACTCTCAAAAGTATTTCATCTGACAAGCTTCAAAAAAAACTGCCTAGACCATGGGCCGGAATTCGCGCCCAGGGGTTGGTTCATCGGATTCAGTGTTGCTAACTGGATGCATGACAAAACAAAAAAAGAACAAACAAAACAGAAATGTTGCAGCACTCTTTTTAATTTGTGGGCTTCTGGTTCAAGGCTGTGGGAAAGCCGGACAGGGGTCAAAACTCAGCCCAAGCGATTCCGATCAATTGGCAAGCTCTCCAGCAAACGAACCCCAATACTTTGAAGAAGTCAGCAATGCGGCCTCGATGGCTCCTGCCGACAATGAGAACAAGGCTCTGCGCAGCCGCCAAGTGAAAGCCAATGTCGAGGCTTTGAAAAATTCACTGAAGTCCGGACGAAAAACGATTTCCTTGGATCTTTTCAATGGCGAAAGAACGACGGTCACTGTCGACAGTCTGCAGATTCTTGCGGCCAACAATTTGGTGATGACGGGAAAAATTCTTGGCAACACTTTGAGCTCAGTGACCTTGGTCATTCGCGACAATGTGGTGATGGCAAACCTCCATCAAGGTATCGGCAATCGCTACACGGTTGAATATGCCAACGAAGGAACTCACCGCGTTTCCGAGTTGTCGGACGCGGATTCGGAAGACTGTGAAACAATGGAGGTGCCGGCTGATGAGCGCGCCGCTTCCGCTCAGTCTTTCAATGGCAATCCCGAAGATTCGCTGATGTCAGCGCAAACGACATCGGGGTCCAAGATTGTCGATATGCTAGTCGCCTACACTCCAGCGGCTCGTTACAAAGTCGGTGGAACGACTGCGATGCTCGCCAAAATTCAAATGGGAATTGCCGACACCAATAAAGCCTTCACCAACAGCGGAGTGAATTTGCAAGTTCGGTTGGCGGGCACTTTGGAAGTCCGGCAAAATGACACTGGGAACTTTTCCAATGACCTCAGTTATTTGAAAGGCAAGACAGATGGTCGTTGGGATGAAGTTCATGCCAAACGATCTGCCGTCGGTGCGGACCAAGTGACCATGGTGGGAATGTATTCAGGAAGTTCAACAGCGGGAATTGGTTACATTCGTGCCACGGCCAGTTCGGCTTTCACAGTCGTGAAGCAATCTGCTTTCAGTATTTACACTTTCAGTCATGAGCTGGGTCACAATATTGGACTTCAGCATTCGGATGGATATGTGAATTCTTCAGGTGGATTCCGCACGATCATGGCCTATGGGTCAGTACCGAGAATTTTGCGATACTCAAATCCGGGGATTGCTTACAATGGCTACCGCACGGGGACATCTTCACAAAACAGCACTTACAAGTTGAATCTCTACGGACCTTCTGTTGCCGATTTCCTTTTAACCAAATTCAGTTCTTCGACTTCGATTCTGGCTGATTCGGACTCAAATCAGCTGAGATAAATCGAAGAAACCGCTCCTCCTCTTTGATTTGCCGATGTCAGACTCGAGACTTCCGAGAAGACATCGGCAGATCTTTTTTGAAGCTAGTAGCAAATTCCTTTGTAGGTGTAGATTTTCTCGGAGCTTGAGCGCTCTCCCTCAAAAGTGGCGGCGCTTTGTCCCGCTTGAGTAATTTCAGATTGCATCGATTGACGAGTGGTTTTCAAATAATAGACAACTTCTTGCCAACCATAGCGATAATGCGTTTCCGTCCAGCAAGTGTACTGTGGTGGATTGCCAACCACTCCGCAAACTGTCTCATGATAAGTGATTTGACAGCTTTCTTGCTCGCGCTGCTCGGGAGTTCGGTCGATCACTGTTTCTGTTTGCGCCGTGAGATCAAATGGCTGTCCAGATTCTTGAGCGGATAAAGTGAAAACTCCCGTTTCTGGAACTTCTTTTCCGCGGGGCACATTCAGCTCGAGGACTTTATCCTGACGTCCCACTTTGAATTTCAAAAGAAGAGTGGTTTTGCCAAGGCGGTCGAGTTTTGCTTTGTAAGTGCCCACGGGAACTGTGATGGGTTTTTTCGGGTCTTGGCAATTGGGGTTGTAGCTGTTGCAATTCGTGGGAGTTTGTCCCTCAATGGCTTTCAAAGGGTTGAGAATTTGCAGAGTTCCTTGAATCGGCTCACAACCGAGCAAGAAACCCATGATCGAAAAGGCCAAGACAATCAGACGCGCTGTTTTCATTTTTCCCCCTGCTCAAAGGATTAGCACTGCCATTTTAGGTCGGCAAGGGCTGGCTGTGGGGGCGCAGGCTGTCTTGGGAGACGGGGCGTTGTCTGGTGGAGAATTGCGATTGGACTTCGTCATTGGCGATGGAATTCGCGAATTGTTCCACCATCTTCCAATCAGTGAACTCATAATCCTGGTGAGTGTTGGTTTGTAGACCGGCGCGTTGACTGATCCATTTCATCACATGGCGCAAAGCCCAATTGTATTCCGTATAGTCCAAGCTGCCAGCGAAACTGGCCGTATAATCAGGATGCAGGCCTGTTTTGACGAGCCATTTGTGCAAGAGGATCTCATCTTTTTTCCGGTCTTCCGGTTTCTTGCTCAAGACATTGAGACCAACCGTAAAAACGGCCAAGGGGCGAGATCGAAGGAATTTTTGATGACGAGGAATCCATTCGCTCAAGGAAGAGGGAAGTCTTTGCATGTAGAAAGGTCCCCCCAAAATCACAGCATCTGTCTCGGATTTGAATGTTTCATTCCGACTGTCTTCAGCATTCATCAAATAAGCGTCGATTCCAAGCGATTCGAGGCGAGTCTTGATATGACGAGCAATTTTTTCGGTTTGACCATGAAGAGAGACGTAGACGATGGCCACTCTTTTCATAATTCCTCCTCGAAAGATGGCTTCTTTCCAAAGAGCAATGACTTCAAAAAGCAAGCCGAAGACTCGAGCAGGCAATTCGAATTTGAAATAGTCTCGAGGCATTTCGCCCCTTTGAAAAATCAAAAGGGCGCACTTTAGGTTCAAGTCGCGAAAGGATCTTTGAGGCTTTTTCTTTTCTCTTCAATACGTGCCACATACCAAGAGCTGAGTCCGGCTGTTGTCAAAATTGAGAAAATGACCATCAAAGAAATCCAACTTGGAATTTTAAAGATATCAATCAACAGCATTTTCACGCCGATAAAGCCCAAAATGGCCGCCAAGCCCGGTTTCAAGTAGCGAAGCTTTCCCACCCAGTCGGCCAAGACAAAGTACAAAGCTCGCAACCCGAGAATGGCCAGAATGTTCGAAGCAAAAGCCACGAAAGCATCTTGAGTTACAGCAAAAATGGCAGGAATGGAGTCTACGGCAAAAACCAGATCGGTGACTTCGACGACGACGAGAGCCAGGAAAAGCGGAGTGGCTTTGCGAACACCATTTTCAAAAGTGAAAAAATTGTGTCCCTCAAAGCGCTCTGTGGTGGGGACGATTTTTTTGAGAAGTCGGATGGACCAGTTTTCTTTGGCATCAATTTTCTCATCAGTGTCCATCAGGAAGCGAATGGCCGTGACCACGAGAATGCCTCCAAAGACGTAAAGCACCCAGTGGAAGGCATTGATCAACTGAGCTCCGACCAGGATGAAAATAGCTCGTAAAATGATGGCTCCCAGAACGCCGAAAAACAAAACTCGGTGCTGGTATTTGTCTGGAATTTTGAATGAGCTGAAAATCAAAAGGATGACGAACAAATTGTCGACGCTGAGACTCTTTTCAACCAGGTAGCCAGTGAGAAACTCGAGACCTAGATCCTTGCCATATTGAAAAGCAAACCAAACATTAAAGAGCAGGGCAATGCTGATCCAAATCCCACTTTCGATCAAAGCGACTTTGGTGGACACTTTTTTGTCTTCACGGCCAAACAAGCTGAGGTCCACAATCAACAAAATCAGAATGCCCACAGAGAAAGCAATCCACAGTTCTGGGGGAGCGACAGAGATATGAGAAATAAAATTGTTCATCGAGTTCCTTTTCTGAAATCAAGCCGAATTCAATTTGATCAGGTTAATTCAGAATCGAATTTCAGAACAATCGATAAATCAAATTGGAACCTTCATTTTTAGTGAAGAAATGGCGCTAAGAGCCGGAAAACTCCACAGCTCGCATGGAGAGCGAGCCCATTTGAATTTCCTCGTAAGGGAAGCGAGCCACTTCGTGATCGAAACTGGCACCCAGAGTGTAGAGCAAAGGCAAATAGTGCTCGGCGCTCGGGACGGCGCGATTCCAAAGAGAATGGACTTTTGGGTTTTCAGCCAAGAGTTCGCTCATATTTCTCTCTTGCAAAGCTTTGGCAATCAGTTGATCGAATTCCTGAGCCCAGTCCATTGGTTTTGGAGAGGCGCTCCAATCCACCATGCGAAGGTTGTGAACGATATTTCCGCTCCCCAAAATGAGCACCCCTTGTTCGCGAAGCGAGCGCAAATTTTTAGCCATTTCCCAGTGCTCTCTCAAAGGCATATTTCGATTGAGACTCAATTGCAAAACCGGGATGTCGGCCTGCGGATACAGATGCATCAAAAGAGCCCAAGTTCCATGATCCAATCCCCATTCGCTATTGGTTTCGGCTTCATGTGCTTTTAGAAGTGCAGCCACTTGGTCGGCCGTGGCTTCTGAGCCGGGGGCGGGGTATTGGATTTTGTAAAGCTCCTCGGGAAATCCATAAAAGTCATGGATGGTTTCAGGTCGAGGGCGTTTGAGGATTTTGGTGCCTCGAGTTTCCCAGTGCGCGGAAATCGATAAAATGGCGCGAGGGCGGGGGAGTTCCCCGCCTTTGCGCTGAAGAAATTGAGTGAAGGGACCCGGGGTGATGGCGTTCATCGGAGAACCATGTCCCAAGAAGAGCACGGGCATTGCCTCCGTGCTTGTTGTTTCATTTTGGCTTTTTGCGTTTTGAATTGCCAAGCCTGTCATGATGCCTCCTAGAAGACCCCCGAGAAAAATTCTTCGTTTCACGGTCGATCCCTTCACTGAAATGATATTACTTTTGCGCGACTTTGGCAGCTGCCGCTTGAATGCGAAGGTCAATTGTCACTTCGTTACCCACGGCCGGTCCAGCTTCCACCATTTGATTCCAAGTCAGGCCAAAGTCCTTGCGATTGATTTTGGTTTTAGCTTGAAAAGCCGCTTTGTCGTTGCCATAGCCATCTTTGACAGTTCCCAAGTATTTGCCATCCAAGACAACTTTGCGAGTCACGCCTTTGATTGTCAAATTGCCAGTGACTTTGAATTTTTCCGAGTTTCCAGAGATGGAAAGACTCTCAAATTTCATGGATGGATGTTTGGCAACATCAAAAAAATCTGGGCTGCGCAAATGGTCGTCACGTTTGGCGACGCCGGTGTCAATTGAGCTCATGTCAATGTTCACGGAAACTTTTGATTTTTCAAATTTGTCGGCGAGCTCAATGGAGCCATCGTATTTGTCAAACTTGCCTTCGACAGTGGAAATGACCAAATGAGGGATTTCGAAGCCCACTTTGGAATGCATGGGGTCGACTTGGTAAACGCCTGGGGCATACTTTCCGCTGGCCAGGGCCGAAGCGGAGATCAGAGTTGAAAACAGAAGAGTGGCGATCTGAGTCTTGTTCATCATGGAAACGTCTCCTTTTTAAACGTGAATGATGGATGTTCGTTGAAACCACTATCGCCGTTTTTTAATTGTTCTGAAAGTAGACAAAATCAGATATCAGTGTTCAAATAATAGAACAATCAAGGAGTGACATCATGCCTTCTCCAACTGATCTCAATCGTCTGCAAGTGTTTCGCGAAGTGGTTCAGGCGGGGAGCTTTTCCAAAGCGGCGCTTGTGTTGAAACAACCCAAATCTCGAGTGAGCCGCAATATTTCTCTTCTAGAAAGGGAGCTTGGCGTGCAGTTGATTTATCGCACCACGCGGCAATTTCAACTCACAGAGGCGGGGAAAAATCTGTTTCAAAAAGCAACACCTTTGCTCAATGAACTGGACAACACCATTGAGCAATTGACCACGGAAGCAGATGAAATTTCAGGACCGGTCCGAGTCACTGTGCCCGATGATTTTGGCAGTGAACTCATGGGAAAAATCTGTCACGAATTTATTTTGCAATACCCCAAAGTGCACATTCATCTGATTCAATCCAACGAAACTCTGGATCTGGTCAAAGAATCCATTGATGTGGCCGTGCGAGTGGGGAAAATCAAAAGCAGCACGTTGATTCAACGAAAAATTGGAGTGATTGAGCTGGTGTTTGTGATGAGCCCGGGGTTGTTGCAAGCTTCAGGGCCTTTGCAAAAATTTGAAGATTTGGAAAAGTGGCCTTTTCTTGGATTCTCAGCTTTTGATAGCAAGCGCTTGAGTGTGCGTTCCTCGAATGGAAAGGAGAGCAAGCAAATCAAGCTTTCTCCGAAATTTGTCTGCAATAATTTCTTTCCCATTCGGCAAATGGCTTTGGCCGGATCTGGGGTGGCTTTGCTGCCAGTTTTTTTGGTGCGCGATTTGATTGGCAGTGGGCAGCTCGTGCAGGTCTTTAAAGAGTGGACAGCCGAGGGAAATCCAGTGCATGTGATGATTCCCCATCAAAAAGAGCCGCCTTTGCGGATGAAAAAATTTGTCGAATTTTTGGCTTCGCGCTTGTCACAGTATTTGTGATCAATCAGCGAGAGCGGTTGTTTTCTTTCCACTGCACGGCCACGACTTTGCGCAGGGGCTTAGCGGGAGCCGAGTAAATTTTCAAAGTGCGAGCTTTGCGGCGGCAATCGGCCTTGGTTTTGGCGTGAGTGCGGACTTTGGCTTCTTCAATGCGCCCGGAACGCAAATGATAAGAGACTTTCACTTCACAGCGCGGGGAAATGGATGCCTCAGCGAAAAAGGGGAGAGAGAGGGCAAGAGAGATAAAAAGATGCAGAAGCAGCGCAGGTTTCTTCATGCAATCTATTTTGAAGGAAATCTCGGAGAGCGAAAGTCAGGGGCTGAAAGATTGGTCCTAGGTCACCAGACTTAAATCCAAATCAGGACTGGTCACGGTCGAGAGAGAATTTCATAATCTTCAAGAGGTTGAAAAAAATGAGAAGAACCACTGCCGTCATTTTCGTTTTATTCCTGAGTCCTTTGTCTGAGGCCCGCATTCGGTTTGTGATCGAACATTGGGGCCAGGGTTCAAAAAAGCCCGAGCAGGTGGTGGAGTTTTCCGAATCGGAAAAAGAGAAAAAATACCGAAGACTTGCGGATCAAGCGGAATGCTCATTGCGTTTGGGAGAAGTTTCTTCTTTGGTCGCCTCTTACCGGAAAGTTGAGTTGGAATTGGATTGTCAATCCGACTACTCTCAAACTCAGACCACTTTCGTCTGTTTGGACAGTGATCGTCAGGCTCATCCCGTCACGTTGCGGGAAAAGCGGGGAAGCGCAAAGAGTCTCGAACTCGATTTGGCGGATCTTCCTCAGGGCATCACTTTGGAGCGGCAAAAAAATCGCAAGAGCCGGGCTGTCACCAAACTGGCGCCAGCCTGGGATCAGAGCGGATGTCAAAATTTGGGTGAAGCTTTTGCTCAATTGGCAGGCAAAGTGAAGGTTCGATGCTGCTTGCTGCCATAAAGCTCACGCCCTCCCCCTAAAATCTGTCAAAACACTTTTAAATGATGAGTTATTTCAAGGCTTTGCTAAATCACAAGCGCGAAGCTCGACAGCATTTGCATAAAAAGTTTCTCATTGGAATGAAATTGACGAATAAATGGGGCCACGAAGGAGTGGTCGCTGGGCATCGAAATCTCGAAAATTTGACCCCAAATTGACTTGTCAAATTGACCAGGAAAAATGAAGAGGCTAAACAAATCGAATTCAAAATCGAAATCCAAAGCCCGGAAAAGCAAGCGGGCTTTGAAAGACAACTCAAAGAGGGGACGAAGAGCCATGGCATCTGTCACTGTTCACAACACAATGAAAGTCGGCAACACAGAGCTTTTGAAATGGGTGGAAGAAATGGCCGCTCTGACTCAACCCAGCCATATTCATTGGTGTGATGGTTCTGAAAAAGAAAACGAAGAGCTTCTGAACTTGATGGTGCAAAGCGGAACTCTGCGCAAATTGAATCCTGAAAAACGCCCCAACTCTTATTTGGCTCTCTCCAATCCAAGCGACGTTGCTCGCGTGGAAGATCGAACTTTTATTTGCTCTCAAAACAAAGAAGACGCTGGTCCGACTAACAATTGGGTGGATCCCAAGGAAATGCGCGGCACTCTGGGCGGCCTGTTCAAGGGTTGCATGCAAGGGCGCACCATGTACGTCATTCCGTTCTCCATGGGACCTTTGGGTTCTTCGATTTCTCAAATCGGTGTGGAAATTTCAGACTCTCCCTATGTCGTCGTCAATATGCGCATCATGACTCGAATGGGTGAAGGCGCTCTCAAAGCTCTTGGCAATGGAACTTTTGTCAAAGCTATGCACACAGTGGGTGCTCCATTGCAGCCGGGACAAAAAGATGTGGCTTGGCCTTGCAATGCCGACACCAAGTACATCGTTCACTATCCTGAAACTCGCGAAATTTGGTCTTATGGCTCAGGCTACGGCGGCAATGCTTTGCTCGGTAAAAAATGTTTTGCACTTCGCATTGCTTCGACCATGGGTCGTGACGAAGGTTGGTTGGCCGAACACATGCTGATTCTCGGTGTGGAATCTCCAAAACGAGAAAAGAAATATGTGGCGGCTGCTTTCCCAAGTGCTTGCGGCAAAACCAATTTCGCCATGTTAATCCCGCCAGCGGCTTTGGATGGTTGGAAAGTTTCAACCATCGGTGATGACATTGCCTGGATCAAAATCAATGAACAGGGTGAAATGCGAGCCATCAATCCAGAGGCTGGATATTTCGGCGTGGCTCCTGGCACTTCTGTAAAAACAAATCCCAATGCCATGAAGACGATTGCTGCCAACACAATTTTCACCAATGTCGCTTTGACTGAAGATGGTGATGTTTGGTGGGAAGGCATGACCGATGCTCCTCCAGCTCGTTTGACCGATTGGCAGGGGCAAGAGTGGACTCCAGGGTGTGGACGATCTGCGGCTCATCCGAATGCTCGCTTCACGGCTCCGGCTTCACAGTGTCCTTCCGTTGATCCATCTTGGGAAAATCCAGCTGGAGTTCCGATCAGCGCTTTTGTCTTCGGAGGTCGTCGTGCAGACACCATTCCGTTGGTCTTTGAACCCAAGTCTTGGCTCGAAGGTGTTTACTTTGCGGCCACAATTGGCTCTGAAACCACGGCTGCTGCAACTGGAGCTGTCGGACAAGTTCGACGTGATCCAATGGCCATGTTGCCATTCTGTGGCTACAACATGGGACATTACTTTAAGCACTGGGTGACTTTGGGGCAAAACTTGCAGAAAAACGGCAAGTCGACTCCAAAAATTTTCATCGTCAACTGGTTCCGCAAAGACAGCAATGGCAAATTCATTTGGCCAGGATTCGGTGAAAATGCTCGCGTTCTTAAATGGATGTTTGAGCGAGTCAGTGGCACTGCCAATGGCAAAGAAACTTTCTTGGGGCTGGTTCCCGCTTACAAAGATTTGGATTGGTCAGGTTCGACTTTCTCTCAAGAGTCTTATTTGGCGGCGACAAAACTGGAAAGCGATGCGTGGACACGAGAAGCTCAATCTCACAAAGAGTTCTTCTCCAAGTTCAACCAAAGTTTGCCAGCGGAATTCATTGGGTTGCAGGAAAAATTGGAAGCCAATGCGCGTTCGGCTCCTGCCTCTCTTTCTTAATTTTTAAGTCTTGAAGTTTCGATCTCACAGCCAGGCCGATTGACACACTCAATCGGCCTTCGCTATTGTGAAATGGCATGAAAGCTATTCCTCGCATCTTGAGCAAAACCAAAATCATGCGGGGATATCAATGTCCCAAGAATCTCTATTTGACGATTCATCGACCCGAAGTGGAAACGCCCATCACTCCTGACCAGCAGGCTCGCTTCGATCAGGGGAATGTGGTGGGGGCGGAAGCTCGGAAAAGATTTCCGGGCGGAGTCTTGGTCGACAATGCACCCTGGGATTTTATTGGCTCGCTCAAAAAAACTCGAGAACTCTTGAGCGCCCAAACAGAAGTGATTTTTGAAGCCGCTTTTGAGCACAAAGGACTTTACGCCAGGGCCGATATCATTGTGCACAACAAAGAGACTGGTCGGTGGAATGTCTTCGAGGTCAAATCCTCTCTCAAAGTCAAAGAAGAGCAAGTTCAAGATGTCCGACTGCAAACCTGGATCATGGTTCAATGTGGACTGCCGATTGAAAAAGTCAGTCTTTGGCATCTCAATCCCGACTGCGTTCATCCGCAATTTGAAAACCTTTTTGTCGAAGTCGACCTCACTGAGAAAGTCCGCGAGAATTATTCGCAAGTCTTGCCGAAGCTCAAATCTCTATTTGAAATGATCAGATCCTCGCAAGAGCCGGTGGTGCCCATCGGGCCACAATGTGCAAGTCCTTATGATTGTGGATTCAAAGCGCACTGCTGGCAGGAACATCAAGTCCCTGCGCTCAGTGTTTTTCAAATTCCACAAATTCGTGAAAAAGCCTGGGAGTTTTTTGAAAAAGGAATTTTGCGTTTGGATGATCCGCAAATCGAAGGGTTGAGCGATTTGCAAAAGCGCATGGTTGAAGTCAGCAACTCTGGAGTCCGCTTTTGCAATTCGGCTGGGATTCAGCAAGCCCTCAAAAGCTGGCAATTTCCCTTGGTGTTTTTGGATTTTGAAACGATCAGTCCGGCGATTCCTCGCTACCCGGGCACAAGACCTTATTCGCAAGTTCCCTTTCAATTCAGTGTTCATGTGTGGCGCGAAAAAAGTGAAAAGCTCGAGCACTTTGAATATTTGGCAACAGGTGGTCAAGACAGCCGTCGAGAGTTGATTCAATCTTTGTTGCAAGCCTGTGGGACGGAAGGGTCGATCGTTGCTTATTACGCTGAATTTGAAAAATCTCGAATTGAAGAATTGGCGCAATGTTTTCCTGAATTTCAAAAGGAGCTTTTGGCTCTCGCAGCGAGGCTGGTGGATCCGCTCCCGATTCTGCGAGAGCACGTCTACGATCCGGGCTTTCATGGCAGTTTCAGTTTGAAAAAAGTCGGGCCGGCGTTGTTAGGCTCTGTTTTTTCTTATCAGGATCTCAAAGTGGCCGATGGGTTGGCCTGCCAAAGAGCTTTTGAGCAAATGATTGATTCAACCACTAGCGAAGAGAAAAAACAAAACCTGCGGCAGTGGATTCTCGAGTACTGCAAGCGAGACACTTTGGTGATGGTGGAGCTTGTGCGCTGGATGAAATTGGTCAGTCCCGCAACCGAAGGAATCGCAGGCGCAAAGAGTTGCCAATCACTGAAACGGAACTGAGGCTCATCGCTGCTGCTGCAATGATGGGGCTGAGAAGAACTCCGAAAAAGGGATACAAAAGTCCTGCCGCCACTGGGATTCCCAGAGAGTTGTAAACAAATGCAAAAAAAAGATTTTGTTTGATATTTTTCAGAGTCATTTCGCTCAGAGTCCGGGCTCTGACAATTCCCATGAGGTCGCCTTTGACCAAAGTGATGCCTGAGCTGTTCATGGCCACATCCGTGCCAGTGCCCATTGCAATTCCCACGTGAGCCTGAGCCAAGGCAGGAGCGTCATTGATGCCATCGCCAGCCATGGCCACGATTTTTCCTTTGGCCTGCATGTCCTTGACGATCAGGGCTTTTTGCTGAGGGAGAACGTCAGCGTGAAATTGACCGACGCCGACTTGCTGAGCGACGACTTGCGCAGTTCGCGCATTGTCACCTGTCAGCATGACCACTTCAATTCCCAAATGGCGCAAGGTCTCGAGTGCCTGGGGAGAGCTGGCTTTGATGGGATCACTCACTCCGAGCAGTCCAATGATTTGAGTACCACGGCTCAGGAACATCACGGTTTGACCATAGGCCCGCAGTTCATCCGCTTTTGTTGACGAGTCTTTGATTTCGACTCCAAGTTCATTCATCAAAGCCAGATTGCCAATCGCCAATCGATTTCCATTGAAACTGGCAGTGGCACCTTTGCCAGTGATGGATTGAAAATCATGGGGAGCGGAAATGGGAAGATTTTGCTTTTTCGCTGCTTGAACGATGGCTGTGGCCAGAGGGTGTTCGCTCGCTTGCTCGAGGCTTGCAGCCCATTGAAGAATTTCTTCTTTCGAGTGAGAGCTTATGGCCGTAATGGAGGCCAGTTCCGGTTTGCCCACAGTCAAGGTGCCAGTCTTGTCGACCACCAAAGTGGTGACTTTTCTTAAAACTTCGATGGCTTCCGCATCCCGAAAGAGAATTCCATTGGTGGCAGCACGGCCAGTGGCCACCATGATCGACATGGGAGTGGCAAGACCCAGGGCGCAGGGACAGGCGATAATCAGGACGGCCACGGCATTCACCAAAGCATAGGCAGCAGAGGGCTCTGGTCCAACAAAAAACCAAATGACGAAAGTTAAAAAAGCGACAGCCACGACGGCCGGTACAAAATACCCCGACACTTGATCGGCCAATTTTTGAATCGGAGCTCGGGATCTTTGAGCTTGCGCGACCATTTGCACTATCTGCGAGAGCAAAGTGTCGCGGCCGATTTTCTCGGCTTGAATCACCAAGCCGCCAGTGCCATTCAGTGTGGCGCCAATCACTTTGGTTCCTGAATTTTTCTCAACCGGAATCGGCTCTCCGCTGATCATGGACTCATCAACCGAAGATGTTCCCGACAGCACGATGCCATCGACAGGAATTTTTTCGCCAGGACGTACTCGCAATTTGTCTCCAACTTGGATGGCTTGCAAGGGCACTTCCGATTCTTTTCCACCAGCTTCCAGTCGAAGTGCGGATTTGGGAGATAGTCCTAAGAGAGATTTGATGGCAGCACTGGTCTGACCGCGAGCTTTCAGTTCCAGCACCTGTCCTAACAAAACCAATGTGACGATCACAGCGGCGGCCTCAAAGTACAGACCCACTTCGTGAGTCATCGGATCCGCAAATGAAGCAGGAAAAATTTGCGGAAAAAATACGGCCGTCAAGCTGTAGAAGTAAGCGACAGCCACTCCCAGCCCAATCAGAGTGAACATATTCAAACGGCGATTCTGAATTGAATTTGCAAACTTGAGAAAAAAAGGCCAGCCGCCCCACAGGACCACGGGAGTTGCAAGACCCACTTCTATCCATTTGAATGGAAGAGTGATCGAGGACTCGAACCAATGCCGACCGCCCATCGTCAAAAACAGAAGGGGGCCCGAGAGCAAAGCGCTGACCCAGAAACGTCGGCGCATGTCTAAATACTCGCTGCGATCTTCTTCGACATCGCTTGAAAATTCGACGGGCTCTAAGGCCATGCCACAGATCGGGCAAGAGCCAGGACCCTTTTGTCGAATTTCAGGGTGCATCGGGCAAGTGTATTCCACTTCGTTTTGGGAAAGTGATGATGAGGGGATTTTCGCCGGATGAAGATAGGATTCCGGTTGCGCTTCAAATTTCACTTTGCATTTTGAACTGCAAAAGAAATAATTTTTTCCCTGATAAGTGGTTTGTCCGCCTTTTGGGTTTTGAGGATCGACTTTCATTCCGCAAACTGGATCCAAAACAAAATCTTGATGTGATGAGTGATGAGTGGATTCGATAAGCCCCTCCTGCGTTTATTTATATTCCAAGAGAATTGGTGGGAGCAAAGGGCTCTGTGTTAGGAGATCCGGGTTGTGATTCAGTTCGAACTTCATTATATTAATAATCTATGAAAGTTTTCATTCTCCAACATGAAGATTCCACTCCGCCTGGGTCGACTCTGAAATGGGTTGAAAGCCGGGGTCACAGTTTGCAAGTTCTGAAGGCTTCGGACATTTCACACTGGCCTTCCCTTGAGGATTTTGATCTTTTGGTGATTTGTGGGGGCGGAATGAATGTCGATCAAGAAGATCGCTATCCCTGGCTTCGTCAGGAAAAGCAATTGATTCAGCAATCCCTCAGAGCGGGAAAAAAGATTGTGGGATTGTGTCTCGGCGCTCAATTGCTCGCTGAAGCTCTGGGGGCGCGAGTGGGCAAGCATACCGATTGGGAAGTCGGTTGGCACTCCGTGCACTTAAATAACCAAGAAGAGCTCAAGGTCTTTCAATGGCATGGCTACAGTTTTGACTTGCCGAGAGGAGCCGAATTGATGGCGAGCAATTCGAATTGTTTTTGTCAGGCATTTACATATGAATCTCGAGTGCTGGCATTTCAATTTCATCCAGAAACCACAAAAGAGTGGGCCACCGAGTGTGCGGAGCATCCGCGACTGCCAATCACGGGTTGGGTTCAGAGCCGCGAGGAAATCAAAAGAGATATTCAATTTCAACCCCAACTTCAAAGTTGGTATTTTTCCCAGTTGGACCAGTTGTCAGTCAAATAATTCAAATTGTTTGGAGAACTGAATGGACAAAAAAGTCGATATTGTTCAATTGGCGTCATGTCAAATTCTCGATGAAAATGGGCAAAGCCTGCGATTGGCTTCCCTGTGGCAAGAGCAAACAGCCGTTCTGATCTATTTGCGGCATTTCGCTTGTGTGGCTTGTCGTGCTCATGCTCTTCAGGTTTGGCAAAACCGCGAAAAAATTCAGGGAGCCAATTCTCGACTTTATTTTATTGGCAATGGGATGCCTCAATTCATTTCTTCCTTCAAAAGTGAGTTGGGACTGGAAGGAGCTCCGGTGTTTACTGATCCGAGCTTGGGAGCTTTTTACGCGGCTGGTTTCTTGCGTGGTTTTGTTCGCGCTGCGGGCCCGAAGTCCATGATGAATGTGAGGCGTTTAGTGAAGGAAGGCCACACCCAGACTTCTTACCAAAAAGGGATGGGAGATATTTGGCAACTGGGAGGAATTCTGGTTATCAAAAAAGACGGGCGAGTGGCCTATCATTATATTTCGGAAGCGGCTGGCGACTTTCCAATCGAAGAAGATCTGCAGGGAATGCCTTGGAATTCTGACTGAGGTCTAGCTCACTTCGGGGAAATCGAAATTGAAGCTCGACTAAGAGCTGGATGATTTCCGGGAACCTTCATATTCCTTCATCAATTTTTAACAAATTCCGATACATATCTCGAGATCGATATCCATTGTGGAGACGAAATGGGAATGTTCAAAGTTTCTATCGGGAAAAAATTGTGGTTTTTGACTTTGATGATGCTCGGGATTTTGGTTTTCGTGGAATACCACAACACCCAAAACACTCGGATCTTGAAGGGGCGTCTCACGGATGTTGGTTCCGTTCAGCTTCCCAAGGTTCGCGCGATGACTTTGGCCGATATGATGCATGATGCTTTGCGATCAGCTGTTTACTCGGCACTCGTTGCTAAGCAAAGACAAGATGCAGAAGCTTTCGATGTGGCCCTGAATGAGTACCAGGAATTCAAAGCCAATATGGCTGAACAATTGAACTTGATCGACAAATTGAATCGCGATGAGAAAAACAAAGCGCAATTGCAAAAGGCTCGCGTCGAAGTGGAATCTTATGTCGCTTCCGGGCAGGCCTTGTTGGACCTTTTGGTGAAAAATAAAATTCAAGAGGGCTTTGCGCAGCTGCCTGCCTTTCAGGAAAAATTCGAATCTCTTGAGGGATCGATGGAAAAGCTTGGCGACGACATTGAAAAAGCAGCAGAAAAAAGTGTTCAAACTGGCGAGGAAGAAGCACGGAAAGCTGAACTTCTCACTTTTCAGTTTGCAGTGATTGGAGTCATCATCGGTTTGTTTTTTTCCACTTGGATCAATTGGAGTTTGGTGCGCAAATTGCGAGGAATGGTGCGATTGTTGGGACAGCAAAAGGAAACTTTGAAAGTCTCAACCGAAGCCATTGAGGAAGCTTCTTCTGAATTGTCCACTTCGGTCAGTGAGCAAGCTTCAGCTTTGCAGCAAACTGCTTCGTCTGTCGAAGAAATTCATTCGATGGTTGTGCGAACAGATGAAAACTCTCAGAAGCTCGCTCAAAATGCGCAGAACAGCGCTCATTCTGTTGATGAAGGACAAGAGGCTCTCAATCAGGTGGTTGAGCAGATGAATGCCATTGATCAGGCCAACACTCAGGTCCTGAATCATGTGTCCAAGAATCGTGAGCAAATGAACAATATCATCGAAATCATCCATCAAATTGGTGCCAAGACCCAGGTCATTAATGACATTGTTTTCCAGACGCGAATTCTTTCGTTCAATGCTTCAATTGAGGCGGCGCGAGCGGGGCAGCAGGGAAAAGGTTTTGCTGTGGTGGCGGAAGAGGTCGGAAAATTAGCGGCCTTGAGTGGCGCTGCTTCGCAAGAGATTTCGAAAATGCTGGAAGAGGGAACTCAGCAAGTCACTCGCATTGTTGAAAGCAACACCACGCATATCGCAGGGCTCATGCAACAAAGCGCTGAAAAAGTGGAAAATGGAAAATCGGCGACAGAAAAATGCGGCCAGGTTTTCCGTTCCGTTGTGGATGAAGTTCATCAAGTGACAAGTTTGACCCGCGAAATTGCCAGTGCCATTCGCCAGCAAACCACAGGCCTTCAGGAAATCAACAAGGCCGTGCAAATGCTCAACACGTCCACTGAGCGAAGTGCCGGAAGTGCCGAGAGCAATTCGGCCGTGGTCGATAAGTTGCGATCACAATTTTCAGGTCTGAACAAGTTGATGGTTGATTTGGAAACGATGGTGGATGGAAAATCCCAGTCCCGTGAAGCTGGGACTGTCGTCAATATCAGCGATCGGCAACATTCTGAACGAGCTGCTTAACGCTGCTTTTTGTTGATGTAGGTTTTTCTCAATGCATTCCGGATATTGGTTAAAATATCCGGAGTGATTCCCACGAAATAATACTGAGAAAGAAATTGCTCTTTGAAACCTGGGTGTTCGGCCGTTCCGTAGCAACGAGCCAGCACGCTGGATTTCTCGGTCATTTCGGCTGTGAAAGCTCTCGAATACAAGACAATCAGTTCGCCAACCTCGGGTTTTTGGAAGCTTCGCACTTTGCAATCGAACTCGCTGAGCTCTTCGATGTATCCAGGTTTTGCTAAGTCCGCTTGTTGACTCAATTGCAAAGAGTAAACTTGGCGAGTGTCTGAAGAGCGGCTTCCCATGGTGTAAAATGCCAGCTTCTCGACAAGCAGAGGGCGATCCGGCGGGAAGACAATATAATCGGAATACCCACCTTCGAGTTGTTTCATGATTTTCACAGGATCGGTGTCATCTCCAGCGAGAAGAAAGTGGGCTTTGATTCCGGGCCATTTCTTTTTGAAGCTGGAGAGAAATTCCGTTGGCAGCGTGGGAAGGAAGCTCTGTTCAAAAATAAGAATATCAAAACTAAGAGCAACGAGGGCTTCATCCAATTTTTTATCTTGATCGATTTGCGTGAGAGTGTGAATTTCGCCGAAGTCTTTTTTCCGAATTTCGAAAAAAGGCTGGATCGTTTGCGCCAATCTCTTGTCTGTTCCGTAATACAAGATGCTGGAAATAAGATCCTCCTGATGTTCAGATTATGACATGATTTTTTTGAGATTGTCTTCTTTCCAATGAAAATAATGATGGCACGAGCTCGACCAAAGTGGGGGCGGCATTATCCGGATGTCAGGCGAATTTTTCCAAACCGGGAGCTGATCAAAACGGTCATGGCAAAGCCCACAAATGATCCGACCAGCACATCACTGAGAAAATGCTCTTCCAAGGGCAAGCGAGTGAAGGCCAGGGCGGCAGCGACGAAGAAAATCCACCGGCCCAATCGGGGGAAAGTGATCCAAAGGACAGTGGCAAATGTGAAAACTGTCTGAGTGTGCCCTGAAGGCATCGAGTGGTAATGCCATTGGGTGTTGAAGAAGTCAAAAACGTGAGGATTGACGTCATCCGATACATGCGGTCTCTGCCGGCCGAAAATATGTTTGAGAATTTGCAGAACCAATCCGCTTCCCAGAAGGCACGTGAAAGCGTAAAGGCTCCAGGAGTAAAGTTTGAAAATAACATCGGGAGGAGTTTTCTTTTGCCACCGGCTGAGCTGAATTTTCAAAAAGCTCAAGAGGCCTAGGAGAAAAACTGCGAAAAAATAATATTTTCCCTCTGCCAAATCCGTCAGCTCCCGGATCGGCCGGTAGAGGAAGACGAATTTTTTTGTGGTCACATTTTGAGTGATCAATTGGTCAAAAAAAGCAATGCTCAAAAGCGCCAGAATCCCTGTGGCTAAGGCCATGAAGGCCAGATTTTTTTTAGTTAAATTTCGGCAATTCTCGTTCATGTCCTCTCCAGGAAATCAATAAACTTGAAGAACATCCTGCAATGGCAAGCGAAACTGAGGTCCCCATGTGCCACGCTCACTCTCATAGCCGACGGCAATGACCATGACCACTCGGGCCGATCGTCTCAGTTTCAAGAATCTCTTCATTCGGCACTCATCAAATCCTTCCATCATGCAGGTCGAGCCACCTTGGGCCGAAATGGCTAAGACAAAGTTTTCGGCTGCCAACGCAGCGGATTTGATCGCGACTTCGCGGATATCTGTTTTCGAAATTGGCCTGCGCACGACGGGACGAAAAAATCCCGTGACCGTCAGGGCAATCCATTTGAGAGCCGAAAGGATTCCGAGAGCATCCCAACTGTAAGTCAGGGGAATGAGCTTTTGATAGTACAAACGCACAGAGGTGGGGGCCCGGCAATCTTCCACCCATTTGATCAGTGCCGATTGAGATCTTTTCCACTGGGTCGGGTCCGCGGTGACAACTATCAAATGAGAAGCGGTTCGCGCCGCGCTTTGATTGAGGCAGAATTCCACTCCTTTTTTTTTGGCTTCGTCGCTTTTGAGCCAATGAAAATCCCAAGTTTGAGTGTTGGAAGAATTCGGGGCAAGAATAGCCGCTTGCAAAGCTCTTCGGACTAAGTCCTCGGGGAAAGGATCCGGTTTGAATCGACGAATGCTTCGACGTCTTTCAAGAGCTTCAAAAAATTCCATTTTCAAAGAATCAACTGACTTGCACTCAAATGCAAGATGATCTCAAACGCCATTTAAAGTGCGCGGCAGGGCCCCAGGTAATCGCTGAGTTTTTTGAGGCTGCCGTCAGGCTGACTGACCTCTCGGAAATGAGAAAAGTGAGTGGTCACAGCGCTGCGCCCAATGCAGATTGTATTTGGAGGATTGGAGCTTTCGGGAAAATGGCAAATCATCACGTCGCTCCCGCCACCGGCGCAAGCGTATATTTCGAAAAGCTCCGGATGCTGAATCAATTCTGTCACCGGGATTGGTTCTGAATTTTCAGGGCTGGGTGGCAAGCTTCCAAGAAGCTCATTTTGCTCTTCCAATGTGGGGAGGGAGCCTTCGGGATTCTCGGTTGGAATTTGCATTTGATTGCTTAAATTCGAAGGCAATTCGGCGGAGTCGGCGACATCAACTTTGCTGCAATTGTTAAATGCCAAAGCTAAAAAGATAAAAGCTCCCAGCACGGAGCCAATGACTTGTGTCTTGTTCATTCCCGCCTCCAGACTCTTCTATATCGGTTGATTCGAAGAATTGAAGCAGGGTGTGCGGGAAAGTTATTTCAAAAAGCGTTTCAAAATGAAACGAAAAGACTTTTATTTTCGAACATTGCAGCAGCCGTAGAGCACTTTGTTCGGCAAATTGAGCACCAAGTGGTAGACGTATTCGCGATCGCTCATGCCGTCATTGCAAGCTGCACCGGCTATTCTTTTTTCAATCAAGGTGGCTGTGGTTTCGGAATTCTTAGACTGAATGACTGTGACCATGTCGGATTTCATTCCTTGAGCTTGAGAGATTGTGCGAATGGACGAAATGAGAGCTTTGGCTTCGCCTGGTGCCGCGTAAGACATTTCTTGGTTTTCAAAATCAATCTTCAAACCAAAAAAAGGTTCCGTGCCGAGGCATTCCAGTTCTTGAGCTGCCGTTGCTTTTGCAAAGACAGAAAAAAACATCATTGTTAAAATCAGCAGGCTTTTCATTCCACACCTCACTCGAAGGTTATACCTCAAAACAAGGGAAGTCTGAAACTGTTAGCAGCGGGACCCGGTAAAGGATTTCAAACTGTCGAAAAGTTCTACAGTCCCCGGGGAAGGAAAGGCCCTTTTGCTGGATTTAAAAACAAGTGTGCGACCAAATCTCTTCGCGACGAGGCTCTGGTGGAGGTTCGCCTGGAGGAGGTGAAACCTCGAGCATATAATAAATTTTGAAAGTGCTCACTTGTTCCTGTTCTTCGTGAGCAGAATTCCACAAGCGACAAATGTAGCGGCCAAAATGGACCCGGTGTTCTTTGTAGTTTTTATGCCAAACATTGACGATGTACTTGAGCCACAAAGTATTGCTGAATTTGTCAGACATTGAAGCGGGTTTCTCAAAATTGACGGGTTCATCATAAAAGACATCCCAAGTTTTTCCATTGAAAAGCTGTCCTTCGGTCACCATCCAACCGTCTTCCATCCAGGGGTAAGGCGCGAACATATTCCATTGTTGGTGCAGCCGAAGAGCGGAGCCCACTTGGAAAATGGGCTTACTGATAATCCATTTGTCGTCAGGCGAGTGGACGGCCCAATTCCAATAGAGGACAAAAAGCAATGCCGAGAGTGCCAGCAGTTGAGAGAGGGGATGGGACTGGGTGTTGACCCTTCGAGATCGAAAAACGCCGAGCACAGAGGCCATGAGAGGTCGGCGGTCCGCTTGCCATCGGTAAGCGGCAGTTCCCCAGTGATTTACTAGCCTCAAAGAGAAGAGAGGTTTGAAAAGGCGAAAGGGGGAAACGCTCAACAAAGCGAGAAAAGCTCGGTAGTGCGATTGAATCTCTTGCGAGTTCGATTGGACCAACCAAGAATTTTCCTTTTGCATCAATTGCCAAATAGACTCCGTCTCTTGAGCTTTGCGAATTTGAATGCCAGGCAAAATGAGAAAAGTCTGAATGAGTTTGAGCATTTTTAAGCAATAGCCGCATTCGCCATCATAAAAGACAGTGGTTGTTTTTTGCAGGCCATGCCATTTTGCCTCGCAGAAGCTCCAAAATTCGCTGGGGAGAAAAGCCAGCCAGTAAGCCATGCAAATCCAGGGGAAAGTCCCCAATTTGAAAGTCATGAAAATTCCCAAGTGGAAAATAATCAGGGTCAAAATAACAATCTGTCGAAGAGTCGAGTTTTTCCAAGGGATAAAAACCAAAAGAGGGACGAGAAGCTCCACCCAGAGAATCACAAAGGTGCTCAGCTTCAGTGTCTCCAAAGGCAAAAGTCTCAGGCCCCGTCCAAACCAAGTAAGAAACTGATCCAACTGCAAAGCATAGTGGAGAGCTGAACCTTCACTGACCCAAATCGGATGCCACTTGAGCAGGGCTGTAGTGAAATACATCACAATCAATTGCAAGAGAAACGCGAAGCTGGCGAAATTGAGCAAGGAAGGGGAGGGGATCGTATGATCTTTTCCCAGAGATTTGTCGACCGAGTAAAAAGCATTGGATGGTAAAAACATCATCCAAAACAAAGCCATTCGAATCAAATCATCTCCGCCGTGGGAGACAACGGGATTGCGAGCCGTGAAGGAGACAAAAAAGATCCAGGAGAGAACTGTGAAGAGACGGGTTCGGTAGCCCAGAAGCAAAGCCAAGTAAAAAAACAGGCCCAAAGCGCAAAGCAAAAGTACTTGCGAATACTGGCCGCTCATTAAAAAAAGCGAAAAGTAATTGGGATTGTTGAACTCAGAGAGCAGGACGCTTCGAGGCAAAACACCAGTGTCGGTGTAAAAGGCATTGAGCACAGGCAAGCGCAAAATGAGATCGTAGATGAGGATCCAACCCAGCAGCACTCGGAAGAGGGCCAGAGATCTCAGATCCAAGGATAAAAACTGCAGATAGCTTCGTTGTTTCATGTTTCCAGACTAAGCTTTTCAAGGGCGGAGAACAAATTCCCCGGTTCGAATCTGGACTGATGCAGTCGCCACGGCCTTCAGTGAAGCACGGATTGAGCTTCGCTGATCAAGCACAAGCCGCCGTACTCGGTGAGGGGCGGCCTCACTGTTTTGACAAGTCCGTCGATTTTGGATTCTTCGCAAGCAATCAAAATCAGAACATTGGCAAAAACGCCCGTGATATCGCCGCCGGATCGGTTGCCACGTTGGCCTTTGCCTTCCACCAAGCGTATCAAAGTGTAGCTATCGATCCCGACCTCGCGCAGTGCTTCGATGATCTCGTCGCTTTTCACTTCATCAATCACAATTTCAACGCGCTTCACAGTTTTCATGAAGGAAGTCTCCAAAAGATTTGGACCAATTCATAATAAAAAGGAATTCCGATCAAAATATTCAAAGGAAAAGTCAATGCCAGTGACATTGAGACATAATAACTGGGATTGGCCTTGGGAAGGGCCAATCGCATCGCAGCTGGAACGGCGATATAGGAAGCGCTCCCTGTGAGCAATGCAAACAAAAAGGCATTGCCTGCAGAGAAATCCATGGCGGCTGCAATCATGAGCCCCAAGAGTCCATTGAGGGCCGGCATGAGCACAGAAAAGGCCACTAAAAATCCTCCCGCTTGCGCAAGGTCTTTCACGCGTCGAGCAGCGACCATTCCCATATCCAGCAGGAAAAATGACAGCATTCCTTTGAAGATTCCGCTGTAGAAAGGCTCCAAGCTTGTCGCAGCGGAGGAAGGGATGAGGGCACCCACCAAAAGACTTCCCAGGAGCAAGAAAACAGAGCCATTGGTGAAAGCTTCGTGCAGCAATTTTTTAAAGTTCAATCTCTTCTGGTCGCTGACCTCATGGCGGCCAGCCAGGATCAAGGCCACCAAGATGGCAGGTGATTCCATGACGGCCAAGACGGCCACCATGTATCCGCTGGTCGCCAAGCCTCGGGATTCTGCAAAGGCTTGAGCTGTGGCGAAGGTCACTGCACTGACGGAGCCGTAGGCCGCTGAAATAGCCGCTGCATTGGCTGCGTCGAGTTTGAAGCGGAGAATGCGATAGCAGTAAACTGGCACCAATGCGCCCACCAGAAGGCCCACGGCAATGACTTGCAGTATTTCTCCATTCAGTCCGGAGTGGGCCAAGTGAGTGCCGCCTTTGATTCCAATAGCGAACAGCAGATAAAGAGAAAAAAGTTTGGGCAAGGGTTGAGGAATTTCCAAATCAGATTTGACGAAAGTTGCAATCAATCCCAAGAGAAAAAAAAGAATGGCGGGGTCTAAAATTCGATCCATAGATTGCGGTCGAATTTATTGAAAAGAGCCGGAGGAGGTCAATGACTTCCTCCGGTGCGGAGCAAAACTTAAACGTAGTCGATTTTACCAGTGTAGAACTTGAGGACGCGATCGACTTTGTAGTCGATTTCAAAGCGGGCAGGTTTTCCATCGATGACTTCATCACGGAAGCGAGGAATTTTCATCAAATCTGTGGCAAAGTCTTTGCCGCGTGAGAATTTGAATTCCTTTTCGATCGACAAATCTTCACACCAATAGAAAAGATAAAAAGAGTTCACGTTGCCATGCGGAGGGATGAATCCCTGAACCATGCTGGCGTTGTTCAAAAGGGGCGGGTGAATATTCTCGAATTCGAAACGAGAAAAACCTTTTGTTTGAAGCGACTTGAGCCACAAGAGCCACGAGCGGATGCCGATAGAGTTGATACCTGGGACCAGGTTCAAATCGATAAACATGGTGGCGTCTTTTGCGGCTGGCTGAGTCTCTGGAAGTTTGCAATTTTCAGTGATCCAACCATGAAGAATCGTTTTGTAGTACTTGTCCGTGATTCTCTCAATTTCACCACGGAAAACGTCGCGCGGGGAGATTTGCTGAGATTCGGTCAAAACTTGCTGACGGAATTTCACGGCGGCTTCGACTTTGTCTTTCAGTTGATTGGCATTGAAAGGGCGAATGAGAATTTGGTCAATTCCCGCGCCAATCAGAGTTCGCATGTCGTCAAAGGGCATGGATTCGCAAGTTGCGATCACTCCCAATTTGGGATGCTCTAAGCGAATCATCTGAACGAAATCAATGAAGCTGTTCACTCCATCGGGAATCGTAGCGATGATCACGCCTTCGGCGCTGGGAATTTGAGAAAGCGCTTTTCGCGCTTCTTCAAAATTCTTAAATTGCATGCACGAGCCTAAACCCAACTGACTAATTTGATGAGAAAGGCTCACTCGGTTGTTTGTTGCTGAATCGATGAGAAAAAATTGCGACATACATTAATTAAGACAGGCTTCCCTGGTGGCAGACAACTGGAATTTCAATTTCCTCAGAATGAGACGGACCTTTGTCCGCCCCACTCTTTGGGGTCGTTTAGAGTTACTGGGAAACAGTTTGCCAATTGACTTGGTTGAGATAGTCCCTTTTACCAAGGTCCAGTCCGCAAGAGCGCAAAATGCTGTAGGCCGTGGTCAGGTGAAAGTAGAAATTGGGAAGAGCATATTGAGACATGTAAGTGCGGCCATCGAGATAGAATCCTGGATTCCAGAAAAAGCTGATTTTTTTGCTCTCGAAGTCTTTGAATTGATCCGCACTGAATTTCTCCAGGAAGGCAATTGTCTTATCGATTCGAGTTACAAATTGCTCGAGAGTTTGTTCATTGTCCTCGAAAGAAGGAGCTTCAACGCCCGCCATGCGAGCCGCTGTCATTTTGGCGTTGTCGCAGGCGATTTGAATTTGACGAGATAAGGGGAATTGATCCGGCGCCAATCGTGATTGAAAAAGAACGCCCATATCGATCTTCTTGGTTTCGCAAAAAGCTTGGGCTTTCATCAAATAGCCTTTGAGGCCTTTGAGGCTGTTGATAAATTGGGGAACTGTGATGTCGTAAATGGAAATATTCATATTTTATCCTTTGATCGCTTTGAGTGCGTTTTCGTAATTGGGTTCTTGAGAAATTTCTGCCACCTGCTCAACGTAAATCACTTTGTTGTTTTCATCCAAAACAACGACAGTTCGCGCCAGCAAGCCCTTGATGGGGCCATTCATCATTTGCAACCCCCAATCTTGGCCAAATTGGCTGCGGAAAGCTGAAAGAGTTTCTGAATTTTGAATTCCTTCGCTCCCACAGAATCTTTTTTGCGCAAAGGGGAGATCAGCTGAAATGTTGAGAACTGCGAAATTGGAAAGTGCAGCCGCTTCCTGGTTAAAACGACGAACGGAATTGCCGCAGGTCCCAGTGTCCAAGCTTGGAAAAATATTAAGAACCTTTTTTTTGCCAGCGTAGGTTTCGAGCGAGGCTTCGGAAAGATCGGCTCGGACCAAGGAAAAATTGGGGCAAACGGTGCCCACTTTGGGGGCGATTCCAGACAATTCGATGGGATTTCCTTTGAGGGAAACTGAAGCCATGAGCTCCTCCTGATGTGAATTTAAGAGGAGATCAGTCTCAGATTATCGGGTCTTTGAATCAAGACCCGAGGCGTAAAAGGAGGGCTCAAAAAAATGGTTAGGGATTTTGATCCAAATGGTCTGCCACAGCAGCCGATTCGTTGATCAAACGCTGTGAAAAACGTGGATCATTTCGCTGATATCCGAAGGCTCGCAAATGATTGCTTCGGGCTTTGGCGTCGGTGATGTTTTCCAAATTGCGAGAGCTCGTGTAGCCATTGTCAATTGACAGTTTTTTCCAGTCCCATTTTGGAAAGTTCTCTTTTTGCCAGATCAGCACGGTGGAAGCTGTGTGACAAGAGATGCAATCCACAGTGCCCGGATTGTGTTGGCGAGGATCTTCAATTTTCAGCAAATCGCGAGACCATTTTTGAAAGTCTTTTTCGGAAAACTGTTGGCGAGCGACTTGGGAATTGTCGAAAAACCACAGGCCGATTTCAGGAAAATTGATGGGCATGATCGAAGCAATGAACTCTTTGGCTTCCAGAAGAGTCGTCATGAATGTCTGTCCAGTGGTTCCAATTCCTGGAATCGTCATGGCTTCGACAGAGTCGCCTTGAATGTCAAAGCCGGTGAACACCCACTGATCTTCGTGAGCTTCCACCGTCATGACGGTGGCGCGTGAGAGATTCTTTTCTCCGCAATACTTCAAAAGCAATTCGCGCATTTGTTGCCAATAGCTTCCACTGAGGCCTTCTTTCGCCATCAAGGGGTGAATTTGCAAGGCACTTTCAGGTGAGCGTGAATGAGAAGCGCGGATTTTGTTGTAAGCACTGAGGAAGCTTTGCCATTGACCTGGGTCCAACTCATAAAAGCTATGGATGGCGGCGTCCAAAGTTGTGATTTTGGCAGCTTTTTCCACGACCGGTTGCCAAACGAAACGAATTTGCCGGTTGCAAATGCTGACGTTGTGTCCGGACTGAAAGCAAGGATCGATGCGAAAGGCGATCATTTTCATATGATCTCGCAGAACGTCTGCGTTTTGCATTCGTCCGACGATGCGAGGCATGGGGTCTGTCGCCTTTGAAGGCAAAAGAGGCCCGCCCACTCCAAGATCGCGAGGACTTAGAAGCATGGGGATTTCCGAAGAGGATTGGGGTAAGGGCAAAAGCACGGAAACATCCCACAGTTGCCAGTTCAACGGACTTCTATTTTGTGCGGAAACCAAAGTTGTGAAGGTTAAAACGGTCAGCAAAACCATCATGGGAGTCATTTTCATTTTTCAACCTCGCGGGCAGGGTTTAAGAATTTGAGAACTTTAAGCGAGAACATGAGTTCGGGCCCCTGTTAAAATCCTGACACTCTGATCTCGTTTATAAGCTTTGGCGGTTGCAAGATTTATAAATCCGAAGATCTTAACCCAATCTTAAGGAATATCTGGTGGCGCCTCTATTTTCGGGAAACTTGTCTTTTTTTTATCACAATCGACTAAAGTCCTGTTGCCTGAAAGCCGAAAACAAAAAGACTGGAGAGATAGATGACCAAAAATGTTGCAAATAAGTTGTCCATGTCTTCGATGATCAATGTGGTCTTAGATGAAATGCTGGCGATAACGGAAATTGACCCCAGTGCCGTATCTCCGGATGATTCGTTTCGAAACGATCTCGGATTTAGCTCGCAAGTCGTCTCTCGGATTTATGAGCAGGCTGCTTTTAAGCTTCAAATAGAGGTCAGCAAAGAGTCTGTGATGTGGACTGGCGAGCATGCTCAGTGCTTGCGAGAGCTTGTGGTTCATTTGCAGTCGCAAGTGGCCCTGGCGTCGGTCGAGCCACAGTTTTTGAAAGCCGCTTGATGCCTTGTAGATTGTTCCTAAAATTCAATTTTTTAAAAGTGGGGGGTGAGATTTCGCCCCTCATTTGTTTTTGTGCCTGAGAAATAGTTCGTGCTATTAAGAATTCAAGTCCAGGGACTCAGCCTATCAGCCAGAGTCGGTTTTTAGCTTTACAAGACTCTTTCCTTGCCGCTAAGTATTAATGAGAAATATTTTGTGGTCCATGGAGAGGTGGTAAGGGTGAAAATCTACTCGAAAGATCCCGTCTTTTTTTCAGAAGTGCGGGAAGATCTGCAAAAAGATCCGTCCACCGTCGGTGTTGTGCATTTGAGTCATTGGGCTGATGCCGAAAGCGAAGTGAAAAACCGTTGGATTGTTGTCGAAGATTCCCTTGAGCCTAAAGACATTGTCACCCAGGTCTATTCCAAGCAAATCAAACACCTTGTGCAAAAAAACGAAAAGCAGTTTCTGGGCGACTTGAAACGGGCTGGGATTTTAGTTGAAAAGCCGAATCAGTATTTTCAAGCGGATCATTTGATGGTGGAAGCTCAAGGAGTTGTCACCAAACGAATCTGCTTCAATGGCCGTCAGAAAAAAAATGTTTTGCTGGCGGAGGCGTACGCATTCGTTGAGCAAACCAATTGTGGTCCAACAATCGAAGCGGGGATTGCGGCGATTGAAGAGCTTTACATGAACGCCGTGGTCGATGCGCCGAAAGAAGCCGAAAGATTTGGTTACTTGACTCCGGATGACACTTGCGAATTCTTTTTAGCACTTAATCAGGAGACGTTGCAGATCTCTTGTTCAGATCCATTTGGGTCCTTGGATTTAAAAAGACTGTTCACGAGACTTTATGATGTTTATCAAAAAGGAGCAGCGGAAGCGATTGATTTGCAGGGGCCGGGTGGTGCCGGAATCGGTTGCTATTTGCTCTTTGAGCAATGCCGTACCTTGATATTTGGTGTCAAGCGGGGAGTGCAAACGAAAGTCACTTGTTTGATTCCGCGAGCTGCCAGTCGGCGCAAATTTGACAATTTTAAGAAAAGTCTGCACGGATTTGAGGTAGAGTCATGAATGTGAAAATTGAGTCACACACAGCTGTTTTTGAAGGCGCACTCGATGAAGAAGTGGTCTATCAAGATTTGCAAGCTTCATTTGCAAAGCTCAATTTAAGAGAGGAATCCTCAGTTGTCTCTTTGGATTTCTCCAGAGTCACCAAAGGCAATTCCAGCGGGATTGTTCTGTGGCTGCGATTTTTGAAAACCGTCGCTTTCCCCTTTAAGTACGTCCACACGCCAGTGTGGATGGTGGCTCAGTTCAATATGGTGAACGGTTATTTTGGAAAAACTGGAGCGGTTGAGAGCTTTCAAGTTCCCTTCTATTGCGAAGAGCTGGATGAGTTGATTGGAGTCGAAGTGCAATTGGGGAAGGAAATCCCATTGCAAAAAAGTTACGTCGGATTCCAGATGCCTCCGGTTGAACGCAATGGACATATTTATCATATGGACTTTGTGCCAACAAAACTTCTGAAGTTTTTGGTCGACAATCATGATCAAATTCAGAGTGTATTAAAGAAATAACTTTCAGCAAACTTGAAGCAAAGTGGTCAGGGCCCATTCGACTGTTTCGCCCATTTGCTCGCCGCTGTAGCCGAAATCGCTGCGCAGATCATACCAAATTTTGGCATTGACCAGAGTCGTGAGGAGCGCCAGGCGCTTTTTTCTTTCTTCTGTCATCTGCAGTTTTCTTTCGGTGCAAATTTTGACCATCATGGCTTGCGTGAGTTTTTTTCGAAAAAGACTTCGAGCCTCCTGGCCGACTGGAGAAAACAAATAAGCCATTGTCAAAGCCTCGTGGCGATCAAAAATGGAATAAACATTGCGAGCGAATTGGGCGAACTCCATGCTTTGCATTTGAGCGCCTGTCTCTTGAAGGTAAGATTGAAGGTATTGATCCAAAGAAGCGTGCAATGATTTTTTGTCTTTAAAGAAACGAAAAATTGTTCTTTGTGTGATTCCCGTTCGCTCAGCTATTTCATGCATGGACACTTCGCTCCCTTTTCTTTCCACCAAAAGCTGAATCAGAGTCTCCAGAATTTGACGGCGTCCTCTGCTGCTGGTTTTGGGTTGTGTTTCAGCTTGGGCGCTTCGGCTTTTTATGCACATTGGATTGAGGACAATTCGCAAAGAAAAAGAAGATGAGCGCTATCAGAAAATGCGGGAAAATTGGGGAGCGTCTTGGAGGATTCAATCCTATTTGAAAGTCTTTATTCTGCAGGGAATTTTGATGTTTTTGATTTCCACTCCCATCCTCAGTTTGATTGCCAATTCTTCGACAAGCTTCCATCCATTCATTTTGATGGTGGGTTTTGCAGTTTGGCTAGTTGGCTTTGCGATGGAATCCCTGAGCGACAGTCAGCTTAAAAACTTCAAAGCCGATCCAGCCAACAAAGGTCGCATCATGGATCAGGGGTTATGGAGCTGGTCTCGCCACCCGAATTATTTCGGAGAAGTGCTGCAATGGTGGGGGATTTTTTTGATGTGCTGGTCGGGGATGGCAAGCCTGTGGACGGTCTTTGCGCCTCTGTTGATTCACTTTTTGATTCTCAAAGTTTCAGGAGTGGATCTCTTAGAGAAGCTCATGGAAGGCCGTCCGGGCTACGCTGAATACAAAGCCCGGACTTCGCGATTTATTCCTTGGCCACCTAAAAGCTAGATCACGGTTGCAAACAAGAGTAATCCAATGTGTTGGTTCCCACAGGGAGCGGGCTTGCAAAGGTGATTTTGTTTCCGACAACAGTGTAAGCAGGCGCAGTCGCTCCAGTGGCTGTGGTGATTCTCACATCCACCACGCCGTCGCCAGTGATGTCCAATGGCTGACATTGCAAAGTGGCTGACTGCACCAGTTCGGTGACAGCTTTTCCCATGGCAGTCAGCTGAGAGCTGTAATCGGTGGCACAAACAGAGCCCACGATCCCGCCAGTTTTTTCTGAGAGAGAATTGTAAGTCAAACCATAGCCTTCGTTCGCAGCTCCCGACAATTTCAAGCAAGCCTCGTCGTTGGGTTTCACAATGATCGACTGGAAGGAAAATGGTTTTTGATTGCCCCAGGTTGTCTTGACCAGAGAGATCAAGCCATCGGCCGTATTGGTGACCGAATTCGACAGCGTCGGGGTTTCGTCGGCATCAGTGACAACCAAGACGGAAAGGGCAGCCCCGCTGCGGAAGAAAGATCTGTTGGGAGCATTCACTGCCAGCGTGTTGTTGACGGATCTTTCAACAGCTCGATAAGAGGCGCGGATGCCTTGTTCATTCCCGCTTCCGGATTCTGTTCTTTGAATAGTGGCAGCAAATGCATTTTTAGCTGTGGTTAAGTCCATGCTTGAATTCAAAATGTAAGTCGCTGTCGTCAGGCCATTGAATTGAACAAAACGTCCGTCTTTGAGGTTGGCGTCGCTGGAGACGTCAGTCGTAATAATCGCCACTTGCCAATCAAGATTTTTCAGCTGATCCAAGAAAGTTCCGAATCGAGATGCCATATTTTTTTGTTCAGTTGCCATGGAGCCCGAGTTGTCGATCACCACCAAGATGTCGACTTTGCTGTTCGAGCTGACCGCGATGTTTTGTGAGTAGGGAATGGCGACGCGCTCCACCTTGAAGGCGACATCCCGTCGTGAAGTTTGACCGAGTTTATCTGTGGCAACAATCGAGAACACATAATTTCCCCATGCCAAAGATGTGAACGATTTTTGGTCTGCTTCCAGGCAAGCTTGCAGCTGATTGTTGAGACCACATTGCACAGAGGAAACTCCTGAGCCTGCATCGGTGACGGAGAAAATAAATTCAGCCGTTTCCGTGGTTGGAATCACAGACAAAGGCTGTTTCGAAACGTGAATCACAGGGGCCGCTGAGTCCACTTGCCACTGATGAGACACGACATCGGAAATGTTTCCGGCTGCATCAACGGCACGCACTGCGAAGTTGTGTTGTCCGTCAAGCATGGGGTAAACGCTCGGTGAGGAACATGGCAAAAACAATCCAGAGTCGATTTGGCATTCCATTCGAGCTATGCGAGTGGGATCGGTGGTGCCAGGATCGTAAGCGCGGAAATCAAACTGGGCATTTTTGCTCGTGGTGGCCCCAGCTGGACCGGAGAGAATTTCCACAATCGGCTTGGTCGTGTCGATGATCCAGTTGGCTGTTGCGGGTTGAGACACGTTGCCGGCATTGTCCACAGCCCGCACCAAAACGCGATGTGATCCCTCGGACAAAGCATTCAAAGTGACTGGTGAAGAGCAGCTGGCATAAGCGCCGTTGTCGACTTGGCATTCATTTCTATCAACTCCACTGCCAGAGTCCGAGGATTGGAAAGCAATCGTGGCATTCAGTTGATTGGTGATCGCACTTGGACGGGAAGTGATTGTCACAGTGGGAGCCGTCAAATCCACATTCCAATAGTACATGGCAGGTGAAGAGCGGGTGCCGGATGAGTCCACTCCGCGCACGGCAAATGCATGACTTCCAGCTGTCAAAGCTGAGAGGCCTTTCGGACTGGTGCAAGCTGTGTAAACCCCGCCATCGACGCTGCATTCAAATTGAGTCAACGGCGTGAGGCCTGCAGAGCCATCAAATTCAAAAATGGCGCTGGTAGAGTTTGCGTGAGCTGGTGGAAACTTCGTGATTTGCACGCTCGGTGCTAAACTTAAAATTGTCCAGTCATAGGAAACGGGTGAACTCACGTTTCCGGCGCGGTCAAAAGCTCGAACGTAAAAGGTGCGAACGCCTTCTGCGGCGCTCACTGAGAAGGGGCTCGAGCAAGCAGAAAAACTCGCTTGAGTGTCCAAGCGGCACTCGAGTTTATCGATATCGGTCATCAAATCAACTGCTGAAAATTGAAAATCGGCAGTCAAATCGCTGGTCACTTTCGGTGGAACTTGATTCAGAGTCACCACTGGCGGAGTGCGGTCCACCATGAAATTGGCGACCACGGGAGTGGCCACATTGCCAGCGCGGTCCGTGGATTCAATTCGAATGGAATGATTGCCTTCCGACAGGCCGCTGACAGTGTGGCTGTTGCTGCAGGCTGCATTGGAAGGGTTGATGCTGGAAGAACACTGTGATTTGTCGACTCCTGAACCCGTGTCGTCAACGGCGAATTCAATTCGAGCATCCGCTGTGTTGATCACAGAGGCGACATTGCGAGTGATGCGGATTTGGGGAGCTTGGTTGTCATGAAGGATGGAATCCTCGAAGCAAGTGCTTTCAATTTCGGGATTGTATTTGTCGCGGTATTTGACAAAGACTTTGCCTTCCGAATTGGAGGCTTTGAGGTTCCAGGGTTTGCTCGGGCTGAACGGCGTCCATTCACCACCGCCGGTGCATCCTGAGACATCCGTGATGTACATTTGATCGGCACCATCGTGCAACAGTGACAATTGAACGTCTTGAGAGATTGTGAAAGGGGCATCGTCGTTGATCAGGATGCCGCCGACCGAGCTCAATTTGACTCGTAAACTCTCGGTATCAGCTGCAACATCGACTTTTTGACAATTGCTATATCCAAAAGCGATTGCCAAGCCAGTCGAAATTAAAAGAACCAAAGTTGACTTTGGTAATTGCATATTCCCCCCTCGATTTCCCCAGAACAAGCTCATCAAGAGCAAAAACGTTGCCGGGTTTCCAGCGGCAACCCATAGCCTTTTAGCGGCCATCTGTTTCATTATCGGCACATCTGGACTTTTCAAGAGAGTCGAAGTTTTAGAATTCGGCCGAAAGATCGACAGGACTTCCAGGACGAACCTGGAGAGATAAAGTGTCTCATCTTGAAACAAAGATGCTGGAGCTTGGTCCAGTTGAAGGAAAAATTTCGCATTTGAAATTATGAATTTAACCGGAATGTCCGATACCCAGCCTTGTATGCAAGAAACATCACAAGCCCTCAAAAAGAAATTCAGTCAAACTGCTCTCGCAGTTTTTGCCTTTTTATTCTTCGTTTTCGCGGGCAGTGGAATCTCCGCATTCTTTTTGCGAGCTCAGGAAACCAAAGTCACTCACTCGCAAAGTGTTCTTTTAAAGTCGGCGGATCTTTTAAGCCTGATCAAGGACATTGAGGCCGGCCAGAGAGGTTACTTGCTCACCGGGAAAGTGGAGTACCTTGAGCCTTACTATGTTGGACTTGAGAAAGTTCAAATTGTTTTCTCCGAACTGCAAGAAATGGCTGTGGACAATCCGGAGCAACGGCAAAGGCTCGCTCAAATCCATGAGCAAATCCAATCAAGAATTCAAATAGCCAAGAAAATGGTCGAAGAAAAAAGAGTGGAAGTGGAAGGCTCTGACCGTCCCGCTTATCAGTTGGCGGAAGGCAAAGTCTTGATGGACTCGTTGGTCAAAAATATCAACGAATTCAATCAAGCTGAAAAGCAATCTTTCGAGACTCGCAGCAGCCGCTTTCAGTGGATTTTTTGGGGTTTTCTGGTGTCTGTGATGGGCGCGCTGCTTGCTTGCTTTGGTTTGCTCCGTCATTTTTATATGACCGTGAATGATCAAATTGATCTTCAATTCCAAATGAAGGATCAATTGAGAGTCAGCCAGGAAAAATTGGCGATGGCCTTGGCGGTGGGGAAAATGGGACCTTGGGAATATCATCCTCGCACTCAGAAGATGCTTCCCTCTCGTAGTTGTTTGGATCGTTTGAATTTCGGAGTGCAGGATTTCAATGGCACTTTGACGGACTTCTTGAGTCATTTTCCAGGCAAGGAACAATTGAAATTGCAGGAAAGTTTCTACAAAGCTCTGGTCGACAAATTTTTCCCGGACACGATGATACAATTGATGGATGATTTCGGACAAGAGCGCTGGGTTCAGTTTAAGAGCGTCTTGGTGGATGAGTCCAATGGCTATGAAGAGCCGGTGTTTTTGGGAGTTGTGGTGGATGTCACTGAGTCCATTGAAAAAGAAAGCCTGATTCGCCAACAGCAAATGTCTTTGGTGCACACTTCAAAAATGGCGGCACTGGGTGAAATGGCAGGCGGTATTGCTCATGAAATTAACAATCCATTGGCTGTGATCAGCACCAAAGCCCAATTGCTGCGTGGGTTTTTGGAAAAAGGAAATTT
>JACCDW010589974.1_pt1 | contig 106845 bp, 54 predicted proteins | sample 7449781 | NCBI WGS metagenome assembly JACCDW01 (sample SAMN15323449, study PRJNA562643) | freshwater metagenome | isolation source: river surface water | place: USA:Blue River Watershed | collected 2017-08-18 | reverse complement strand
TGGCCAAGTCGGGGGTGAGCAGCAAGGCCGAGACGGAGCTGGAGCTGGTGCGGGCCACGGCGCGTGCGGCGGTGTCCAAGTACCAGCGTGCGATCGCGTATGCCAACGCACAGGCGGCGTTTGCCCGTATCCAGCATTCGCTGGGGCAGGACTTTGACTTTGGCGACATCGAGAACCAGAGCGTGGGCGAGTTGGCCGCCAGCGTGGGCAAGAACCTGGCCGAGGTGGAGAAGCAGTTGCCCACGGTGCTGCTGGCCAAGGCAGGCCCGCGACCCAAGGTGCAGTTGGTTCTGGATGAAGGGCAGACGGGCGTGCCCTTGCTGGGCGGGGTGGAGCAAGCACTCTCGCGCGGTGGCTTTGAGGTGGTCAAGCAAGCCCAACCCGAGGCGCTGCAGTTGCAGGTGAGCCTGAAGATGGCGCAGGCCGACAAGGGGCTGCGCAAGGGCGAGGTGGTGTTGAGCGAAGTGGGCAAATCGACCGCCAGCTACACCGCCACATTGCCCGCCGAGCCCAGCAGCACCACCTACAGCGCGATTGGCGAAGCCGCTGCCACGGCCAACGTGGGCAACCTGCGCGAGTGGATCGCCAACCTGCTCAAGTAAGGCCACGCGCATATGAGTGTGTTCAAGGCGCTGGGGCGCTGGGGTGCGGTAGGCTGCTGGCTGCTGGGGGCCGCCCAGGTGGTGGCGCAAGGCCGGGTGGCGGCGCCGGAGGACCGCATCCTGGTGCAGGCCTGGGCGGAGGCCGAGACCGTGATCTCCAGCCCGATGGCGGGTCTGCTGATGTCGATACCGACACGGGTGGGGACACGCTTTGAGCAAGGCGAGGTGCTGGTGCGCTTCAACTGCACCGAGAACCAGGCGCGCGCGGAGATCGCGCAGTCTGAGCTCACGGCGGCGACCGAGACGATGGAGTCCAAGATCCGGTTGCAGGGCATGAACGCGGCCTCGGAGATCGAAGTGACCTTGGCGGCGGCACAAGTGGCCAAGGCGCAGGCGCAGCTGAACCTCACCAAGTACCAGGTCAGCCAGTGTGACATCGCCGCGCCCTTTGACGGCTATGTGGTGCGCAGCCAGGGCAAGCCGCACCAGACCACGACGGTGGGGCAGCCGCTGATCGAGATCATCAGTGCCGGGGTGCCCAAGCTCAAGCTCAGTGCCAGCTCCAAGCTGTTTGCGCGAGTGAAGGTTGGCACACCGCTGCGGGTGACGATCGAGGAGACAGGGGCGTCCTACAACGCGGTGGTGAGCCTGATCAATGCGCGTATCGATCCGGTGAACCAGTCGTTTGAGATGGAAGGCAAGATTGTGGGGGGTGCGTCCCAGTTGCTGCCGGGCATGAGCGGCACGGCGGTGCTGACGGGCGCAGCGCCACCCGCGTCGGCGCGGGGCAAGCCATGACGGGTGCCCCCCAGACCTGGGAAGTGCTGGACCAGCTGGCGAGCCAGGCGCGACAAGCCGAGTCCGAGCGCGAGCTGCTCTTCACGATCGCCAACGACAGTTTTGCGCTGGTGCCGTACCGCTCGGCGCTGGTGTTTTTGGTGCAAGGCGGCAAGCCTCGGCTGAGCTGTGCCTCGGGATTGACCGAGGTCGATCGGGGCAGCCCCTTTGGCGCCTGGAGCGAGCAGGTGGTGGCTCAGTGGCTGCCGCGACTGGCCGAGCGCAAACGCTTCAGCCCCGCCGATGTGACGCCCGAGTTGGTGGGGGTCTGGTCGGAGTACTGGCCGCCCCTGGTGCACGCGCATACCCTGCGCGGTCGGCAAGGTCAGGTGCTGGGCGTGGTGGTGTATGTCTCGGACAAGGCTTGGCCGGAGCCGGTGGACAGCGTGCTGTCGTCGCTGCACCAGGTGCATGGCCTGTGTCTGCAGCAGCTGCAACTGCAACCTCACTGGGGCGGGCGGATCAAGAAAGCGCTGTGGGGGGAGGACGCGCGTTCGCGCAAACTCCGTCAATGGGCGCTGGTGGCGATGCTGTTGCTGCTGTGCGTGCCGATCAAACAGTTCGTGATCGCACCGGCGGACATCATTTCTTTGGACAGCATCGCGGTGACGACGCCGGTGGAAGGGGTGGTGGCCGAGATGGTGGCCAAGCCCAACCAGACGGTCAAGCGCGGCGATGTGCTGATCCGGCTGGACGACACGGCCATCCGCAACCGGCTGGAGTCGGCCCGGCAAGGGCTGGGGGTCTCGCGTGCCGAGTACCTGGCCGGAGCGCACCGCGCGCTGGTGTCGACCGACAACGCGGCCGAGGCGGGTGTGCTCAAGGGGCGCATTCAGGAGCGATTGGCCGAAGTGGCGTATCTGCAAGACCAGCTGTCCATGCTGGAGGTGCGCGCCAGCCGTGATGGCATTGCGGTGTACGGTCAGGAGAACGACTGGATCGGCAAGCCCGTGAGCGCGGGCCAGCGCGTGATGGAGCTGGCCGACGCGGGCAAGGTGGGCGTGAATGTGTGGGTGCCGGTGGCCGACGCGATCAACATGGCCTCGGGCCAGCCGATCCATGTGCTGCTGTACGCCGACCCGCTCAACCCCTTGAGCGCCACGATTGAGCAAGCCAGCTACCAGCCCACCAAATCCCCCGACGGCGTGGTGGCGTACCGGGTGCGAGCGACCTTGCCCGCGGATCAGCGGGTCCGGCTGGGCCTGCGCGGCAGTGCCAAGATCAACGGGGGCTGGGTGCCGATGGGCTACTTTTTGTTGCGCCGCCCGTTGGCGGTGGCGCGCCAGTGGCTGGGGGTGTGAGCATGCAGGCGCCTGGCGCGGACATGGATGCACCCCTCGCGCAACAACTCGCGCAACAACTCGCGCAGCAAATGGCCTTGCCGCCCCTGCGCGAAGACCTGCAGCTGCACCCGGGGCCGGCGCAACGGGACGGCTCGCCGTCCTGGGTGATCGAAGACCCGCTGCGCGGGCGGTTTTACCGGCTGGGCTGGCTGGAGTTCGAGGTGCTGCAGCGCTGGCATCTGGGCGACGCCCGGGCGGTGGCGCAGCAAGTGGCGCAAGAGACCTTGCTGCAGCCCTCGGTCGAGGAGGTGCTGGCGGTCAGGCAGTTCTTTTTGCAGCACGAACTCTCGCGCAACCAAGCCTTGCTGGACAAGGTGGCCAGCGGCCAAACCGTCAAGCCCAGCGTGGCCAAGCAGGCGCTGCACCACTACCTGATGTTTCGCATCCCGCTGATCAACCCGGACCGCTTCCTGCAGCGCTTCCTGCCCTGGGCCATGCCCTGCCTGGGCCAGCGCGCGCTGTGGGCCTCGGTCTGGGCGGGCTTGCTGGGGCTGGTGCTGGCCGTACAGCAGTGGGAAACCTTTGCCAGCACATTCGTTGAAACCCTGTCCTGGAGCGGTCTGGCCAGCTACGGCGTGGCGCTGGTGTGTGCCAAGGTGCTGCACGAGTTCGGTCATGCGTTCACGGCCAAGCGGCTGGGGCTGCGCGTGCCGCGCATGGGCGTGGCCATCGTGCTGTTGCTGCCCATGCTCTACACCGACACCGGCGAGACCTGGCGGTTGACGCGTCAGCGCGACCGCTTTGCCATCGCGGTGGCGGGCATGCGCATCGAGCTCATGCTGGCGGCCTGGTGCACGCTGGCGTGGTCCTTTCTACCCGAGGGGGGACTGCGCAGCGCCATGTTCTTCCTCGCCACCAGCAGTTGGCTCATGACGCTGGCGGTCAACGCCAGCCCCTTCATGCGTTTTGACGGCTACTACATGATGTCCGACGCCACCGGCATTCCCAACCTGCATGACGAAGCGGCCAAGCTGGTCAAGCACTTCTTGCGCAAGCACCTGTGGGGCCTGCAAGAGCCTCAGCCCCTGGTGCAGGGGCAAGAGGCCCCCGGCTGGTTGCTGGGCTTTGGCCTGGGCACCCTGGTGTACCGATTCTTCCTGTTTGCCGGGATTGCCGTCACGGTCTATCACTACTTCTTCAAGCTGCTCGGGATCTTCTTGTTCGCGGTCGAGGTCTGGTGGTTCATCCTGCGCCCGGTGGTCAGCGAGATGCGGGCCTGGTGGCAGGCGCGGGAGCGGGCCTCGCGTCGGCGCGTGGGCATCACGCTGGCCGCGGTGCTGGGCTTGTTGATGGTCTTGCTGGTGCCCTGGCACGGGCAGATACAAGCCGAGGGCTGGATCCGTGCCGGCCAGGAGTACGCGCTGTATCCGCCGCGCCCGTCGGTGCTGAAGGCGCTGAACGACAGCCCCCGCGTTGAGAAAGACGCGGCCCTGGCCGAGTTGTCCTCGACCGAGCTCGAACTGCGCGAAGCCAAGGCGACGGCTCGCATCGGGGCGCTGGACAGCCGCTTGCAAGCCGGCCAGGCCGCAGCGGGCAACCCCACCAAGAACACCGAGTCGGCCCGCTCCACCCGAGAGCAGCTGCAGCAGCAGCGCGTAGAAGCCCGCGGGGCGCAGGTCGAGGCGAATCAGTTGCAGCTGAGTGCGCCCTTCGCGGGCTTGCTGGTGGATGTGGTGCGCGATGTGGCGGCTGGTCTGGTGCTGGCCCGCCAGGAGGTGTTGGCCCGGGTGATCGACCCCAGCAGCTGGATCGCCGAGGTGTTTGTGGACGAAGATGACATCAAGCGCGTGCGCCTGGGCGCGACCGTGCGGGCGTATGTGCACAGCCTGGAAGGCGAAGTCCTGCGCGGGCAGGTCACCGAGATCGATGCCGTGCCGCTGGAGCAACTGCCCTCAGAGATGCTGGCCGCACGCCACGGCGGCACCTTGCTCACCACCGACGACCCCAACACCCTCAAGCCCCGGCGCAGCCTGTACCGACTGCGCGTGGCGTTGCAAGATGCCCCAAGCATGCAGCAAGCGCGCCTGAGCGCCTTCGCCATCGATGCCGAGCGCGTGAGCTTTGCCAGCAGCCTGTGGCGCGGCCTGGTCAGCACTTTGATGTTGCAGTTGAGTTTTTAACAGTGGGTCTGCAGCTGCTAGAGGGACATTTGACAATGAATGACTCACGTATGATTCAGCGCTGACATGTCCGAGGAATAGATCGCATGACTCCGCCGCCGCCCGATGGACAGGTGCCACAACTGGTGGCCCTGGTTGACGATGAGCCGCAGATTTTGCAGGCCCTCAAGGCATTCCTGGTTTTCAAGGGCAGCCTATGCAGTTTGCACCCCAGTGCCGAGTCCCTGTTGGGGGCACTGATCCATCGTGACGGTCAATTGTGGATGCCGCTGGAGGATGGCCGAGAGGCCATGCTCAATAGCGCGGTTTTGGATCTGAATTTACCCGGCATGAGTGGGGCCGACCTGGTGGTCGCATTGCGACGGATGCAACCCGACCTGCGCATCGTGATGGTCACTGCCGCCACCGATCAGCAACTTCACGAAAGGGCGCACGACTTGGAGGGCGTGAAGCACCTGACCAAACCGTTCACGCTGGAGTCCCTGGAAAACGCGTTGCTGCAGGGCTGAACATGCTCCACAGTCCAACCATCCTGATTTTGGCTGCACTGCTGTTTCTGGCTTTGCCTGTCATGGTCTGGTTGGCGCTCAAGCCGGCTTCGGATCGAGCCGTCGTCTGGTGGTGTGCGGGAGGGGTTATGGCAGGGGCCGGTATCGTGATTCTGGTGCTTCGTCCCTGGCTGCCTGTGGTGCTCAGCTTTCACGTCGCCAACACCTGCTTGATGGGCAGTCTGTTGTTCTGGTCTCAATCGCTACGAACCACCCTTGGAGTGCCTTGGTCCAACGCAAGGGTGGTACTGGCGATCCTGCTGTGTGCGGTGTTTTACAGCGTGATCTATGAGCTGGTTTCTGCCATAGCACGGATCAAGGGCATGCAGTTGATGCTTGGGGGATTATCACTTTATACCGCGTACTGGGCATGGCGCTTGTCCAAACGAATGCGAAGTGGCAACGCTGCCACGATCGCCATCAACTACGGCATATTGGCAACTGTATTGATCGGCCAGAGCATCTTGAATGCAGGCGCTTGGTTGACTCTTTTTCCGCTGAGACAAGACTGGGTCACCAGCTTGGCGGCACTGACGATTTTGATCACTGCGATGATCAGTCATTATTGTTACGTGGGCATGATGCTGGATTGGGCAGCCAACGAACAGCTCGAGGCGCAAATCGCCCAACAAGCCGCCGGACAGACCCGTTTGTTGGAAGCTGATCTCCAGCACATGGATCGTCGCCGGCGGATGGCGATCCTCTCGGGTTCATTGGCGCATGAACTCAATCAGCCGCTGACAGCTGCACTCATGAATGCACAGCTGGCCCAAAGACACTGGAACATCCACGCCAAAGACACGCCTGAATTTCAGGAAATGCTTGCACAGGTCGACGACGGCATAGAGCGTACCGTGCAGATTCTGCAACGCATCCGCTCCGGTCACGATGAAGCCTGGCCCGAGTTGCATGCAGTCGATTTGAACCGTGTCATTGATCAGTCATTGGTTCAAGTCGAGCCCGACGTGCGACGCCTGGGGGTGGTACTCACACAGGAACGTTCAGGTGCGCCGTTGCTATGTTTAGGTGAGGAGGTGGCTCTCTCGCAAGTGCTGGTCAATCTGTTGCGCAACGCGATAGAGGCCATGGCAGCAATGCCACAGAGAAAACTCATGGTCGCCAGTGGCGTGGTGAACGGTCGTGCAGAGGTAAGGGTGCGCGATCGCGGGCACGGGCTCAGCGATGCCTTGCTGGAGCATTGGGGCGAGCCCTTGCTGTCGACCAAGCCTGAAGGTCTTGGGATGGGGTTGGCGATTTCGCGGGAGATTGTGGCTCGCCACAAAGGTGATTTACAACTGCACAATCACCCGCAGGGAGGGGTGGAGGCCACGCTGTCATTGCCGTTATGGCGGGAGGCTTCATGACCGAAGTGCTCGACCTGGCGACCCTGTTTCAGATCAACGCCTGGATTTATTTGCTGATGTCGCTGGCCACTTGGTGGGTGCTGGGGCGTCCGGTCCAATGGTCCGCTCGCGTGTGGTGCCTGGCGGGTGTGATGGCTGGTATCAGTGTCTGGCTCATCAGCCTGCGCGGTGTGATCGATGATGTTTGGACATACCTGGTAGCGCAGCCTATGTTGTTGGCTTCTTACCTTTTGTACGCACAGGCGCTTCGATTGGACAGGGGGCGGGGCTGGTCCTGGCGCTGGCTGCTGGGGTGGCTTATTCTGTACGCTTGGGCCATTGCTTTTTGGTTGGATGAGCCGAAGTCCTGGGGTCTGGCAATGTTGGTGCGCAGTGCCAACAGTGTGGCATTGATGCTGCTCACCATCGCCGCCGTGGCATTGGCACGCCATGAACGCAGTCGCAATGCGTACTTCATCGTGGCGGGCTTTTCGTTGTTCACGACGAGTATGCTGTTGAACGCCTGGATGACCTGGCATGGTCAATCGGTGCTGTATGACTTGCAACAAGGTGTTTTGAACCACGTGATGGGCGTGGTGTCGGTGTTGACACTGGTGATGATCTACATCGGATACCTGGGCATGGCGCTGGAGCGGGCACAGCAGATCAACAGTCAGTTGCGTCAAGCACAGTGGCGAACACGGCTGTGGCGTGAGCAGGCCCAGGCCCTGATTCTTCTCGACCGTCAGCGCACCTTGACGGTTCTGGCCAATTCGCTGGGGCATGGCATCGTGCAACCCCTCACCGCGACACGTTTGAATGTGGAGTTGGTGGGGTGGATGACGCAGTCTGGTGCCGACCTGAAGGAGGTTGGACTTTTGCTTCAGCAGGTGATCGATGGCCTGCAACGCAGTGCGGCTTTGATTGAGCGCATCAGAGGGTTTCTTCGACCAGCGTCCAGCTTGACATCGACGGTTCATTTGCAGTCTGTGATGCAGGATGCGCAAGACCTGCTGCGCGAGGAATTGATGTACCGCGGCATCGACATGCACCTGCAGATGCCTGCACAACCGGTGCGTGTGCACGCTGAATCCCTGGCGCTGACCCAGGCCCTGGTTCAGGTCATCCGCAATGCCATGGATGCTTTGCAGAACCAGTCAGAACGACGCATCACGCTGGACTTGTCTATTCAGGGGCAAGAGGCATGGGTTCGTGTAGTGGACTCTGGCCCAGGCTTTCCCGCTCACATGCGGATCCAAGCACCGGTGGGTGCACAGATATCGGCGGACTGGCAAGGAGGCGTCGGTCTGTACATCACGCAAGGAATTTTGTCGCAATTCCAAGGGCGCCTGCTGTTGGACAACCTCAGCTCCGGTGGTGCGAGCGTGACCTTGATTCTGCCGTTGATTGAGGCTGACCAAAGTTGAGTGAGGTGGCGTGGTTGATGTCCACGAACCACGAAAGCCACCGCGTTTCAAGTGTCAATGCATTTCAATGGGCGCTTTGAAGGCATACCCCACTTTGTGGACAGTTTCCAGGGGAAGTTCTTTGCCCAGCAGCTCTTTGACCTTGTTACGCAGTCGTCGAACCAGGATTTCAAGGCGTCGGTAGTCGTAATGCTCGGGGTTATGCCCGAGGCTTTGTGCCAAATCCTGACGTGACACCGCCAGGCCGGGTTCCTTTGCCACTCTTTGCAGCAACAAGAATTCCGAATGGGTCAGTTTGATACTTTGTCCGTTGGGTGAATTCAGCGTCCAGTGCGTTCGACCCAAGCGCCATTGCAGTATCTGGTGGCTTTGCATCCGACGCATCAGGTTGTGAAGCAGTGCGCTCAGTTCTTCGAGCTGAATGGGTTTGACCAAATAAATATCGGCGCCTGCACGGACTCCTTCCAAACGCTGCTGGTTATCTCCACGGGCAGTGGTGATGACCACTCGTTTGTCTTGGAACGCTTGTTGTTGTAGCCATTGCAGGCCATCGCCATCAGGCAAACCAAGGTCCAGCACCACAATGTCAAACGCGTGGGTGCGTATCCACTGTGAAGCGGCGGTCAGCGAGCGAACGCCATCGGCAACCATCCCCTCCATATTCAGATAAGTGACAGTGGCATCCAGCAGATCGACTTCGTCTTCAATCACCAAAATACGGCAAGGCGTAGGAAGGTCAGGAATCATGGCCGACATTCTCACTCTGTTTGGGTGGGTAGCCACAAAATAAAGGTGCTTCCTTGCGCCAGCTCACTTTGCACCTCCAGCTTTCCCCGGTGCATTTGTGCAATGCGCTCAACGAATGGCAAACCCAGTCCCATGCCACGCACCGACCCTTCAGGGGTGATGCGGTAGTAGTTTTCGAAAATGGCACTCTGGTGCTCGGCACCGATGCCCATGCCTTGGTCGATGACTGCGATCCCCACCTGACCTGGACGCTCACGCAGCTCAAGACGCACGAGTGTGCCGGCCTCGGAATATTTGCAGGCATTGTCGATCAAGTTAAGCACAGCGATTTCCAGCAGATCCTCGTCCGCGCTGACCTTGGCCGTGTGGCTGACCGGCAGCAACTCCAGTCGGTGCGTGGCATGGTATTGCGACTGTGCGTCGATGATCTCACTGAGCCAGGCGCTCAGGGTGATCGGCGTGGGGTTCATGTTCTGCAAGGCGTGGTTGAGCCGATCGCCCTGCAGCCACTTCTCGAACAGGGACAGCAAGCGGCGGGTTGCACTGCTCATGGTCTGCAGGCGTTTTTCCAACTGCAGCTGTCCCAGTTCATTTTCCTTTTGCATCAGGCTGATCTGGCTGTTGATGATGCCCAGAGGGTTGCGGAATTCGTGGGAGATGAGCGCGCCAAAACGCATGTATTGCTTGAGCAGCTGCACTTCGTTGTCCAGCGCCTGTTTGAGCTGAGCGGTGCGCTCTTGAACCGCACGCTCAAGCCCCTCTTCAGCGGCCCGAGCGTTTTCAAGCATTTTCTGCTGAGCCAACAAATTTTCTCTTTGCGCGGCTTCACGGGTGTGCCGCTCGCTGTTCATCATGTCGGCCAAGGCCATGGAGAGCAGCAGCATTTCAAGGGCCGATGAAATTTGCAGGCTGTAGCCGGTGAACGTATTGGTTGGAATCCAGTCAAATGCCCTGAGGGTGGCAACCAGTGCACCCAGCCACAGAATGCCCCACGCCAGCAGGAAAAAACGCACGCCTTTTTGACCGCTCATCAATACACCGACACTGGTCGTGACCAGCAATACGCCCGCTGGCACCGTGGTCAGCATCAGGGCCATGACCACGGTGTCCATGGGGATGGAGTGCCATTGATGGGTGAGCAGCAACAATGCCAGCAGCATGAACCAGATGGCGATGGCACGAAGCCATTGGGACGACCTGGGCATATGAACCCGCGCTTGCAGGAAAACGTCTCCAAACAGCATCCCGATCCCTGCCGCTGTTCCCAGGAAGAAAAACTGCGCCACCGTATCAAACTCATCCTGATGGGACCACAGGAACATTTGCCCGAAGCCATTGCCCGCCAACATCCCCAAACCCAGGGTGCTGACGAATAAGGTATAGAGTAAAAAACGCGCGTCTCGCAGCGACAGAAATATGAACAGGTTGTAGACCAGCAAGGCCAACAGTCCACCGAAATACAAGGACTGGACGATGAACGTGTATTGCACATGGTCTCTGAAAGGCTTGTCCTGCCACAGCACCAGGGGCAAGGTCATGCTTTGTGAGTTCTCCACCCGCAAATAAAAAGTCTGTGTTTGGGGTGTCAGTTCCACAGGAAAAGCAAAGTAGCGGTGTAGATAAGGCCTGGAGGACAGAGGGTGCTGAGCGCCGGTTCTGACCATGGGGCGGTCTGGCGCGTAAAAGTCGATGGTCTGCAACTGAAAGAACGGGATTTCCAGAACCCAGGTTGCTGGTGCATCTGTTTGACGCTCGAGCTGAATGCGCAACCAACATGCCGAACTGGTGATCCCTAAATTGATGGGCCCTTTTTCAGCGGGCCATGTTTGGAATTTTTTGTCCAGTTTCCCGCTCATGACATCGCTGAGCTGCCATTGCCCTGATGAGTCTTCGAGATAGGTCACCTCAGCACTCAGCGCGCGTGATGAGACTTCGGGCGGAAGGGGGTGTGCCTGAGCTGTTGCAAATATCAGACAACCCATCCACAGCAAGGCAAACCAGACTCTCCATTCAGACATATATTTTTTTGATTGATTTGATATAAAAAAATAATTCATTGGTTCTCGAAAAGCAAAAAATGTCGGAATTCGTCGGTATTCGTCGGTGTTGGTGTCTGTGTTCAATTAATTCTTAAAAGTAGTATTAAAAAGCAGAATTCCGTGTGATGTGGAGAAGGCCTTACTTGGCATTTTCCATATGAAGTCCGGTTGGCTGGGCGAAGCCCTATCCATGATCCCGTTTGCAGAGAATTTTTACCAGGAGTTGAAGATGTTTGAACAAGTCGTGCCCGTGAACAAAGAACGCCATGCGAATAAAAAAGTACGCATGAGCAGTGACTTTAAATTCGCCTCGAAATTTCATGTGGCCTATGTGACTTTGCATGAGTTTGCCCGAGCTGCGTCCATTTACCCGGTGGTCTTCCTGGAAGACAAGGCCAACGACGAATTCCGTCCCGTGGTGCTCATGGGACTGGATGCTGGCGAAAACCTCTTTGTGGATGCCAATGGTCAATGGTCCGCTTCTTATATTCCCGCCATCATTCGTCGCTATCCCTTTGCCCTGAGCAAGGCACAAGAGGAAGATCGCTTCATCGTGTGTGTCGACGAAGCCAGCGAATTGCTCAGCGACACCGAGGGGGCTGCCTTGTTCGATGAGCAAGGCAATCCGACCCAGGTCATTGAGAACGTGAAGCGCTACCTCGGCGAGTTGCAGCAAATGGATCAGATGACCCATGAGTTTTCACAATTCCTGGTCCACAACAACCTGTTGACCCCGCTGAACATGCGCGTCAATGCGGCCAATCAAGTGCGCAACATCACGGGTTGCTACGTCATCAACGAAGAGCGCTTGAACAACTTCACCGATGCCAAGTTTCTGGAGGTGCGTCAGAAGTCCTATCTGCCAGCCATCTACGCACACCTGATCTCGCTGTCACAGATTGAGCGACTGGCCACCCTCAAGCAGCCAGAGGCACCCAAGGTTTCCACCGAAGCCCCGTCCACCCTGCAGTAAACGATGCGCGCTGTCAGAAACCAACCCAGGTCTGACAGCGCACTTCGATTGTCCCGACAGATGCAGGTATACCGATCAGCGGTATTTGCACGATGAACTGAGCCGGAGTCCGTATGAACAGAAAAACAGTTGCCTACAAGCTTTTACCTCTTGTCTCGATGCTGGCCGCATTGTCTCTGGCAGGTCCCGGGTCGGCGTGGGCACAAAAAAGCAGCGCGACTGCCGTGACACCACAGCAGCCATTGACCTTGCAAGAGCTGGTTCAACGGCTGCGCGAGAGCAACAAAACCATCCAGTCCAAAAAAACCGAAAGCCAGATTGCGGCCAGCGGTATCGAGCGCGCCGATGGTGCGTTCCAGCCCACCGCCAATCTCTCGGCAGTCAGAGGGCTGAACAAGCAAAAGAACACCTTTGAAGAAGAATTGATACGACAGAACCTGGGTGTCTATGAAAAGCTGGGCACCGACTATTCTGCGGGTGTGACGCAACTGTTGCCCACCGGTGCCAAGCTCGAAGCGCGTGCACTGCTGTCGCGTTTTCTGACCAACAACAACTTGAATGACCCCTTGCGGCCTCCGGGGTCCCAAGACAACCGCAGCAACATGGGGGTGTCACTGACCCAGCCGTTGGCCCGCGATGCGGGGGTGGATGTGACCATGGCCCGGCTTCGGGTGGCGCAAATGGACAGCAGCGCGGCGCAGTATTCCTTCAAAGACACCGAGACCAGTACGGTGGCTGAAGGCATCATTGCCTATCACGAGCTGGTGTTGGCTCAAAAGCGCGTTGAGGCCGCCAAAGACAAACAGACCAACGGTGAGCAGCTGCTGGTGCAGGCGCGCAATCTGAATAAGCAAGGACGCCTGCCGCAATCCGATGTCTTGGAAGTGCAGAACGCGCTTCACCGCTTCAAAGCCGCTTTGAGTGAGGCACAGCAGGGCGAGCGTGAGCGCATGAACCGCCTGCACACCTTGCTGATGTCCAATGCCTCCGAAGTCAAGGTGAGCTGGCAGGCCGTGGACGGTTTGCCCAAGGTGTCGAGCCGGCCAATAGTGTTTGAAGAGAGCTTGGCCATTGCGCTGCAAAAGCGGGATGACTATCAGATGCGCAAGGTCCAGACGGAACGAGAAAACATACAACTGGCCTACTCGAAAAACCAGGCCTTGCCACGTATCGACCTGGTATCCAGTTATGGCCTGAACGGTTTGGAGTATTCCACGCGCCAGGCCTTCAGTGTCGGGCGCATGAACGATTACCCGAACTGGACGCTGGGGGTTCAGATGAACTTCACCCTGGGTGCGAACCGCCAGGCCCAGGCCGACATTGCGGCTGCCAACGCACGCCGCGAAGACGCATTGCTCAACCTCAAGGCGCTGGAAGTACAGATTGCCAACGATATTGACACCAGCCTGGGCCTGCGCAACAGCGCTATCGAACGTTGGGAATTGTGGAAACAGGTGCATGAGACCGAGAAAAAACAGCTTGAACTCGAGCGCTCCAAATTTGCGGCCGGACGCAGCGATGTGCGTGAAGTCCTGCTGCGCGTCGAGCGCATGGTCAACGCATGGCTGACCGTGCAGGAGCAGAACCTGCTCTATGCCAAGGCAGACACCCTGCTTGAAGCTGCTCAAAGCACGTTGGTGGAGAAGTACCGTTGAGCGTGTGCACACGCGATCACCTCAAAGCCTGGCCGATGCGAACCCCAGGGGTGGGTGCGTGGTGGGCTGGTTGGTTTTTTGTTTTGGTTTGTTGGGGACTCAGTGGGGGTGCATGGGCTCAGCCGGGGTCATCGGCGCCGACCTCCGTGCCAGGGGTGACCCAGGCTTTGCGAGACGTCAAGCTGGCCATGACGGTCGCAGGGCGCATTGAGGGTGTGGCCGTTCGCGAGGGCGACCGTGTGCGTCGCGGTCAGTTGTTGCTGCACCTGGATCGAACACTCGAGGAACTGGAGGTCAGACGCCGCCGCGTGCTGCTGGAAGACGATTCCCGAATCCAGGAGCTGAAAGAGAAGGAGAAGACCCTGCTGTCACAGGTGGAGTCGTTGCGCCCCTTGCTGGAGTCGGGGGCGGTGTCCCGCAAACAGTTTGAAGACGAAGAATTGGCCTTGGGGGCGGTGGCAGCCGAACGCAGTACGCTGTTGGCCAACAAGAAGCGTGAGCAAGTGGAACTGGATCTGGCGATCGAGAACTATGAGCGTCGCCATCTTCGCGCTCCCATCAACGGGGTGGTTTCCAAAATTTTGCTGCGTCTGGGTGAAAGCGTGGGACCGAATGAGCCGGTGGTTCATGTGGTTGACGTTAGCAAGGTGCGTTTCATGGGGACGTTGCCCTCACACTCGGGAGCCCGTTTGAAAGTGGGGCAAAGCGTCACCCTCAAATTGGGCACCGAGATGTTGACCCGCCAGGGGCGGGTGGTTTTCGTCTCGCCAGTGACCGATGCCGCCAGTGGACTGATCGAAGTCATTGCCGAATTTGACAATGAAGACGGGTCAGTGCGTCCAGGCATTTCCGGGCGCTTGCAGTTCTAAGGGCGGAAACGGTGCAACCCGATCTGACGCTCCTCGAACCCGCAGTGCAGGCGGCGCAGTCGTTGACGGCGCTGGCCACTCTGGAGGTGTCGGCAGAACAGTTCTGGCCTCTGTACCTTCAAGCGGTCGGTCAGTCTTTGGGGGCCCGACGTGTGGTGCTGTTGAGCTCGGCCGTGGGGCGCCCGTGGCAGGCTCGCGGGCAATGGCCTGAGCGCGGAGCGGATCAACCACAAGACGCGTCCTGGACCTTGCAGTTGCTGGCACAGGCACAAGGCAGCTCGGTCTTTGCCGATCGTGATGCACAAGGTGCCTGGAGTCTGGTCATGCAGCCCACAGGGCTGAGCAGCAGTGACGCCCAAGTGCTGGCGGTGGTGGTGCTACAGGCCCAGGACGGGCTGTGGGAGGGCCAGGGCTTGTGTGCTTGGGCCCGCCTGGCAGCGGCCATTCCGGTCCAGTTCATGCAGCACAGCTTGTTGCGGGCCAAATGGCTGGATGCGCAAAGCAAAGCTGGCGGCGAGTCTTCTGCATCTGCGCCGGATCGGTCACAGACCCAAGATGCAGTCGCGGCACCCGCGTCGGTGCAAGCCGAGCGACTGCATGACATCTTGCGCTTGGCGATTGATTTGGGACACCTGCCGCAGTTCATGCAATTGGCCATGGCCTTGTGCAACGCGCTGGCCGAGCGGTATGGCTGCGAACGGGTGTCATTCGGATGGGTTGAGGGGCACTATGCGCGCTTGACGGCAGTCAGCCATGTCGAAAACTTTGACCAAAAATCGGCGGCATCACGTGCCTTGCAGGCCGCCATGGAGGAAGCCATGGAGCAGGAGGCTGCCCTGGTGTACCCCGCGCCTCAGCCCAACAGCCCCTGGGTGCTGCACTTTCATCGCGACTACGCCGAGATGGTCGGCATCACACACCTGTCCTCGGTGCCCATGACCCGTGCGGATGCGGTCTGCGCCGTCTTGAGTCTGGAGCGACAGTCGGGCGCGCTCACCGAATCGGAGTTGTGGGAGTTGCAAATGCTCTGCGAGCTGCTCAGTGGGCCCTTGGCACAATTGCATCAACAGCAACTGTGGTGGGGCACACGGCTGTGGCAATCCTTGCAAGCACAGGCCCGCGACTTCTGGGGCCCGCGACACACGGCCTGGAAACTGGCGGGTGCAGGTTCCGCGGCTCTGTTGGTGTTGCTGACCGTTCTGCCTTGGCCCTATCGGGTCGATGCCACCTTGGCGGTGCGCAGTCAGGATTTGCTGTTCATGCCCGCTCCGTTTGATGGCTACCTGCGCAACGTGCATGTGAAGATTGGTGACCAGGTGCAGGAAGGGGCTGTGCTGGTCGAGCTGGATACGCGTGACTTGCAACTGGAAGCCTCGATGGCTGAAGCCGATCAGGCGCGCTATGCCAGCGAGACCGAAAAAGCACTGGCTGCGCGTCAGCTGGCGGACATGCAGATTGCTTTTGCAAGGCAGCAGCAGGCCGAGGCTCATCTGGAGTTGATCCGTTATCAATTGAAGCACGCGCAGGTGCGAGCACCTTATGCCGGTGTGGTGATCGAAGGCGAACTCAAGAAGAACCTGGGGGCGCCGGTGCGCAAAGGGGATTTGCTGCTCAAGCTGGCACAGACCCGTGAAACCTATCTGGAGCTCGAGATTGATCAGGCCTATGTGCATGAAGTCAGTGTCGGCCAGGCGGGGGAGTTTGCGCTCGTCGGACGACCTGAAGAGCGCTACCAGATCACCGTCAGCCGCATCGATCCGGCCGCAGTCAACCGCGATGGAAAAACCTTTTACCTGGCCCGAGCCGAATTGCAGGGACAGCAGCGCCCCGACTGGCGTCCTGGCATGGGTGGCAATGCCAAGTTGCAAGCTGGCTATCGCAGCCTGATTTGGGTGTTGACGCACCGCACTGTCCGTTTCTTGCGGGAGTTTTTCTGGATATGAGCCTGGAACAAGCCAGCAGCCGCACCTTCAGCGATGCCTGGCATCGCGTGGCAGCTGTGCGCGTGCAACTGCGTTCCAGCGTGCAGTCCCACCGACAGTTTTTCAGGGGCGAGCCCTGGGTGGTGCTGCGCGACAAATTCAGCAACGAGTGGTTCCGGGTCGGTCCCGAGGCGTACGCATTCTTGTGTCGTCTTGATGGAAATAAGACGCTGGACGAGGCCTGGAACGAGGCGCTCGAAGCCGATGCGCAACGTTCCTTGACGCAAGAAGAGGTCGTTCAGTTGCTGGGGCAATTGAACTTGTCGAACCTGCTTCAGTACGACCGTGGCGATTCGGCCAGCAGTCAGTTCGACCGCTTCACCAAAAGGCGCTCACGCGAGCTGCAAGCCATGGTGATGGGCTTTCTGTCGATCAAGATTCCCTTGTGGGACCCGGATCGATTCCTCAACCACTGGGCGCGTTTAATCCATGCCTTGTTCAGCCCCGTCGGCTTGATGCTTTACGCCGTTCTGTTGTTGGCGGGGGCCAGAGCCTTGATGGACGAATCGCGCCATCTCTTTGATCAGTCGGCGGGCCTGCTGGCGCCCGCCAACCTGGGCTTGCTGTATGTGGGCTTTCTGATGTCCAAGTTGCTGCACGAGTTGAGCCATGCCGCTGCGTGCAAACGTTTTGGCGGCGAAGTGCACAAGCTGGGAATCATGCTGTTGATCTTCGCGCCCATGCCTTATGTCGATGCCACATCGGCCTGGGGGTTTCGCCATCGCCGCGAACGAGTGTTGGTGGGGCTGGCGGGTGTCTTGGCCGAACTGGCCCTGGCGGCCGTGGCGGCCCTGGTGTGGGCCCACACCGCGCCGGGAACACTCAATGCCCTGGCCTACAACGTGATGTTTGTGGCGAGTGTCTCAACATTGGTGTTCAACCTCAACCCGTTGCTGCGTTTTGACGGTTATCACATTGCCGTTGATCTGTTGGATGTGCCCAACCTGTACCAGCGCTCACGCGAGCAATTGCGCTACCTGGGCCAGCGGCATTTGCTGCGCCTGCCTCATGTGCAACCCACGGCTCGAACCCCCACCGAGGCGGTGTTGTTGCCACTCTATGGTCTGGCCAGCATCCTGTACTGGTTGTTGTTGATGTCGACCATCATCTTTTTCATTGCCGGGGAATATCTGGATCTGGGCGTCGCCCTGGCCTTGGTGATGTTCTTCACAGCGGTGGTGTTGCCGCTGTATAAATTCATCAAATACCTGCTGACGAACCCGCAGTTGGGCTTTCACCGTGGTCGAGCTGTGGCGGTCTCTGGTGGCGCTTTTCTTCTGGTGTCGGGCATGCTGTTTGGCATCCCCTTGCCCGATCAAGTGCGCGTCACGGGCATCGTGGAAGCCCGACATTCCCGCGAGCTTCATGCCGAGAGCGAAGGTTTCTTCATCGACTTGCTGACCCGCCCGGGCAGCCGTGTGAGCGCCGGACAGCCTTTGCTGCGCCTGCACAACCCACAACTGGCCTTCGACATCAAAGCCGCACAGATGCAACTCGAGCAGATCCAGGCCGAGGAAATCAGGGCCTTGAGCCGAACCGTGGCTGACTTGGCAGCACTCACACGACAGCGTGAAGCGGTTGAACAGTCCTTGGCAGATCTGCAGCGGCGTGAACAGGCCTTGCTGGTCAGGGCCCCTATCGATGGCATCTGGAGCGCCAGCGAACTCGACGCCAGCCGTGGTCAGTGGATCGGCCGCGGGGCTGCCATGGGGACGGTGCTCAATCCCGAAGCCTGGCGCTTTGTGGCTGTGCTGCCCCAGGTGGGCAGCCATATCTTTCATGACCAGATCACCTCCACCGAGGTGCGATTGAAAGGCCAAGAGGGCTTGAACATCAAGGCCGAGAACACGGCCATCATGCCTTTTGAACAAGGTCAACTGCCCTCGCGTGCGCTGGGCATGGCCGGGGGCGGTGATTTGGCGGTCTCGCCCTCGGACCCCCACGGATTGACCGCTGCAGAGCCCTTTTTCCGGATCGAGGCGGCGCTGCCAGCAGGCACACCCGATGAGGCGATGCTGGTGCATGGGCGTATTGGCACCATGCGGTTGACCCTGTCGTATCGCCCGCTGGGCTTGCAATGGGAGCGCAAATTGCGGCAGTTCTTCCAGCGGAGGTTCCGCGTATGAACATGTCGGCCACGCACGCCCAACTCCAGCCTCAGGTGCCTCCAACCCTGGGGGCTTTGCCGTTGACGCGCAGTTGCACACTCGCCCCGCTGGAATCGCTGCCGCAGGGGCTGGATGCCTTGTCCAATGCCTTGCGGGGGCGTTGGCGGCGCTGGCGCGACCGGCCACATGATGGAAGGGTTCAGGCCGAGGCGACAGAGCAGCTCTGCCGCTTGCTGGATGATCACACCCCCGAACAATTGCAAGACGCGCTGGAGCAGGCTCGGGCTGCCCTGCGCCGTGATCCGCTGCAGGCCCGTGGACAGTTGAATCAGGCGCTCGCCGTGGTGGGGCAAATAGCCTTGCGGGTGTTGGGCATGCGGCCTTATGCGGTGCAATTCATGGGGGCCTTGTGCATCCATGAAGGTCTGCTGGCCGAAATGGCCACCGGCGAGGGCAAGACCCTGACCGTCGGGCTGGCCGGAGTCCTGGCGGGCCTGAGCGGACGTCCTTGCCACATCATCACCGCCAACGATTACCTGGCCGAGCGCGATGCCCAGGAGATGCATGCGCTGTATGAGGCATGCGGCCTCTCGGTGCAAAGCATCACCTCTCTTTTGGAGCCACAAGAGCGTCCGGTCCGTTATGCCGCCGATGTGGTTTACCTCACCGCCAAAGAGTTGCTGGCCGATCATTTGCGCGACCACATTGGGCCGGGCTCGGAGGCTCGATTGGCGCAAGCGGCTTTTGAACGCTGGTTGCTGGCGGGCGCCCAGGGGCGTGTGGCTGAACCACCGTCGGGTCGCTTGTTGGTGCGTGGCTTGCACACCGCCATCGTGGACGAAATCGACAGCATCCTGATTGATGAAGCGGTGACGCCACTGATTCTCGCCGCCCAACGCGAAAGCAAAGGCCTGGATCAGGCCGTCCTGGCGGTGTCTCGACTGGCCGACACCTTGCAGGCGGGTGAGGACTTCAACGTCGACTTTCGCAGCAAGATCATCGTGCTGATGACACCGGCGGTGGAGGCTTTGCAAAGGCTCGCTGCCGAGCTGCCCGACGTCTGGCGTCCAGCAGCCCGCCGGGAAGAGTTGTTGCGGCAGGCCTTGCTGGTGCGTTGTTTCTTCAAGCCTGGTCAGCAATACGTGGTGCAAGACGGTGAGGTGGTTTTGCTGGATGAATTCACCGGCCGGATGACGCCCGGTCGCACGCTCACCTCTGGTCTGCACCAAGCCATTGAAGCCCATCAGAACCTGGAGATCACATCCCCCAACGAATCGCTCACGCAGATGAGTTTTCAGGCCTTTTTCCGACGTTTCCGAAAACTGTCGGGATGTACCGGAACGGCCTGGGAGGCTGCCAGCGAGATGTGGCAGGTCTATGGCCTGCAAGTGCGACGAATTCCTACCCATCGCCCCCGGCAGACGGTGTATCACCCCCCCGTGTTGGTGCTCAGCGAAGACGACAAGTGGCGTTGGGTTTGTCAGCACGTGCTGGACGTTCATGCCAGCGGTCGACCTGTGCTGATTGGCGTGCGCAGTGTGACGTCCAGTCAAGCCCTGGCCGAGCGTCTGATCGAGGCCGGTTGTCAGCCCACCGTGCTCAACGCGTTGGCGCACGCCCACGAGGCTGAAATCATTGCCAGTGCCGGACAGCACGGTCGCATCACCATCGCCACGAACATGGCGGGGCGGGGCACCGACATCCGCCTCGGTGTCGGTGTGGCCGAGATGGGCGGCTTGCATGTGGTCGTGGCCGAATGCAATGAGTCCGCACGTATCGACCGTCAGCTGGCCGGGCGTTGTGGCCGTCAGGGAGACCCTGGCAGCGTTGCGACCTGCTTGTGCCTGGATGACGAATGGATCCGTCGCTACATGCCACAGGCCATCCGCGCCGCCTTGCACCGAATGGCGAAAAGATCTTCGGCATGGGCGAGTCGATGGGCCCGACCCGTGTTCCGATGGGTGCAGTCTCGTGCCGAAAAAGAGGCGTTCCAACGCCGCTGGTCGGTGCTGCGATCTGACGATTGGATGAAGTCCGCATTGCCCTTTGGCGGTGCTGGTCGCGCGCGTGAAGGAGCACGGACATGAGTGCCCCGAGTTTGAATGTGTACAAACAGGCTTCGCGTGTTGACGCGAGCCCTGCATCAGTGAATGGAAATTTCCATGCGACAGCCTAAACATAAAAACCAAACCCTCAGCAAGCCGAGATTCGCGCTCAAAAAGACGCGCGTTCAATTGGAAAAGCTGGAGGACCGTATCCTGTTGTCGGCCGATCCACTGTTGCAAATCAAGAGCAACACGCAGCCCTTGACCGCCGACAATGTCATGTTCGACCTGCTGCAAAGCTCGGCCGGCGACAACAGCATCAAGCTGCAAGACTTGGTCAGCGCTAAAAAAGCGACGGTCATCAATTTGCAGCGTGGCGTTGAACAAGACACTTCTTTGTTGACCTGGAGCAACCCCGCCGACACCGATTTGATGCGATTGAGCCAGAGCATCAACAATCTGGTGATTGACCTGGGTGACAGCAACGATGAAATCAGACTGTCCAAGACCGATGATGGTTTGTTGCGCATCAGTGGTGACTCCCTGCATGACTTGGTGTTTGCTGTGCCGACCGAGTTGGTGGGGATTCGTGGTGGCGCCGGCTTGGACAAGGTGCTGATTGACGATGTCGATCTGAGCAAGTCCGATCTGGTCATTGAAGCGGAATCCATCGATCTGCCCAAAGGCAAGACGCTCAAAGGCGAAGGTGATGTTGTGTTCCGCGGTTATGCCATGGGCCTTGGCGCCGACGACATGGACCTGGATGCCCTGGTGCGTGTCAATGGCACTGTGTCCACCAGCGGCGCGCTGATCCTCGATGCACAAACATCGGCGCAAGTGACGGACGATGTCAAAGCTGCCAATGCCTTGGTGGACTTGTCTGTCAACACCACGGTCAATGCTGTGATTGGTGCCGATGCTGTGATCACGGCCGGGAGCCTGCGGGTGTTGGCGTCGACCAGCAACCTGGTGACGGCCTCTGCACAGGATGGACTGGGATCGGTCACTGTGAGAGTCAATCAATCCACCCAGGCCGAGGTCGAAGCGGGAGCCACCCTGGTGATTGGAACGGGGGCGTCCGCACCCGCACTGTCCATCCTGGTTGAAGCCGTGGACCGCAGCAGCATCCGCAGCTTGCTGACCGTGAACGACGATTTGACGGACATGTCCGATGGCTTGGCACAAGGCAAGGTCGTGCTAGATGTGTCCCGCAGCACCCAAGCCTTGCTGCAAGGCAAGACCACCACCACCGATGGCGTCACCTCGCATACGTCAGTGGTAGCCCCGGGGCGCATCCAGGTGTCAGCGGGGAACGCCGATGCAGCGTCGGGTGGTTTGCATGCGGAAGTGTTTTCGCGTCGTGTCGGACAAGCGCAAACCACGGTCAGCGACACTGTGTTGGCCCAGGTCAACATGCTGGACCTCACGCCCTCGGGTTTGGATGTGCTGGCCTACAACCACAGCACCGTGTCGGCAACGGCGAAGGCGGTTGCGCAAAACGCCACCGGTTCGATATCGGCTCAGTTGCTGGACACCCACGTCAAAGGCGCCTCGGCCGTCTCAGTGGTGGCGCTGGATGAGTCCTCGTACATGGCGGTCAGCAGCGGCTTGCGGGCCGAAGTGTCTTTGCTGACCCTGGGGCTGGACACCCTGACAGCGGGCAACACGGTTGCGCGTGATGTCTCGGCCCTGATCACCCGCTCGGATGTGCAGACTGCCGAGTTGCGTTTGATCGCGACCAACCGCAGCTCGCTCAGTGCCCAGACCGATTCGCCCCAGGTGTACCTGGCGACCCTGAGCCCTCCGCCTTTGGTTACCATGGGCGGCACCATGAGCTGGAACCAACTCAACGGGCAGGTGCAGGCGATCATGGAAGACGGCAGCCTGAACGCTTCCGCCAACAGCCTGATCGGTGCGCGTCAGTCGGCCAAGTTGATGTCCAAAACCGGCTCTGGCGTGCCGCAAGGCGCATCGGGCAGTGCCACCGGTACGGCCACCGCTTTGAACCTGGCGGGCTGGAAGATCGCCAACCCAGACAAGGCCAGCCTGTCCAGCCTGCTGTCCTCTTCCCCCAACGTGGTGGACCTGCCCCTGCTGACGCTGGCCGAGATACGTCGCACCAAGGTCACCTCGGCGGGGGACGTCTCGGTCTCGGCCGAGCAGAACATGTCGGTCGATGCCCGCATGGGTTCAGTGATTGAGACCTCGAACGATCAGAGCGTGGGGCCCCTGTCCGTGGGCGCTGCGGCCTTGTTCGCCAGCAACCGTGTGCGCACCGAAACCCGAGCCAAGGTCTATGGCGAAGCGGGCGGCCTCTCACCGGTCACCCGCTGGAAACTGAGCGGAGATTTGAGTGTGTCCGCGCTCGATGATGCCCAAGTGCATTCGGATGTGGGGGTGGTCACGGGCAGCACAGGCGGTATCTCCGTGGGGACGATGCTGGTGCGCAACGATGTGCGCAGTGTGCTGCAAGCCTTGCTGGATCGCCTGGATCTGCAAAGCGGCGGGGACGTGCATGTCAACGCCCAGAGCAGCAGCCAGATAGCGGCCACACTCAGTGGTGAAGTGCGCGCGGGCAAGTCCCCCAGTCTGGGGCTGGCCACCAACGCGATGATTGCCAGCAACCAGGTGCTCAACCAGACCGATGCGCTGGTGTCCAACAGCAAAATTTATGCTGAGGGTGATTTGTCGGTGACGGCCGACAACCTGGCCTCGATCGTGGCACGCAACACCGCCGTCATGTTGGCCAATGGTTTCTCGGCCGGTGTTTCCATGGCGTTCAACAGCGTGGGTTGGGACACCAAGGGCATGCTCTCCAGCACCCTGGAGGCGGTGCTGGGCATGACCAACTCCGATGCAGTGGAGCAGCCCGCCCGAACGGTGGCCAAGCTGGTCAACACCGCGCTGACCGTCATCGGGGATGTCCATGTCGAAGCCGGACTGAAGGGGGACCCTGATGAGGGTGAGCAAGGCGGCCGGATTGAAGCCATCGTTGTCAACAAAACCGAATCGACCTTGCCGTCGGCATCGGCCAGCTTCATCGTGGCCCTCAACAAGGTCAGCAGCCAAACCCTGTCCTGGGTCAGCCCTGTGGTGGACGGTCCTGATGCGGCCGATGCTTTGCTAACAGCCATTGCGGCGGGTGAATTCAAACTGGGTGGTTCTTTGCGGGTGAGGGCGCTCGATTCGGCGCACATCACGTCTGATGTGAACATGGCCGTGGCCCGAGGCGGTGGCCAGTCGGTGGGCGGCGTGGCGGCGCGCAACGAGGTGCGCAGCGATGTCGATGCCGGTATTGACCGCATGAAGCTCGATGTGGGGCAGGATGTCGACTTGCAGGCGACGAGCCTGAGCAGCATCGATGCTCAGTTGTCGGGCGTTTCCAAATCCCAATCGAGTGACGAGGCCAGTGCGGTTGAACGTGCTGCATCCATCATCTACGAAGCGGTCTCTCCCCCGATTGCGGCCAACGGCCTGATCGCCAACAACGTGGTGTTGTCCAACAGCCGCGCCACACTGACCCGCAGCCAGGTCAACACCGGCGGTGACTTGAACGTGCAGGCGGACAACGACGCCTCCATCACGGCGGACAACGAGGCCATCATGTCCTCGGGTGGCATTGCGGTCGGTGTGACGCTGGCCTTCAACACGATTGGTTGGGCGCCTCAGAACCTGCTCAAACAGGGCATTGATGCCTTGGTGGGCAGCTCATTTGGGGTGGAGCAACCTGCGGTGGTGCTGGCCAAGGTGCAAGACACCACCTTGAATCTGGCGGGTGACCTGAACGTGCTGGCGGACATGAAAGCGCAGATCGATGCCCGCACCAGCAACGAGGCCTCGTCCAGCGCTTCCGGTTCGGCGGCCAGCATGGTGCTGGGGTCCAACGCCGTGAGCACCCAGTCCGATGCCTACGTGCGTTTCGCCAGTGCTTCTGATCCCGCCTCTCGCAAGCTCAAGGTCGAGGGTGATGTCAAAGTCCAGACCACGGACGCTCCCCAGATCCAATCCGATGTGACGGTGATGGCGGTGGCTGCCGACAAGGATGCCTCGATTGACGCCATGCTGCTGGGTTATGACTTCAGCACCCAACAGGGCGTGCAAGAGGTCAGCTTCGGTCAGAAAGTGCTGCTGGCGGACGATCATGAGGCCGGTGGTGAAGCCGGACGCCTTTACCGTTACATGGGGGCCAACCCACTCAAGACCGACTTGCGGGAGGTGGATTTCACCGATACCGGATATTGGTATGAAATCCCCAAACTGCCGCCTGCGCTGGATCAGGTCAAGCAGTTCATGGACCTGTTCAAGATCGACCCCAGCGTCGAGAAAAAAGAAGATCTCACAGCAGTGCCTGGTGTCTCGGCTCAACAGCAACTGGTGCTGGTTCCCGATGCGCAAAAACTTGATTTCAGTGGCAAGACGCCGCCCAGCTTTCAGCTGACCCTTGACGATCAGTCGACCTTGCCGATCGAGTTGCTCAACCTGGGCATGGCGGTGAACGAACAACAGCAGTTGACTTTTGTTCACAACGCCGATGCGGCAGACACCACCTATACCCTGACCTATGCGCCACCTGCAGGTGCGGCATTGGCTGGCGAAGCGGCCAAGCCTCATAGCAAGGTGTTGCATTTCATTGGCGAGCCTGCCAGCGATGCCACGGCCGTGCAGGCCGCGCTGACCGATTGGTTTGGCGAAGGCAATACCAAAGTCACGGCCGATGAGGCGGGCTCCAACACCGACGCCGGCTTTGCGTTTGCCACGGGTGGCGTGGTGCTGCGTGTGGAGTTCACGGGTGATCTGGCGGGCAAGAACATGGGACAGGTTCGTGCCAGTGTGCTTGACAGCGACACCCGACCACTGTTGGTGCACGCCCAGACCTTGAAGCAGGGGCATGCAGCGCCCACCGCACAAGACCAGGCCTTGCTCATCCAGACCGCACTGAACAAGGCCTTGGGCGATGGTGCAGTGAGCGTGACGGCTGCCACCGCCAGCAACACCTATGGCATCCAGTTTCAGGGGGACACCTGGAGCAATCTCAAGGTCAACCGCCTGCAGCTGACCGAACCCGCCGACGGGCTCAGCGGCAAGGTGCTGGTCATCCAGGAAGGGCAGGCCGCCAAGGCGCCGAGTTACGACCTGGTGGTTTCTTCGCTGTCCAAAGATGGCAGCAATATCTTTGATCTGGACATCACGGTGGACAGCAAGGTCTACCGGGTCAGTGCCGTCCCAGCCAGCCTCACGGCTGAGCAGGTGCAAGCCTTGATCAATGAAAAAGCCATTGCTGAGGACGGCAGTCTGCTCAAAGACCTGGGCTTGCGAGCCAAGCTCAGCCCGGTCAAAAATGCGTCGGGTTTGGACGTCTGGCGTGTCACTCTCTTGGGTGATTTGACGGGGCATGTGTTCCAAGGGGTGGTCATCCCGGCGGAAAGCCAGACCACGTTTGACAAGGCGGCCAATCTCGCAGCCGACGTGGCGGGACTGCTGCTCAAGGACAACACCTCAAAATCCATCGCCGTGGGCGCGATCGTGGTGCGCAACGACGTGCGTGCGCTGGCCCATGCAGACATGAGTTGGGTCGATTTGCTGGCCGGTTCGGTGTCGGTGGGGGTGACGGAAGACGCGCTGATCAGCTCAGAGGCAGATGCCAAAGCCACCGCCAAGGGCGACGCTGGGGGCGCTGCGGCCGGCGGGGTGATCGTGACCAACCTGGTCCTGGGCGAGGCAACAGCGTTCATCACCGACAGCCAGGTCAAGACCCTGGTGGGTGGCGTTTCGGTGAATGCCACCAACTCGGCACACATCGATGCAAAAAATGCCAGCGCCATGACCGCCGACGGAACGGCGGTGGGCCTGACACTGGCCTTCAACACCATTGGCTGGGCACCGACCAATTTGCTCAAGGCAAGCACCGATGCGCTGGTGAGCTCGGGCTTCTCGCAAGAGCGCACCAACACCACTTGGGCCTACATCAAGAATAGCCAACTGGATGTGCAAGGGGCGGTGCTGGTGTCCGGGGTTTCGACCGCTTTCATAGAGGCGGCCATTTCCAACGAAACCAGCTCCACGGTGGCGGGTGGCAACGCAGTCAAGCCGCCCAGCGGATTGGCGGCAGGGTTCATTCTGGCCAGCAACATGGTCAGCAGTTTGGCCAAGGCCACCATCGAAGGCACGGGTGGCACCATCACCACCCACCAGGGTGACCTCACCGTCAGCGGCGACGACAAAGCGCGCATCAACTCCAAGGTGGAACTCTCGTCTGAATCCGGCTCTGAAGAGGGTGGGGTGAGCTTGGCGTTCAAGTCTTTGTTCAACATGATCGGCATCACCTACACCGATCGATCCGGCACGCAGCTTTTGCGTGTGGGTGATCGTGTCAGCATCGGAGGTGCCCAGTACAGTGAATTCGATTCGCCCGAAACCTTGAACACGGGAGATCGTGTCCGGCTCAAGTCCTCAACCGGTGGCGGTGTGGCGGGGCAGTTGTATGAATACGTGGGTGAGCAGCCCTTGCTCGATCCGGCGCTGGATCTGGAGCAGTTTAATGTCACCAGCCGCTGGCGCCTGGTCAAGGGCAATCCCGATCTGACCTATGTCTACATGGGTGAAGATGCCCGGTTGGATCTGACAACGGCCAACTTCAATGACACCAAAAAATGGTTGGCACTGGACGCTGGCTCCCTTGAAGAAGTTGCTTCCACTCTCATGAGCGCTTTCATACCCAGCGATGGCAGCAGTGCATCGGCCTTCGGGGGCTTGGTGGTTCGCAACGATGTGCGCGGTGGCACCGAAGCCCGTGTCTCGGGCCAAACCCTGAACGTGGGCGGGGACATCAGCATCACCGCCCAGGAACGCGCCAGCATTCTCTCGCAAGACATCAGCACCGTCAGTGCCGACACCACGGGTGTGAACGTGGTGATCGCCACCAACACCGTGCTCTCGGATGCCAAGGCATGGGCTCAAGGCAACAGTTTGACGACCACGGCCACGACGGCGGGCAAAGGCAGTCTGCTCATCTCGGCAGACAACGGAGCGCGCATTGCGGCGATGGTTGAAAGTCGGGTCAAGGCCAGTACCTCGGTGGGCGTGACCCTGGCCTTCAACACCATCGGCTGGGCACCACAAAATTTGTTGGCCAATCTGAGCGACAGCGTTCTGGGCACCGGCTTTGGCACGCCCACCCGAGCCACTACCCAGGCGATCGGGTCGGGCAACACCATCTCCTTGGCCGGCGACCTGGATGTCAAAGCCAACTGGGCCGGCTCCATCCAAGCCTTGATCGCCGGCTCCGCCGTGTCCGTGGGCGTGGACTTGGGGGGCTCACGCAAGGCAAGCACCACGTCGATTTCGATCGCTCCCGTGGTGGCCATGAACAAGATAGCGGCCGACGTCAAGGCGGTGTTGGAAAACAATCTGTCCGTCCAGGCGGCAGGCAGCATTGCGGTGCAAACCCGCAGCGATTCGCGCATCACCGCCGATGTCAAGGCCAGCGCCGTGGCCATTGCGGCCAGTGCCAAAGGCAGCGGCACCACGGTTGCCGTGGGTTTGAGTTTGTCGCGCAATGACATTGACAGCCAAGTCCTGGCCTCGATCACGGGGCGCAGCGGCCAAACTGAACTGTCACAGGTCAAGGCACTCAACGGTGACATCCGTATCCTGGCGGTGCGTGAATCTTCGATCCAGGCCAAAGGAACGGCCTCGGCCATTGCGGTGTCGGCCAGTGCCAAAGGCGGTACCGGTGTGGCGGGTGGAGGCACGCTGGCGTTCAACCGCATCAGCGGCAACACCGATGCCGTGGCTACCCAGGTGGTCCTGAGCACGCCCAACTTGGATCAAAAAGATTCGGCCGATGTGGCGATCCAGGCCCAAGACAACTCCAGCATCAACGCCTATTTGCGCTCGGTCGCGCTGGCGGTATCGATCGGGGGAGGTTCGACCAACGCGGTGGCCTTGGGCCTGGCGGTGGCACGCAACATCATCGGTTCACGTGCCCGGACGGTGGACTACGAATACAAGGCCGGTGATTACACCGATGTCTCGGCCCTGTCCCTGACGACCCTGACAAAGGGCACCAAGGTGCTCAACAACACCGGCTTGCTGGGCGGTGAGGTGTACGAGTATGTGGGTGAGACCTACACCAGTAAAAACCCGATCAACCTCACCACCCAGAATTACGGCGACGAGAGCAGCTGGAAGTTGCTCAGTTATTCACCCGAGGTGGCCGCTACGATGGCACGCATCGACGGTGCGGATATCAAAGCCGCTGGTACGCTGACCCTCAATGCCATCAGCAAAGCCAGCATCGCTGCGCAAGTGATGGCAGGCTCGGCCGCCGTGGGCGCCAGTGGTGGCAGCTCCAAGAGCGTGAGTGCTGCGGGCGTGTATGCCGAGAACCGCATTTTCAGCAGCCTGGACGCCCGCATCCTGGGCACGGCAGAACGCGAGTCGCAGATTCAGGCGCAGACCGTGACCGTACTGGCGCAAAGTCAGGCCGGCATAGACGCCATGGCTGGCGCGGCCGCCGTGGCTGCGTCCTTGTCGGGTGGTTCGGCGCTGAGCGTCTCCATAGGTTTGTCACTGGCCTTCAACAGCATCGATGCCGATGTGTTGGCGCGTGCCGACCACGCCAACATTCAGGCCGGAGAAGGTGGCGTGGACATCCGTTCGCTGTCTTCCGGTCTGCCGGCAGGCCCCAGCCTGTCGTGGGCTGCGCTGCAAAAAGACGGTATCACCGCGCAAACCCTGGATGCCGCCGCCAACGCCGGAGCCAAGACCAGCTATGTCAGCGATGTGGGGCGCAGTTGGGACTACTTGCGCAGTGACGGTACGACGTCACTCAAGCTGGGCAACCGGTTGCTGGATACCAATGGTCGCATCTACATCTACGCTGGCCGTGACAAGCCCGTGGATTTGTCAACGGTAAATGTCGACGATACCGACTGGTATGAGTTGATCACCGACAAACAGGAAGTCAAACTGGGTTACACCGTGCTGGTCGATGACGCGCACGTGGCCGGGGGGCAAGCGGGTCGTGTGTACCGCTTCATCGGTGACAAGGCCCGTTACCAGACGTCCGATGGCACCCAATCGGTGGTGCTCGATGACTTGGTGCGCGTGTCGGATAACTTTGCCGACCCCGCCTATGCCGGCCGGGTGTTCCGCTTCGTCGATTCAAAGGCTGCGGGCACCGGCTTACTCAATCCTGGTGGTTCGCCTGTCTTGATGAACCTGGGTCTGGAAGACTTCAGCGACTCCAGTCGTTGGAAAGAGGTGGATTTCAAGACCAGCATTGCGCTGTGGAAGGAAGACTTCACCAACACCCAGCGCTGGGAACTGGCCAACGATTTCGCCGATCCGGCGGTGATCAAAGCGCTCCGCCAGCAGATGCTCGATGCCGGGTTCAAACTGTCTTCCACCGACAAGCTGCAGCCCAAGGCGCTTTACACCAGCGCAGAAGGGGTGAGCTGGAAGTTCAACAGCACCCAGGGCCGCGTCACACTCAATCGCGAAGACCTGGTTCGTGATGCCAGTGTGACCGACAAGGACGTGGTGTATGCCTTCCAGGGCTCCAAACAGGTGGTCGATCTGAAGACCACCAAGTTCAGTGACACCACCCTGTGGAAGGCCGTCGGCACGGCCGAAAAAATCTTGCGCAAGACCGACACGGTGCAAGTGGCTTCCGATTACCGCGGTGGCGGTGAAGGCGGTGTCGTGTATCGCTACATTGGCAAGAACAATGCTGCGCTGAATTTGTCCCGGGTGGACTACAGCGATACCACCCGCTGGCAGAAAGTGGAGCCGCAAATCTCCCTGTCGGTCATCTCGAAGGGGCTGTATTGGAGGTTGCTCGATGCCGACGGCAAGAGCTACACGCTGATCGCCAGCGACTTGTCGCTGGGCGCGGTGCGCAACAACATCAATGTGGTGTCGCGGGCGGCTTCGGCAGCAGCCAGTGTGTCGGGTTCATCGGGTCTGGCTTTCAGCGGTGCGGGCGCGGTGGCGGTCAACACGCTGTCAGGCTCCACCGACGCGTTGCTGAGCAACAGCAAGGTAGTCAGCGCCAAGCAAGTGGTGCTCAATGCCAACAGCGACTCGCGCATTTCGGCGACCGTGGTTTCACTGTCTGTGGCGCTGGGTGTGGGGGGCGGCACAGGAGCGGGTGCTTCCATCGGTATTTCGGTGGCGCGCAACCTGATCGGCAAAGACGGCTTTGGCAAGACCGGGGACGACTCGATTGCCACCATCCGCGCCTTGGTGACCGATTCCGATATCACGGCCACCAGTGCCGGCTTGTTGCTGGCCGCCGAGGGGCGTCAAACCATCAACGCCCTGGTGTTGTCCGGGTCTGCCGCCATCGCCGGTGGCGGTGGCACTGGCCTGGCCGCCAGTGGCTCTGGGGTCTGGGCGGAAAACGAGATTGGTACCCGTATCCATGCGGGCTCCACCACCCTCAAGGCTGCCAAGGTGCGCGAGAGTGATATCCAGGTGCTGAGCCTGACGGTCGCGGCCCAGGACAGTTCGCGCATCACCGCTTTTGCCGGTGCCGCGTCGGTGGCCGTGGCAATTGGCGGTGCCACTGGCGCGGCGCTGTCGGTGGGGGTGTCTTTGGCCCGCAACGTCATCGACGGTGTGACCCGGGCTGAGATGGCTGGTGCCCGGGTGGTGGTGTCCGAGACGGCGAGCGTGTCGGCCAGCTCAGAGGCCAGCATTCAGGTGTTTTCGCTGGCTGCATCGGTGGCGGCGGGAATCGGTGGTGCCACCGGTGTGGGCGTCAGTGGCGCGGGTGCCTCGGCCCTCAACATCATCCTGGGTGATGTGTATGCCGGCCTGTCCGATACCGACCTGGCGGCCAAGGGCGATGTCACGGTGCAGGCCAACAGCAAGAACAGCATCAAGGCCCAAATCATCTCAGCCTCTGTCGGTGTGGGGGTGGGCGGTGCGTCGGGGGTGGGTGCCTCGATCGGGGTGTCCATTGCACGCAACTATGTGGGCTACAACCCCTATGCCTACAACGGATCGGTGACCTATGTGCAAGGCTCGGACACGCCGGCCCTGATCCGCACTGGTGACACCATCAAGCTCGGTGCCCAATCGGGGGCGCGTGCGGGTGAGGTGTACCAATTCATTGGCACAGACAAAGACAAAAGCGGTTTGGTCAAGACCAAAGAGTTGCGACCGAAGGACTTGAACAAGGATGGCAAGGATGATGACCTGATCCTGAGTCAGGATTTCTCGGACACCAAAAACTGGAAGCAGCTGGTGTCTGCCTCCGCCAACGAAAACCTGGCCTATGTCAAAGGCTCATCCATCCACTCCTTGCCCGACGATACCCGCAAGTTGAACTTGCTGGTCATGGCCAACAACACGCAGTCCGTGAAGGCCTCGGTATTTGCCGGTTCGGTCGCGGCTTCCGGTGCCGGGGGCGTGGCCGTGGCGCTCAGTGGTGCGGGTGCCAGCGCCAGCAACCGCATCAATTCGGATACCCAGGCTTTTGTGCACGACACGACGGGCACAGGACTGGTGGTGGATGGTGACATCACCCTGTTGGCGAACAACAAGGCCACCATTGAATCTCGGGTGATGGCTGTGTCTGTCTCGGCGGCTTTCGGCACCTTCGCCGGAGCCTTGTCGATCGGTGTGTCAACTGCGACCAATGAAATCGCCGGCAGCACCCAGGCTTATGTCGACCGTGCGCGGCTGGATTCGGCGGGCAACATCAGCCTGACGGCCACGGACAAACCCAGCATCGATTCCAGCTCGACCGCCGTGGCGGTGTCCATCTCGGGGGGCGTTGGCTTTTCGTTTGCCGGTGGTGGCGCCTGGGCGACCAACACCATCACCACAGTGGTGGGTGCGGAGATCATGCGGACCGGCTCGTTGGCGGTTGAAGGCAGCAACAAAGGGTGGTCAGAAGTCCTGGCCAATCAGGCGCTGACGCTCAAGGCCGATGCCAATGCCGCACAGAAATCGCAGGTCTATGCCGCCGCGGCCAGCTTTGGCCTGATTGCCGCCGCTGCTGCTGGCACCACATCGATCAACAACACCGCTGCCGTGGTCACGGCCCGCATTTCCGGGGCGGAGGTGTCGATGAACGATGCCAAAGCCGCCGTGACCCTCACGGCCCTGGGCGCACAAAACGGCTTCGCCCGTTCAGATGCCTTGAGCATCAGCTCGGGCGCCTCCATGGGCATGTCGTATGTCGAGTCCAACAACAGCAGTCAGGTTCGTGCCGGACTGGGTAACGATGTCACCCTGAGCGCGGAGACCCTGCGGATACGCGGGCAGTCGGATGACAACGTGTTCCAGCGCTCGACGGCTTCATCGGGCGGATTGTTTGCCGGTCTGGCGGGGGCTTACTCGGAGATTGACATCTCGGGGGTGACCCAGGCCTTGCTGGGCGACCGCAACCAGATCACCGTGGGCCTGCTCGATGTGTCTTCCGAACGTCGCCAGAACTTCGATGCCACGGCTTTTAACGTGGCGGTAGGTGCGCTCGCGGGCAGTGGTGCGGTGATGATCTCCACCCTCACCGGCACAGCCGACGTGAAGGTTGGCAGTGACAGCACGGTGCTGGCGCGCGACATCATGATCTCGGCCACCAACGCGGCCGACAAGAGCCGCTACTCCAACATGGAGGAGTCGCTGCAATCTTTTGGTGGCGGTCTGGGCACGATGTCCATCCTCGGCGCTTCCACCCTGTTGGGCACCGAGACGCAAAAATTCGGCTCGAAAGTCAGCATTGGATCTGGCACCCAGATGGTGGCCGAATCAGACGGTGCCAACGGAGGCATTTTCCGCATCCAGACCGTGACCGATGTGAACGCGGTGGACAAGGTGCGCGTGGATTCGGTGGGATTGGCCTCTTTGAACACGGCCACGGCGATTGAAAAAGCCAACTTGCTGAGCAACGTGGACGTCACGGGTGCCACCTTGCGCAACATGACGGGCAACCTGGAGATCGCGACCCAGTCCCGGGGCTCGCTGACCACCAATGCCAACAGCTTCTCGCTGTCGGCGGTCGCAGGGGCCAATGCCAATTCGGTGTCGCTGTTGAACTCTGACAACAGCATCCGGCTCGACAATGCCACGGTGTCTGGCACCGATGTAAAACTCCTGTCGGGTCAGACCGCCCTGGGCGTGCCCAATATTTTGCGGACGCAGGCGTCCGACTACATGACCACGGTGTCGCTTTATGGCCTCAGTGCGCCCACCGTCAGCAGCATCGTCAACGAGTCCAACCTGATCACCTTGTCAGGCACCACCAACGTGGCGGCCATCCGCCATGTTGACCTGGTTGCGCAAACCAGTTCAGCCAACAGTGCCACCACCGATGGCATGGTGATGAACATCTCGCTGATCCCCTATGCGATGAAACCGGTCGGTCCGGCCACCATCAACACGATTGACAAAGTCGTGCTGGGCGATCAGGCGCGCATCGAGGCGGGCATGAACTACCGCACCGAGGTGCAGGTGTTGCCGATATTCGTCAATGGACAAAGGCAGATTGCGGCTGATCGCCTGGGCAAGCTGTTGAACGACAGCGAAAAAGCGAAGCTGGACCTGGACGCCTCTTTGCAATACGTGTACGCTCCGCTGGAGATGGACCAGGTGGCCATGAGTGTGACCAGCGGCACCGTGGTCGAGGCGATGGCTGGTGCCTATGGCAAGGGCACGGCCGGTGCTTATTACATGTATTCGCCCGCCACCTACGGCGACGAGAGCCTGGTGCTGGATCAGCAAGACTACACCGATGCCACGCGTTGGAAAGTGGTCAAGCCTGATGTCCAGCTCACCAGCACCACCGCTGACACCCAGGTCAAGACCGGGCAACTGGTGCGCACGCAGGGGGGGCAGTGGTATAAGCGCACCGGCGCGGACACCACTGTCTCTGCGGCCAGCACTTTCAGCGGCAATGACTGGGATCAGATTAATTCCATCGCGAGCGACAAGGGCAAGAACTTTGCCATGGCGCTGAATGATGACTTCTATGTCGTCAAGCCCAAGAACCTGGAACTGCCCCGACTGGTGTACGCCAACGTGGCCAACCAGTTGTTTGAAGACCGGGCCAAAATTCAGGGCTGGATGGTCAGCCATGCCGGCAATGCCGATGCCATTGCCCGCTACCAGATGCAGATCGATCAGATCGACCAGCAGCTGCTCAAGATGGGCCTGGCCGAGACGTCCAGCTCGGGCTCGAGCTCGACCGTGCTACCGCGCGCCCAGTTCGACCAGCTCTTCATCGAGTTACCCAACATCTCGGCTTCGGGTGGGGGCATTTTCATCAAGAGCACCGGCACCGATGCCAACCTGGCCAACGCCATGGCGACCGGACGCCTGTTGGCCCACGGCTCGGCCAACATCAATATCAGCAACAAGACACCTTTCGGCTTGGTGCTGAACAACATCTCTATTCTGGACAGCAGCCGACAGGACCTGGTGGGGCGCGAGGTCAAGTCGCTGGAACCCGGAACCGCTTATCTGAACGGCGAGGCCTTGGGCCTGGCAGGTGCCGGTGGCAACAGCCGCATCACCATCATGCAGGACGCCTACAGCAAGGCGGATTACAACCTCGGAGCCATTCAGATCCCGGATGCGCCGCAAGACCTGTATGTGCGCGGCAAGATCATCAACGCCGACGGCGACCTCAAGCTCACTAACCTGGAAGGCAGCATCAACGTCACCGGTGAGATTCGTGCCAAATCGGTGGTGTTGACGGCCTCGGGCGACTTCAACCTGAGCAGCAACGACTGGTACCACACCAACCAGGACCCGCGCCAGTACATCAACTTCACCAAGTTCTACGGTCAAACCCTCTACAACGCGGATGGCAAAGCGAAATCCTTGTCACTGGCGCCAGGAAGCAGCGGTCTGAGCCCGCTGACCAAAGCGATCTTGGGCATCACCGAGTCCATCCGCGACGAATCCGAGTCCAACAACTCCCTGACCGCGGCGGATCAGCTCGTCAATGGTGGAGAAATCACGGCCAAGCTGGGCTCTGCCTCCGATGTGGACTTCTACAAGCTCAAGGTTGCGCGTGCAGGTGTGGTGAGTGTGACCCTGGACCTGCCCTTGCAGGGTGGCGGCGTTTTCAATGTGCAATTGATGGACGCCAACAAGAAAGTGGTTGGCTCCAAGTTGATCTCCAACGACGAGACGCTGCAATTCAACGTCACCTCAGAAGGCACCTATTTCCTCCAGGTCAGTGCAGGCAGCGCGGCCAGCTACAACGGTGGCACCTACCGGGTGCAGGCAAGCTACCAGGAAGACCGCAAGTCCATCGTGTTCGCGATGGGCGCCATCAACATCAATGCGCGTTACCTCAACGTCGATGGGTTGGTGCAAAGCGGCGTGGACAGCGTCGACCTCAACATTGCCGAGGATTTCGCGCCAACCTTTGGGGGCAACTTCACCGACAACGCGGGCAAGCTGCGCCCGGGCATCTCTTATGGCGCGGACGACCTGATCACGGTGGACGGCAGCATCGACATTGATCGCAAACTGATTGTCCTCAACCCGATCAAGCCCACGGGGGGTGAAATCAATCTCTCTGGCACCATCGTGAGCACCGGCAACGGCAACCTGCGAGTGGCCAGTGGCTTCGCCTCGGTGCATATCCACAACCTCAGCAGTTACAGCTTGGTGGTGGACACCATTGATGTGTCTGAAAACCGGGTCGGCAAGATCACCATCACCGACAAGACCACCCTGCGCCGTGAAGAGTTCACGGTCCAGGACGGGCAGTTCGAGCGTGTGCTCAAGCAAGGCGTGTTGAGCAACAAGACGGCCGGCAGCACCGCCGTCAGCAGCATTGAATACCAGGAGATTTCTCGCCAGTCAGGCATCAACGCCCGTGCTGGAACGGCGGGTTACACGCCGCTGTACTACCAGCCAGAAGTGGGGCGTTATTACACCTGGACCGAGGGGCAGGCGATGACTCAGACGGTTATCGACACATATGAGCAGAGGTCATTCAACCTGTTTGGCTTAGAAGTGGACTGGCTGGCAGCCGACACCGCCGCTAAAGATGTGGCGATGCTTTTCACCGACGGCACGCCCTTGTTGGAGTCGGAATCGCTGACCACATCCGGCAGCAATGCTGAGTTGATCGTGGGCTATGTCCGCAAGAGTAATCCTGCCGTTCAGATGGTCAAGGACATGTCGCTGGTTCGCGATGTGGCCACCAACAAGCTTTACCGCTATCAGGGCGACACCGGCAACGTGAGCTTCCCGGTGCTGGATTTCAGCAACACCGACAAATGGACCTTCGTTGAGCAGCTCACCGGTGGGGTTCAGGTCACCAACCCGGCCAGCATGACTGCCAATCCCGGTGACAAGAGCAAGTGGACCCAGATGTTCCAGTCCACCATCAGCAATCGGATCAAGCGAGCCGACGGCAGCGCCTGGGAGCCCAAGCTGGCCGACAGCAAGCTCGACAGCAATTTTGCCAACCAGGAAATCACCATCAAGGGGCCTACCAAGACCGGCGGCGGCTGGTTCAAAGAGACGGTCGTCACCACTGTCAAGACAACGGTCACAGGTCTCAAGGACTTCTACACCTACAGCCTCAGGGCCGATAAACCGATCCAGATTTCGGCGCTGACGGGCACTGGCGCACCGGTGGTGGACATCCAGACGACGGGCACCCTGCGCCTGCGCAGCAACATCAGTTTTGGCAACCACCCGATCGAGGAGGATGCCAAAGATTACCGTCCCATTGCGCTGTCGGCCAACGCGCTGGAAGTCGCGGGCACGGCCCTGTTCACAGGCGCCTTGCCAGAGATCAAGTCCAACAGCGATGTGACCATCAAGGTCAAGGACGCACGCGGTAAGCTCAATATCCAGGCCACCGGCTCGATCACCGTTGAACAGCTGGTGGGCAAGGACCCGAGCCTGCACACGCCGATCAAGATCGGCCAGGTTGTGGCCGCCAGCTACAGCCGCGATGGACAGACCTTGCAAGCCGGATCCGACACCACGGGCGCCACGCTGACGCAGGCCTACGACGTCAAGATCCTGTCGCTGGATGGCATCGATGGCAGCGGCAGCCTGTCGCGCGTGATGGGTGCCAACGTGCAACTCGATGGCGGGCAGGGCGCGGTATTCGCCCGCGTGGACAGCGCCATGCAGGGCACTGGGGGCGTGGCCGTGCGAGCCAGCGGCGCTATCCAAGTGCAGGAAACCGTTGGTGACATGCGCCTGATCCAACCCACCGCCTGGAGCGGTGAGGTGTCCATCAGCACCCCCGGCAACGTGACTTTGGAAACCCGCGCCGGTTCCATTGTGGACACCTTGTTCGAGCGTTTCGTGCCCGATGGCGAGACAGGGCAAGCGATCCTCAAGCGCAGTGGTGTGGACAATGCGGCCGATGGCCTCTACACCTTGGCCCCGGACCTCATGGCGGCGCTGCTGCCGCACACCGATCTGGCCGGCCAGGGCGGCGTGGCTGCCCAGGAAAGCCTGAACATTCAGGGCGCCAATATCTCCCTGATCAGCCAGGGCAGCGTGGGCCGTGCCAGCGACCGAGTCACCATCGTCAATCCGACCGACTTCTCCTCTTTGTCCTTGGCCGACAAGCAGTTGTTGTCCACGTCCTCGGCACGCGATGTCGTCTCGACCGAGTACCAGCGTTACATCTACCTGGGGGATGACACCACCACCATTGATCTGTCCGAAGCCGGTGCATTCACAGACGACAGCCTGTGGCAGGAAGTGCAGCTGATCGATGTGCCGCCGTCCGATGTGCCCTTGCTGGCCTCTACCGAAGGCCTGCGTGAAGTGCGCAAGGGGCAATGGGTCGAGAACCGGCGTGAACTGCTGAGCGTTACGCTGCGCATCACCGACGACATCAACCTCAGCGCCTCGGGCAAGCTGATGGTGCAAAGCGCGGGCGATGCGGTGGTTCGCGCTGAATCCGATATTCGGGTGGCCGATGGCAGCGAAAGCGCGTTGAGCTTGCGCGGCATCCGCGCGGCGGGCACGCTGTGGCTGTCCACGGCGGGCTCACTGCTGGCCAGTGGTGCGGGCACCTGGACCCAACTGAGCAGCGGCGGCGACATGACCCTGGTGGCCGACGGTCGTCTGGGCAGTGGCAGTGGCAGCGTGGCCAGCACCCTCAGCGCGGGCCTGGGCGCCTTGCGCGTGGACTTGGGCAGCAAAGGCTATTTGCCGGCGGGTAGCACCGACTACCTGCCCGGTGTGCTCACGGTCGATGCTGCTGGCCCTGTGCGCATCGAAGAGCAGACCGATGGGCTCTGGCTGTCCTCGGTGATCAGCCGGGGAACGGGTGATCAAGGCCTGGCTCAGATCACGGCCTTGCAAGGCGACATCCGGGCTTCGGGCCGACTGGAGCATGTCAACAACATCCATGTGGTGGCTGAATCGGTGGTCTTGCAGGCCGGTCTCGATGGCGAAATCGGCAATATGCGCAACCTGGGCACGACCGATGCTGCGCTGACGATCGACGCCAAGACCGTGAGCTTGAAGACCGTCACCGCCCTGCGTTCGGTGATCCATGTCAAGGACATCAACGATCTGTCCTTGCAAAGCGGTGCATTGAGTGTTTACCGCAGCGCCATTGTCATGCTTGAGGCCCAGGGCCGTTTGTTGCTTGACAGTGCTATCCAGGTAACCGCGGACGAGTACAGCAGCATCACGCTGAAGGCTGGCGGCGATCTGCGGATCAATGCCGACATCGGCTTTGGCCTGGGTGCTTTGGTGCTGCAAGGTGCCAACGTCTGGCAAGGTGCCAACTCCCACATCACCAACCTGCAAGGCACGGTGTCGGTGACGGCAAGCGCAGGCAGTTTTACGCAAGCCCAAGGGGCCAGCCTGTCGACGGCTGGAGGGGACATCACCATCGATGCCCAGCAGGACATCGTGGTGTCCCTGATCGATGCCGGCAGCGGCACACTGAATCTGTGGGCGCACCAGGGCAACATCCTGGAAGCGGGCAGCGATGCGAATGCCGATTTGGTCGGCAGCACGCTGGTCCTCAAGGCGGGCGGCTCGATCGGCACGCTGGGCCGTCGCGGCCAGGCGCTGGAATTGGCTGCCGACCACCTGAATGTCCAAGCCGCCGGGGCGGTGGCTTTGCAAGCCAGCCACGCCATCACCGTGGACCGCATGAGTGTGGGGGTGGTGGGTACCAACGGCACCAGTGTGTCTAACGATTCGGCGGTGCTGCGCACGGCACAAGGTGCCTTGACGGTGGCCGGCGAGGTATCGGTGGCTGGCAGCGGCAACCTGCTGCTCGAAGCCCAGACAGATGCTCTGATCATCAACTCCAAAGTAAGCACGCAATCCGGGCAGGTCAGCCTGCTGGCCTCGCAGGATTTGAATTTGCAGTCGCTAGCGCAGGTGGGCAGCACCAGCGGCAGTTTGGACCTGATGGCGGGTGCCATGCTGGAGATGGCCGCCAGTGCGGCCTTGCTGACCAACAGCGCGGTGCGTCTGTCCTCGGGCGGCCGCATGACGGTCTCGCGCATCAACGCTGGCACCGGCACTTTGAGCCTGGTGGCTGCTGGGGCGATCGTTCGCAGCGACGACTCTGAAGAGAACACCTTGACGGCCAGCCGTCTGCGCCTGGCGGCAGGTCAGGGCATTGGTGTTCTGACCGATGGCACCGTGTCCTCGGCCAGCCGATTGCGCACCAGTGCGGGCCAAGTGGCTGCGCTGACCGACAGCGGCGCTTTGGCACTGCTCAACAGCGGTGACCTGGTGGTGGCCGCGTTGGGTGACTTCTCCATCCAGCGGGTGACCGAGACAGGTTTGCTGGCGCCAGTTTGGGACGTGGAGCAAAGCGGTCTGGTGGCTGCGGGCAATATCGACGTTCAGGCCACCGGCACCCTCACCGTCGTGGGCGATGCGGCCCTGGATCAGGGGCGTTCAGTGCGCTCGACCACGGGCAGCATCACGCTCCAAGGCAGCAACGGTCTGGTGACGCCACCGACGTCGAGCCTCAGCTTGCGCACCACCACCCAGACGGCCCTGACCACCATCAGCCACACCGGCGATTTGCTCATCGATGCCGCTTGGCTCCAGAACCAGGACATCGGCATCAATGGCCGCTATGTGGTGCAGGCCACCGGGAACATTCAAATCGCCGCGGTGTTCGCGGCTGAATCGATCAGCCTCTCGGCCGGGGGCACGATCACGGGCGTGGTCGACGGTGGCTATGCAGATGTGATGGCGCATTCGGTCCAGCTTCAAGCGACCGATATCGGCTCGGCAGGGCGCGCCCTGGTGCTGCGCACCGCCGCGTTGGAGCTTGCCTCGAGCGGCACCGTGCGCTTGTCCAACCAGACCTCGATGCGGGTGCAGGGCACGGGCTTGCAGGTCACGGGCAGTGGCGCACTGCAACTCGATGTGCGCGGTGACCTCGATCTGGCTGCCGCAGTCGGTACCCAGGGTGGGGCCATTCGCCTCACGGCGCGCGGTCAGATCAGCCAGGGGGCGGATGTTTCCAGCCAGGGCGGCACGATCGACATGCTGTCGCTGCGCGGCGACATCGTTCAGGCCCAAGGGACGGTGGTGAACAGCGTGGGCAGCGCCTCAGCGGGCAACGTGCGTCTGGACGCGGGTGGTGCCCTGGGCATCAGCCGGGTGACGGCGGGAGCTGCCACGGTGGCTTTGGTGGCCCGCGCTGGTTCGATCACCGATGTGGACAACGCCGACGACCTCGATGTGCAGGCCGAGCAAGTCTTGCTGTGGGCCAGCGAGGAGGTGGGTGCGCAAGTACTGGCCGGCGGGCGTGTGGCCAGCGGTGGCCTGGCGACCCATGCGCTGGACATCCGCGCAGACCGCGTGGCGGCTTCGGCTGCCGGTACCCTGCGCCTGGCCGAACTTGACAACATCAGCACCGCCAACCTGGCCGTGGCCGCCGATGCGGGCAACAGCCGCTGGTCGACCAAGACCGTGACCGGCTTGAGCACTACCGACGGTGGCGACATCGTCCTGACCGTGGGCAGCAACACGTCCAGCGGTCTGGTGCTGACGGTGGCTAACGGGTCGGCTGTGCAGGCCTCGGGACAGGGCAATGTGCTCTTGCAAACCCTGGGCAGTGGAGGCCGTGTCATGCTCTCGGGCGATGTGCGTGCCAGTGCCGGCCAGGTGCAGCTCAAAGCGGCAGACAGCGTGGACAAGCGCGACGCCGTGGTGTTGGCGTCCGATGGCCTGATCGAGATCACGGCGTCTCAGGGCCTGCGCATCGTGGACGGTGCCGGCAACCTCGCCGCAGGAACACTGGGCCGAGCCGCCGGTACCCAGACGGGTGTGCTGCGCATCGTCGGTGACCAAACCCTGGCCGCCAACCAAACCCTGGCCTTGCGCCTGAATGGCAACCAGTCGGGGCAGTATGACCAATTGGAAGTCACCGGTAAGCTCACCCTGGCCGGCACGCTGGATGTGCGGGTGCCGTCCTTCGAATCGGCCGAGGGCTTCACGCCACAACTGGGCGACACTTATGCCCTCATCCGTGCGGGCAGCACATCGGGAGCCTGGGGCCGTGCCTTGGGCCTGTTTGGCTACGACAACGGCAAGACCTTGCTGCAGTTGGACAGCAGCGCGACCGCCCAGCGACTGGACGTGATCAAACGCGCTGGCGCCGAAACTGTGGATCTGCGCGTGCACAGCCGGGCCGATGCCGACAAACTGGGCATGTTCTTCAACTCGGCCTATTTCGGGGACGGGCAGTCCTACGACGTGGGCATGACGCTCACCAGCAACCAATTCCTCACGGTCGATGGCCAGTTCCGACTCTCCAATGCGCAGACGCTGGTGACCTTGTCGAACGGACAGGCCGTCAACACGCGTCGCTGGCTGATCGGAGGTCACGACCTCACCGCCTTTGTCGGGTTGAACGCACCGACCGACCTGTCGCTGTTGTCTTCTGGTGAGGCCCCCGAAGCTGCGGGTTTCCAGATCCCCAAGCTGGACCTGGGCCTGGCCTTGTACCTGGAGCGCCCCACCACGGGGTCGACCCTGCCAGCACGCAGCTGGCTGTCTATTCATGCCACGGCCGCCACAGCGACGGCCATTGGCTTGCCGAACGTCCAGGCCAGTGCCACCGGGCTGTCCGTGGACATCAATGCAGGCCTCGACGGTCAGACGGTGGTGGACTACAGCACCATGCCGCTGAGCGTGGACATGGGCGCCGGCACCATGACACTGAACCACAAGGGCAGTGCTGGCACCTTGGTGCGTGCGTCCGGTCAGATCAGTCTGCTGGTGGACCAATTCTTCCAAGTTTCGGGCAATATCGGTTTTGAAAAGAGCGTGCGCGAACTGGTCCTGGCCGATGGCACACGGGTCAAGGCCGACACGCTCAGCTTTGGCGGTGACAGCCTGTATGCCTTCGCCGGCGTCGGTGGCCCGTATTGGGCAGACAACCACTTGCCCTTGGCCAACAACCAGGCCGTTGGCCTGGCACTGGAGAACACCAGCTTTGGCCTTTTGATGGCGTCGGCCAAGGCCAACCAGACCGGTGCCCAAGGTCTGAAATGGACCACCTTGTCGGCCAGCGCTGGCAGCGTGGCCATGGTGGGTCTGCAGGACATCACTCTGAAGGCCAGCAACCTGATGGTGGATGTGAACCTGGTCACTGGCACAGACGCCAATGCGAACGCGAGTCGCAAGGTGATCGACTTTGGCAGTGCGCAAAGCCAGGTGAGCATCGTGACCGGCACGAACAAAACACGCACCCTGACCATGTCCGGTCAGCTCGGTGTGCTGGCGCGTGCGACGGCCGATGTGGAGTTGGGCCTGGCGGGGTTTGTCGACCTCAAAGGTTCCATGGGCTTTGAGCGCCGAACTCAAAGCGTCACCCTTGCCGATGGGACGAAGGTGAACACCGACATGCTGAGTGTGGGGGGCACCGGGATTTCCGGGTTTGTCGGCTTGGGCCCGCAATTCACGCCAGGCACCCAGGTCATCAACCCGCAAGCGCGTGGTCTGGTGGTCAGTGACGTCGAATTTGGTCTGGCGCTCTTCACAGCGGCCAACGAAACAGCCAATGCCAGTCTGGCCGGCAAGCGCTGGTTGGCGCTGACCGGCAGTGTGGGGCATGTGGATGCGCTGTTGGGCCTGCCCGACGACCTGCTGGTGCAGGTGCATGAACTGGGCCTTGGCATCGATGTCAACCTGGCCCAGGGGTTTGGTGCCGCGGAGTCCAGCAAGGTCATCGATTTTGCTCAACGCAACGTGGGTAGTGTGGTGCAGGACCGTTCGGTGGCCGTGACCACCGGCACTGGCAAGAGCCTGCAACTCACGCACGACGGCACACGGGGCCATATGCTGCGGGTGTCCGGTTCGATGCTGATCGATGTCTCCAGCTTCTTGGTGGTGGACGGCAGCCTGTCGATCGAGAAGTCGTCCAAAACGGTCACCTTGGCCGATGGCACCACGGCCCAGACCGACATGCTGACCTTTGGGGGCAAAGGTCTGAGCGCTTTTGCCGGCATCAACGGCCCATACCGGCGCGACACCAACGGCGATGGCCGCATTACCCTCGACGATGAACCCAACAACTCGGCCCTGGGTCTGAGCCTGGCCGACGTCGATTTCGGGTTGGCGTTGATGTACGACAGAGTCAACACTTCACGCAACTGGATCGCGTTGCAGGCCAGCGCCTTCGAGGCCGCCTTGGTGGGTGTGCCGGGTGTGACGGCCACGGCACAAAACCTGTTGGTGAACGTCAACCTGGTGAACAACCCGCTTCACGATGAAAACCGCGAAGTGGTCGATTTCCGTGGCCCCAAGGCCTTGGCGGTCAACATCGGCTACGACCAGACCATGAACATCGCGATGGACGGCAGCAAGGGTGCGCTGATCCAGGCCTCTGGCGATTTTGAATTGGGTGTGGCCGACTTTGTCACCGTGCGTGGTTCACTGGGTTTTGAGAAATCCACCGGCGTCATTCAACTGGCCAATGGCAAATTGAGCGAGGTGGACACCTTGCGCATTGGTGGCACCGGTTTGTCGGCCTTCGCCGGTGTGGGTGGCCCTTACTTTGTCGATAGCAATGGCGACGGCCGCATCGTGACCTCGGGCATCAACGCTGACACCCCCAATCCGAATGCGACCGGGTTTGCGCTGACGAATGCCAGTTTTGCGCTGGCCATCCTCTCTTCATCGGCCACAGGTTCCACGGCGTCTGGCTATGTCCATTTACCCGGCGCTACCTGGCTGGGCCTGGATGTGACGGCCTCCGATGTGGCGTTTGTGGGTGTGCCCAATGTGACGGCGTCGGTCAGTCAGATCCATGTCGAGGTCAACGATGTCGCGGGCCTGGCACAAGCGCTGGACCCGAAGGACTACGTGGCCAACTTCAAGGCCCGCCCCTTGACCATCCCCACCGGCACGGGCAGTTCGCGCCAGTTGGTCATCGACGGCAGCAAGGGCGAGATGGTGCGCGCCACCGCCGACCTGAAACTGGAAGTGGGTGGCCTGTTCCAGACCAGCGGTTCGCTGGGTTTTGAAAAATCCACACGCTTGTTGACACTGGCCAACGGCACGAAAATTTCTCACGATGTGCTGACGGTTGGCGGCGCCAACTTGTCGGCCTTCGCGGGCCTCAATGGCGGCACGGCCGACGCCCAGGGTGTGGGGCTCTCGGGGGTGGAATTCGCGCTGGCGGTCGCCAACGAGCGTGAGTTGCTGGCGCAAAGCCTGAACCAGCAATTGGCCTGGCGTGACATCGCGATATCCGACACCCTGCAGGTGGCGGTGGCCGGGGGTAGCGACGGCAAAGGTGTGTTGTGGATGTCGTCCGACCAGGGCATGAGCTGGCAGCCCGGCACGGCCCCCGTCGGGCCCGACTACTCGGCGGTGAGCATTTCGGCCGATGGCCTGACCATCGTGGCCAGTGTGCTTGATGGCGGTGTAACCATCTCCCGCGATGGCGGCCTGACCTGGAGCCCTTTGCAAACCACAACCGACCGTTACAGCGATGTGCTGATCCGCGACGACGGCCGACTGCTGCTGGCCGACCAGCGTTCACAACGTCAGTTCGATGTGCTGTACCTGTCCGGTAACTACACGCTGGGCGACAAGATCACCTTGATTGGGCTGACGCCTCAGCCTTTGGTGTACACCGTAGTGGCAGAAGATTTGCGCGCCGATGGTGCCAAATCGACCAAACGTGCCACGGCGGAACAGGCGGCTACCAACATTGCCAGCAAACTGGCCAAGGCCATCAACGCGTCCCGTGAGGGTCTGGCCACTGCCAGCGCTGTGGGGCAGTCCATCGAGCTGGTGGCCAAGGGAACGGGCTCGCAGACAGGCTGGTACGACGTGCAGACCCAGGTGCAGCCCCTGAACCCGAAAAAGGTCACGGGCATCCTGAAGCTCTCGCGCCAGGAGGCTATCAATGGTGCTTCCCAAATCGACACCGTCAAGATCAAAGGAGATTTCAAGGTTGGGGATGTGATCGTGATCGAGGGCGTGACCGCCACGCCCTTGCGTTACACCGTCACGGCCAACGACTTGAAAGTGGATCGACAGAACAACGGCAAAGCGGCTACCCCTGACCAGGTGCGGGCCAACGTATGGACAGACTTGCAGGATATTTTCAACATTGACAAGAAGATCAGCGAGTTAACGGATGCGATTGCATCAGCAAAAACAACAATTCAACTTTACTTGTGGGTTTTCAATAATCCGACAGAGGAACAGCGCTCTAAAGTGCCACAGTTCAATACCGTGGCGACGCTGGAGCCACGGCTGGCTCTTTTGCAAGCCTTGAAGCCTTTGATGGCGACGGCCACGGCCAAGTTGGATGTTCGGGACGGGAAACTGGTCTTTGTCGGTCTGAAGTCCAACCAGAGTTTCGACCTGAATGTGTATGTGCTCGACAACCAGGGCAACAGCAAAGCGAACACCGTGGTGTCGTCGGCCAAAGGCAACAGCTTGGCCCCGCAGCACGGGACACTGCGCATCGGCCAGGACGGAGCCTGGGCTGCTCCGGCCACAGGCATGCCGCTGGACGAAAACTGGGCCTCGCTGGCCACCGGCCATCAGTTGCTGGGTAACATTGATCACCGGCAGACTTTTGCGGCAGCGGCCAACCCAACCCTGGGGGCGGGTGCAAGCGGCTTGTTCATGGCTGTGGAGGACACGGACACACAGACGGGGCTCATCAGTCGCGGCTGGTTCAATATCACCCCTCCCGATGCCGCCAACATCAACTGGACCTCGGTGGCGACTGACAGTACCGGTCGTTATGTGGTGGCCGTGGGCCAGGGCACACGCGTCTATGTGCTGGACACCTTGAGTGATAGCTTCAGTTGGCGAGCACTTGCCGAGACCCGCAACTGGACCTCGGTGGCCATGTCCGCCGATGGCAAGACCATCGTCGCATCCGCTAAAGGCAGCACCGGTGGCATTTGGGCCTCCAACGACCAGGGCGTGAGCTGGCGTCTGGTGCGCGGCTCCGAAGGCCAGGATTGGCGTTCGATTGCCATCAATTCCAACGGCACGCGCCTGTCGGCCGTGGCCGAGGGTCGAGGCATTTTCACCACGGCGCTGAATTCCCCGACGGCCGACATGCCCACGCGGGTGGCTTTGCAAGCCACGGCTCAGCAGGCCGGCATGGTGGGCTTGCCCGCAGACCTGACGCTGTCGCTGCGTGATGTCCAGGTCGACATCAACCTGGGGGATGCTGTTGCCCATCAGGCCGTGGACTTCACTCGAACCGCGTTCGATGTGGTGACGGGCCCTGCCAGCAGCCACCGCATGACCCTGACCGGTTCCGAGCAGATTCAGGTGTCGGCAGGATTGAGGTTGCAGCTGGGTGGCTTTGTGTACCTGGACGGCACGGCATCTTTCGTGAAGAACGACATGGATGTGAGGTTGGCCGACGGCAGTTCGGTGAAAACCCAGGCCTTGACCGTGGGCGCGTCCAATGTGAGTGCGTTTGTGGGGCTCAACGGCCCATACCGCAGCGACACCACCGGCGATGGTGTGATCGACGGCAGAGATGCGGTCAATCCCCAGGCCATGGGTTTCTCCTTGGGCGGCGTTGACTTTGCCCTGGGCCTGTTCTCGGCCAAGAATGGTCAGAAGGATCAAGCGGGCAAGTTGCTCAACGGCGGCCGCTGGATGGCCTTGATGGCCCAAGCCGACACGGTGGATATCGTGGGCTTGCCGGCCATCACCTTGAAAGGCAGCGACTTCCGGGTGGAACTCAACCGCGTGATTGCCTTGCCGGCTGGTTTGACCGAATCGACCCATGTGTTGGACTTCAGCACGCCCCTGGCCTTGCGCGCAGGCCCGACCAGCACGGTCAGCCTGAGCATGTTGGGAAGTTTGGGACAACTGACGCGAGTGCAGGGCACAGTGCAGGCCCGGGTGGGCGATGTGCTCAGTTTCGGTGGCCGTGTCACCGTGCAGATGTCACAACAACAAGTCAGGCTGGCCGACACCAACCAGGCGGTGGATGCTGACTTGCTGGTCATTGGCGGCAGTGACTTGTCGGCGAGCCTGCTGGCCTCTGCCGGTGGTATTGGCCTGGAGATGCAAGGGCTGAACCTGGCGCTGGTGCTGGCGTCAAGCCACAGCAGTCTGGATGCCAGCAGCTGGCTGAGCCTGCACGGCACGGTCAAGAAGGTTGGACTGGTCGGCATGGAAGACCAAGGCCTCACGATCCGAGGCAGCGATTTGCTGCTGGACCTCAATATCGGTCTGAACGGCACGGCCTCGACGATCAACTGGGCGGCGACCAGCAACCCGGTGTCGCTGATGCTGGGGGAGAGTGCCTACACCTTTGGTTTCACGGGCGAGTTGTATTCGCTGGCGGGGACCATGGACCTGGTGTTGGGCACCACGCTTCAGGTGCACGGCAGCCTCGCGCTCTCGCGCGTGGAGCGCAATATCATGGTCGGTGGCCATTCCGTGGCCGCCACCGGTTTCCTGGTGGGGGCCTCGGGCTTGTCCGCCAACTTGCAGGGCATTCAGGTGAGCAATATTCGCCTGGGCCTGGCGCTGATGACCCCCAGGGGGGCTGCTGCTGGCGACAGCCGCAGCTGGATCGCGCTGTCGGCATCGGTGGACTCTTTGCCGGACCTCACACCGAAAGACTTTGGCCTGTCGGAAGACTTCCAGCTGACGGTGAAAAAACTGGGCTTTGAAGCCAACCTGGGACTGGGTCAACTGGATGGCGCCAGCAACCCGCATGTCATGGACCTGGCGGGTGTCAACAACATCCGGGTGTCCACGGGCAATGCCAGCGATCCCATCAACCTGGCATACAGCGATGCGCGTGCCGAGTTCGTCTCGCTCACGGCCGATGCCTCCCTTCAGATTGGGGCGGTGCTGAGCTTCAGCGGTACGCTGGCGTTCTCACGTGCGGGTGCGCGAACGGTGACCCTGGACGATGGCCGTCGCCGCAGCATGGAGCTGACCACCCTGGCTGCCAACGGGGTCAGCATCCGTGTGGGGCAGAACGTGGGTGACCCCACGCAGTTTGTCGGCGTGCAGATGTCTGGCGGCGCCATGGGGATGATGCTGCTCAACGACGTTGCTGGTGGAGGCACGTTCGTGGGGCTCAAGGCGGCCGCCGAGACCCTCAGCCTGCAAGGTGTGCCGGGTCTGAGTCTGAGCGCCAATGCCATGACGCTGTCGGTGAACAAGGGTTTTGGCTCAGGCTCCTTGGCTGGCCATGTGGTGGACTTCAGTCAGGGCGACATCGACGGCAACGGCAAGGCCGACCGGGCCACGCCGATCGTGGTTCGTGGCGCTTCGCTGTTTGCCTTGCGAGATAACACTGCTCGCCTTGAGGCAGCGGCCACCCTGGACCTGTCGGTACGCAACGCCGACGCCGCAGCCGACAGCACGCCCTTGCTGGAAGGCCATGGTGACTTCCGCTTGAATTTCTCGGGTGAAAAGTTGGTGATGGCCGGAGCCAACCTGCGTGCAGCGGTCAATGTGTCCAGCACGCAGCAGGCCAGCATCACCAAGGGAACCGTGGTGATGTTGCTCCAGCCTGGCGGTTTTGCCATGTCGCTCAATGCCACAGCCACGCTGTCGCTGCCGGGCGCTGAGGGCATCACGGCCTTTGCCGATTTCGGCTTGGACCTCAACCGCACGGGCTCGGCGGTCAGTGAAGTGTTGAATGTGGGGGCATCCTCGGTGTCGATGAAGTTGGAGGACAACGCCACCCACTTCCGTCTGGGCGAGCTCGATGCCACCATTGGCAGCCAGTATGGCCAAAAGCTGGCCAACATGGCCAAGGGATTGAGCAACTCGGCGAAGGACTTGCGCAATGGCGAAGTGTTGCCGGTGATCGGTCAATCGCTGGACGAACTGCTCGACCTGTCGTCCATGTTGGCGGCGGGCGACTACATGTTGCAGTACCTCAAGCCGGTGTTGCCGTTGGAAGGCTACGTGCCTGCGCTGAGTGATTTGCCCAGCGCTACTTACGGGAAGATGGCTGAGCCGACCTTCCGGGGTTTGTTGGCGTATCTGAACGAATACTGGCTCAAGCCTCAGCTGAAAGAGGGTGAAACCGGTCTGACCCTGGAATTGGGGGGCTCGGGCGTTGCGCTGGCTTTTGACGGCACTTTTGACCGCAAGACAGCGTTCGCGCTGGACCTGGCCGGCCAGCTCGGTGGGCTGGGGGTCGATCTGACCGGGCAAGCAGCGGTGTCGGGTTCGATGCAGGCGGCTCTGGACATCGGCTTTGTGTTGGATTGGACGCAAGGCGCAAGCCTCAATATCAAGGAGCTGAGCTTTGACGGCTTGCTCTCGGCGCAGAACCTGGTCCTGGGCGCTGCTTTGGGGCCGGTGGATGTCAGCATTGGCCGCAACGGCAAAGACAATGCGGGGGCCAGCTGGCTCAAGGGCTCGGCGGGCATTCAGCTCAAAGGTGCGTTGACGCTGGTTGACGGCGCCTTCAACCTCAGCAAACCGCAAAGCGTGGTGGACATCAACCTGCCGATGTACGCCACCATTGCGGGGGTCGATGTCGTTGACAACGCGTCGGTGACGCCAACGGTGACTTTGAAGGGCGACCTGTTCAAGGCCGATGGCGTGAAGATCGAGACCACGAACTTCGATCGCTTCTCCAAGTTGGGCAAACTCAGCCTGACGGAAGTGATTGCTGCCTTGCCCGAAGTCCTCAAGTATTTGCAAGGCATCGACCCGGCAGCGCTGGGCTTGCATGATCTGCCCTTCATCGAGCAGTCGATGGGCCAGATCCTGGATGTGGCGGGCTCTTTCCAGACCCAGGTGCTGGACCGCATCAACTTCTACCGCGATCCGGTCGCCTGGGTGGGGGCCACTGGCGTCACCCAACTGGCCACGGGTCAGGCCACGATTTCCAGCGATGGCAATGAAGTCAAAGGGACGGCCCATCAGTTCCATGCGTCCATGGAGGGTTACTGGATCACCATCAACGGTGAAACACGCCAGGTCAACTCGGTGGCCAGCGATGGCTCTGCGCTGGTGCTGACCAAGGCTTTGACCGTCAAATCCGGCAGCCTCAATTACAGCTTGCACAAGGTCTTGGAGAAGATCAAGACCCTGGATGAGCTCGTCAATGCGCTCAACAAGTCGGGTGTGCTGGGCAGCAGCAAGGCCAGTTACGACGCCAAGACCGGAGAAATTCGGATTCCGGTGCAATTTGCGCAAGTGATTGACCTGGGTGACAGCCCGATCAACCTCTCGCTGGGCGGTGCGGACGCGCCGTTCACCATGACCACATCGGCCAAGGGTTCGGTGGATGTCAACCTCAAAGCCGGCTTTGACTTGATCGTTCAGTTGGGTGACAAGCTGGACCTGGCGATCGACCGTTTTGCCGCTGATGCCGGGGTGTCGCTGGATGTCCAGGACCTGGAGGTCATGGGCCGACTTGGCTTTGCCGGCATCCTGGCCGGTGGTGTGGGCACGGGCTCGGGTTTGCATTTGTCTGCCGATGTGGGCATCGCACTGGACCGCACACCCAAGGCTGGTGGCGGTGCCAACTTCGCCGATGGGGGGGGACGCTTCTCGATCACACAATTGGGACAAGCGCTCTCGAGCATCACCTTCGACGTCGGGGGCGATGCCTGGGCCCGCATCAAAGGGCTCAAGCTGCTGTCGGGAAGCCGCACGATCGACTTGCCTTCCGGGATGGAGCTGGCGGTGGTGGTGCAGGACCTGCTCGATTGGAACACCGTCAAGTTGGGTTATTCACCCAACTTCGATCTGACCAAGGCCTTGGCGGCCGGGACGGTGGGCCCCAACGACGTGGTCATCGTGCTGCCCGATGTGGGCGGGTTGACCGACTTGAGCAAGCTCAGTTTTGGTGACATCGTCGGCGCCGTTCGCACAGGCTTGGAATTTGTCCAAGGCGCGGTCGAGTCGCAACCCTTCTACACGCAGACCTTGCCCATCATCAACACCTCGCTCCAAAGCATCCTGGATGTGGGTGGGACTTGGCTGACGGCTCTGTCAAGCGCTGGTGATGACTCGGCAGCCGGCCTGGATGTGGCCGAATCCTTGATTGAAAAAGCGCTGGGTGTCGACCCGAACCTGGTCGACCTGGTGTTGGACATGGACCAACGCAAGCTGTTCGTCGACCTGGATCTGTCGGCTGGCATCCAGAAGAACTTTGCCTTGGATCTGGACCTGGCCAAGTTGGCGGGCATGGTAGGCCTGACCTTGCCGGCGGGCTTTGACAAGCTGATGGATGCCTCGGGCAGCGGCAATATCAACCTGGCGCTTGATGCCCAGATGCAACTGCGCCTGGCCATTGGACTGCCCACCGCCACCCAGGGTGTCACGGTGGCACTGGCCGATTACGACGCCAAGACCCAAAAGGGCACACGCCTGGCACTCAATGCCCGCATGCAGGCCGAGAATGTCAACCTGAACTTTGTTCTGGGGCCCTTGCAGCTGGGTGTCAAGAATGGGGATGTGGTCTTTGATGCCGATGCGGATCCGGCCACCACGGCGCCTGCGGCGCTGCAGATTGCGCTGATCGATGGCAAACCCACGTTTGAAGTGGTGGGTGCTTTGGACGTGACTTTGCCGGTCTCGGCCTCGGTGCTCGGTCGCGATGTGCCGATGGGCAAGCTGGTGATTCAAACCGATCCCAAGCTGGGCAACAAAGGACTGTCAACCTTCATCAACCAATTGGCGGGACTGGGTCAACCCTCCGACCCGTCAGGGCTGATCGTCAAGCTGCCAGATTTCGATTTGCCTGCAGTGGGCAAGAACGCCCTGATCGATCTGCTGTACGACCCCACTTTCATTCTGGATGGGGTAGACATGGGGCTGGGCGCTGTCCAGGATCTGTTCCAAAGCAGCGTCGCGTCCGATGTCCCCTTCATCGGCACCGGCTTGGCCAATGTGGGCCAGGTCATCGGCGGCTTGCGTGGAGGACTGCTGCAGGACCTGCGTGTCAAGCTGGCGGGTCCAGGTAAGCCCGTGGAATTGGTGCGCGACTCGCTCTACAACATCTTCAGTGGCCTGCATATCCTGCAGGATTACAACAACGACAACCTGATCGACATCAATGACGTCGATGTGGCCTTCTACGATGCCAACGGCGTGCGCACATCCACCTGGCTGGCCGGACAGGCCTTGCCAAAGTCAGGTGTGGATGCACTTCGATTCGACATGTCCCTGGGTGGGCGTTTGCTGGGTGTGGGTGCTGACATTCCGTTGGACCTCAACGTACCGGGCTTTAACCTGAATGTGAATGGCGGTTTCTCGTTGGGGGCCGACTGGCATTTCGACCTCGGCTTTGGTCTGTCGTCTCAGGACGGTTTCTTCCTGGCCACCCACAAAGACGGGACGGCCGAGCTGACCTTGGATATCAAGGCCTTCTTGAACGGGGACCCCAAGAACTTTGACGTGATCACACCTTTCAGTGGTCAGGGTCAATTGCTGATCTTCAATGCCAAGGTCACCGATCAGGATGCCGATCAACAACTGGCTGGCTTCCAGCCCAGCAATCTGGCAGGCCGTCTGGCGCTGGACCTCAAAGGGGACAGCCGTGGTCGACTCACGCTGGACAAGGTGCTGTCCGATCCGATGGACGCACTCTCGGTTGAATTTGGATTGGGTGCACACATCAATCTGGGCCTGGAGTTGAGTGTCACCGGGCTGCCCAAGCTCAAGGGCGACTTTGTGTTGGATTGGGATTGGAGGCTGGGCGACAAGGGCTTGTCGATGCCGGATATTTCCATCAAAAATATCCAGCTGGACATGCAGTCCGCCGTGTTTGATTTCCTCTTGCCGATTGCCAAACAAGTCTCCAACGCGGTCCAGCCATTCCGCCAAGTGGTGGAAGCCTTGACCACGCCCATCAAGGGAATGGATTTGGTGTTGAAAGACGATCCCACCCTGCGTGGGGTGATCGATCTGGTTTGGAAAATCACTTCACCGGACAAGGCGCCGCTGAACTGGGCCTTCCTGGATGCGCTGAAGTTCGCCCTCGACATGCCACGCATGGTTCAAAGACTGGCGGCCCTGGGCTCTGGCCTTGCGATCGGGGACATCCTGCACCTGGGTCGCGCAGACATGACCTTCAAGAAGGGTCAGGCCTTGGACCTGGGAGGGGCTCAAGACGTCAACCTGATTGAGCAATTCAACAAGGAGCTGACGAAGGTTCAAAGCTCGGCTTCGGGCGGCGCTTCTGGCTCATCTGCCCGCAGTGGTTTGCAGTTCATGCCTTACCTCACGGACATTTCCAACTGGGCCAAGATCTTCAGTGGTGGTAATGCCACCTTGTTCACCTACGAACTGCCGTACCTGGACTTCAGCCTCTACAACTTCGATGTCCTGATTGCCGAGCCCTCCATCCTGGAGTTGTCGGGTGGCATTGTCCCGCTGCCGATCAGCTTCCCGATTTATGCGTTTGGTGGCGTGGGCGTCTATGCCGATCTGTCGTTCGGCTTCGACACCTATGGCATCCAAAAGGCGATGAAGACAGGCAATCCTCTGTCCGTGATCGATGGCTTCTTCATCAACGACTGGACGATGCCAGAGTTCAAGAACGGCGCATTCGTGGCCGGAACCGGTGGCAAAGAAAAACCCGAAATGGGCATCTCTATCGAGATTGGTCTCAAGGGGGGTGTTGGTATCAAGGGCCTGCTTTCCGGCGGCATTGGTGGCGGTTTGCAGCTCAAAGTGGATGCCGATTTCAACGACATCAAGGTGGGCACGGTCACGCGAGACAACGAAGGGCAATTCATTTCGGTCGACTACAAGGGCGACGGCAAAATTCGCGCCTCGGAAGTGCTGGCCATGATGGCCTATCCTGGCCTGGTCCCCGGACTCCCGGGCGGTCCGTTCAACCTGTTTGACATCAAGATCACACCCTACCTCAATGGCTACATCTGGGGCAAGTTCGGCTTGTTCAACTTCAACGTTCAGGTCTTCAGCATCAAGTTGTTCGAAGTGAATGTGTTGGCGCCGACGGTGAAACCCGTGCTGGGTGCAGTCAACGATGGCGTGCTGACGCTGTTTGGTGGCTCTCGTGCCGGTGACCGTTTGTACCTGAATACCGATGATGACACTGAAAACTGGGTCCTCAGCGGCAAGGCTGACGGCGCAGTGGATGTGGAGTTTGGCGGCTTTGTGCAGCGCTTTACCGGGGTCAGCAAAGTGCTGGTCGATCTGGGTGAGGGCGACGACACGCTGGATGCATCGCGCCTGATCAACAACGTCACCCTGGACATCAAGGGGGGTGCCGGCAACGACACCATTCTGTTGGGCGCAGGCGGTGGCATGGCCATCGACAGCGAGGGCAACAACGTCATGAAGGCACTGGCCACCAGTGCCCGTGCCGTGGTGTTCGTGGGCGGACGCGGCAACGACAAACTCTACGGCGGTCTGGGTGACGATGTCTTGATCGGTGGTCGCAGCAGCAATGAACTGTACGGAGGTGGTGGCAACGACACCCTCTATGCCCTGGTGGGCATCAACAAGCTGGTGGGTGGAGACGGAGAGGACACCTATGAATTCTCTGGCGAGCTCGGTATCAACACCCTGACTGAAAATGACAAGCAGTCCAGTTACCTGGACTTCTCGGGAGCCGTGCCTGAGAACCTGAAGGGCTTGGTGGAACTGCCGGTGGGCGCCCCAACCGTTTCTGTGCCGGCCAGTTTCAGTGCCGTGCGTGGCGTTTCTGCTCGCCTGCAGTTCTACGGGTCGCCCTTCACAGGGGATGCCACGCTGGTGACCACCGTCACCCTGAGCACCCCTGATGGTGCCTTCCTGGTGAACTCCAACGGTGGCGTGACCGTGACAGGCGACAACACGTCCAAAGCCACCTTCACCGGCACAGTGGCCAACCTCAACAAGTACTTCACGGGTGGCTTGGTCAACTACCGCTATGCCAGCGCCAGCAACATCGTTTCGTTGAACGTCGAGGTCAAGCAAGATGAGAAAGCCAGTACGGCGGTCTCTGAAATCCGCGCTGCGATCAGCTCGGATGTGTCGCTGGACTGGAAAGAAATGAGCGCTGCCAGCGGCACATTGGTGGCCGTGGCCAACGTCGGCGATGCGCAGCAGGGCATCTACATGTCGATCGATCAAGGGGTCACCTGGTCGAGCGTGGATGTGCCCAAAGGCCAAAGCTTTGACGATGTGTCTGTCTCACCCGATGGCAAAACGCTGGCCGCGCTCTCTGGCGGTGGCAACCTGGTGGTCTCGCGCGACGGTGGCTTGACCTGGAGCAGCACCAAGGCGCCCGCCGACAACTACTCGGAGGTGGTGGTGCTGAAAGACGGCCGCATTCTGGTGGCCGATCGCACGGACAGTTCGCGCAACTTCTACTTCAAGAACATCTTTGATTGGGGTTGGAGGACGTCCTACTCAGCGGGTGGCATGCGATTGCTGAGCGCAGATGGCAAGACATGGAGTCCGGTGTCGGTGCCCAATGCCAACTGGAACGAAATCCGTCTGACCAAGGATGGCGGCACGCTCTTTGCGGTGGCGGGTTCCCAATCCAACAATGGCGTCAATGGTGGCGTGTACATGGGCCAGGTGACCGACTCAGGGATCAGCTGGACTGACATCACCCGTGGCGCACTGACCAATGGCGATTGGGTGTCTGTTTCGGTCGATGCCAGTGGCAAGCGCCTGGTGGCCGCATCGCGCGGTGGTCAGGTCTACTTGGCCGATCTGAACGATGCCAATTGGAAGTGGCGCGAGGCGGGCATTTCGGCTGATTGGACCTCGGTCTGGATGAGCGAGGATGCACGCAACCTGGTGGCCTCGGCCAACGGAGGTGCGGGCGGACTCTGGTTGTCGACCAATGCGGGCTTGAGCTGGACCCGAGTGGCCGGGCAGGGCACGATGGGTCTCAAGAGTGGTCTGGATTGGCGCGGTGGTTATTACAACAGCACCACCGGTGAAGTGGTGGGTGTGGCCACAGGCAATGCCATATACACCTTCTCTCCGCAACCCAGCAGTGCCGCACCGGGCATCCAGTTGCCTGACACGATTCAGGCGTCTGGCAGCGAGCCCACGGCCTTGGTGTTGCCTGTAGGCACATTGGCCGACGCCGACTCCGCCCGTGTGGTGGTCAGCTTGTCGGCCAGCAGTGGGACGTTCACCACGCAGGCACCGCTGCCTGCAGCGACCCTGTCACAGGTCAGTGTCTTGTCGGCAGCCGCTTCCTCGCCACGCAGCCCCAGTGCTGAAGTGGTCAGCAATGCATTGGATGCCAACAACAAGACCAAGTACCTGAACTTCGACGGCCCGGGCAGCGGGATGGTCATGACTTTGTCCGCGCCTGAAGCGGTGCAACGCCTGGTGCTGACCACACGCACCAACGACGGCATCTGGCAATGGGATCCGAAAAAGTATGCTTTGTATGGATCCAACGACGAACTGGCTTGGGACAGTGCCGCATGGAAACCCGTGGCCGCAGGGGACACCATCCTGCCAGATGGCAAGGGTCAGAGCAGTACTCTCAATTTCGACAACAGCGTGGCCTACAAGTACTACAAGCTGGTGTTCACCGAGACCAAGGGCATCTACAACAAGCAGCAGTATGTGACGGTGGCTGACGTGGCCTTGTACGCCCCCTCCATGGTGGTTGAACAAGGCGATGTGTTGCGCTTGTCGGGCAACCTCAAGGCGATTGGGGACTATCTGTCGCAAGCGAACAATTTGCTGTTTACCCCGGGCGAATCGGGCGCCACTGGGGTGTTGACTCTGACGGTGAGCGATGGAGGCAATCTCACCGTACGTCAGATTCCGATTGAGCAGCAACAACCGTTTGCCATGACGGCCACTTACAACGCGGGCAACTTCGAAGTGTTTGCTTTGACGGGCAACGGCTTGCGCGTCAGCCGTGCAGCACTCGACACCGTGCGTCTGGGTGAGCTCAACGACAAACTCTCGGTGCTGAAATTCGGCGTTGACCCGTTGACGGTGCAAAGTTCCAAGGGTGCCGACGATGTCTTTGTCTACATGGGCAACAGCAAATCCGACACAGGGCAAGCTCTGTCCATGGCATTGCGCGAGTCCGAGTTGTCACCGGCTTCCGTCACACTCACATCGGTCACCGCCTCGTCTGCACGCAGCCCCAGTGCGGAGCAAGTGGCCAACGTCATCGATGGAAACACAGGCACCAAATACCTGAACTTCGATGGCCCGGGCAGTGGCTTGCTGTTGACCTCTGCTGAAGCGGCAGTGGTCACGCAACTCTCATTGACCACTCGCACCAATGATGACATCTCGGCTTGGGACCCCAAGAGCTATGCGCTTTATGGCTCCAACGAGAACTTGGCTTGGGCAAGTACCGGATGGGCCAAGATTTCGGAAGGTGCGACGGGCTTACCCAATGGTCGAGGCCAAAGCAACACGGTCACCTTCAGCAATGAGTTGGCTTTCAAATACTACAAGCTGGTGTTCACCGAGACCAAGGGCGCACAAAACAATCAGCGCTATGTTCATGTGTCGGAGGTGGCGCTTCTGGCAGCGTCCAAGTCCATGGATTTAGCCGACGATCGACTGACCGTGCAACTCAAGCCCGTGGCCACCAGTCCGAGCAAGAACATCATCCGCCTGGGATCGGGACAGTTGGTCAGCGGTGTGGAGCAAATTTTCTGGGACGACACCCTGGGCACCCTCAACATCGTGGGCGACTCGGTGGTGCTGTCCGACATGAATTACGTGGAAGGCAGCAAGGATGCGCCGCGTGACATTTTCTTGGGGGAAAACACCACCCTGAAGGTGACTGCAGACCGTTTGACGGTGATTGGCAAGGTATACGCCAAGGACTATGACCTCACGGTCAGCAAGCGCTTGATCGTGAGTGGCGGGCTTTACACCTATGACAACCGTGAGGTGGAGGTGCCCGGAAGCGTGCGTGCCACGCCGCCGCTTTCAGCAGGCAGTTTCGATCTGGGCAGCATCACCGATACGCGCTTTGCCGTACAGATCACGCCAGCCGATCCGAGCACCCCGATCCGGCTGGGTGGCTCTGGTCCCAACAGTGTGCTGCTGGACCCCGCCGCCCTGGCCAACCTGAGCTTGCCAGGATTGGTGCTGGGCACGGACGGGGGGAGCAACCCTGTCTCACTGGGGAGCGGTGGAGACGCTGTTGTGGTGGCCATCCCTCTGGTGGTGCTGGCTCAAGGCGCGGGTGGTAAGGTCGAAATTGGCGGTGCGCTCAGCGGCACACAACTGGAAATCTATGGACCTGGCAACACCACCATCTTCACCGATGGTGCGACAGTGTCAATGAGCGATGGCCTGTTGATCAATGATGCGATCAAATTCGATGGCAACGTCACGATCAGTGCAGGCAACGCCAACCAAGTGGCCGATGCTCACATCACGGGACGCGTCAATGGCGGCACGGGCGATCAGGATGTGCTGAATCTGATGGCGACGGGCAGCTTGCTGTTGGATGGACGCATCGGTGATGGTGTGGGTCGATCCAGCATCACTTCCGCTGGACAGGGTTATGTCGATGGCGTGTATGACAACGTCAGCCTCACCGGTGGATCCGGATCTGGGGCGACGGCCAAAGTCACCGTGGTGGGTGGTGCCGTCACTGACGTGCAGATCATCTCTCGCGGAGGCGGTTATCAGGCCGGCGAAGCGCTCAGTGCAGCACGTTCAAGCTTGGGTGACCTGGAAGGTGTGGCCTCGGGTTTCTCGCTGAGCATTGATGCCCTGGACGACCTGGAAGGGTTGAATATCAGCGGCACACAATCCGTCACGTTTGGGGAGCGGGTGTATGTGGATGGCGATATCCATATCGAAGGCACTGGCACGGTCATCTTCAGTGATCGGGTGGTGCTGCGCAATGGTGGCCACTTGTTCATCAACGATGCGACTCAGGTGATCTTCCTGGGCGGTATCAGCTCGACCGCGACCACGCCGCTGGTGATCACTGGGACATCGACCGAGGTGGACTTCGATAATGGCTTGCTGGTGGGGGCAAATGATGCTGTCCGTTTTGCCGACGTCCAACGACTGACACTGAACACACCGGCGTCAGGTGCATCAAGCCCAAGTTTGAACGTCAGCGGTGGTGCCTTGAGCATGACAGAGCGGGCCGGAGCGACGGCTTTGACATTGAATGTGTCGGCTTTGAATTTGTCGGGGAACACACTGAACTTCTCTGGCAATACCTCTGTGGTGCAACAGGTGATGGTTGATGATGCGCGTTTGTCTGCGCAACAAGGTGTTGGATCGCAGGCAGCCCCTTTCAAGGCCACCGTGCAGAACATGTCCGCTCAGACCGTGACAGGTGACCTTCACCTGCAGGTCAACGGCCCCACCACCTTGGTGCGTCAGGGGGTGCAGGTCGATGGCGGCTCTGGCTTGATTGATCTGCGTGTCAGCGGCGATCTGCGCATGGAGGCAGACGCGGTGCTGAGCACCGATGCAGGCAGCTTGAGCGTGCAGTCCACGGGGACTGCGGCATACACCAACGTGCGAAGCGGTTCGGGGACGATCAGCCTGCAGTCGGACCAGGCGGCGACGGTGACAAGCGTGACATCGACCACCGGTGACATCGATATGCGTGTGACCAGCGGCGGTGTGAGTCTGGCGACAGCGGGCGTGATTCGCACCGGCGGCACAGGCCATGTCGATCTGCGCGTGGGCGGCGATGTACGCATGGCGGCAGACGCGGTGCTGAGCACCGATGCAGGCACCTTGAGCGTGCAGTCCACGGGGACTGCGGCATACACCAACGTGCGCAGCGGCTCGGGGGCGATCAACCTGCAGTCGGGTCAGGCGGCGACGGTGACGAGTGTTTCATCGACCACCGGTGACATCCAGATCATCAGCGGCGATGCGAATTTGATGCCATCGGCAGATATTCACACGGGCGGAGCGGGGCAAATTCGGGTGTCGGCTGCGGGGGACTGGACAATGGGGAGCCAGTCCAGTGTTTACACCCAAGCGGGAGCCATCACTATCGAGTCCACGGGTGACCTGTGGGTGACCGATGTTCATTCGCAGAGCGGTTCGATTGGGCTGGATGCGGGCAAGGCCATCAAAGTGGCCACCCAAGGCCTCACGCCTCAAATCACCACTGGCGCAGACCTCGATGTCGCCGCGCAGCAGGGCATCGGTGGTTATCGTTTTGACCGACTGTATGTGGATGTCCGCAGCATCTCGGTCAACCAGGGTGCACAGGGGGATGTGGTGATCTCTGGCTATACCGGGCTGAATGTTGCTTCGGCGCACTCGAACTCTTCGGGGTGGATGACTTTGTTGTCCGGACCGGCAGGACAGGTGCTGGGCAACACCCCCACGGCGGCGGGCAACCGGGTCGCTCGCATCAGTGGCAGAACCTGGATCACCCACGATGTGCTCGGAGGGCGTGAAATGTTCAACGCCAATTTCTACTACACCCTCAATCCGACCCTGGAGCGCACGCCAGGCCAGGGAACGCTGGATGCTTTCAATTCGGAACTTGCGCGGGAATGGTCTTCTCAGCAACAGGTGGAGTCGTCGCTCGCTCGTCTGAACACTTCCGCCCGTGGGCTGACATCGGCCGCTGCTCAACTCCCACGCGCCTCGACGCTGGGCGCTGGTTTCTCAGCCGCCGTGTTGAACGACGCCGGGACGCAGCGCAGCACAGCGGCCCTGCTGGAGATGGCCTTGCAGCTGCCCGTGCGCACCGATGTGGAGGACGTATTTGGTGGCGACATGCTCAGCAGTTGGGCCCAGCGCTCATTCAGTGTTCGATCGGAGTCGGCTCAGGCAGCCTGGTCGTCACAGGACAAGCCAGCAACGGATGTCCCAAAGACGGCAGAACCTACCATCCAGCGCTCACTGAAGAAGGCGCCTGCTGGAGAGAAGGCGTCCAAACCATCCAATTCGCAGGAATCTGTGAAAGGCCAAAAAAAATCTGCACCGACGAAACCCACGACACCTCAGGTGCAAGGGCTCAATGAGATGGAGCCTCAGTCCGTGTCGAAGGGCTCTGTACCCACTGAGGCGGATGCCCGTGGGGACGATGATTCTTCGGGAGACACATGAACTGGACCGTGGTGATGAGGGAAACACACATTGTTTGGAGACAAGCACAAGCGAAGTCAAACCCTCTAAATTCACCGATTACCAAATGTGTGGCGACCAGGCGGCAACATCCATGAGGCTGTGGCCCCCCGCGGGGCCTTGATCCTGTTCGTTTTCATGAAGCCCAATGAGTTTTACTCGGGCGCGAAATTTTTCACTGAACTTCCGACTTGAGACCGCATCCCCATGGCGGTTGTGAGATGTCACGACCGTCGTGGGGACGCTTTTGCCATGGTTTTTTGCGGTTCGTAGTCCATCCGAACGTGGGATGACTTAGACTCATCTGAGATTGCATCAGGAGAGGTCTTTGTTTTTAAAGCTAAAGTTTCCAATTGCTGCGTGTTTGTGGGCAACAGCTTTAGTTTCCCTGGCGGGGGATTTTTCCCTCGACAACGGTGCGTCAGGCAAATACAACCTCCACCTCACGGCTGGCACACAGATCCGGGCGCAGGCTGCGCAACCTGACCAATACGGGGTGATCCCGTCTGGCGTGGTCCCAGGGGTGCCCAAGGGAGGACTCACCGGTCACACCGGCGGGGCTGATCTGAATTATGAAAAAGGCAAGCCCATCTCCACGGTGCTGAAGGCCTCGTTCGATGTGGAACTCCGTCGGGACTCATGGAGTCTGTTTGTCAGCGGTCTGGCGTGGGACGACCTGGAGCAAGGTCACCGTGCGGTGCCATACGGCAACTACCCCAATCAATTCGTCCCCAACACACCCTTGTCCGACCACGGCTTCAGTGCCAGCGCGAAATTTCAGGGTATTCAGTTTCGTGAGCTCTATGCCCAGGGGCAGTCCACCTGGGGCGACTCGACGAAGTTGCAGACGCGTGTGGGGCGCCAGTTGCTGGACTGGGGTGGGTCGCAATTGACCCCGGGTGGTATCCATTCGGCGATCCATCCCGCAGACTATGCGGCCGCGGTGCGTCCAGGGGCTTTGGCTTCCGAAAGCAAAATTCCGTTGGGCATGGTCCATTTGAAACTCAAGACCGACACGCCCTGGAGTGTGGAGGGGTTTGGGGCGCTCGAATCGCGCAAGACCGAGATTTCTGGGTGTGGGACTTATTTTGATGTGTCGGCCTACAGCCCTCAGGGGTGCGACATGTCGGCCGTGGGTGTGGCCACCGAGCGGGCGGCTTTCAACTCTGGCCTTTATATTCACCGCAATGCCGATGTCAATGCATCGGGCCAACATCTGGGACTGGCCGTTGGGTATCAAACCGAATCGAAGGCCACCGAGTTGAAGTGGTACGCACTGGACACACCGGCCAATATCCCCAGCCTGCGGATCACGGTGAACAGTTTGCCGTTTGGAAACCCGCTGCGCGGCAACTACGCCAATCTGTATGTGGATCACATCAGGCTGTATGGCATGAGCTTTCAGTCGCAGTTGAGTGCATCTGACAAAGTGTTCGGCGAAATCGCGCTGAGGCCTCAGCAAGTCATCAGTTACAACGCCTCCGACTTGCTGTATGCGTTTCTTGCCAACGCAGGGCCTTTGTCGGTTTATCGCGGCACCGGCAGCGTGCCCGTGGGTGGGACTTTTGACGCTTATGAACGATTCAAGGTGGTGACCGGCAGTGTGGGTGCCAGCAGGACCAGCCGCGCGCTGCTGGGGGCCGATCGTGCGCTGTTCACGGCTGAATGGGCTTTCAGTCAGGTCAGTGGATTGCCCAGCCCGGACACGCTTCGATTTGGCCGTCCCATTGCCTATGGCAATGCACCTGCCGCTGGATACGCGTCACCCTGTGTGGATGCTGTGCCCGGGAAAACCTGCGCTTACGATGGCTACGTCTCCAGTTTCGCGACCAGCCTCAGGGCTTATGGCGCCTTGAGTTACGCCAACCTATGGCCGGGTGCGGTGGTGACCCCTTCGCTGGCTGTCACGATGGATTTGCGCGGGTACTCTTACGATGGGCATGTCTCGCAAGGCCGACGTTTGTTCAGGCCCGCTGTCCGCGTGGATTGGGCGCAATCGCGCTTCGTGGAGCTACAGGTCACACGCTTCAGCGGCGGGGCTTACAATCTGGTGGCCGATCGTGATTTTTATGCGCTGGTGGGTGGTGTTCGTTTTTAAGCACCAGTAAGAAGCCCTGCGCGAACTCATAAAAACAGTTTTGCAGGGGCGGTGACACCAAAGCCAGGGCCAATGCCCGATGACGGGGGTGTTGCACAGCTCTTGCTCATCCTGACTTCAACGTACTTGGCCGAACCGCCTTGTGCGTTCAAGATTTCGATGCAGGCAAAACCCACCAGACTGTTGAAACCCGTGGTGGACTTGTTTTCAAAGACCGGGATGGACACAAATCGACAGGTTTGACTGCCAGGAGGGCCGGCTGCGCTGCACTTGTTGACGGTGTTGTAGAGCTGTGCCGAGAAATTGCCGGAATTGATCCAAAGCTGATCGCCGATGGACAGAGACTTCGCCAGCCGGGTGCCCACGAGAGATTGCAAGTCGTTCGAATTGCTCTGGCTGTTGTCCAGCGTGGCCCAGGCGCCCGCTGGAAATTTGATGCCATTCACATCGCAACCCGCATAGGTTTTCGTGCCAATTTGGAACGTGAAGATGCTGTTGGTGATGGGGTCGATTTTGGGGCCAGGCGGCGTGCTGGAGGCGTTCCAGTAGTTGTCATACATGCACTTGGGCATGGCCAGGGGAAACAGCACATTGGCGTCGATGGTGGATGGCCCGGCCCGGGCGGCCACCGCGGTCACCGAGATCGGCAAACTGCCCACCCCCAAAAAATTGGCGAAGATGGCGCTGACCTCGCCGCCATTGCGCCCCGTTGATCTGGATAAGGACACTCTCACGGCGGGGACATCGGTTGGGGTGGGTGTCATGGGCAAGAGCTGCAAACCCGCTTGGTTGCTGGAGACGTCCCAATACCCGACTTGAATGTCTGCCTGGTCGATGGTTTTTCGATCGGCCAGGTTATAGCCCACCGCCGACTGTCCGGTTGACACCACCTGGGACCAATTGGGTACACCTCCGTCGTCCAGGTAACGCCCAGCCGCCAAGGCGGCGGTGTCGGCAACGGTCTGCAACTCCGCCCGGACGGTCAGCATGTAAGGAAAGTCCACCGCCAAAGCCCCCAGTCCCAGCAAGACCGGAAGCAGCAGCGCAAACAGCAGAGACACGACACCCCGCTGGGAACGTTGAAGCTGGCGACGTGCAACAAGAGGGTGAGTCATCAAAGGGTTGGATTGCAAAGGTCCCCATGCTAAAAACTTCCATGAAAATAGAGGGTACGTTTGAACACACAGACCCTTGACGGCATTGAGAGGTTGAACCCACATGAACCTGGCCCTATGGCTGGCGCGCAGCGCCGAACGCTATCCCGATCAAGCAGCGATTGCCCATGGCACCGAGCCTTGGTGCGACTACGCCGAGTTTGCGCGGCGAGCGGCCCGTACCGCCCACTGGCTGCGCACGCAAGGCGTTCAGGCTGGAGATCGTGTCGCGCTGTTCATGGCCAATGCGCCTGCCTATCTGCCCTTGCTCTGGGGCAGCTGGTGGTGCGGGGCGGTGGTGGTGCCGATCAATGCCAAACTGCACCCGCGCGAGGCCGCCTGGATTGCACACCACAGCGAGGCCCGGCTGGCCTTTTGTGATGCCAAAGTCTCGGATGAATTGCGCCATGCCCTGCAAGCATTGCCGTGTGTGACGGCGGTGCATGACAACTCGGATTTCATGTGCCAGACCGATGCGCCCCGTCTGGCTTTGCAAGCGCGTGATGACGATGACCCGGCCTGGCTGTTCTACACCAGCGGCACCACCGGGCGTCCGAAAGGCGTGGTGCTTTGCGCGCGCCAGCTGCGCGCCTGCACCCTGGCCTATCTGGCCTCGGTCCAGCCCGTGCAACGGGGCGACACCATGTTGCATCCGGCCCCACTGTCTCACGGGGGCGGGCTTTATCACTTGCCCTATGTCATGCAGGCGGGGTTGAATGTGTTGCCACGCGCCGATGGGTTTGACCCGGCCGAAAGCCTTGCGCTGGCTGCGCACTGGCAGAAGGCCTCCTTCTTTGCCGCGCCGACCATGGTGCGACGACTGGTCGAAGCCGCACGCTCTCAGCCCCAGCGTCCCCAGGGTCTGGCCACCATTGTGTACGGGGGTGGCCCCATGTACCTGGCCGATATCGAGGAGGCCTTGCAGGTGATCGGGCCCCACTTTGCACAGATCTATGGCCAGGGTGAATGCCCGATGACGATCACGGTCTTGCCCTCCAGTGACATTCTGGACACCTCGCACCCCAGACACCGGGAGCGCCTGGCATCGGTGGGGCATGCGCAATCGATGGTGGAGTTGATGATTCGTGGTGAGGACGGACAACCCTTGCCTGCGGGTGAGGTGGGTGAAATCTGTGTACGCAGTGAGGCGGTCATGGCCGGCTATTGGCGCGATGCCGACGCCACCCACAAGGCCATCCAGCACGGCTGGCTGGCCACGGGTGATGTGGGCCGGCTGGATGCCGATGGCTATCTGACTTTGCTGGATCGATCCAAGGACTTGGTGATCAGCGGTGGCTCCAACATCTACCCGCGTGAAGTGGAAGAGGCCTTGCTCATGCACCCGCAGGTGGCCGAGGTGTCGGTGATCGGACGGCCTGACCCTGAATGGGGCGAAGTGGTGGTGGCCTTTGTGGTGGGGCACGCTGCACTGACCGTGGCCGAGCTGGATGCGCATTGCCTGCAATACGTGGCGCGCTTCAAACGTCCAAAGCATTACCACTTTGTCCAGGCCTTACCCAAAAACAATTACGGCAAAGTGGTCAAAACCGAGTTGCGTGAGATGGACGCCAGGCAGCTGAAAACCCTGGGCACCTAGGGCCAACCCGTAGGTCCTTACAGTGTCATGCTAGGGCCAACCCGTAGGCTCGGGCTGCGCTAAGCCCATAACAATAGCGGGTCGGGTGGGGCATGTTGAAAATTCCACCTCCAGCAGCGGGAGACCAATTTGTCAGCGGAATGCATTCTCGAAACACAAGGGTTGACCAAAGAGTTCAAAGGCTTTGTCGCCGTCAACGGTGTGGACCTGAAGGTTCGCCGTGGGGAGATCCACGCCTTGATTGGTCCCAACGGTGCGGGCAAGACCACGGTGTTCAACTTGCTGACGAAGTTTCTGATTCCCACTCGCGGGCATATCCTCTTCAACGGTCATGACATCACGGCTGAAAAACCGGCGCAAGTGGCTCGCCGAGGCATCGTGCGCTCGTTCCAGATTTCGGCCACCTTTCCCAATCTGACGGTCATGCAAAACGTGCGCATCGCCTTGCAGCGCGTCACGGGTGTGTCGATGCACTTCTGGCGCTCCGAGCGCGTGCTCGACAGCCTCAACGATCAGGCCATGGCCTTGCTGGCCGAGGTGGATTTGCAAGACATGGCAGACCTCACGGCGGTCGAGTTGCCCTATGGCCGCAAGCGCGCTTTGGAAATCGCCACCACCTTGGCCATGAAACCCGAGTTGATGCTGCTGGATGAGCCGACACAAGGCATGGGCCATGAGGACGTGGACAGGGTCACGCAGCTGATCAAGAAAGTGGGCGCGAACCGCACCATTTTGATGGTGGAGCACAACATGAATGTGGTGTCCCGCATTGCCGACACGATCAGTGTGTTGCAGCGCGGGCAGGTGATTGCAGAAGGGGCATACGACGTGGTTTCGAAAAACCCGCAAGTGCTGGAAGCCTACATGGGCAGCGCTGACAATGAGCTGGAGGGGGCCCATGGCTGAGCCTGTCGAATTTCTGCGCATCAGCAATCTGCACGCCTGGTACGGCGAGTCTCACATCCTGCATGGCGTGGACCTGACGGTGCACAAGGGCGAGGTGGTGACATTGCTCGGGCGCAACGGCGCTGGACGCACCACCACCATCAAGTCCATCGTGGGGCTGGTGGGCAAGCGCAGCGGCTCGATCACCATCAACGGGACCGAGTCGATCGGCATGGCACCGCACCAGATCGCCCGGCTGGGGATTGGCTACTGCCCGGAAGAGCGCGGCATCTTTGCGTCGCTGAGTTGCGAGGAAAACCTCTTGCTGCCGCCTGTCATCGCGGGCGGTGGGATGAGTCTGGATGAGATCTACGACATGTTCCCCAATCTGCTGGAACGCAAGAGCAGTCCCGGAACGCGATTGTCAGGTGGTGAGCAACAGATGCTGGCGGTGGGGCGCATTCTGCGCACCGGTGCCCGGCTGCTCCTGCTCGATGAAATTTCCGAGGGCCTGGCGCCCGTGATCGTGCAGGCCCTGGCGCGCATGATCCGCGCGCTGCGGGCCAAAGGTTTCACCATCATCATGGTGGAACAAAACTTCCGCTTTGCTGCGCCACTGGCCGATCGCTTCTACGTGATGGAGCACGGTCGCATTGTGGAGGGCTTTGCGGCGGCCGAGCTGTCATCAAAGATGGGCATGCTCAACGAATACCTTGGTGTCTGATTATTTTTTCACAGGAGATACAGCATGAAACGCAAAATACTTTCCCTCGCTGCGCTGGCAGCTGGTGCTTTCACAGGTGCGGCGCAAGCCCAGATCTCTGACGGCATTGTCAAGATCGGCGTGCTCAACGACATGTCGGGCTTGTATTCCGACATCACCGGCCAGGGCTCGGTGGTGGCCGCCAAGATGGCGGTGGAGGACTACATCAAGGCCAGCGGCAGCAAGCTCAAGGTCGAGGTGGTCGGTGCCGACCATCAAAACAAACCTGACGTGGGTTCGAATATCGCGCGTCAGTGGTATGACACCGACAAGGTGGACATGATTGCTGACGTCCCAACTTCCTCGGTGGGCTTGGCCATCGCCCAGATTTCCAAGGAAAAGGCCAAGCTGCACATCAACTCGGGTTCGGCCACCGCCGACTTGTCGGGCAAGTCCTGCAATGCCAACACCATCCACTGGACCTATGACACCTGGATGTTGGCCAACGGCACGGGCAAGGCCATCGTCAAAAACGGCGGCAACACGTGGTTCTTCCTGACTGCTGACTATGCCTTTGGTCATGCCCTGGAACGTGACACGGAAGCGGTTATCACGCAAAACGGTGGGCGTGTGGTGGGCAAGGTTCGCACCCCGTTCCCGACCCAGGACTTCTCGTCCTTCTTGTTGCAGGCGCAAGCCTCCAAAGCCAAGATCATTGGCCTGGCCAATGCCGGTGGCGACACCACCAACTCCATCAAACAGGCGGCTGAATTTGGCATCACCAAAGGCGGCCAGAACCTGGCTGGTCTGCTGGTGTTTTTGCCCGACGTTCACTCCCTGGGTTTGAACATCGCGCAAGGTTTGATGCTGACCGAGACTTTCTACTGGGATTTGAATGACCAGACCCGGACCTGGACCAAACGTTTCTCCGCAGCCAATGGCGGCAAGTATCCTTCGATGGTGCAAGCTGGTGTGTATTCCAGCGTGTTGCACTACCTGAAGGCGGTGGATGCCGCCAAGACCGATGACGGTACAAAGGTGGCGGCCAAGATGAAAGAGTTGCCGACCGATGACCCCTTGTTCGGCAAGGGCAGCGTGCGTGCTGACGGTCGCAAGATTCACCCGGCATATCTGTTCGAGGTGAAAAAGCCCGCCGAGTCCAAGGGACCCTACGACTACTACAAACTGGTGGCCACCATCCCTGCCAATGAGGCATTCCGCCCCATGGCTGAAGGCGGTTGTTCGCTGGTCAAGTAATCCCACCTGGTTCAAGCAAGCCGAAACATCACAATGGACATTTTTGGCATCCCCTCTCAAGCGCTGTTCGGGCAGTTGCTGATCGGACTCATCAACGGGTCTTTTTACGCACTGCTCTCCTTGGGCCTGGCCGTGATCTTCGGCTTGCTGAACATCATCAACTTCACCCACGGCGCTCAGTACATGCTGGGCGCGTTCGTGGCCTGGTTCGGCTTGAACAAGCTGGGCATGAATTACTGGTTGGCCTTGATCGTCACCCCTTTGGTGGTCGGCGCCACGGGCGTGCTGATTGAGCGCACCATGCTCAAGCAGTTGTACAAGCTCGATCATCTCTATGGCCTGTTGCTGACCTTCGGGCTGGCACTGATCATTCAGGGCTTGTTCCGCAATGAATTTGGTTCTTCGGGCATGCCGTATCCCGCCCCCGAGGTGTTTCAGGGGGTGATCAACACCGGCTTCATGTTCTTGCCCAAGTACCGGGCCTGGGTCATCGTCGCCTCGCTGGTGGTGTGCCTGTGTACCTGGTATGTGATTGAGCGAACCAAGTTGGGCGCTTACCTGCGCGCAGCCACCGAGAACCCGAGCCTGGTGCAGGCCTTTGGCATCAACGTGCCGCTCATGATCACGCTCACCTATGGTTTTGGGGTGGCCTTGGCCGCCTTGGCTGGTGTGATGGCCGCCCCGGTCTATCAGGTCAACCCGACCATGGGCGCGGACCTCATCATCGTGGTGTTTGCAGTGGTGGTGATTGGCGGCATGGGGTCCATCATGGGCGCCATCGTGACCGGCTTTGGCCTGGGTCTCATTGAAGGCCTGACCAAGGTGTTTTACCCCGAGGCTTCGGCCACCGTGATCTTCGTCATCATGACCATCGTCTTGCTCCTCAAGCCCGCCGGTCTGTTTGGTACCCAGAAGTAAAGCCATGACTCAAGCGACTCCTGCTCTCTCATCGGCCCCGTCGGACAAACATTTGTGGGTGGCGTTTGCCGTGATGGTTTTGATCATCGCGGTGGCGCCCATCTGGGTGTACCCGGTTTTCTTGATGAAGGTGATGTGCTTCGCACTGTTTGCCAGTGCCTTCAATTTGCTGCTGGGCTTTGGGGGGCTGTTGTCGTTTGGGCACGCCATGTTCTTAGGCGTGGCCGGCTACACATCAGCCCATTCAGCCAAGGTCTGGGGGCTGACGCCTGAGCTGTGTGTGCTGCTGGGCACGGTCACCTCGGCTGTGTTGGCTCTGATCGTCGGCAAGCTGGCGATTCGCCGCCAAGGCATTTACTTCGCCATGATCACGCTGGCGCTGGCGCAAATGATTTTTTTCTTTTGCCTGCAAGCCCCGTTCACCGGCGGTGAGGATGGCATTCAGGCGGTGCCGCGTGGTCAATTGTTCGGGGTCATCGACCTGAGCAACAACATCAACATGTACATTTTCGTGGCCACCATTTTTTTGGCGGGCTTCCTCTTCTTGTGGCGCGTGGTGCATTCACCCTTTGGTCAAATTCTCAAGGCCATTCGCGAACATCAGGACCGGGCCACCTCGCTGGGCTATGACACCGACACCTACAAACTCATGGCCTTTGTCATCTCGGGTGCGTTGGCCGGCACGGCCGGAGCCACCAAGTCGCTGGTGTTCCAGTTGGCGTCACTCACCGATGTGCATTGGTCTATGTCAGGCGAGGTGGTGCTGATGACGCTGGTGGGAGGCATGGGGACCTTGTTCGGACCGGTGGCCGGTGCCGCTGTCATTGTCACCATGCAAAACTATTTGGCCCAACTGGGGGCCTGGGTCACAGTGGTGCAGGGCGTGATTTTCGTCATCTGCGTATTGGCTTTCCGCCGTGGTGTGATTGGCGAAATTGCGAATTGGATCAAGAAGCCGCTGTGATACCCAACAGCGTCGGTGTGTGTGAGAAGCACGCCCGATCAGCGATGCAATTGGATATGCATCGAATATTTGAACACTTCACTGGGGTGCACAGAGCGTGCCACTTCCAAGATCTGATGATCGTCGCTGAAATAGCGCCGCGTGATTTGCATGCCGGGTGAGCCCTCAGGCACTTGCAGGTATCGGGACTCCTCAGGTGTCATTGCGGAGAGGCATGAAATCTCTTGCCTTATTTCACGGATGATGACGCCAAAGCGTTTGCTGATCAGCGCAAAAATGGGTTGACGGCTGCGCGAGAGCCCGCGCAATGCAGCCGCGTAGGCCAAGGGGACATGGATCTCTGAGAAAGCCACCATTGATTTGCCGGCAGGATCTTTGCGTGCGGTTCGCACACGCCACCAATGTTCACCCACCTTGCAACCAAACTGCTCGGCCATCTGACGATCGATGGTGACTTCTGTTCTGTCCAACACGCGTACCTGTGTGGTGGTGGCGTATTGCAGCAACTCTTCGGCCGAACCAAAACCATGGCTGTAGCGCGATGGTGTTTTCATGTGTTGCACACGAGTGCCAACGCCTTTTTCACTGGCGACCAGACCCATGTCGTGCAATGAGCGCAATGATGCTCGAACAGTGTGTCGGCTGACGCCGAATCGCTGACTCAATTCAGGTTCAGAGGGCAGGAGGTCGCCGAGCTTGTAGCGTCCTCTTTGAATGTCGTACAACAGCGCGTCGGTGATCAAGCCGTGCTTGGTGCGTGCGGGTGACTGCTTGTTGTCCATGAAATGGGGATCCTCAGAGGAAAAAATCTGCATCGCGATCCTAGAGTAACTCCGTGCATATTGGGGGATTTTGGCATTCGGGAAAACCCCCTGAGGTGAAAAAAATAGTCTGTTAGCATGTCCGCCTGTGCAGACAGGCTAACTATGCCTGAAAGGGCTCTTGAGCGGTGATCCCTGCGCAAGAGCGACGGCCAATCAGTGAAAGTGAATGCACTCGACAACCCCTCGGGTGTGAGCAGGAGACAGTGAATGCATGAGAAAAATCAGGCTGGCAAGCACACATTGGCAGCTTCAGGCTCGGATGATTTGAATGTTGTGGACGCGGTCGTGGTGGGCGCCGGTTTTGCGGGTCTTTACACGATCAAAAAATTGGTTGAGCTTGGTTTTTCGGTCCGCTGTTTCGAAGCCGGCAGTGGCGTCGGCGGCACCTGGTTCTGGAATCAATACCCAGGTGCCCAATGCGATGTGGAAAGCCTGGAGTATTCCTACGGTTTTTCTAACGAATTGCAGCAGGAATGGAACTGGAGTCAGCGTTTCGCGGGGCAGCCAGAGATTCTTGCTTATGCCAATCATGTGGCAGATCGATTTGATCTTCGGCGTCACATTCAATTTCAAACGCAGGTGCGGGGCGCACGCTTTGATGAAGCACGCGGCCTGTGGGAAGTCCAGTTGTCCAGCGGCGAAGTGGTCTGTGCCCAATTCTTCATTCTCGGTTCCGGCAACCTCAGCACACCACGGGTTCCTGACATTCCAGGCTTGGAGCATTTCAAAGGCACGTGGTATCACTCGTCACGTTGGCCGGCAGAGGGGGTGGATTTCACCGGGAAGCGGGTGGCGATTATCGGGACAGGTTCTACCGGTATCCAGATCATTCCCATCGTGGCGCAGCAGGCCGATCATTTGTTTGTTTTTCAGCGCAGCCCCAACTTTGTCATTCCAGCGCAGAACAAGCGACTGGATGAGGGTTTTGTCAGAGACTACAAGGCGCGTTACCCGCAAATGCGCATCACGGCGCAGGAGTCGCAATACGGCATGGCCGACTTGCCAGTGCCCAAGAAGTCAGCCTTGGAAGTCACGCCTCAAGAGCGGGAGGAGCGGTACGAATCGCTGTGGGAATTCGGCAGCCACACCACCTTCATGACGGCGTTCAATGACTTGTTGATCAATCAGCAAGCCAACGACACGGCCGCTGACTTTGTGCGCAGAAAAATTCATGCGACGGTAAAAGATCCGAAAGTCGCCGCGATACTCAGCGCATTTGATCATCCGCTGGGGGCCCGACGCCTGTGTGCCGGCACCGACTACTACGAGACCTATAACCGGCCCAATGTCACGCTGGTGGATGTGAGCGGTGCGCCGATCGAGTCATTCACGGCCAACGGACTCCTGTGTGGCGGCCGGGAGTACGAGTTTGACGTGCTCGTGTTTGCGACCGGCTTTGACGCCATGACGGGTGCCATTCGCGAGATGGACATTCGTGGCCGCAACCACCTGGCCTTGAACGACAAATGGAAGAACGGGCCCACGACCTATCTGGGATTGACGGTTGAAGGTTTCCCCAACATGTTTGTGATCACCGGTCCAGGCAGCCCCTCGGTGAAGTCCAACATGATTCTCTCGATTGAGCAGCATGTGGACTGGATCGCCCGCTGTCTCGAGCACATGCGAAGCCATCACCTGGAGATTATCGACACCGATCAAACGGCTGAAACCCAATGGGTGCAGCATGTCAATGATGTGGCGGCTCCCACACTCTATGTGAAAACAAACTCATGGTACAGCGGCGCCAACGTGCCGGGTAAGCCGCGGGTGTTCATGCCTTATGTGGGGGGCATCGGCCCTTACCGTCGCATTTGTGACGAGGTGGTCGCTGACCATTACCGTGGGTTCGTGTTGAGATCGCGCACCGCTGACGATTCCGGCACATCGCACTCTGTCAACGCTTCAAACGTTTGAACCTTGGTCGTTACCATGCCACTGCATCCTTTTATCGCGGACCTGTTTGCCAAGATGGCTCAAGCAGGCCGACCTGCTATTTCCGCAGGTTCTCCTGCAGACGCTCGCGCGCTCACGCGTTCCTCTCGCGCGGCCTTGGGGCAGGGGCCTTCGTTGCCCCAGATTCAAGCGGTCGAGGTACCGACCCGACATGGCGCGATTCCCGCGCGGGTGTATGTGCCGCAGGACAACCCGATCGGGCTCATGGTGTATGTGCACGGTGGCGGATGGGTGGTCGGTGAACTGGATGACTTTGACGCCATGGCTCGCACTCTGGCAGCGCGCAGTCAGTGCGCGCTGCTGATGCCCGACTACCGGTTGGCACCCGAACATCCGTTCCCCGCCGGTCTGGAAGATGTCGAGGACACCATTCGCTGGGCTTCAACACAGACCACGCGCTGGAGCACCGCACCGGCCCCGATCATCGTGGGCGGGGACAGTGCGGGGGGCAACCTCACCGCCGTCGCAGTTCAGGCATTGGCCGGTCATGTCCACATCGCGGGTCAGATTCTGATTTATCCAGTCACTGACGCGGACATGGATCGCGATTCCTACCGTGACTTCAGCCGCGGCATGCAGTTGACCCGCGAAGACATGCAATGGTTTTTCTCGCACTACGCGCCGGTCGACTTGCATCTCGATGCGCGGATTTCCCCGCTGCGGCAATCTCCGCGCGCCCAGACGCCCACCACTGTGGTCGTCACGGCCGAGTGCGATGTGTTGCGTGATGAGGGGGAAGCTTATGCCAGACATCTCGAGCAGGCCGGCATTCAAACCACGCTGCGACGCATCGATGGGTTGCCGCATGGCTTCATCCGCATGCACAACCTGGTGGACACCGCAGACGCCGCATTGAGCGACATCGCGGCAGACGTTCAAGCCTTGTGTCGGGCAGCGCGAGTCGCTCCGTGAAAATGGTACACCGTCCGATGCACGCACCGAGGTGCCACCGTGGGTGATTTGCCGGCAGTCATCATTTCGGGCTTGGTCAGCGGATCGACATATGCCTTGCTGGCCTTGGGGATCGTGATCATCTTTCGTTCCACCGATACCGTGAATTTTGCGATTGGCGATATCGGCACGCTGGCGGTCTTTGTGTCAGCCACCTGCATTTCCTCGGGCTTATCCGTTCCGCTAGCCCTGCTGTTGGCCGTGGTGGTGGCGGGGTTGGTCGGCATTGGGACCGAGCGATTGTTCATTCGGCCCTTGGGTCATGGCCGTCATGCGTTGTTTGTGGCGCTGGTGATCACCATAGGTCTGGGCTTGCTCATCCACGCAGGCATTTTTGCCGCGTGGGGTACGCGTCCGCGCCCGTTCCCCGCTTTGGCCAGTGGCACGGTCACGGTCTGGGGCATTGCCTTGGCCTGGAACAAAATCCTGGCCGCTGGCATCGCCCTGGTCGCGATGTCGGGCGTCGCCTGGTTCTTCAAAGTGACCCCGCTGGGCATTGCCATGCGTGCGACCGCGGACGACCCGGGGGCGGCGCGCATGATTGGGATCAACGCATCGCGGGTGGCGGCGATCGCCTGGTTCGTCGGTTGCGGCATGGCCGCCATCGCTGCGTTTTTTCTGGCGGCAGAGAGCTCGCTCAACCCCAACCTGACCTTGTCGGCGGTGTTTCGCGCCTTCGCGGGTGTTTTCCTGGGCGGTCTCACCAGCATGTCGGGCGCTGTGATCGGCGGCTTCGTGATTGGTGTGCTGGATAACCTGGCCGGCCATTACATCTCGGCCAGTTTTCGGGACACGATCGTCTTTGTCATCATCGTGCTGGTCTTGTTCATTCGGCCCTCGGGTGTGCTGGGCTCGGGTCGCAAGGAGCGGGTATGAGCACGGCCTGGTGGCGTCGGTTATTGGTCAGCATCGCAGGCATCGGCTTGGGGCTTGCATTGGGCCCCTTGCACATGATGGGCGACTACGCACAGTTCATTGTTGCGTCCTTGGCCATCGCGTTCATTGTGGTCTTGTCGGTGAATTTGCTGGCGGGCCTGTGTGGCATCTGGTCGCTGGGGCACAGTGCCTATGTGGCCGTCGGCGCCTACTTGGCTGCCAACCTCACGGACATGGGGGTGCCGGTCGAAGTTATTGTGCTGGTTGCCATGGTGTGCGCCGGGACGTTGGGCTTTGTGCTGGGGCTCAGCGCCGGACGTTTCTCGGTCCTTTATTTTGGCTTACTGACCTTGGCACTGGCCTTGGTGGCCACCGAGGTGATAGGTCGCTGGATCTCTGTCACGGGTGGCGATGACGGTAAGAAGGTGGGGCGGGCGATCTCGCTCATCACCCAGGGCCCGATCGATTCGCGCCACACCATCGTCATTTGCCTGGCATTGGCAGTGCTGGCGTATTTGATCGGTGACTTGGTGCAAGACAGTCGTCTGGGGCGTCGCTGGCAAGCGGTCAAAGGGCAACGCATTGCCTCCATGGCCATAGGCCTCAAACCCCATTTGGAAAACGCGCGCGCATTTGCCATCAGCGCTGCCTTGGCCTCTCTTTCCGGCATCGGCATGGCGTTTGTCATTTCTTTCATCGATCCGGTGGCATTCACCCTGGACACCAGTGTCACTATGGTCGTCGGGGCTGTGGTGGGAGGTATTGGCAGCATTCCTGGTGCTTTGTTGGGTGCGGCATTCATCACGGCAGTGCCTGAGATTGCCCGGGATGCCAGAGGTATTGCCGATTTTGTGTACGGCGGCGCGATGGTGGCTGTGCTGCTGTGGCTGCGACAAGGCATCGTGCCGGCGATCTCTTCTAAGATTCGTGAACTGCGTGATCGTGCACGCAGCAAAGCCGGTGCCCAGCGTCCAGCGGTGGATGTCGAGGCCATCAGCACACTGGTTAAGCGGCTGTTGCCTGCAGCGACGCAAACCCTTTCCTTGCGCAAGGTATCGTTGCATTTTTCTGGCCTGCGTGCCCTGGATGATGTGTCCTTCGATCTGCCCGCCGGCCAGGCGGTCGGCCTGATCGGTCCGAACGGCGCCGGTAAAACTTCTTTGCTGAATGTCTTGAGCGGTTTTTATGTGCCAGATACCACCGCTTCTGTGATGCTGGGGGACGCCGATGTGTTGGCCTCGACGCCCTCTGGGCGCGCTGCCATTGGCATGGGTCGAACCTTTCAGCATGCTGAGTTGTTTCCCGAGCTGACGATTCGACAGATGCTGGTGACGTCGGCCGAGATGGCGGTGGCTTTGCGGCGTCAGCATGGCATTGCCTTGCAAGATCCGCAGGAAGTGGCTGATCTCATTCTTGAGGGCTTGGCGTTGCAGCACTACCGGGACGCCTACCCCACCGAATTGCCGTTTGGTGTGCAGAAAGTGGCCGACATCGGCCGGGTGTTGGCTATCGGTGCCTCGGTTGTATCCATGGACGAGCCGTTTTCCGGTATGGATGAACATGAGTGCGCAGAATTGCGCGCCATTTTGCGGGGTATGCGCGGTGCGGGGGTGTCCATCCTCATCATCGATCATGCCGTCCAAGAGGTGCTGGATGTCTGCGACTCGGTGGTGGTGCTCGATTTCGGACGCCTGCTGGCCCAAGGCGACCCGGCGTCCATTCGGGCCAACGAAGAGGTGCGCCGCGCCTATTTCGGCTCGATGCAATTGGAGGACAAGCGCCATGTCTGAACCCCAGGTACAAGGCGCACGAATCGTGGCTTCGGACATCGTTCACCGATATGCCGCGGTGCTGGCACTCCAGGGCGTGTCGCTGGAGATAGAGGCGGGCTCTTTCACCGCCGTGCTGGGACCCAATGGTGCGGGCAAGTCCACACTGGCACAAATCCTATGCGGCAACATCCAGCCATCCCAGGGCAAGGTGGTCGTGGATGGTGGTGCTGCCTCGGGCAAACGGCACCGACCCTTCATCGAACAAGGTGTTGTGTTGGTGCCCGAGGGGCGTCGTCTGTTTGGGCAACTCAGTTGCCGTGAGAACCTGATCCTGGGGGCTTACGGGGTGCACTGCGGTCGTGCGGAAACGCAGCGGCGACTGGAATCCACCCTGGACTTGATGCCTCAGGCGATACGTGACGGACAGCAACGTGCTGCGGCGACGTTATCGGGTGGTGAGCAGCAGATGTTGGCTTTGGGCCGCGCCATGATGGCCGCACCGCGAGCGATCGTGATCGATGAGCCATCGCTGGGCCTCGCCCCTATTTTGATTGACAAGGTCTATCAAGTGCTGGCCCAGCTCAACAACACCGGTGTCACGGTGGTGGTGATTGAGCAAGTGGCTGCGCACGCGATGCGACACGCCCGTTCCATGACGGTGCTGGATCGGGGACGCATCTCTTATGCCGGATCGGTCGATGACCAGTCGGCCGCGCAAGCGCTGCAGGCGGGCTATCTTGGCCGCGTCCCTGAGACCTCGATGGCGAATACCTAGTTTCTCGACCCCAACGCCTTTTCAAGGCTTCACACAACATCAAAGGAGACGACGTGAACACAAAAGACAAGACCAAGCGGAGCCTGCTGCAAGCGGCGGCCGCTGCGTGCGGCATGACCTTGATCGGCATGCCCGCACTGGCTCAGCAGCAAGGACCTGGCGTCACTGACAAGGAAATTCGTCTGGGAACCTGGATCCCATTGACCGGGCCTTTGGCCGCTTACGGAGTGCCCTATCGCGCGGGCGCACAAGCCTATCTCGATGCCGTCAACGCACAAGGTGGCGTTCATGGCCGCAAGGTGGTGCTGATCGTCGAAGACAACGCCTACAACCCGCAGCGCACGGTGGCCGCTGCTCGCAAGCTGATCTCGCGCGACGAAGTACTGGCCATCGGCATGCCTTTTGGCGCGGTATCGGCCTCGGCTTTTGACTATGTGCTTGGCGAGGCCAAGGTGCCCATGGTCAACACCTACGGCAGTGCGCTCGAATGGTTCACCCCGCCCAAGCAGAACCTGTTCGGTGCCATGACGCTTTATGAAAGCCAGGCCCGCGCCATCGGTCGATGGACGGTGAAAGACGGGCACAAGAATATCGCGGTGATTCACTCGGCGCTGGCCGGTTTTGTTAATGTGGCTTCGGGGGTTGAGCCAGGGGTGAAGTCGGCCTCCTCCACGGCCAAGGTCGAGCTCGTTCCTTCCAAGTTTGGAACCACCGATTACGGCCCGATCGCGCTTGACCTCACCAAGAAAAATCCCGATGCGGTGGTTCTTATCCTGGCGCAAGGCGAGATGATTGCTGCGGCCAAAGAGCTGCGACAACAAGGCTACAAGGGAGCGCTCTACACCTACTCCCCGTCGGTGGCAAACTCGGTCCTTGAACTGGGTGGACCTGCGCTTGAAGGCGCCAAGGCGATTGGCCTGACCGTCCCCATCGAATCGACGTCGCCAGTGATCAAGCAGTACATCGCAGCGCTGGCCAAATCCGCGCCCGGTGAGAAGCCCGATTACGTGTCACTCATCGGGTATGCACTGACCATGGCCACTGTGGAGGGGCTACGACGTATCCAAGGGCCCATCAATCGCCAGAGCCTGGTGACTGCGCTGTACTCCATGCGCAACTACGATGGCGGCATATTCCCGCCAATTTCATATGCGCCTGATCGGCACCTGGGCGTCACGCGTGTTCAGCGCGTGGAGGCCAAGGGTGGACGTTGGGTCACCGTGGGCGCACCGGTCGAAGCTGAACAGGACTGGTGATTAGCGACCCGGCTCATGTTGACCCCCTGTGGTCAACATGAGCATCACTGCCCGGGCATTGACGCTTTCTTCAGTGCCACCACCTGCGCATTGCGCTTTCGGAAGTGGATGTTCAGCATCTCGACCACGACCGAGAACGCCATGGCGAAGTAGATGTAACCCTTGGGGATGTGGTGTTCAAAACCCTCCGCAATCAGGACCACACCGACGACGACCAGGAAGCTCAAGGCCAGCATCTTGATGGAGGGGTGGTTGGAGACAAACTCGCCAATCGCACGTGCAAACACCATCATCATTCCCACGGACGCGATCACCGCTGCGATCATGATTTCCACCCGGTCCACCATGCCGACCGCGGTGATGATCGAGTCGAGTGAAAACACCAGGTCAATTAGCATGATCTGCAAGATGACCGAGAAAAAAGTGTTGCGAACCGCCGAGGAGGGTTGATCCTCCACACCTTCCAGCGAGTGGTGAATCTCGGTGGTGCTTTTCCAGATCAGGAACAGCCCACCCAGGATGAGGATCAAATCCCGCCCGGAAATCGTTTGCCCGAAAAGGGTAAAAAGCGGTGCGACGAGCCCCACAATCCAGGACAACACCAGCAACAGCCCAATGCGCATGAACATGGCCATGAACAGGCCCAGACGACGTGCTGTTTCCCGCTGTTGCGCAGCAAGCTTGTCCACCAGGATGGAAATGAAAATGATGTTGTCGATACCCAGGACCAGCTCAAGTGCGGTCAGGGTTGCAAAGGCCATCCAGGCTTCGGGGGAAGTGAGCAGGTCCATGTCGTTGTCTTAGGTGTTGAAGGTGAATTGTCGATGCTCTGAGTAATTCTGATCCATCGAATTTATTATGTGGAATACTTCGAAAAATCCGAATATAGCAAAGGCCTAGAGGAGCTTCAGCCATGGCAGCACTGAATTACAAGCATCTCTATTATTTCTGGGTGGTCGCCAAAGAGGGCGGGTTTGCCAGGGCGTCGGAGCGCCTGGACATGGCGATTCAAACCATCAGCACTCAGGTGCGGGAACTGGAGAAATCCTTGGGCTATCAGCTCTTGAAGCCACAGGGCAGAACGGTGGCACTGTCAGAGTCTGGCGAACTGGTCTTCAAGATGGCGGAGGAGATTTTTCAGATTGGGCAAAGAATTCCGCAGGCGCTGCAACAAGCCGCGACCGAACAGGTCATTCGACTGTCGATTGGCTTGTCGGATGGCATTTCCAAGTTGGCGGCCCATGCCATCCTGGGGCCGATCCTGCAAACCCCCCACCTTCAATTGCGGTGTCATGAGGGCGAATTCGAAGAGTTGATGGCCGAATTGGCCTTGCATCATCTGGACATGGTGCTGGCGGGCCAACCGGCGCCTCACAACCCCAATCTTCGGGTGTCCAGCCAACTGTTGGCTTCGTCCAAAATCAATTGGTACGGTCCCTCCGATCTGGTGCACAAGGCCGAGTGTGCCGATTTTCCGAACAGTCTGAATCGCCTGCCAATCTTGCTGCCGACAGCCCATTCACCCGTGCGTGCGTCGATGGACCGCTGGTTTGACACGAACGATCTGCACCCCCGAGTGGTGGGGGAGTTTGAGGACAGCGCGCTGCTGTCCGTTTTTGCAGCCAAAGGGCTGGGCGTGTTCCCGGTCAGCGAATTGGGTACCGAAGACCTGGAAATGATGCGTGGTCTGAAGCGTCTGGGTGAAACGGACGTTCAGGAGGACATCCATGCCATTTACACCCGCAGGGGGCTGCACCACCCGCTGGTGCAGGCATTGTTGAAGTGATTTCATGAAATGTGGTGGAATCCATCAAGTGTTTTCGGGATTCACTTGATGAGGGCTTGTCTATGAATCGCCTTTTTCTGACATTTCTGTGCTTTTGGGGAACTCTTGTGGGAACTGTTGCGATGGCTCAAAACCTCCCTGCGCCTCGATCTGGCGTCTGGATTGCGAAAGACTTTCGCTTCCACACGGGCGAGGTGATGCCCGAATTGAAGATCGGCTATACCACCCTGGGCAATCCCGCCGGTGAAGCCGTGGTCATTCTGCATGGAACGACCGGCACGGGGGCGGGCATGCTCAACAACAGCGCGTTTGGTGGCGAGCTCTTTGGCCCCGGGCAAGTGCTGGACGCGTCTAAATACTTCATCATCCTGCCCGATTCGCTGGGAACCGGTGGCTCCAGCAAACCTTCGGACGGCTTGCGTGCCCGTTTTCCAAGGTATAACTATGATGACATGGTGCAGGCCCAATACCGATTGCTGACCGAAGGCCTGAACCTCAAACATATGCGCATGATTTTGGGCAACTCGATGGGCGGTATGCAGGTGTGGTTGTGGGGTGTTCAATACCCCGACTACATGGACATTCTGGTGCCCATGGCCTCCATGCCCAGCCCCATGTCAGGTCGCAACTGGATGATGCGACGCCTGATCATCGACTCCATCCGCCAGGACCCGGAGTGGATGAATGGCAACTACACCCGCCAGCCTCGCAGTTTGAAGTTCGCTTCGGTGTTCTATGCACTGGGCACCAATGGAGGTCATCAGGCTTTGCAACGTCTGGCACCCACCCGTGAAAAGGCCGACGCACTGCTCGATCAACGCATGCAAGCGGAGTTCAACGGGGACGCCAACGATCATCTGTACCAGTGGGATGCCTCGCGTGACTACAACCCCATGGAGCAACTGGGCAAGATCAAGGCCACGGTGTTGGCCATCAACTCGGCCGACGATGAGCGCAATCCGCCCGAATTGATGGTGATGGAAAAAGCCTTGCCGCGCATCGCCAAAGCCCGATTGCTGCTCATTCCTGCCAGCGATCAAACCGCAGGGCATGGCACCACTGGGCAAGCCAAGTGGTGGAAGAGCGAGGTGGGTGCGCTGATTCAAGCTGCGCCGCGCAATCACCATTGACATAACGCCATGCCTTTGGGAATAGTGCGTTTATTGCAAAGTTGTTGGCCTATTTTGTGGGTGGGCTTGGGATGGTTCGGCTGTCTTCAGGCCAAAGAAATCATTCACCATGGTCCGGTGCTTGATATTCAGATCCAGCGTGGTGAAGAGGTTTTGTCGGTATTTCAAGTCAACCGACTCAAGCGTGGGGACAAGGTGCTGGTCAAGCCAGACATGAGTTCCCTGGCTAAAGGCGATTGGGTGCTGATGCTTGCGCGTATTTCGCCGGCCGGCCATCAAGTGGCGGTTCGTCGCTTCGATTTGGAAAAGTTCAATGACTATGCTTCGATTGACATTGCGGCAGACGATCAAATCCCGGTCATGATGCTGGCGCCTCAGCTACGCAACCTGTTTGGCCTGTACACCAGCTTCACCGAATCAGCCAATTTTTTGCAGGATGTCTTGCAGTCCGATCCGCAAAAGTTCTACGACCTGCAGAAAATCGATCAGGTGAATCAAGCCATCACGGCATTGAGTCAGGGGCTGGAACAAAAGATGCTCAGTCGCCCCCCTGAACAGGCCATCGATGCGGCGAAAGAACTGGCCTACAAATTCGGTGTCCAGAATGTCGACGCCGAATGCTTCAAGACCAACCTGGTCAACACCCAATGTGTGGCCGCCAATATCGTGGCCAGCAAGGATTTTGTCTTGCCCTCGACCCCTGAGCTGGGGACACTCGTCGGTTCGAAAAAAGCGGCCGACTTGACGGACTTTCTGACAGCCAATATCCATGCCCTGTCGCAGGCCAGTGATTTCATCTCGCATCAATACCGCGATCAGTATGATTTCGCCCCGACGTTTGGACGTCCCAAAGGCGATTCGTTGCAGACAGAATTGTTTTCACTGACCCGGTTCAGAAGTGGAACGATCAAAACCGCGTATGTGTATGTGCCGGCCTGGTTTACCGGGCCAGCGCCCACCCTCAGAGCCAAGGAGTCCTCTCCCGTTTGCGGGTCCAATGGTCGGTTGGATGTACAGGTGGCAGGCCGTCTTCCAGTGGCCAACTACTGGCATGACTGGAGCATGAGCATCCGCGACCCCGAGACACATCAAAAACTGGATCGCGATCAAAAGCCTGTCTTTTTCCCTGAGCGCGGTATTTTTGAATTTGAGCCATTGACCATTCCCGACTCGCGTTGGCCGCGCTCGCAACAGGTCGAGGTGACATTGAGCGGTCGTTTCGGTTTCGATTTTGTGGAGGTGCCCCGATTCAGAATGGCACTGCCTTTCAAAGAACCTCTTCTTGCTTCGCTGACGGGGAGCAATCAATTGATCGCGGGCGAACAAGCACGCCTGATCTTGGGGGCTGATCAGACAGCTGCCTGTGTCGACCGCCTGATGTTGACAGTGAATGGAAAAACGGTGGGCCAAAGCGATCCGAAGCAATCCCATGTCCTTGACCTGGATCTGGGGGGAGTGACTCCAGGCCCTGCCACTCTCGTTTTGAATCAGCGTGGGCAGGCGGCACAACGGCTAGCGCTCAGGATATTGCCCCATCGCGCTCGGATCAGCGCAGTGGAACATGACGAACTCGACACGTTGATTCGAGTCACTGGCGAGCAATTGGAGAGAGTCGCCAGTATTCGCTTGAACGAAATCCGCTGCTTGCCCAAGGAAATTCAAGAGTCCGAGGAGGCTTCGGATCAACTCTTATTGGCTTGTGAGGGGGATATCCGTTTCAACGAGAATTTGCCCTCCCAAGTGACCGTGCATCACAAGATGGATGAACCTGGTCCGATCTATGCGAAGTTGATCAAGCGGCCAGCTCCGCCGCGTGTGCATGTGGCAGCGACTCCGCAGGCGTTGCTGGTGCGCCCATCGGTCAAGGCCTTTCAATGGGGACTGTCGCCAGGCGACTTCTACATGTCGGATGACTCTGGACTGAATGTGTTGCTGCGGGCTGATGAGGGCTACGTGTTCCCCAAGGGAACCTTCACACTTCAGTTGCGGTTTCTGGATGATCCGCGTACATCCAAGACACCCATTGAGCACCCCCTGATCGCCGATTTCAAACACATGGAGTTGCGTACCCGGCAGGCGGTGTCTTTCAAAGGGGTGGAGTTGCCCAGTATGGTCAACCCGCTGGAATTCAGGGTGATGCACCAACCCTCGGGCTCGGTGGGGCGGTGGTCGCCATTGAATCGATCGGTGCTGATGTTGCCGGATTTGAAATCGATTTCATGCGCGGCCACACCGGGTATGCATTGGGTGCACGGGACGCAACTGGATAAAATTGATGCTGCAGAGTTCATACCCCAAAATGCAGAAACCGCAGATCAGGGCGAACTCCTTGCGGAGGCCGTTTTGGAGGGGTGCGAGGAGGGTCTGTGCCTGCGCGTGCCCACCGTGGCCGGGGCTACCCAACTGCGCCTGAAGCTTCATTGGGTAGACCAGCGGGTGTTCCGCGTCAAGATGGCTGAGGTTCCCTCATGCGCATCTGATGTGCCATCACCCGAACCCTTGAGATAAGCACAGAGGCTCCTGATGCACACGCCAAGCACCGAACCACGTCCTTCCATCTACTACACCTACCAGGTCCACCAGCCATGGCTGGCATCACAAAACGGTCCGCAAGCGCGTCAGAAGGTGGTGATTGTGGGCTCCGGTCCTGCAGGGCTGGTCACGGCCCTGGAGTTGGCACGCCATGGCGTGCCCAGTGTGATCGTCACCTCCGAATTGCAAGTCTCGCCAGGCAGTCGGGCTATCGTTTTCACACGACGCTCGATGGAAATTCTTCAGCAAGTGGGGGTGGCTGATCGCATGACCGCCAACGGTTTGCCCTGGCGATTTGGCAATTCTTTTTACCGCGGGCAGCAGGTGTTTCGTTTGGAGGCGCCGCACGACCCGGATGACCGTTTCTTCCCGATGCTGAATATCCAGCAGCAGTACCTGGAGGAGTATTTGCTGGACGCTTGCCAGGCCAGTCCACTGATCCAAATCCGCTGGGGCAACAAGCTGACCCGGGTCGAGCAAATGAACGGCTACGTCTGGGCGGAGGTAGATACTCCCGAGGGGCCCTATGCATTGGAGACCGATTGGTTGATCGCTGCCGATGGCGGACGCTCGGGGATCCGCTCAGCCATGAATCTGCAGATGGAGGGCGCCTCTTACGAAGGCTTTTTTGTCATTGCCGATATCCGGATCGACCTGCCACTGCCCACCGAGCGGCTGGCTTATTTCGATCCGGACTGGAACCGGGGCAACACCATTCTCATGCACCGCGAACCGCACGGCATCTGGCGCGTGGACTACCAACTGCCCGAGGGAGAGACGCCCGAAGAGGCCCTGCACCCCGACTCGCTCAAGCAACGCATCAATGCCCAGCTGGCCATGATCGGCCATGCCGACACCCCTTGGGAAATGGATTGGTGTTCGGTGTATTCCGCCCGCACCTTGACATTGCCCGACTTCGTTCATGGCAACGTCATCTTCACCGGCGATGCGGCGCATTTGCTGCCGATTTTTGGGGTGCGCGGGGCCAACACGGCGTTTCAGGATGCCCAGTCATTGGGCTGGCAACTGGCGTTTGTGGTCAAAGGCCTGGCCGGGCAACGCCTGTTGGCCAATCACAGTGCCGAGCGCGTGGGGGCTGCCCGGGAAATCATTGAGGAGGCCGGCAAGAGCACCCGCTTCATGACGCCGCCCGCTGGGGGTTTTCAGCTCCTGCGCGACGCGGTGTTGTCGCTGTCCTTGACCCAGGCGTTCGTCCGTCCGTTGTACCACTGGCGAACCTCTCGACCCCATGAATACACACACTCGATGCTCAACAGCGTCGGAGACGACAACGGCTTGTTCACCGCTGGCCCCGCGCATGGCGCGCCACCGCAGAACATTTGTCTAGCCCCCAACGAATATCTCCTGGATCACTTGGGCGGCGGTTTTGATTTGCTGTATTTCACCGATGCCAGCGACATGCCGTCGGAGTTGTCCCGGGTGATTGAGGCCCACCGAACCCAGGGTGTCCCCATCCGGGTGATCGCCGTCGGGGCTTCGCAAGCTGTGAAGGGCGCTGACAAGACTTTGCCCGATGCGAGTGGACACTTTCGCCAACGCTATGGCGTGCGAGCCAATGGTGCGGGTTATTTGCTGCGCCCCGACCAACACGTCTGTGCCCGCTGGTTGACCCTGGACGCGACCCGTTTGGCGGCCGCACTGAAAGCGGCCTTGCCGCAGTGAGGAGACGAACCATGACCACCCCCCACAGCCTGAGCACGACAGATCTGGAGACGGTGTATGACGCATTGGCCACTGCCATTGATCGGGCGGGCAGTGACAAGACCCCGCTTTTCCTGGTTAAATTGGCTTTGTTGAACGCCCAGGCACTGGGCGACGCACAGCGATTCCAGGAACATTTGAACATCGCGCTGCAAGATCTGTGATACCGAAGGACGGACCATGAAAATCAAACGCATTCACCACGTGGCCTACCGTTGCAAGGACGCCAAGCAAACGGTCGAGTGGTACGCTAAGTACCTGAACATGGATTTCCAATTGGCGTTTGCCGAAGATCATGTCCCCTCCACCAAGGCACCCGACCCCTACATGCATATCTTTCTGGATTCGGGGATGGGCAATGTGCTGGCATTTTTTGAACTGCCCAGCCAGCCCGAGATGGGACGCGACCCCAACACACCCGACTGGGTTCAGCACATCGCCTTCGAGGTGGACTCGGTCGAGGTGCTGGAAACTGTCAAGGCGCGGCTCGAGGCGGACGGCATTTCTGTGGTGGGCGTGACCGATCACACCTTGTTCAAGTCGATTTACTTCTTTGACCCCAACGGTCACCGGCTGGAGTTGGCGGTGGACACCAGCACGCCGGCCATGAATGCCAAGGCCTCGGCGGTCAAATGGGACATGCTTGAAGAGTGGACCCGAACCAAGAAGGCCCCCAAGCACGCCGCTTGGATGCACGAGAACAATTTCAGCGAGGTCTGATTCAGAACGCGGGCAGTGTTCGGGGGATGATGAATTGCCCCTCGCCCCAGGCCTCTGTTTTGCTGATCGCTCCTGAAGCGGTTCGAGCCACGGCCTGGGCGATCTGATCGCCAGCCTCTTGCAAGCTGATGCGGCCCTCGATCAGACCGCTGATGTTGACATCAATGCCATCGGCCCAATGCACGACGGTGTCCGGATTGCCGCACACCTTGAGCGTGGGAGCCAGGGGATTGCCCGAGGGGTTGAAGACACCCATCGAAAACAACGTGATCTGCGCCCCGGCAGCGACCATGCCGGTGATGGAGCAGGGGCTGAAGAAGGGGGTGTCCATGAAATACAGGCCTGGGCGGGTGGGCACCTCGCCAAAACGCAGACAGCCCTGAAAGCGCGATTCCCCAATCTTGCAGACCGCGCCCATGGTTTTCTCGATCAAGGTGGTGAGCCCGGCCTCGATGTTTTCTGCGGTGGGGTTGACCCCGCGGTAGTGGTCGCCATCGCCGGCCATGCGTTGTTCGGTGATGTGGATACAGGCATTGATGGCATCGGCCACTTCTGCGGACACCGATTGTGTTTTGACGACCTCTTCAGCGCCGATGAACTCGGCGGTTTCGGACACGATGACCGAGGCCCCTTGTGCGATGGCCCAGTCGACGAATTGACCGATCGCCGGGTTGGAGCAGACGGCGCTGGAGGCATCTGAACCGCCGCATTCCAAGGCAAAGATCAGTTGCGACACGGAGCAGGGCACCCGTTGAGCCTGCGCGGCTGCTTGTGAGAGCCGCTCGACGGCTGCTTGCGCTTGGTCAATCGCGTTTTGAACTCCCTGGCACTCCATCACGGCCAGGGTTTCCATGGGCTTGCCCAGATCGGCGCAACTCTTTTTCCAGCGTTGCGCTGTCCTGCGGTCGTGGCACAGCACCAGCGCTGCGCCCACGTTGGGATGGTCGATCAACTTCGACAAGATGTCCTCTTGCAAAACGGCATCGTCGGTTTGCAGGCCGCGTTGAAAATCACCGGCAATCACCAGCGAAGCGTCTGAACGCGCAGCCGCCAATTGGGCAATGCGGTTGCTGAGTGCCACGGTGGAAATGATGGCCACGTGATTGCGAACACCCACACGCCCACGGCTGCGTGGATAGCCCTCGAAGACCGTGGGGCGAAGCGCGTGGCCCGAATCATTTGCAATTGTGGACATGGACATGTTCTCCAATATGAATATCCGCCGTGGCGACACCAATGACCACCCCGTATTTGATGACCGATTCGCCGTAGACGATGCGTCGGCGTGCCACCTTGTGTCCGAATGGAATGCCACGGTCCACGGGCTGGCCGTCCTGGGTCTGGGTCGCGTCGATCGCGAAGTCGAGCAAGGTGGTGACGTTGTCGTTGGGGTGAACGGTCAGGCCAATGCGTTTCATGGGTAAAGGTAAAGAGTGATGGCTCACAAGGGGATAGGGAGGGCGTAACGACGCAAGGCGCCGATGTCCGGATCGAATCCGATACCGGGTGCTGAGCTGAGGGTGACTTGACCTTCGCGGACCGTCAGGTGTTCGCCCAGCACTTCGCTGCGCAAGGGGTTGGCGTTGACGTCCATTTCCAGCCAGCCCGCCTGGTTGGAGGCGGCCAGCAAATGGGCCGATGCCATCAAACCGACCCCCCCACCCAGGTAATGCGGGCAGTAGGTGATGTTTCGCGCCTTGCACAACTCGACCACCGACTGACATTCAGAGATGCCACCCCACTTGGCCAAGTCGGGCTGCACATATTGCAAACCCCAGGTGCGGGTGGCTTCCTCAAAATCGCTCAAGTGGTTGATGTTTTCCCCCGCTGCCAATGGGGTGCGCAGCGCTTGACTCAGACGCGCCCAATCACTGGCCGAGCTGTCGGCGGCGATGGGCTCTTCCAGCCACTGCAGCTGGAAGGCATCGAGCGCATCGGCCAACGCCAGCGTGGTGTCCACCGACCAGGCCTGGTTGGCATCGGCGGCCAGAAATTGATCTCCCACGGTGTCGCGAGCGTCCGTTAATGTTCGCAAGTCAATGGCTTCACCAAAGCCCACTTTGACTTTGAAGGCAGTGTGTCCGTCTTGCCGTGCTTGAGCGATCGTGTCCTTCACCCCGCTGGGATTGATGCCGCTGGCATAAGCGTTCATGTGGGGGCTCTTTCCCCCCAGCACCCTAAAGAGTGGTTGCGCTTGTTGGCGTGCGTACAGGTCCCACAGGGCGCAGTCCAGCCCGGCGGCGCATTGGTCCAGGGGGCCATACTCGGCCGTTTGCAACCGCAGCACACGGGTCTTGCGCTTGACCTCCGCCATGAGCTGTGCCGGTGCGCAGGCACTTTGCTCCAGCATCAGCGGTATGAAGATTTCATGCAACAGGCGATAGCGGTGCAAGGCCCCGCTGTCGGGGAAATTGCACCAGACCTCGCCCCAGCCCCGGTGCCCCTCGGAGTCCTCGATGGCCACGAACAAGGCCGATCGTGCACGCATGGTGCCGAAGGAGGTGACCACGGGCGTGGTCAATGGAATGCGATAGAGGTAAGGCGTGATGGATTGGATGCGTGACATGGTTTTCAAACCTTGAGCTCCATCTCGAAATGGATGAAGTCGGCCTTGTAGGTGATTTCGGCCATGTAGAGGATCTCGTCTTTCGGCCCGGTGAAGACACGCACCACTTCCGCCACGGCCGTGTTCATGGGAACGCCCAGCAGCTGCGAGGTTTCCACATCGACGATGGAAATTTTGAGCGTCTGCCGAGCCTGCCGAATCTTGACTTGAGGCATTTCCATCAGCACGGGGATGACCGTCTCTTGTCGAAAGCGATCGGAGGCCAGCTTGAAAATGTGTTCGGCCAGATAAATTGAAATGACGCAGTAGCGCTGGCCCTCACGGGAATGCACCCGACGCAGGTGGTGGTAGTGCTCCACCAAGTGGCCGCTGCCGCCGGGGTGGCGGGCGGGTTGAGCCAGCCCCTCATCAATCAGGGTGAGCGCGGGTTGATCGTTGCGATAGGCGTTGGCCATTTCGGCCAGCGACGTTTCCAGGCGAAGCGAGCTGTGGCGAGGGGGGAGCGCTTGCACGATGGTGCCCTTGCCACGCACGGCGCTCACCAGCCCCTCTTGCGACAGCAATGCGATGGCCTGTCGAACCGTGACGCGCGCGACGTCGAATTCGGCCATCAAATCTTCCAGCTTGGGCAAGTGCTCACCCGATACCCAGACGCCTTTTTCAATGCGCTGACGCAACAGTTGAGCCAAGCGCAGATAACGGGGCACAGGGTTGCCAGAGCTCAGGACCGACATCCGGGTAACTCTCAAAGTTCTAAAGTTCTATCTATGGTATCTTATAAGCATCCATCGGCCAATAGAGAGAAATTACTTTGATGCGTTTGCGGCAAATCGGTCTGTTGTTGTTGCCATGGTGCCTCTTGGTTCTGGGGTGGCACACCATCGCCACGTCGGGTTGGGTCAATGAGGCGCTCATGCCCACCCCCACGCACGTGGCGGCCAAATGGGTCGAGTTGCTTTGGGGGGGGCGACTTGGGATGGACATCCTGAAATCGACCCAGCGTGTATTGCTGGGAGTGACGATGGGCATCGCCGTGGCGGTGCCACTGGGTTTTCTGATCGGCTGGTACAAAGACGCGCGCACCTTTCTGGATCCGTTGATCAACTTCTTTCGGGCCTTGCCACCCATTGCGCTCATCCCCCTGGTCATTGTTTATTTCGGCATCGACGAAGCGGCCAAGGTCATCATTTTGTTCTACGCTTCCTTTTTTGCTGGTGTGATCGTGATGTATGAGGGCGTGTCGCAAATCAGCCCCATTTACATCAAGGTGGCCAGGACCCTGGGTGCGACCGAGTGGGAAATATTTACGCGTGTGATCGTGCCCTTGACCATGCCTCACATCCTGACGGCTTTGCGAGTGGCTCTCGGGGTGGCCTGGGCCACCCTGGTGGCGTCTGAACTGGTGGCCGCACAGCAGGGGCTGGGCGCGTTGATACAAAGTGCCGGGTCTTATTTTCAAATCGACATCATCTATGTCGGCATCGTCTCGATTGGCACCGTGGCACTGAGCATGGACCTGGCGCTCAGAGCGGTATCGCGGCGGCTCATTCGCTGGCAGGAACGGGTGGAGGCGCAGTGATGACGGCACGGGTGCAATTTGATCAGGTGTCGGTGACCTTCCCCACCGAACAGGGCCAGCTGCAGGTGGTCAGCAATGTTTCTTTTTCAATTGAAGAAGGGGAGTTCGTTTGCGTGGTCGGGCCCTCGGGTTGCGGCAAGACCACACTCATGAACATGCTGGCGGGTTTCGTCAAACCCACCACCGGTCGCGTCTTGCTGGACGGTCGGGAGATTCAAGGGCCAGGGCAAGACCGTGGCGTGATTTTTCAAGAGTACGGCGTGTTTCCCTGGCTGACGGTGGAACAAAATATTTTGTTCGGCCTGAAACTCAGCCGCAGCAAAACACCGGCTTCTCAGCATCAGGCCATTTGCCGCAAATACCTGGAGCTGATGGGCTTGAAAGACTTTGCGCAGGCTTATCCCAAAACCTTGTCAGGCGGCATGCGCCAGCGGCTGGCGATTGCCCGTGCCTATGCGACCCAGCCCGAGTTCCTGTTGATGGATGAGCCGTTTGGCGCCCTGGATGCACAGACACGGACCAAGATGCAAAACCTCTTGCTGGATGTGTTGCAACAAGAGGGCAAGACGGTCATGATGATCACCCACTCGGTGGATGAGGCCATCTACCTGGCGTCCAAAATTCTGGTGGTCACGGCACGACCCTCGCGCGTCAAAGAAATCATTGATGTGCCGTTTGGTTACCCCCGCCAGGAAAACCTGCATGACGATCCCCGTTTTGTGGCCCTCAAATCGCGTTTGCGCGAGTTGGTGATGGCCGAGTATGAGGCGCAGCAAATGCTGGCGTCAGCCCACCCGTGAAGATCCCCCCCACTAGGAGAATGAGATGAGCTTGAACACGTTTAAACCCGGTCGTCGTCTGGTCCTCAGTGCTGGCGCCGCCAGCGTGGCCAGTCTGTATGTGGCGCCTGCCCTGGCGCAGCAGCGCACCAAACTGAAGGTCGGCTATGTGGACACCCTGGCTGTGACGGGGCAGTTGTGGACCGGGGTGCACCATGGCCATTGGGACAAGGTGGGCATTGAGTTTGAAGCCATCAAATTCAACACGGGCCTGGAGTTGTTCAACGCGATGATTGGCGGCAGTCTGGACATGTTGTCAACCGGTGCCGTCATCTCCAACTTCCCGGCTCGCGGGCAAGGCAAAGCCTTTTTGATCAACAACATCGAGTTTGCCACCGCCCAGTTGTGGGTGCGTGAGGACATGGGTGTCAAAAGCTGGGCCGATCTCAAAGGCAAAAAGATCGCCACCACCATCGGTACCACGGCACATGTGTTCCTGGACGCGGCTTTACGCGCCAATGGCATTGATCCGACCAAGGATGTCGAACTGGTCAACCAGGGCATGGCCGCTGCGGTGACCTCTTTCATCTCGGGTGCTGTCCCGGTGGTGGCCTTGTGGGTGCCCTTCAATGTGCTGGTCAAACAGCGCGTGCCCAGTGCGAAGATGCTGGTGGATGCATCGGCTTACTTTCCCAAGTCGGCCATCGTGGGGGGGTGGGCCACACGCAATGATTTCTTTGAAAAGAATCGCGCTGTGTGCGCACAAGTGGTCCGAGGCTGGGCTGCGGCCAACGACGATCTGATCAAGAATGCGGACGCACTCTTGCCCGTGATCCAATCCAAAAACTATGCGCAGGTGCCCTTGTCGGATCTGCAAGAGCAGTTCAAGGCTTCCAAGTACCACACGGCTGCCGAATGGCGCAAGCTCTACCAGGACGGGACTGCGGTCAACTGGCTGCAACAAGTCACCGACTTCTATACCCGTTCGGGGGGTATTCAAAACCCGGTGCCGGCCAGCAAATACTTTGACACGGCGCTGTATCTGGACAACGTCAAGGCTTGATCGATGAGCACTCAGGCCTGGGATTACATCATCGTTGGCGCAGGGTCTGCGGGATGTGTCCTGGCCAATCGATTGAGTGGCGCAGGTCATCGGGTCCTGTTGCTGGAAGCGGGTGGGCAGGACCGTGGCTTTTGGTTGCGATTGCCGGTTGGATATTTTCGAACGATTTTTGACGATCGGTTTGCACGGCAATTCAAAACCGAACCCCAACCCGAAACCGCCAACCGCACCATTGTGTGGCCGCGCGGTCGGGTCCTGGGGGGCTCCAGTTCCATCAATGGGTTGATCTACATCCGGGGACAACACGCGGATTACGATGACTGGGCCCGGCTGGGCGCGCAAGGCTGGTCCTACCGCGATGTCCTGCCTTATTTCAAACGCTCCGAGTGCTATGACGGCGCAGCCAGCGAATACCACGGTGTGGAGGGTGAGCTCGGTGTTTCGGATTTGCGCAACAACGATCGCAGCTGTGCGGCTTGGCTGCAAGCGGCGCAAGAGTATGGATTGCCGTTCAACCCCGATTTCAATGGTGCCACCGATTACGGTGTGGGGCGCTATCAACTGTCGATCAAGGGGCACTGGCGTTCCAGCACGGCCGCGGCCTTCTTGCGGCCCGCGTTGAGCAGGCCCAACCTGACGGTGCTGACCGGTGCCCTGACTTCCAGGATTCTGATCGAGCAAGGGCGTGCGGTGGGCGTGGAGTGTCGGGTCAACGGACAGGTGCAGCGCTACCACGCCGAGGCCGAGGTGATTTTGTCGGCCGGCAGTTTGCAAAGTCCGCAGGTGTTGCAACTCTCGGGCGTGGGGCCGGCGGATCATTTGCGAACGCTGGGCATCCCGGTGCTGCACGACGCGCCGGAGGTGGGGCAAAACCTGCAGGACCATTACCAGGCGCGCACCATCGTTCGACTCAAAGACCCCATCTCTTTGAATGACCAGGTGCGCAACCCCCTGGGGCTGGCGAGCATGGGCATGCAGTGGCTGCTCAAGGCCAGTGGGCCCTTGACAGTGGGCGCGGGGCAGGTGGGTGGTTTCGCCAAAACCTCATGGGCCACGGAAGATCGGGCGGATATTCAATTCAATGTCATGCCGCTATCGGTCGACAAGCCCGGTGACCCCTTGCATCAGTATTCGGGCTTCACGGTTTCCGTGTGCCAGTGCCGTCCCGAGTCGGTGGGTTCTTTGTCCATCACGTCGACCGATCCCGCTCAGGCGCCACGCATTCAGACCGGCTATTTGACGCAGGCACGGGACATCCGCACCCTGGTGGAGGGGCTGGAAATGTGCCGTGAGATTTATCGTCAAAAAAGCTTCGCCGACCGTTGGGTGGAAGAAAAATTGCCCGGCGACCAGACCCTGGAGGCTTTTGCCCGCGGCTTTGGCGGAACGGTGTTTCATCCGACCAGCACCTGCCGCATGGGGTCTGACAGCCGCGCCGTGGTTAACCCGTCTTTGCAGGTCAATGGTATTGAGCGTTTGCGTGTGATCGATGCCTCGGTGATGCCGAAGGTGATTTCGGCCAACACCAATGCGGCCACCATCATGGTGGCGGAGAAGGGCGCGGCGTTGATCCTGGGCGGCTCAAACTGATTTCGCCGTAATAGGACGACACCTGACTGCGTGTGTTGTCCGAGTCGGTCATGATGCCAATGCCTGTCAGGGTGCCGGCCCCTTCACCAAAGGCGGTTTTGAAATCCTGCTGAATGTTGCGTTGCACCTTGAGCCAGGACCCCTGGTGGTTTTCACGACCGGATCCCACCACTATTTTTCGGATGCGCTGGGTTCTGGGGTTGTGCACCACTGTTCCCACGGGCCTGACGTTGCACCAGACGTACATCAGGGTGGCGTAAGGCATGGGCTCGCCCGTGAGCAAGCGGCTGAGTTCGCTCAATCCCCGGTCGGCGGCTGAAAAGGTCGAGGTGTCGCCGTCAAAAGACAGGATGACTCGAAACGGTGAGTCGTCTTTCTCTCGGGAGGCCAGGTCGGCGTGGTTCATGCGGTCTTGCACATAGACAGAAAAATCAAGATCCCCCAGCTGTTCGGGCGCAATGGCCAGTTTCTGCCGCAGCATGCTGGCCGAGGATTCGGCCGTTGCTTTCAAAGCCGGTTGTTGGTCTTTCTGAGTGAGCGTGAACACGGTTTCTGCTTTGCCTGGAAAGAGCCGTTTCTCCCACTGGGCCTGGTCTTGTGCAGACCACCGGTGATCTGCTTGCCGATTGTTGGCGGCAGGCGGTGTCAGTGGTGCAGGCGGGGAAGCGCAGCCCGCCAAGAGGAGGGCCAACATCAAAGGCATCAGAAATGGGTGCATGGTCGATTCATCCACGGATCCGATGTCGCCATTAGAAAGCAGGTTCGGTCAGGCGGCCATCCGTGAAGTTACCAACACCAGGAGGTGGAATGTGTCTGCGTGGACAGCGGATGTGCTTTATCGCACACGCTTAGACCGAGCCGATCTCGACAATCCTCAAGGGTTCAGGGGTCAATAAAAAATGGTGGGAATTTATGAAGGTCAAGGCAAGCTCGACACTTTCGCACGATCTGGACAAGGCCATATATGCCACGCTGGCCAGAATCACTCAGGGCCTGTCGCCAGCGTCTATCTTCAACGCGTATGTCGACTGGGTGATTCACCTGGCCTTCTCGCCCAGCAAACAGGTCGAATTGATCACCAAGGCCTCCCACAAAACGCAAAAGCTCTCGGCCCATGTCTGGATGAATCTCTGGGACAGCTGCAAGACCTGCATCGAACCTTTGCCGCAAGACAAACGATTCGATGCGCCCGAGTGGAAGCGCTGGCCCTATGACGCCATCTACCAAGCGTTTTTGCTGCATCAGCAGTGGTGGCACAACGCCACCACCGATGTGCCGGGCGTGGGGCATCATCACGAAAACATGATCAACTTTGCGTCGCGACAAATGCTCGACGTCGTGTCGCCCTCCAATTATTTTTGGACCAATCCGGAGGTGCTGGCACGCACGTACGCCAGTGGTGGATTGAATTTGATACAGGGCTTGCACAATTGGGTGGAGGATGCTACCCGCTACGCCGCAGGAAAACCGCTGCTGGATACGGAAAAATTCCGGCCCGGTCACGAGGTGGCAATCACACCGGGGAAGGTGGTTTACAAAAACCACTTGATCGAGTTGATCCAGTACAACGCGCAGACCGAGACGACTTATGCCCGTCCGGTGCTGATGGTGCCCTCGTGGATCATGAAGTACTACATTCTCGACTTGTCACCCCACAACTCGATGGTTCGGTACCTGGTCAGTCAAGGGTACACGGTGTTCATGGTGTCGTGGCGCAATCCGGATGCGCGCGATCGATCCATGGGCATGGACGACTACCTGATGAACGGTGTGATGGCCGCCATCGATGCGGTGAGCCAGATTTTCCCGCGCCAGCAGATGCTGGGTGTGGGGTACTGCCTGGGGGGCACTTTGCTGGCGATTGCGGCGGCTTGGATGGCACGTCAGGATGACAAACGCTTGTACGCGCTGACTTTGCTGGCTTCACAGGTGGATTTCACCGAGCCGGGGGAATTGGCATTGTTCATCGATGACAGCCAGCTGGCTTTCCTGGATGGGGTGATGTCCGATCAAGGTTATCTGGACGGCAAGCAAATGGCGGGTGCGTTTGCCTTGCTGAACCAGCGTGATTTGCTGTTCTCCAGAATCGTGCGTGACTATCTGATGGGTGAGCGCGAGCCGGTGCGCGATTTGACGGCCTGGAATGCAGACGCCACACGCATGCCCTACAAGCAGCACAGCCACTACCTGCACAGTCTTTACCGACACAATGATTTCGCGGAGGGCCGCTATCTGGTGGAAGGGCATCCGGTGGTGTTGGGTGATTTGGAAGTGCCGATGTTTTGTCTGGGCACACAGCGCGACACGGTCTCGCCCTGGCGCTCGGTGTACAAGATCAATTTGCTGACCTCCTCGGAGGCCACGTTTTGTTTGTCCAGCGGCGGACACAACGCGGGGGTGGTCAATCCGCCGTTGGATGATGAACATCGAAGCTATCAGATCTCGACCCGAAAAAGAGGGGCCAAGTACATCGACCCAGACACGTGGTCAAGGACCTTCCCCGTCCATCATGGGTCCTGGTGGCCCGCGTGGGAACAGTGGCTGCAACGCCATGCCGGTCAGCGCGTGAAGGCGCCACGCATCACCGGAGCCCTGATCGGCGGCGCTGCTCTGAAGGACGCCCCTGGGGCCTATGTGCTGGTTCCCTGAGGCGGTGGGCAACTCCGCTCGATCGATAAAATCCAACACAGGTTACGATCACGAAGCCCTTCTTGCAATGACCGGAAAACACCATGGCCGCCTTGCCCTCGTTACGACAACTCAAGTACCTGGTGGCCTTGGCCGAGCATCTGAATTTCACCCGGGCTGCTGAAGCTTGTTTCGTGGGTCAATCCACGCTCAGCACCGGACTCAAGGAGTTGGAGTCCACGCTGGGCGTTCAACTGGTGGAACGCGACCGTCAAACAGTGGCGCTGACCGAGGTGGGGGTGGGCGTGGTTCAGCGTGCCCGTGCACTGCTGGCGGCCGCTGAAGACATGACCGACTTTGCCAGCGATGCTGGACAGCCCCTGAAGGCACGATTGCGCATGGGGATCATCCCCACCATCGCCCCCTTTGTGTTGCCCGAGCTGATGCCGCACCTGCGCAAGCAGTTTCCCCAATTACAGCTGGCATTGCGAGAAGACTTGACGGCGAATTTGCTCAAACGCTTGCAGGACCGCCAATTGGACCTGGTCTTGATGGCCTTGCCCTACGATGTGACGGGCTTCAAGGTGCGAACCTTGTTCAACGATGAGTTTTGGTTGGTCGCACGCGAAGACGATGCAGCCGTCAGCGGAAAAAAAATCCAGCTCGGTCTGGACTGGACCGATCGCCTGCTGTTGTTAGAAGAAGGCCACTGTCTGCGTGACCATGCCCTGCAAGCCTGCAAAGGCACCGAAGTGGCCAACGCCGATGGTCTGGAGGCCACCAGTCTGCTGACGCTGGTGCAGATGGTTGCCGCGGGCATGGGCTTGTCTTTGTTGCCCGAGATGGCGGTCAAGAGTGGGCTCTTGAACAAAATGCCTTTGCTGGCACGACCGCTGGCTGCCCCTGCACCCAGACGCACCATCGCCATGGTGACCCGAGAAACCTCGGCACACCTGCAAGCATTTGATGCAGTGGCACAAACCGTGGTGAACCTTCACAAGCAACACGCGCACCGGGTCAGCCCAGTGGTGAAGCGGGCGCATGCCAGGGCAACCCGTCTGACTCTCCCAGGTCCCAATACAAACCGGCCATGATCTGCAGGCCTTCACGGGCCACATCGGTCAGCAGGTGTTCATTGGGCGCGTGTTGCCCGCAGGCCGGGTAGGAGTGGGGCACCCACAAGGTGGGCAAGCCCAGGGTTTGTGTGAAGACATCGTTGGGCAAGGTGCCGGCCAGATTGGGCAGGATCACCGGAGTTTTCCCACTGCTGGCTTGGATCGATTGACTGGCCCAGGCGACCCAGGGGTTCGAGAGCTCGGTGCGCGTCGCTTCGGCGCTGGCGACGATGTCGATATCCACCTGTTCAAAACCCGCTTGGTCCAGGTGCTGACGCAAAATCTGTTTCAGGTCCTGCCAGGGTGTGCCCACCACAAAGCGCAGTTGCGCGTGCATGACCGCGGAAGGTGGAATCGCATTGATGGGTCGCGCGGGCGATCCCGATTCAAAGGCCAGAATTTCCAGCGTGTTCCAGGCCACCAGTCGCTCGATCGGCGTCAAATCGGGCTCGCCCCACTGGGGGTCGATGGCGGGATCGTCTGGTGCGCCCCCCACGGGCACGCCTTGCAAGGCCCGTCGAACATCGTCGGGCACATGCCTCGGACGCAATGGGGCCACTCGGATACAACCGCGCGCATCCACCAGCGACGCCCAGGCTTGAGCCAGCAGGGTGGCAGGATTGAGCAACACCCCGCCCCAGTTGCCGGAGTGGAAGGAGCGGTCACGCGCCTTCACCCGCAGCGTGAAATTCACCAGGCCGCGCGAGCCCAGGAAGAGGGTCGGTTGTGAGGCCGATACGCGAGGGCCGTCACAGGCGATCAATACATTGGCACGCAGTTCGTCGCGATGCTCGGCACAGAAACGGTGAAGCCCGGGTGACCCGGCCTCTTCACCGGTTTCAAACAACACCGTCATGTTGTAGCCCAAACGGCCCTGCCGCGCATGCAGCGTGTGCTCCAGCGCCGCCAGGCTGATCGAGTGCTGACCCTTGTTGTCGGCGGTGCCCCGTCCGTACCAGCGATTGCCGCGACGTTGCAGGGTCCAGGGATCCAGGCCTTCGAGCCAGCGACCGGTTTGACCGTTGATGACGTCACCATGCCCATAGGTCAACAGGGTGGGGCCGTTTGGGTTCTCGATCCGACGACCGATCAACAGCGGCCCTCCCAAGGGATCGGGGTTGGGGTGGATGTGGCAGTGAAAACCCATGCGCTCCAAGGTGGGGGCGATTTCCTGTCGCAGGTAACTGTCCAGCGCAGCGGTGGGTTCGCCACCATCGCTTTCGGTGGGCCAGGCCACGCGTCGAGCCAGATCGATTTCGAAGCGGCCCTGGTCGAGATGGGCTTGCAGCGATTGCAAAAGTGCCGAACGGGGCGGGGCGGAAGAAGGAAGGTCACTCATGCTGTGCGGGAGTGGATTTATTACACTCGCAAGTAGATCACACAACACGACCGCTTGTCACAGGACAAGCCTGCCCAAGGAACTCATCGATGACACCACTCAATGGCGCCGACGCGCTGGTTCGCATGCTTCAGCTCAATGGGGTGAAACACATCTTCGGATTGTGCGGGGACACCAGCTTGCCGTTTTACGATGCCTTGGCGCGGCTCGATCACGGCATCGACCACATCCTGACCCGCGACGAGCGCAGCGCCGCCTACATGGCCGACGCTTACGCCAGAGTCACCGGCAAGGTGGGGGTGTGTGAGGGGCCGAGTGGTGGGGGCGCCACGTATCTGTTGCCGGGCATTGTCGAGGCCAATGAGTCGTCCGTCCCGGTGCTGGGCATCACCAGCGATGTCTCGGTCGGATCGCGGGGCAAGTTCCCGCTCACCGAATTGGATCAAGAGTCTTTGTACCGTCCCTTGACCAAATGGAACACCCGCATCGATCGGGTGGATCAGATCCCTGGTGCGGTGCGTGCAGCCTTTCGCGCCATGACCACCGGGCGACCCGGGGCCGCCCACATCGCGCTGCCCTACGATGTGCAAAAGCATGAGGCCGACCCTGCTGATATCTGGGCCCAACCCGGCCACGATCATTTCCCCACCCAGTGCTACGCCGCTGACCCACAGGACATTGATCGCGCCGCTGAGTTGCTGGCAGCGTCCCAACGCCCCGTGATTTTTTGTGGCGGTGGCGTGGTGATTTCTGGCGCTTCGCAAGCCCTGCACGAATTGGCGACCTTGTTGAATTGCCCGGTGGTGACCACGGTCAGTGGTCAAGGCAGTCTGGCCGACAACCACCCGCTCAACGCCGGGGTGGTGGGCTCCAATGGTGGTCATGACGCCACCCGTGATATCGTGGGTGCTGCCGACTTGGTGCTCTTCATGGGTTGTCGAGTGGGCTCCACGGCGACCCAGCACTGGAAATTTCCGTCCAGAACGGTACCCATCATCCACCTGGATGCCGACCCCATGGCTGTGGCTGCCAACTACCGCACCGACGTGGCTCTGGTGGGCGATGCCCGTCTGTCGCTGGCGCAACTTCATCAGGCGGTGGCGGACCGGTTGAAGCGTCACCCCCGGCAAGGTGCCGATGGTCTGGCCATTGCCGAGGGCGCACGCGCAGCCAAGCAACGGCATTTCCTGCCGCTGGCACAGTCACTGGACACCCCCATCAAACCGGAGCGCGTGGTCGACGCCCTGAACCGGCTGTTGCCTGCCAACTCGATCCTGGTGGCCGACCCGGGTACGCCTTGTCCTTACTTCTCGGCTTACTTCAACAACTCCACCCAGCCGGGGCGCTATTTCATCACCAACCGCGCGCAAGGTGCGCTGGGCTTTTCAATGTCGGCCGGGATCGGTGCGTCCATGGGTCGGCCCAATGCCACGGTGGTATCCGTCATGGGGGATGGCAGCTTTGGCTTCACCTGCGGTGAATTGGAAACCTTGGTGCGGCGTCAAATTCCTTTGAAGATGATCGTGTTTTCGAACACGGTGTTTGGGTGGATCAAGGCGAGCCAGAAAGTGGGCTACGGTGAGCGGTATTTTTCGGTCGACTTCAATCGCACCGACCACGCACGGGTGGCGGAAGCGTTTGGCGTCAAAGCATGGCGGGTGGAAGACCCTTCGACACTGGATGCCGCCATTCGCGCCGCGTTGGCCCATGACGGCCCCGCCCTGGTCGATGTGATTTCACAGCAGTTGCAGGATGCCGCGGCACCTGTCAGTCAGTGGATGGGTTGAATTTTTTCTTTAGAGGCAAACAGCATGAACACACTCTTTCAACGACGCGAACTGTTGCGGGCGGCTACAGGCGCAGCAGCCTGCGCACTCGCCGTGCCCGCTTGGGCGCAGGCCGATGCCAGCTTGCGCCTGGTGGTGACCTTTCCCCCTGGCGGCAGCACCGACATCACGGCCCGTATCTTGCAACCGGCCTTGTCCGATCGCATGGGGCGCCCGGTGGTGGTGGAAAACCGTCCGGGGGCCGCCAGCCAGGTTGGCACTCAGTTTGTCGCCAAATCTGCGCCCGATGGAAACACCTTGTTGGTGTGCTTTGATTCGCATGCCATCAACCCGATCGCCAAGCCACGCCTGCCCTACGACACCTTCAAAGATTTTGTCGGCGTGACCCTGGCGGTTCGCTTCCCGTTGGTCATTGCGGCCAATCAGACCGTCAAGGCCAAGGACCTGCGCGGCTTCCTCGATGAGGCCAAGACCCAGCCAGGCAAATTCAGCTATGCCTCCACCGGTGTGGGTTCGATGAACCAGTTGGTGATGGAAGACATCAAGCGACGCGCCCAGGTGTTTGTGCTGCACGTGCCTTATGGCGGTGGGGGGCCGGCGGTGCAGGCGGTCCTGGGTGACTCGACTCAACTGACCTTGCTCAGCTACGCCGCGCTCAAAGGGCAAATCCAGGCCGGCAAGATCAAGGCGTTGGCCGTCACCGGTGCCAAGCGCTTGCCGGACCTGCCGGATGTGCCCACCGTGGCCGAGTCGGGCTTTCCACAGTTCGAGGCTTATTCTTGGATTGGCATCTTTGCGCCGTCGGGCACGCCCGCAGCCACGGTGAAAAAACTCACCGATGATTTTCGTGCCACCTTGAGCAGTCCCGAGGTGAGTGGCCGCTTGACGGCGGGGGGCTTTGAAGTGATGGCCACGGACGGACCCGCCGTGGATCGCTATGCGCGTGAACAGTTTGAACGCTGGGGGGCGTTTGTGCGTGAGACCAAGCTCAAACTCGATGAGTAAAGCCTTGACCATGAAAGACGTTTCCTCGGGCCCATCGGCTGGCCTGTTTCCGCTGGACCATCTGGTCATTGCCGTGAACGATCTGGCCCAAACCATGGCCGATTACCAGTCGTTGGGGTTCACGGTGCTCCCCGGTGGGCGGCACCCGGGGCGGCAATCGCACAACGCACTGGTGGTGTTTGAAGACGGTGCTTATCTGGAGCTGATTGCCTGGGTGGCCGATGGCCCAGAGGAACTCTGGTGGCGGGTCTTGCAACGCTGCGGTGAGGGCTTGGTCGACTTCGCGCTGTTGCCCGACGACACCGACCGTGCCCTGTCGGACGCGCGCGCCCGTGGTCTTACCGACATCATCGGGCCTGTTCCCGGTGGAAGACACCGGCCCGATGGACAAGTCCTGAAATGGTCGTCCGCACGGCAAACTCGGCACGATCTGCCATTTCTGTGCGGTGACCTCACGCCCCGCTCGCTTCGTGTGCCTGAGGGGGAAGTTCGTCAGCATGCGAATGGCGCCGTGGGGGTATCGTCTGTCACGGTGCGGGTGCTTGATCTCGCCGCCTCGGTGCAGCGTTACCGTCAACTGTTGGGCCCATCCTTGCCGATCCAATGGTTGGAGGGCGGGCAGCGCGCCGTCCTGTCACTGACGGGCGTTCAGGTGGTGCTGGAAACCGCAACGGCGGAGGTGTTGTCTGCCCGAGGGGATGAAGGCGCGCAAGGCCCCGTCTCCTTCACCTTGAAAACCCGAGCTGTTCTCGGGGACGGTCATAACGCCCCATCGGTGCTGGATGCAGCGCGCACCCACGGTGTGGAGATTCGACTTCAGCCGACCTGAGGGGTGGGCATTGTCACCTTCAACTTCTCGGCCCACACAGCCAAGTTCTTTTGAACGCTGGCTTTGAGCACGATGCCTTGTTCCTGTTGTTCGCGCCAGAGCTGCAAGCCCCGTTCGCCTGGAAGCCGGACCGGGCGTGTGGCATCGACGGGCTTGTTGCTCTTGCACTTGTCCACCAGCCAATCCATCTGTCGATGCAGATCGGCCGTGCCACTGAAGGCTTGAGGGTCCAGCACCTGCACAAACAGGCTGGCGCCCAGGCGGTATACCGGATCGGCTTTGCCGTGTCCGGACAAGCCCGCTGTCATCGCTTCCACCATCAATGAAAGACCGTACCCCTTGTGGCCGACATCGGTGCCGCCCAGGGGCAGGAGGGTGCCCTCACGGGGTTTGATCACCACCGAGGGGTCATCGGTGGGTTGGCCTTGCTCGTCGATGACCCAGGGGCCAGGCAGCTTCTTGCCTTCCTTGGCCAGGATGTTGGTCAGCCCATTGGTGGTGATGGAGGTGGACACATCGACCAAAATGGGGTCTTGGCTGGTGGGTACCCCAAACCCGATCGGGCTGGGTGAAAACAAGGCCTGTGTTCCACCATAAGGGGCCACCGAGGCCCCTGCGGGCGCGGAGGTCATGAGCAGCAGGATCTGTCCTTGCAGCGCGACGCGACGGGCGTATGGGGCCAGGGCCGCAATGTGGTGGCTGCGTCGGATGCACACCGCGCCCATGCCGAATTGCCGTGCCCGTGCGCTGGCCTGCTCCAGCGCTTGCAACATCAACCACTGGCCGGGCAAGCGCTTGCCGTCCCAGGTCAGCACCGCGCCGACATCGGAAATCACCTCGGGGTCACCTTCACACGTCATGCCCTTGGAATGAATTTCCTCCAGGTAGGAGGGCAGCAGCTGAAAGCCGTGGGTGTCATGCCCCATCAAGTCCCCCTCCATCAGGATGTCGGTGATGGCCAGCGACTTGTCGTGGGGCATACCCGAGGTTTCCAGCAGGGCCATGCCCAGGGCGTGCAGATCGTGAGGGGAAAAACGTGAATGGCTCAAGCATGTCTCCGGTGGATAGGTGGGGCATCAGGCCCCTTGGTGACCCTTTTGAGTCCCATTATCAGATAGGATGAAAAAATCTGTGAACCCTGAATCCAACGGCACCACACCATGGCAACACCCATCGACCGCAACGCCAAGGGCGTCTACCCCATTTCAGTCACCCCGTTTCTGGACGATGGCGCCATCGACCTAGAGAGCATGGACCGACTGACCGATTTTTTTGTGTCTTGTCAGGTGCCAGGCATCACTCTCCTGGGGGTGCTGGGCGAGGCCAACAAGCTGTCCTCCAGCGAATCGATGGCCTTGCTTCAACGGGTGCTGAAGAGGGCAGCGGATCGCCTGCAGGTCATCGTCGGCGTCAGCCATATTGGGCTGGACAACTTTGCTGACTTCACACGGCAAGTCATGGATGCGGGTGCCAGTGGCATCATGGTGACACCGGCCAGTGGCCTCAAGACCGAGGATCAGGTGCTGAATTATTTCGAGGGCTTGATGGGGCGCATCGGCCCTGTGCCCATGGCGCTGCAGGACTACCCCCAGAACTCGGGCGTCTTCATGTCGGTGGACACCGTGGGCAAGCTGCTCACGCGTCATGACAACATCAAGATACTCAAGCATGAAGAGGGCTCGGCGCTGCGAAAAATCAGCAAGCTGCGACAACAAGAAAGCAGCGGACAGCGCGAACGCGTCAGCGTGTTGGTGGGCAACAGTGGCATCCACTTGCCGCAGGAACTGCATCGCGGTGTCGACGGGGCCAACACCGGTGTGGCCTACCCCGAAATGTTGATTGAGGTGTGCCGGCGGTTTTTTGCCGGTCAGGCACAAGAGGGTGAAGACCTCTACGACATCTTCCTGCCGTTGGTGCGGCATGAACAGCAGCCAGGGATAGGGTTGGCGATCCGCAAGGAAATATTCCGTCGACGCGGCTTGATCGCATCGGCCAAAGTTCGCGCACCGGGTCCGGTCATGGACGCGGATGATCACCTGGAACTGAGCCGACTGTTGAATCGCTTGTTGCGTCGACTCGATGCTGCCGGCCAGGCCGGTTTGATCCAGAGCCACCAGGTGGCTGTGGCGAACGTCAGCGCTTGACCTTGCGAACGAATTCAGCGGCCTTGTTGGACAGCATGACGGCTTGGGCTGCGTAGTTGGCCGCACGGCGTGAAGCGTCAGCCGCTGACGCCGACAACTGAGCAGAGGCAGCTTCGGCGTGGTGGGCCACCGCCAGGGATGCTGCCGCTGATGCCGATGCGGCAGACGCGGCGCTTTGCATGGCCGAGTGAGCCGCTGCCGCCGCCGCATCCGAAGCGGCTTGCGCCGTTTCGATGGTGGCCTGCGATGCCGCATGGGTGGCGGCTTGCAGGCATCGTTCGGTGCACTGGGCAGAGTATTGGGCCGCATCGGCCGCTTGTTGTGCGGACTCGGACGCGTGCTGGGTCAAATCATTCAGGCCAGACAGGGTGCTTGAATACTTGCGGTGCATGTCTGAATAACTTTGTCGCAGTTCCGAAAACTCGGTGCGGATCAAAGCCATTTCTTGTTCCAGCTTGT
>JACCDW011401655.1_pt1 | contig 106991 bp, 107 predicted proteins | sample 7449781 | NCBI WGS metagenome assembly JACCDW01 (sample SAMN15323449, study PRJNA562643) | freshwater metagenome | isolation source: river surface water | place: USA:Blue River Watershed | collected 2017-08-18 | reverse complement strand
GCGTAACGCGCATACCTTTGTGTCCCGTCATCACTTGCATGCCCGTTGGCTCACCCACAAAACAGCCAGCCGGACGGATGCCCGCCTCTGCCAGATCACGAATTAAGGTTTGCACGCCAATACAGCCAACTTCTTCGTCGTAGGTCAACCCAATGTTCAGTGGCTGCTTCAAATCGCTATTCATAAAAGCGGGCAACATAGCTAGAGAGGCTGCAATGTAGCCTTTCATATCAACAGCGCCGCGACCGTAGATCTTGCCGTCCGCAATGTGCGCTTTAAAAGGATCAGTATCCCAAGCCTGGCCGTCGACAGGCACGACATCGGTGTGTCCACACAACACAATGCCGCGGCCCTTGGGATCCCCTAAGGTTGCAAAAAGGTTTGCCTTGCGCTTTTCTGCGTCGTAGGACAAGCGAACCGGCATACCCAAAGCCTGCAAATGATCACGAACGTACTCAATCAACCCGAGATTAGACTCCCGACTTGTCGTGTCAAAGCTGACTAGGGTTTGAAGGAGTTCGATTGTTTTCTGGACTGTCGGGGAGTAGGTCATAAATCCGCTTTATGAAAGGCAAAGTATTTTTATACCACTGCCCGTCCTCCCGCCACTACCCCTTCAGCCACTGATTAGTCAAAAACAAGGTAGATCGTCTATTCTTCAGCATTGTTTTCATATTTATTACGTGTCTTTATATAGGGTTAGCCATGAACACCCAGATTTTGAAGGGAAATGGACTTGCGTTGTATCCCAATCCCATCGTCGCTAAACCACAAGAGCAGTATGGTCAAGATAAAGAAGCTATCTTGCATCGCGCAGGCTTTGACGCTGCCGAAAAAGAGATCTCGGGCTGGCCTGGTTATCACCCAACAGCATTGCACTCCCTACCCCTTCTCGCGGACAAACTCGGTATTGCGTCCCTGTACTACAAAGACGAAAGCACACGCTTCGGACTCAAAAGCTTTAAGGCCTTGGGCGGCGCCTATGCTGTGTTTCGCCTGATACAGAAAGCAATCGCTGCGAAACACCAAGGCCACTTATCAACGCCCGAAGAAATATTGTCTGGCAAGTACTCCGATATCGTATCGAAGATGACAGTTACCTGCGCGACGGACGGCAATCACGGCCGCTCAGTTGCTTGGGGTGCACAGTTATTTGGATGTCGTTGCGTTATTTATATACATGCTACGGTCAGCGAAGGACGACGAGCCGCGATTGCTTTTTACGGAGCAGAAGTCATTCGGGTGCAAGGCAATTATGACGACTCCGTTCACCACGCAGCCGAGCAAGCGGCCCAGAATGGCTGGACGGTCGTATCTGATACAACGTACGAGGGTTATCGCGATATTCCAATCGATGTGATGCATGGCTACGGCGTCATGTCTCGCGAGATGATCCAGCAACTTAACCATCAAGCGCCGACGCACGTACTGGTGCAAGCCGGTGTCGGTGCGCTCGCTGCATCGGTATGCGCGGCCTTCTGGCAAGCGTGGGGCCCCGAGCGTCCAACGTTTGTCATTATTGAGCCGGAACGTGCAGATTGCTTTTTTCAAAGCGGCTTAGTCGGCAAGCCCGTCGCAGTGCTTGGCGATTTAGACACTGTCATGGCGGGACTTGCATGCGGAGAGGTCTCACCCGTCGCTTGGGATATTCTCAAGCACGGCATCAATCACTACGCCACTTTATCGGATGCCCGTGCACTCGAAGCCATGCGTATCTTCGCTCAGCCCAATGGCAATGATCCCAAAATTGTCTCAGGCGAAACCGGCAGCACTGGGCTCGGCCTATTGCTCGCAGCAAAAGAGAACGTAACAGCCTGGCAAGCACTTGGCTTGAACGCTCAGTCACGTGTGCTGCTGATTGGTAGCGAAGGTGACACAGATCCTGTGATTTATAAGGAAATCGTCGGCCGAACAGCCGAAGAGGTGCTGGCGTGAATGCACCACAATTAGCGATCAATGGTCCTCGGCTGATGGATCAACTTAAGCAACTAGCGGAGATTGGACGTACGGACACAAAAGCCTGCTGTCGCCTCGCCCTCACGGACGACGATAAGCGCGGTCGAGACCTGGTGATACGCTGGATGAAAGAACTGGGCATGACAGTAACTGTTGATCCGATCGGTAATATTTTTGGTGTCCGTGCCGGCTCAAGTCCGGACCTAGCTCCTGTGATGACCGGCTCACACATCGATACGGTTCGTACAGGCGGCGATTATGACGGCAACTATGGTGTGCTTGCAGGCCTTGAGGTCGTCGCGACACTCAACGACGCAAAACAAGCAACGCAACGCTCACTCGTGGTTGGTATTTTTACAAACGAAGAAGGCGCACGCTTCGCTCCAGATATGCTCGGATCACTTGTCTACGTGGGCGGCATGCCACTTGAGGAAGCACTCGCGATCAAGGCCATTGACGGCGCTCGCTTAGGTGACGAGTTAGTACGAATCGGCTACGACGGCAAAGCTGAACTCGGTGCACAAAAACCACACGCCTTTATTGAGCTGCACATCGAACAAGGTCCGATCCTCGATATTGAGGGAATAAAGATTGGATCCGTAGAAAATCTTCAAGGTATTTCGTGGCAAGAGCTCACAATTGTGGGGCAGTCTAACCATGCAGGCACAACACCCATGTATCTGCGTCATGATGCTGGGTACGCCGCCAGCGCGATTGCAACGTTCGTGCGTGAACTCACGCGCAAGATGGGCGGGCATCAGGTTGGGACAGTCGGAAAAATAGACCTGATACCGAACCTGATTAACGTGATCGCCGCACGAGCCACCATGACTGTTGATCTTCGCAACACGGACGAAAACTTGCTCAAAGAAGCTGAGCTCGCCTTCAGCACCTACCTAAAGGAACTTGAACAGTCTGAAGGCGTCACCATCACCGCACGTCGCCTAGCCCGCTTTGAACCAGTTTCATTTGACGCAGCGTTAACTGATCGCATCGCACATCACGCCCAAGCACTCGGGCTAAGCCAACGTCGCATGACCTCAGGCGCGGGGCACGATGCACAAATGCTTGCGCGCATATGCCCGACGTCAATGATTTTTGTGCCAAGCGTGGGTGGCATTAGCCACAACCCTGCTGAACACACGGAACCAGAAGACCTGATCGCTGGCGCGAACGTGCTGCTCGCGACCCTTACTGAACTCGCAAATTAGGAAACGTTCACATGACCCGCATTGTTACCGTTGGCGCTGCACAACTAGGCCCCATTCAACGCGCACACTCACGCAAAGAAGTGGTTGCGCGTTTATTGTCACTACTCGAGCAAGGGGCGCGGCACGGCTGCGATCTGGTTGTGTTTCCAGAACTCGCACTCACGACTTTTTTCCCAAGATGGTATTTTGATTCTCAAGCCGAAATCGATAGTTTCTTTGAAGCGCAGATGCCTGGGCCAGAGACACAAATATTGTTCGACACAGCACGCAAGCTTAAAGTCGGTTTTTATCTAGGCTACGCCGAGCTGACCCAAGAAGAGGGCCGCACACGCCGCTTCAACACGTCCATCTTGGTCGATCAAACCGGAACCATTGTGGGCAAATACCGTAAAGTCCACTTGCCGGGCCATGCCGAGCACGAGCCGTGGCGTCAGTTTCAACATCTAGAAAAACGTTACTTTGAAACAGGCAACTTGGGTTTCCCAGTATTTCGTGCTTTCGGCGGAATCATCGGCATGGCGGTCTGCAACGATCGCCGCTGGCCAGAAACCTATCGGGTAATGGGTCTGCAAGGCGTCGAAATGATTTTGATCGGCTACAACACACCAGTGCATAACCCCCCCGCCCCTGAACACGACAATTTATCCCACTTTCATAACGAACTCGTCATGCAGGCTGGCGCCTACCAGAACGGCACGTGGGTTATTGGGGTAGGCAAAGGTGGACGCGAAGAAGGTGTCGATCAAATCGGTAATTCGATCATTGCTGCGCCCTCAGGCGAGATCGTCGGAGCCTGCAGCACCCTCGGCGATGAGCTCGCTATCGCGCGCTGCGATCTCGACCTGACGCTCTCGTACAAAAACTCCGTGTTCAACTTCGCCAAGCACCGCGAACCTCACGCTTATGGAATGATTGTTGAGCGCAAGGGCGCGATCATCAGTGTCTAATGCACTAGCCGCCTTTGAACGTGCTCACTTGCGTGTGATCAAGCGGAATTGGCTATCTGCTAATCAGACTGTTTTTTACGACTCTGATCTTGCAGGCAGTGTCGTTGATACGGGCTACATCAAGCACCAAGAGATGACGGTAGCGTTGATCCGTGCAGCGTTGGCTGGCCGACATCTGACACGAGTTCTAAACACCCATTTGCATTCAGACCATTGTGGCGGTAATGCGCTGTTAATTAAAACGTTCGGTGCTGCGCTCTTGTTACCTAGCGCCTCATTCGATGCAGCAAAACAATGGACGCCCCTTGAAGCCGAGTTTGCTTCGGTTGCACAAAGGTGTGAACGCTTTATCCCCACAGGGACACTAAACCCTGGAAACGTCATTTCGCTCGGCACACACGATTGGGAAATTCATTCCGCACCCGGGCATGACCCAAACTCAGTTGTCCTTTTCGAGCCTATCGAAAAGATTCTGATTTCCGCTGATGCGTTGTGGGAAAACGGATTCGGTATCATTTTCCCTGAAATTAATGGACAGAGCGGATTTCAGGAACAGGAATCCATCTTGAATCGCATCGAAGAGCTAGCACCTCGCATCGTGATCCCTGGTCACGGGAACATATTTATGGATGTAGACAACGCCCTCGAACGCGCAAGAGCGCGTCTGGCCGCACTCCGTGCCGAGCCGGTTAAGCACGCACGACACAGTCTAAAAGCATTGACACAGTTTTTAATGTTGGATCTTGAGTCAACGACACGCGATGACTTAGAACATCAAGTTCAGAACGCACGGCTCTTTGACAATATGTGCGATTTGATCCAAATACCACGATCGCACGCAGTCAAGTGGGCAATCGATAGCTTAGTCGCTGGAGGACACTTAACTGATCGCGATGGCCGAATTGCATTGGCTTAATCCTATCGATGAACAGACAAACAACCTAGCTGTAGTCTCGAGCATCCTCAATAAGCTTTCCATCATCAGCCAGCGCGCCAAGCGCCGCGAACTGGACATCAGCTCTTAAGCGTGTCACATCACGCACAGCATCTGCAACACGCAACTCAAGACCGTCAGCCGATGTGCCACCGGCGAGTTCACAATAGACAGTCATTTTGTCCTCACCAATTCGACCTGTCAGAACAAGACGGACTTTCTTGATATCTGGAAAGCGGCTGGCAATCTGAGAAACCTGCCCGGGATGCACAAACATCCCTCGTACCTTTGTCGTTTGATCAGCACGGCCCAACCAACCTTTAATCCTAACGTTGGTTCGACCACACGAAGCAGGGACGCTCAATGCGTTAGCGTGAAACGCAGAGAGATCCCCTGTAGCAAAACGTATCATTGGATACTCTGCACCAAAATGCGTGACGACGACCTCGCCCGTCTCGCCGAACGGCATAGGCTTTGAGCCGCCGGGCTCTACGATCTCGACAATAACCTCTTCATCCACAATCAGACCCTCTGCTGGGTCTTGACCCTCATAGGCGATCACACCTAGTTCGGCTGTCGCATATGCCTGACTGACGCGGACGTGATGCTGAGCAAACCAGCTACGCAACGACGGTGTTAAGGCTTCACCAGAGACTAAGGCCTTGCGAACGATGGCATCTGGCGAGCCTTGCTCAATACATTTTTCTATGAGTATCTTAAGAAACGACGGGGTGCCTACATAACCGCTTGGTCTGATCTGCAACATTGCCTGGACTTGTTGTTCGGTTTGTCCAACTCCACCGGGAAACACCGTACACCCAATCTCATGCAGTCCTCCCTCAAGAATCCATGCGCCAGGAGTCGAGTGATAGGCGAAACCATTGTGTACTACATCACCCACTTCAAAACCTGCGGCACGCAAGGCCCGCGCCGAGCGAAAGTAGTCTGTCCGCAAACCTTGAGGCTCATAAATCGGACCGGGCGATTGGAAAATTCGACGAATCTGATTGATAGGAACGGCCAACAATCCGCCAAGTGGGGGGCTCGCTGTTTGAATTTTAAGAAGGTCTGCTTTGCGAAGAACTGGAAGCGTTGAGAGCGCTTCCAAACTCTTAATTTGACTGGATTCAACGTCCGCGAGTGACACGGCGTAGTACGGTGCGTTCTTTTTTGCGTGTATCACCGTGCTTTGTAACGCGAGCACCAACTCGGCATCGCGTTGTTCCTGCGTGCGCAGTTCTAATGGAGTGGGGATCGTAGTCACGCGAATCAACCTTACGTTCGAATACAAAAAAATAACATGAAGATATGGGCAAACGAACGCCTATGCGAGCCAACGTTTTCGACGTTTGTAGCTTTTCACTTCCTTAAAAGATTTACGCTCTCCACCACCGACGCCAAGATAAAACTCTTTGACATCCTCGTTATTACGCAAGTCTAAGGCGGCGCCGTCCATCACGATTCGTCCGCTCTCCATGATGTAACCGTAATCTGCGTACTGCAACGCCATATTCGTATTCTGCTCAGCCACCAAAAAAGTGACTCCTTCTTTTTGATTCAGGTCCTTGATAATCTCAAAGACTTCCTCAACGATTTGTGGCGCCAGGCCCATAGAGGGCTCATCAAGCAGTAAAACATTGGGGTTTGACATGAGCGCCCTTCCAATCGCGCACATTTGCTGTTCGCCTCCGGAGGTATAGGCTGCCTGAGAAGTACGTCGCGTCTTTAACCTTGGGAAATAGTTGTAAACCTTCTCCAAGTTTGCACTAATCTCTGCTTGATTATTCAAGATGTAAGCACCAGCCAACAAATTTTCTTCAATCGTCAAGTGAGCAAAGCAGTGCCGTCCCTCCATGACCTGCACCACTCCGCGCTTCACGAGGTCAGCAGGCGTCAGGTTCTCAATACGCTCTCCCCGCAAGGCTATCGAGCCTTTAGTAACCTCTCCACGCTCAGCGCGCAGAAGGTTGGAGATCGCCCGTAAGGTCGTTGTTTTCCCAGCACCATTACCCCCTAAAAGGGCAACAATTTGTCCTTGGGGCACTTGTAACGAGACACCCTTGAGCACGAGAATCACGTGGTTGTAGATAACCTCGATGCCGTTTACATTCAAAACGATTGAGGAACTATTCATGGACAGCATCTCTTGATGGAGTGTGGGAATCTATACCCGCTGGCCGAGGTAACGACCAGCGGGAACCAGCTTTAGGGCTGGCAGTCCTCTTTAGTGCGACGGGTCATCTTCTTTTCAGCGGCATACTTCTCAGCTGAAGCTTTGACCATCGGATCAATCAGACCCTTGTCAGCTTGAAGCCAGTCGGATGCCCACACAAACTTAGCACCGTCCCAGGTGTGGACGCGGGCCCATGCAGATCCCATATGGTCACTGCAACTAGTCGCCACAGGACGCATCACACCTTTGAAGCCAAGCGCATCGAGATCAGCCTGCGTCAAATTAAGATTTTCATATCCCCACCGAGCCTGCTCCGGCGTGACGGGCTTACCCTTTCCAAACTTCGCCTGTGCTGCACGAGCACCCTCTGTAGCAAGCATTGCGCCCACTACTCCACGCATATAGAGCACCTGTCCAACTTCGTTTCGTGGTCCCGTACCTTGTCCTTTGTCATGTACCGAAGAAAGAATTTGCTTAACGACATCGGATTGTGGTTCTGCACCGTGCTGCATCATGACTGCGCTATAACCTTTCGCTGCAGCACCCACGTCCCTTAAGTCGGGCTCAGCACCAGACCACCAGGTTCCAAACATCTTCTCGCGAGGGTATCCCACCGCAATCGCCTCACGGATAGCCGTCGGTGTCATCACACCCCAAGTTTGAAGAACCACATAGTCAGGTCGTTGTTGACGCACCTGCAGCCAAATGGCTTTTTGCTCAACGCCAGGGGCAGGGATTGGTAGCAACTGCAGCTGGAAGCCGTGTTTTTTGGCGCGCTCTTCCATAATAGGCAAAAGCTCTTTGCCGAAAGGACTATCGTGATAGGCCACGGCAATTTTTTTGCCCTTTAATTTATCCCAACCGCCTTCCTTGTTAGCAATGTGCTGCAGCACAGTATCACCGGCAACCCAGTAATGTCCGATCAGGGGGAAGTTCCACTTAAAAATGTCGCCGTCCGCTGAGTCGCTACGGCCATAGCCGGAAGTGATCATTGGAATTTTGTCTGCGGGAATCTTTTCAGTTAAGGCAAAGGTGATGCCAGTCGACAAAGGTTGAAAAACAGTCGCGCCACCATGCTTACCCTTCAGGCGCTCATAGCACTCAACGCCTCGGTCCGTAGCGTAAGCGGTTTCACACTCCTCAACGAGGGTCATGACGCCATTGATGCCACCGCGGGTATTGACTAGCTTCATGTAATCCGCATATCCATTTGCGAATGGAGTCGCATTAGGCGCAACCGGGCCAGTACGACCGGTCAGGCTAGGAAAAAACTGGACTTTTTCTTGTGCACTTACTGCTGATGAGCCCAACACGCCGGTCATCGCTCCGGTTGCGAGAGCGAGCCCTAAAGCAATCTGTCGAAATTTCATGGATTGTCTCCTATTGCATTAAACACCGGATAAAGCAGCGAATGCCCTAGCTCTCTGGGTGTCGTCAGAGTACTGAGGTACCAAAAAATCAATGAGGAAATGGCCAAAGACGTAGCTTTTGCTTTCCGATACTCCACAGCTTAGCTAACCCATGTGGCTCGGCGATTAGGAACCAAACAATGAGTGCGCCGAAGACCATGAACTCGGCATGCGAAATCATTGCGGTAGACACTGTTACCCCCACAAGATTTCCAAACCACGGCAAGGCCTGATTTAGGAATATGGGCAGAACCACAATGAAGGCCGCACCAAAAAAACTACCCATGATCGAACCCATCCCTCCAATGATTACCATGAAGAGAAGTTGGAATGATCTATCAATCGAAAACGCAGCAGGCTCCCAAGAACCCAGGTGCACAAAAGCCCACATTGCTCCTGCCACCCCGATGATGAATGAACTGACCGCAAATGCACTTAGCTTTGCATACATCGGCCGAATACCAATCACGGCAGCGGCTACATCCATATCCCGAATTGCCATCCATTCACGGCCAATTGCACTACGCACCAAGTTTTTGGCTAGCAGGGCAAATATGACAGTAATCGTCAAGCAAAACAGGTACTTCTCAACTGGTGAATCAATGATCCAACCAAAAACACTGAGATTAGAGACTGCAACAGAGCCTGATGAGCTGTTATTGGTAAACCAACTGATTCGGGAAAAAGCCCAATCGCAAAAAAACTGTGCTGCTAGAGTCGCCACTGCTAGGTATAGCCCCTTGACTCTTAGGCTTGGAATGCCGAATACGATTCCGACAAGCATTGCGAAGAAGCCACCGGAGAGCAACGCCAAGACTAAGGGCATGTCCTCGATCCGAACGAAGACGTTATATGACATATAGGCCCCTACAGCCATAAAGGCGCCCGACCCCAGTGAAATCTGCCCGCAGTAGCCCACCAAGATATTTACACCGATGGCTGCAAGCGACAAGATAACAAACGGGATTAGGATCGCTCGAAAAAGATAGCCATCAGCTAAAAACGGTACGCCGATAAACGCAAACGCAATCAGCGCTAAGACAGCCCAGCGGTCTTGCGCAATCGGAAAAATCTGTTGGTCGGCGCGGTACGCAATCTTGAACTGACCATTCTCTCTGTAGAACATGCTCGTCTCCTAGACTCGGTCAATAATCTTTTCACCGAACAAACCTTGGGGTCTGAACAGCAGGAACACAAGCGCTAAAACGTAAGCGAACCAAATTTCAATACCACCACCCACCATAGGCCCCAAATAAACCTCAGACAGCTTCTCACCCACACCAATAATCAAGCCACCGATAATGGCCCCCGGTACCGATGTCAAGCCACCCAAGATAATGACGGGCAAAGCTTTGAGTGCAACAGTTGTCAAAGAAAACTGAACGCCGATCTTAGATCCCCAGATGATGCCGGCGACTAAGGCAGTGATGCCAGCAACAAACCAAACAATGACCCACATACGATTCAAAGGAATCCCGATTGATTGCGCAGCCTGATGATCATCAGCGACAGCGCGTAAAGCTCGCCCAGTGGTTGTTTTCTGAAAAAATAATGACAGCACAGCAACTAGAGTCGCAGCGATCAGCGCAGCAATCAAATCTTCCTGATTGACTAGCAAGCCACCCTGAAACACGTTATCCAAAACAAATATCGGCTCCTTGGGCATCCCTACATTGATTCGATAGACCGCACTACCAAAAACCGTCTGACCGAAACCGTCCAGAAAGTAAGTGATGCCGAGCGTTGCCATTAAAAGCGTCACGGGTTCCTGATTGACCAAATGACGCAAGACCAAACGCTCCACGACCCATGCAAACACAAACATACACAGTGCGGCAAGTGCGAAAGCGATCGTATTGGCGAGCAGCAAACTTTCAAATCCTAACCAGCTAGGCACCCACTCAGAAAACCGTGCCATCGCCAGTGCAGCAAACAGCACCATTGCTCCTTGAGCAAAGTTGAATACACCCGAGGCCTTAAAAATCAACACAAATCCGAGAGCAACGACCGAATACAACACGCCAGCCATTAAGCCACCGAGCAAGGTCTCCAGGAAAAAAGCCATCAATCTCTCCGCGTTTAGTGCGATGTGCCCAAATAGGCTTGAATCACCTCATCGTTGGTACGAACCTCATCGGGCGTACCATCACCAATCTTCTTGCCATAGTCCAGCACCACCACACGATCACTAATATCCATCACCACACCCATATCGTGCTCAATCAGGACGATGGTTGTGCCAAACTCATCCTTAACGTCCATGATGAAGCGGCACATATCTTGTTTTTCTTCGACGTTCATTCCAGCCATCGGCTCGTCCAGCAGTAACACCTGCGGCTCCATTGCAAGCGCGCGCGCTAGATCGACCCGTTTTTGTAAGCCGTACGGCAGCTGACCGACCGCAATCTTCCGGTAGGCCTGAATCTCTAAAAAATCAATGATGTGCTCAACCTTCTCGCGGTTCGCAATTTCTTCACGCTCTGCAGGCCCCAAGCGAAGCGCTTGCAACAGGATATTGCTTCGAATGTATAGATTGCGCCCAGTCATAATGTTGTCGATGACACTCATGCCTTTAAAGAGCGCTAAATTCTGAAAAGTACGCGCAATCCCCATCTTGGCGACTTGCCGACTATTCATGTGACTAAATGTCTGTCCACGAAATGTGATGGACCCTGCCTGTGGTGTATAGACGCCATTGATACAGTTAAGCATTGAGCTCTTACCAGCCCCATTTGGACCAATGATCGCTCTAATTTCATGCTCTTTGACATTAAATGAAATATTCGTCAGCGCATTCACTCCACCGAAACGCAAACTGATATTTTCAATATCTAAGATGACATCGCCGATTTGCCGAGTTGCCATGTACGATCCTTGTTCCCTTAATCAGGCTTTTCGCACTTCAAACGTGGGAGCCTCGTGAATCTTTAACGTCGCTGAGACCTTGCCTTCACGTCCATCTTCAAAGCGCACTTGTGTCTCAATGAACTGCTCTGACAGCCCGGCATATATCGCACTAACGAGAGGCGCATACTTGCTTTCGACGAATCCGCGCCTGACTTTCCGAGTCCGCGTCAACTCATCGTCATCGGGATCCAGCTCTTTGTGCAGCACCAAAAACTTAGAGATCTGAGCGTGCCCAAGCATCGATTCCTTGGATAACTCCTCATTCATCTTTTCAATACAGCCGCGAATGAGTTCGGCCACAGCAGCGTTACCAGCCAAATCCACATAACCGGCGTAAGAAATATTGCGCCGCTCTGCCCAATTACCAACAGCCTCAAGATCAATGTTCACAAAGGCACTGATAGATTCACGACCCGAACCAAAGACTACGGCCTCTTTTACAAAACTAAAGAACTTGAGCTTGTTTTCGATGTATTTAGGCGCAAAGACTTTTCCGTTCGCAAGGGTGGACACATCTTTTGCGCGATCGATAATGCGAAGATCTCCATCACTGTCCACAACACCCGCATCGCCCGTTCGGAAGTAACCGTCTGCGTCAAATGCGTCCTTAGTAGCCGCTTCGTTTTTATAATAGTGGTCCATCATCGATACGCCGCGCACCAATACCTCGCTGTTGTCTCCGATGCGAACTTCAACTCCGGGTGAAGGTTTACCAACTGAGTCATATTTGACTTGACCGTCTCGTTGGATACACACATAGGCGCATGTTTCTGTCTGTCCATAGAGCTGCTTTAAGTTCACGCCGATCGAGCGATAAAACCTAAATAGATCTGGACCAATCGCCTCACCCGCCGTGTAAGCCACGCGGATGTTGCTCATGCCCAAGGTATTGCGCAAGGGCCCATAAACAAAAGCGTTACCCAACGTATACAACATACGCTGTCCAAGTGAAACCGCCTTGCCATCTAAAAGGTCGGCACCACAATTCTGTGCAACACCCATAAAGTAATCAAACATTTTGCGCTTGATACGACCCGCGTCTTCCATGCGAATCGTGACAGAGGTCAATAGCCCTTCATACACGCGTGGTGGAGCGAAGTAATAAGTCGGCCCGATTTCTTTCATGTCGGTACTAACGGTCTCACGCGACTCTGGACAATTGACGGTGAATCCAGACGCCAGGCACTGAGCCATCGAAAAAAGAAAGTCACCCACCCAAGCCATAGGCAAATAAGCCATGACACTATCCGTAGGCGTCAGCGTATCGACCTCACACGCCCCCCGACCGGCACCGATCATCGATGCATGCGTCTGGCACACACCCTTGGGCTTACCCGTAGTGCCAGACGTGTAAAGAATCACACTCACGTCGCTGGCTTTGCCAAGAGCTACTTGTGTTTCAAAAAAATCTGGCTGAGCCTGATTAAACACGCGGCCTTGTTCAAGCAAGTCTTCGATGAAACAAAGTCTTGTGTCTTCGTACCCCCTCATCCCTCGTGGGTCGAGATAGAAAATATGCCTTAACTCTGGAATTTGATCTGCTATCTCAAGCAGTTTATCAACTTGCTCTTGATCCTCTGCGAACGCAAAACCGATCTCTGCATCCTGCAGGACGTAGGTCATTTCAGTCGCAACCGCATCTTGATACAACGGGACGGGCGTCCCACCGAGTGCATGCGCGGCTAACATTGCTTGGTATAGGCGCGGGCGGTTGTCCCCGATAATTCCGAGAGTCATTCCACGCGTGAAGCCCTTACTTGCAAGTCCACACGCGAGCTCACGTACTTTAATCGCAGCCTCTGCCCACGATTCGGTTTGCCAGATACCGAGATACTTCTCGCGATACGCCGGATGTGCGGGACGCAGACGGGCATGCTCTAGCAACAGACGAGGAAATGTCGCCTCAAGTAATTGATCACCGCAGTTTTGTAACGGACTAGGCATTCGAAATCAACCTTCATTCAGTACGCACATGTCTCTTGTTGAGGCATGCGCCATTGAAACGGGTTGAGCTTGCATGAGTCTTACGATACGCCACCAGCCTCACTCAGAGCGCACAATTGCTGCTATGCAACAAAGAATGTCCTATTTGTAATTCCTAATTACTTTATAAAACCGGTACGATGCCGCTCTGCGGACGGTTTTCGCTCGTAATACAAAAAATGGAGATATGTATGTTTCGTCTTGTACGCGCTATCGCGGTCACGGCCGCAATGTTTGTCGGCGTTTGTGGTGTGAGCTTTGCTCAAGAATATCCAAATAAGCCAATTAGATGGGTTGTGCCTTACCCACCAGGCGGAACGACTGACGTACTCGCTCGAATTATTGCTGCAAGCCTCTCTGATTCACTAGGTCAGCAAGTCATTGTCGAGAACAAGCCTGGTGGTGGTAACAATATTGGCACTGAGTTCGTCATTAACTCACCTGCAGATGGGTACACCTTGCTATTGGTCAACCCTGCCAATGGCATTAACGCCTCTCTCTACAAAAAGCTCTCGTATAACTTCATACGCGATATTGCCCCGGTTGCCGGACTTATCCGGACACCGAACGTTATGGTTGTCTCTAATTCTGTACCCGCCAAAACCGTGGCTGAGTTCATTGCTTATTGCAAAGCCAACCCAGGCAAAGTGAACATGGCATCCTCAGGTAGCGGCACCTCTGTGCACTTGTCGGGCGAACTCTTCAAGTTCATGACGGGCTGCAACATGCTCCACGTTCCTTACAAAGGTGCAGGACCTGCTTTGATTGATCTCACAGCAGGTCAGGTCGATGTGCTGTTCGATAACCTTCCCTCTTCCGTCCCGCACATCAAGGGCAACAGAATCCGCGCACTGGCCGTCACGTCGGCAGCTGCCGAGCCCTCCATGCCTAACCTGCCGACCGTCGGTGCGACAGTCCCTGGCTATGAGGCAACAGCATGGTTTGGCGTAGGTGTACCTAAGAACACACCACAACCCGTTATTGAAAAGCTCAACGCTGCGGTGAACAAGCTCTTGGCTGATCCCAAAATGCAACAACGCTTAGCTGAGCTAGGTGGCGTGCCGATCCCTGGGACACCACAGGACTTCGGCAAAATCATCGCCGCAGAAACTGCAAAGTGGGCAAAAGTAGTTGAGGCTTCAGGTGCCAAGGTCGAGTAACGAGATGACCATTCAACTTTCTTTTGCATGCGAGTCCGTCGCGACAGACGGCAGCGCACACCTCTCCCTCGCGCTAGTCCCAGCCACCCAGCTTGTCATTGCAGGGTGGACTGGGCGCGACGCAGCGGCGATTGAGCACCACATACACGAACTCGAATTACTTGGTGTACCGGCTCCATCAACCGTCCCTCTGTATTACCGCGGCAGCGCTATTTTATTAACGCAAAGCGACAGCATAGAAGTGATCGGACCCGATAGTTCCGGCGAGGCGGAGCCAGTACTGTTTTTTGCAAATAACGAATGGTGGCTGACAGTCGGCTCAGACCATACAGACCGTCGGGTAGAAACCTATTCTGTGGCAGTATCTAAGCAGATGTGTCCAAAGCCCATTGCGAAAGCAGCCTGGCGCTGGTCTGATGTCGTCGGCCACCAAGATGAAATCGAGTTGCATTCACGCATTTTGGAAAATGGCGAATGGATCCCCTATCAAAAAGGTAGCTTTGCCTCAATACGACCTTTGAACACACTGCGTGATGGGTTTTTCTCAACAACGACTCCTGCTGCGGGAAGCTTCATCTCGTGCGGCACCCTTGGTGCAATCAAAAATGCAAAGGGTGAAGGTATTCGACCTGCTCAATGCATGGAGCTTGAAATTCGAGACCCGCGACGCAAGCGCAGCATCATTCATCGCTACTCCACCACCGTATTACCCGTTGTGGCATAAGGAATATTAGGTATGACCAAGCCGATGCAAGACGAACAACGTTTTGAGCGCATACATATTGATCAAATGACCGATGATCAAAAGATTTACTTCAATGCACTCATGGCGGGCCCCATCTCGGGCACAGGCAGTAAGGGTGTCGTCCAAGGCGCAACAAGCTTAGGCGCACCTTTTAATGTCTTTTTGCGCAGTCCCGTGCTGGCCGAACGTATGCGCAAAGTGGGCGAATATCTCCGCTTTGAAAGTACGATACCAAAACGTCTAAATGAATTTGCAATCCTGATTACCGCTCGTACCTGGACGGCCCAGTACGAATGGTATGCACATTTGCGACTAGCGCTCAAAGAAGGTTTGGATCCTTCTATTGGTGAGGAGCTTGCGTTAGGCAAGCGCCCATCAAACATGAAAGCCGATGAAGAAGCTGTCTATAACTTCTGTCATGAATTACACACGAAGCACAGCGTGAGCGACGCCCATTACCAGGCAGTCCTTGATCTGTTTGGCGAACAAGGTGTCGTAGATCTGATGGTTGTAAGCGGCTATTACGTGATGGTCGCGATGGCATTAAACGTTAATCGCTCACCTCTGCCTGACGGGGTCATACCGATTCCCGATCTGAGCAAGTGAGCGATTAGGTAATATTGAAGGCGTGATCGCCTTCAATATTAGTTACGCTCAAGGTTGACAGAGTCAGCGGTGACTTTCCAGATCTCGAGCTGATCTTTATTAAACTTACCCATTTCCGCTGGGCTTGAGCTCTGAACTTCAAAGGCAATCTTGCCAAGCGCATCACGCACATCTTGGCGAGCCGCCACATTCTTCATGGCCAAGGCTACACGATCGATCACCTCCTTGGGGATCCCAGCCGGGCCAAACAAACCAGCCCAAGGAACAATCGTCATCCCTTGAATCCCAACTTCCTCTGCAGTAGGCGTATTGGGAACGAGAGGGCTGCGATTTGGCAGCGAAGTCATCAGTACACGTAAACGCCCCTCCTCTACCTGCTGTAGTGCAGACCCTGGTGTGCCAAGCAAGACTTGTATTCGACCTGCTATCAAATCAGTGGTTGCCGCCGCGTCTCCTTTGTACGGGACATGCACCATATCAAGCTTTGCTTTTTGTGCAAACTGAGCGGTGGTTAAGATGCTTGTGCCATTACCACTTCCGTAATTCACTTTGCCTGGGTTAGCCCGAACATACGCCAAAAACTCAGCCATATTTTTAACTGGTAGGTTGGCGTTAATAAACAAAAAGAAACCAAACTTTCCAACTAATGAAATTGGCGCAAAGGCTGTGAGCGGATCATATGGAGGAACTTTACGCATCGTCGGTGCTGCATTCAAACCCGTCGTCGTTGCGAACAATAAAGTGTATCCATCCGCAGGGGAATTTATTGTTGCCAAACCTGCGATGGCGCCGTCAGCCCCACCGCGATTATCAATGATGATCGGTTGTCCCAAATCTTCTGAAAGCGCTTTCATAACGATACGGGCCGTCAAGTCAGCAGCACCTGCCGGAGGAAAGGGCACAATCATTTTGATGGGACGATTCGGATAACCCTGAGCCAAACTAGCGACGGACCATCCACAGAGAGCCAATGCCGCAAGCCAAAGCTGAAGAACTTTCTTCATTTATTTATTGTTCCTTTAGGAGGGGAAAACTAAGAGACATTTTGATCAAATACTGGCAAACGAAGAAATAGTCCGAGTCGTACTTTTCGTCTACAAGGGTTATCCATTGCTTCCCTTTAACTCGAGCGAGTCGGATAAGACGACTCAAAGCACATTTTATTGTTCCAGTGGTTAAATGCCTAAATTAAGTCGAATTATTCCATTCCATCATTTAGAAAAATAAACAAGGAGCTAGATCATGAAAGTCGGTCTTATCGGAGCGGGCAATATCGGGCAACACTTCGCCACGCGCATTCTCGCGTCAGAGCATGAGCTCGTCATCTTTGACCAAAATAAAGACGTCATGAAGCGATTCTCTGAGCTCGGCGCTGAAACAGCCAATAGCGCTCAAGATCTAGCATCTAAAGTCGAAACCGTGTTTCTTTGCCTCCCCGTTCCCGCTGCCGTTAAGTCCGTCGCAGAGGAATTGGTCAAGGGCACGATGATGCGCACGCTGATCGACTTATCGACAACAGGCCCATCTGTGACGAAAGAGGTCTATGCAATCATCGCTCCCAAGAAGATCGGCTTTGTAAGCGCGCCTGTCAGCGGCGGGACTGTTGCAGCACAGCATGGCACGCTGGCAATCATGGCGGGCGGCGATGAGGCCGCATTCAAACTCGCAGAGCCCATCCTTAAAATCATCGGAAAAAATATTTTCTATCTTGGCGCGGAGCACACGCTTGGCCAAACAATGAAAATTATCAACAACACGCTCTATGCGACGAGCATGCTCGCAAGTTGCGAAGCGCTGGTGTATGGGGTGAAAGCGGGGCTTGATTCAAAGACAATGCTAGATGTGCTCAATGTTTCAAGCGGCCGTTCGTTTGCCACACTGGAGCGTATTCCGCAATGTGCGCTGGATCGTAGCTTCCCCACCCGCTTCACGACTGAGCTGCTGCATAAAGATATCAAGATGTGCCTGGATGAGGCCGAGAAGATAGGTGCCCCTATGTTAATTAATCAAACCGCACGACAGTTTCTAGCCTTTGCGATGACACAAGGGGACGGACCTAAAGATAATCTCGTACCAATGCGTCACTTTGAGCAATGGGCTGGCGTTGAGTTTGGTAACGCTCCAAAGAAATAGCCTTCACACATGCGCGGATTTTTGATAACGATCTTGTTTGCTGGCATCGCTGGGTGTGCGCAGCCCCAGCGCTCCACTCCTCTAACTGTTATTGAAAACTCGATCGGCATGAAGTTTGTCCGCATTCCCGCTGGAGAGTTTCAGATGGGAAGCGATGAGACAGTCGACACCCTCTTGGCGGACTTTCCAACTTACGTTAGGGATCATCTGCCTGAACCGGATGATGAACAACCGGTTCATCGCGTGCGGATCTCGAAAGACTTTTTTCTTGGCCAATTTGAAGTCACCGTCGACCAATTCAGCACATTTGTTGAGCAGTCCGGTTACACGCCAGAGTCTATCGCCGACGGCACGGGCGCTTATGGCTTTAACGCGCATTACGACCCAAGCAAGACTGAGCGGCAAGATGCTTTTGAAGGACGCGACCCGAAATACTCCTGGCGCAATCCAGGCTTTGTGCAACGCGGGGACGAGCCTGTCGTCAACGTTACTTGGAAAGATGCCGTGGCACTTGCTGACTGGTTGAGCCGCAAAGAGAAGTCGCGTTATCGATTGCCGACTGAGGCAGAATGGGAGTATGCGTGTCAAGCTGGATCTGCGACCCGTCACATGGGGGGCAATAAGCCAGAGCGCCTTGCAGAGTATGCAAACGTCATGGATCAGGACACCACAAAGAACTGGCCACAATATGCGGACAGGGCTGCTCAGTATTCAGATGGCTTTGCCTTTACCTCACCCGTGGGTAGCTTCAAGCCAAACGCCTTTGGAGTGTATGACATGCTCGGCAACGCCTGGGAATGGACCGCTGACTGGCATGATCCAGACTATTACTCAAAGTCTCCAACTGAGGATCCTACCGGACCACGGTCCGGCGAGGTGAGGGTTCGTCGAGGGGCGTCATGGCATACATTACCTGTCTACGTTCGCTGTGCCTTTCGCAATTGGAACACACCAGAAACTCGTTATACACTTGTCGGAATCCGGCTTGTAAAAGAAATTCAATAGTCGCACTTATTAAAAAAAAAGGACTCCCCTGTGTCTGCTCTCAATAACACTTCATCCCGAGCTCTCGCCTCCCTTTGCGTTGCCTTGAGCGTCGTATCCGGGTCCGTAATGGCACAACCGAGCAAGGCCAGCAGTACAGATCTCGCAGCAAAGCTTACCAACCCTGTTGCCGATCTTATTTCTGTTCCCTTTCAGTACAACTACGATCAAGGTATCGGCGTAGACAAAAAAGGTACGGCCAACAGTCTCGTGGTGCAGCCGGTTATCCCACTTAAGCTAAATAACGACTGGAACTACATTGTCCGCCCAGTTGTCACCTTTGAGTCACTCAACAAAGTCGATGGCTTTAGCGGAAACGGAACAGGCCCTGTACTGGTAGAAACGTTTTTCTCTCCTCGCGCAGCGAGTGACTTTATTTGGGGTGTTGGTCCAATTCTCAGCACAGCCTCACTCTCGGGCAGGCAGTTTGGCACTGCCCAAACTGGAGCTGGCGTGGCTGCAGTGGGTCTAGTCATGAAAGCCCCCTGGACTGCTGGTCTACTGACCTACAACACCTGGAGTGCTGGCGGCAGCCCTACATATGGCACAGCTAATAACTTCTACTATCAGCCATTTGTGTCTTACGTGACCAAGGATGCTTGGACATTCAGCGTCAACACTCAATCGACGTTTAACTGGGACCTACGTCGTGCAGAAAACCCGGTAAATGCGACGGTTTCAAAAATCGTGCACTTCGGTGAGGCTCCGGTTTCATTGTCAGTTGGCGCCCGCTACTACCTGAGCAGCATGCCAGGCGGCCCCACAGGCTGGGGAGCACGTGCGAGCATTACGTTCTTGTTTCCAAAATGATTTGATGTAAATCAAGAAGGTAACAAAAGCTCCGCTTACATATAGTTAAATCGGTACTCAGCCGCCCAAATATTGGTTACAAAGAGATTGTTTGTTAACCAAGGGGCAGGCTGATGTTTCCAGAATACCGTGAATTAATTTCCAAGCTTAAAACTTCAGATCATCATTTCGCGAAGCTTTTTGAGAAGCACAACGAATTAGACGCAAAAATAAAGCGCATGGATGAAGGCATCGATCCCACCACGCCCGAAGGGATCGAAGAATTGAAAAAGCAAAAGCTACATCTGAAGGATCAGCTTTATTCAGTCCTACTGAAAGCAGCTAAGGCTTAAGTCCATTTAAAACCGGTGGGACAAACTCAACGCAGCAGCGACACCAGTTTTATAGCTGTCACTATAGGGCGTGTTTCCACTGGAATCGACAACCGAAAGATTTCCACCCACTGTGGCGGCCGCGTATAGGTCAACCCGAGTGCTTGGGGCTAACTGATAGGACAAACGCCCAAACAGCGGAACGAATTTGTTTTGACCAATTCCGCCCGGAACAGGTCCCGTGTCGTTTAGCCTGAAGCGATAGGAGCGATAAGCACCGCCGCCGGCGAGGGTCCACTTCTCTGTCAGGGCGTAGGACAACTCCAAGCCCGCTCCACCTGAAGGACCAGCTGGCAACGGGTTGCTGAGTCGCAATTTATCCGTGATATTCCAATTCACAATTAGATACGGGAACACCTTAGTCTGATCGATTTGGCGGAATACGCCGGCACCAAAACCTAAGGTCAGGTCTTTAGAAAAACGCCTGGCAGCACTCACCACGGCACCGTACGTGGCTGTCCCGCCAGTGCCCGTACCAGACTCACCCGACCATTCAACGGTTGGCACAAAGCCCAAGCGCCACTCGGGTGTCAGCGCATAAGAAAAGTTCATGCCGATAGCGGGCGTTTCAATCGACGACCACGGCCCTCTGCCATTAAAGGCTGTCGGACTCGTCCACTTCCAGTTCTGATAGCCATAACGCACATTCACCCCAGCGGCGAACTGATTTGTGAATTGCTTTGTCACATTCAAGTTTGCAGAAGCATCCTGCCAATTAAAGCTTCCGCCGCTACCCAGACCCGTGTCGAACTGGCTTAAGCCTGTCACACCCACTGAGGTAACCGTAGCACCAGGAGCAATAGGCTGTGCCATCGCGCTGTGGAAGACAGGCAGCAAACAAGCCAGACCAATACTAGGAATAAATGTGCGGAGCTTTGCCCCAAAATTAATAGATTTCATAGATTTAAACCTTGATTGTCGTTAGCTCACATGCCGTGCAATGAAGAATACACCAGCAAAGGATGCAACGAGGACTCCGGTGTTCCACGTAATGAGCCGCCAGCTCATCGCTTTGAGCTCTTGATGGACTAAGGTGGTTAGCTTTCCTTCGAGACTCGTCATTCTTTCAGTCAGACGCCCATCCAGGCGGGCCAAATCCTCACGCGTCGCTAGCGTGGGGACAATGGCCTCAAGACGTGTTAGTCGGGCATTTATTGAAAAGCTGCGCATACTGACCTCATGGAAAAATATAAGCCACAGTATGACGCCAAGAGCTTATTACGACTAGCGCAAGTTTGCGTTTTATCGTCGTCAATTTGTAAAGAAGTGCAACTTTGTATTACGGCTGAAAAGAGATCTGCAGCACGGCGTCTGCCTTGAGTCTACTTCTTTCCCGTACAGGCAAAGTTCTTTAGCTCTTGTTCGACGCTCCGCGGATTAATTGCCTTCCAAGGACCGTAGACTTTTTGTATGTGCACGACTTCACCTTGAGCCATACGCTCATCAAACAGCTCAACTGTATAGATGCGTACCCGATTATCCGGACAGTTGTATTGAGCCTTGATAACGACCGAGCTAAAGACATGCCCTTCTTCGTTGCGCATTCTACGTTTGTAATCCAGCATCTCAGCAACGTTTACGAACTTATCCATACGAATGAGCTCGCTACGTTCTGTGTAAGTGGTGAGCGTTGCATCTTCATGCATGCTGAGCCACTGTGCACAGGCGTTCTGACTGAAGAGTCCGCTCAGCAGCACGCACAACATCGTAAAAGTCGTCCTGCTAATCATATAGAAGCCTTTTAGAAACTAAAACTGATGCCGTAACCCTATTCCAACCACCGCGCTTTGGGCCGACTTCACCATCGCGTAATTACTCGCGTATGAGGCGTACGCATACAAATTACTACGCCTAGTCATGTTGTAAATATAACCGACGCTATAAATCATCTGGGGCGCAGTATCCATGCTGAGCAATGTGGAACCCACGGGTTGCATAACTTGAATCGATGCAAGCATGCTCGTTTGTTCGTTTGGGGTCGCCAGCCCTAAAAAGTAAGAATTAGAGCCGTACCCAGGAACAAACGCCGCACCGGCGCCCAAGGTGCTGTCAGAAATAATTCCTCCCGTCGCAGCACCACTTCCGGCAGGTTGTCCCGCCCAGGCGCCATTGCGGCTTTGACCATAGGCAACAGAAACCTTGACCAGTTCAAAGTTGTATAGCCCACCAACCACCCATGCCGTAGGGTTGGGCTTAGGCGCCCCACCCGGGAGATTCTCAGGACCTTGCAATTGATCGTATCCGGCGGCAAGTAGCAGAGGCCCTCTAATGTACTTCGCACCCAACGTGACGGCTCGCAAATTATTCCCCGACTGAAACTGGTACCCAGCATTGGTCCCCTGACAGGTAGCGACGCTGCACCCGGCATTACCCAAGTACAGGCCTGTCATCTCCGTCGCAAAGGAATATCCAAGCCCAAGGGTGAAGCCGTCCGCCGGTTGCGTTTGAAACAACAACATATTGCTGTAGCGAACCGTGTTCGTCGAACCAAAAGATGCGCCAATGTTTGCTTGCCCGAATCCTTCGCTAAAAGGATCAATTGGCAGAAAGTAGTTTGTTGCAAGATTGACCTGACGCCCTATGTCGATCTGACCAATCTTGTTGTCTCGAACCGAGAGAGTGGACTGACGGCCAAACATCCGCCCCCCCTGAGCGGCGGCACCGTTACCCGAGTTAAAGCCGTTCTCGAGAATAAAGAAAGACTCGATTCCATTACCGAAGTCATGAAAACCACGCATACCGAAGCGCGACCCGCTTTGTACGCCATTTGCAATCCCCAAGAACTGCTGACTTTCGCTGACTCCAGAGAAACTCTGACGCGTGGTGAGGTACTGCAATCCAATGTCAATGATGCCGTAGAGGTTCAGCCCGTTCTCTGCCCGCACACTTGTACTGGCGGCGGCAATGATCAACAGGGACAAAATTACTTTTTTCATATTTTTGTAGATCTAAGGCTAATGCATACACATCTGACCGATAGTTTACATTTGGCAAAGTAATATGCAACGGTAGCTTTCATTGATTTGACCTAAAGCGAGCAAACACATGAAAAAGATTGGAATGATCGGTATTGGGATGATGGGGCATGGTATCGCGACGAATTTGCTCAAACATGGGCACACTTTGACTCTACTTGAACATCCAGGCAATCAACCCCTGGCTGGGTTGATTGCAAGCGGCGCTCACACAGCGACTGACCCCAAGAGCCTGGCCGAGACCTCAGACCTCATTATTCTGTGTGTTACTGGCACACCCCAAGTCGAAGAAGTATTACTTGGCGATAACGGTGTGTTGATGGGTTTGCGCGCCGATACGATCATCATTGATTGCTCAACCGCCATTCCGGCATCAACGGATCGCGTCGCAGCAATGGTTCTCGCAAAAGGCGGAAAGTTCTTAGATGCGCCCATGACACGGACTCCCAAGGAGGCAGCCGAAGGTAGGTTGAACTTACTAGTCGGTGGTGACACTGCACTATTCGAGCAATGCAAACCCATACTTGCCTGCTTTGCTGAAAATATTGTGCATGCGGGTCCAATCGGAGCTGGGCATCGTATGAAATTACTTCATAATTTTGTTTCGCTGGGCTCCGTCGCGTTAATGGCAGAAGCGGCCGCTTGCGCTAATGCTGCAGGCATTCCTGCACAAACATTTGTGGACGTATTGGCGATGGGCGGCGGTTGGGGCGCACCGCTCGAGCGCCTGAAACCGTATCTTGTTAACCAAGACACGTCGAGCATGCGATTTAGCATTGCCAATTCGCTCAAAGATCTCAGCTACTACAATCAAATGGCCCAAGACATTGGAAGCGATAGGACTATTGCAGGATCGGTGAAGCAGACGCTAGCTCAAGCCTGCCAAGAGGAAGATCCACAAAAGCTACTACCTGAGCTCGTGACGATTCTTAGCCAGCGAAAGCAAGGCGGTTGAGGCACCGCCGTAGCCATTACATCCCGTGCAGCGGCATTACCTTGCGCACTGCAGGCATCTCTAACATCCGCTTATAGTGCTCAGCTACACGAGGAAACTTAGCCATATCGACGCCGTCCGAGGCTAGCCAGCTCGACATTGTGAAAAGGTAGGGATCAGCAACTGTAAAGTTTTCGCCCATCAACCACGGGCCACGCAACAGTTCACTTTCAACCCAAGCAAAACAGTCACTCATGTTTTGTGGGACCTTGGCTTTCATCGACTGCTGAGCAGCAGCATCGTCAGACCAGCGGGAGCCACGCGGCCCGTGGGCATGCACCACATGCACTGTGGAACAAAACCAACTATTCGCAGCCTGCATCTCGGCGAGTGCGAAGGGGTCATCCAGAGGCGCTAATTTGGCTTCGGGGTACGTTTGTGCCAAGTACAGAAGAAGTGCAGGCGTCTCGGTGATGACGCCGCGGTCCGTCACTAAAGCCGGCACCCTACCCTTGGGGTTCACCGCGAGGTATTCTTTGGTCCTTTGCTGATTCTCACGAAAATCTAGCTTAATACCCTCGTAGTCCACGCCAATATGCTCGAGAACAATATGTGTTGCGAGTGCGCAGGTTTTAGGGGCATAGTAGAAACGTGGCTTCATAATGATGGTCCGTTTAGCTCATTAAAGATACAAGTCAACGCAATTTAGCCGAAAATCGGCCAGATGAATACCGACTCAAACAATGCAAATCTATGACTAGTCGCTGGGCCCAGATCCGAGAAGCAAGCGCCCTGCGTCATCCAGGCTTTCGTATGCTCTGGACGGCCACCCTGCTTTCATCTACGGCCAGGTGGGCGGACCTTGTCGTGGTTGGTTGGCTAACGCTAGAACTAACTAACTCTGCATTGATGGTAGGCATTGTGTCGGGTTGCAAGATGGCCGGCTATTTATTTGCTCCGCTCATGGGTGTGGCAGCAGATCGGCTGAATCGCTACAAGCTATTAATTCTGGCCTCGGTCGTGAGCGGCGCGATTGCCATGACGATGTTGGGACTGCTTCTGACAGGGCATATGGCAATTGGTTATCTCATTGTGCTGTCTTTAATCAGCAGCCTGACCTGGGCACTTGATCACCCCACACGGCAAGCCTTTATTCCAGATCTAGTTGGGCAGAAGAACCTCACAAACGCTGTCGCCTTAAACGCCGTGGCGACCGAGACGACAGTGATCATCGGCCCTGCGCTTGGCGGTTTACTGATTCCAAGCTTCGGCATCAGCGGTGCGTACACACTTATCGCAGTGATTTACATCTTCGATTTATTCGCTTTATTGCGGCTAAAGAACGCGGCGCCTACGCGAGCTATTACATCAAACGCGACGACAGCAGAGAGCAAGGTAAGCTCTATCTCGCCCCTCACAAGCTTGCTTGATGGCTTTAAATACGCTTGGGGCAATCAGGCAGTATTTATGTTGTTACTGATCGCTTTCATGCTGAATTTTTTTGTGGCACCGTACCGCTATTCTTTTTTACCCTTACTCGCCCGCTATGTGCTCGACACGGGCCCAACGGGGTATGGCATGCTGACGTCCATGGCAGGAGTGGGTGCAATGGTCGCCGGGCTGTGGGTGGTTTCTTTAGGTAACTACAGCCGCAGAGGCCGATTGGTCATAATAGGTGGCCTATTGTGGCCGAGTGCTATTTTTCTACTGTCCCTCTCTAGCTGGTTTTATCTTTCTTTAGTGATCGTCTTTGTCGCGGGTATTGCCCAGGCAATAAGCTGGACCCTGATCGCCACCCTTATCCTGAGCAACACCGAAGCATCCATGCGCGGTCGAATCATGGGTTTGCGCACTGGAGTCGTGATCAGCCTACCCTTCGGAAACTTCCTTGCCGGCGCGATCGCCGAAAACTTCGGAGTCGCAACTGCGATGGCTTGCTATGCCTGCTGCGCACTACTTCTGATGATCCTGATCATCAACCGGGCCCCCATCCTGCGCCAACTAAAGTGATTCTAGTTGTATGCTGTTCCCCAATCAAAACACCTGAGGTCAAGAAACATGCTGTCATATTGGATGCAAACGGTTAATAACAAAACGGTACTCGAGCAACGCGATATCGAGCGCCCCACACCAGCCGCCAATCAAATCCTTCTGCGTCTACATGCGGCGAGCTTGAATCGTGGTGAATTTGTGATTGGACACGGTTTGCACAAAGGTGGTCAGGCTAGCGCCATTGGGATGGAAGGCGCTGGCGTGATCGCCGCTATTGGGACTGAAGTCAAGGGCTTTAAGATTGGTGACAAGGTCATGGGACGTTGCCGCGGCGCCTTTGCCGAGTACGCGACAATGGATAGCGTTGAAGTTATGCACATTCCTGACTCGTTAAGTTTTGAACAGGCTGCTAGCGTTCCACTCACCTATCTCGTTGTGCATGACATGCTCTCTTTGCAAGGAAAGCTTCTACCTAACGAGTGGCTGCTCATCCATGGCGTGTCATCAGGGGTTGGCGTTGCTGCCTTACAAATGGGCAAAGCAATGGGTGCTAAAGTCATCGGCACATCGGGTTCCCCCGAAAAACTTGCCCGCCTGAAAGAGTATGGCCTCGATGTGCCTCTGTGCTTAAGGGGATCGGGATTCGAAGACGCGGTCATGAAAGCGACGGACGGAAAAGGTGCGAACCTAGTGGTTGATACCGTCGGTGGCTCAGTGTTTGCAGAAAGCATCCGTTGCATGGCGTTCGAGGCACGCTTTGCCATGGTCGGCTATGTGGATGGCGTACTGTCTGCTGAGCTCGACTTACTGGCGTTACACGCCAAGCGTTTGCGTCTATTTGGTGTATCAAACAAACTACGCTCTGCAGCACAGCGGGCAGAATTCTTGCCAGAGTTCAAAGCAGAGGTGCTACCAGCGATTGCGGATGGCCGCATCAAACCGCTGGTAGACCAAGCGTTCCCCTTTGACCAGCTCGCGCAGGCAAAAGAAATGATGGAAACCAACAAGCACGTCGGCAAGATCGTGCTGAAGATGCCCGTCTAGTTAAGCTGCAGGAGTGCGGATCAAATAATCGAAGGCGCTGAGGGCTGCTTTTGCGCCCTCACCTGCCGCGATGACGATCTGCTTGTAAGGTACGGTCGTGCAGTCACCTGCTGCAAACACACCTGGCAAGTTTGTGTGCCCTTTGGCATCTACGACGATCTCACCGAACTTATTGAGTTCAATGGTTTCTTTCAAGAACTCAGTATTGGGCACTAAGCCGATCTGCACGAACACACCAGCAAGTGCCACATGCTGCTCAACACCCGTCGTGCGATCTTTGAAACGAATCCCGTTCACAACGCTTCCGTCACCGGTGATTTCCATTGTTTGGGCATTGGTGTGCACGGTTACATTAGACAAACTATTGAGCTTGTTCACCAACACGGCGTCGGCCTTAAGCTGATCTGCAAACTCAATCACCGTGACGTGCTCGACGATTCCAGCCAAATCGATGGCAGCCTCAATACCTGAGTTACCTCCACCAATCACTGCTGTGCGCTTGCCTTTAAACAAAGGACCATCGCAGTGTGGGCAATAGGCGACCCCTTTGTTTTTGTACTCTTGCTCGCCAGGTACATTGACATTACGCCAGCGCGCACCAGTCGACAAGATCACCGAGCGCGCGCGCAGTGCTCCACCGTTTTCCATCTCTACAGTGACTAAACCGCCAGCGACTGAGGCTGGAACAACCTTGCTTGCACGCTGCAAGTTCATGATGTCGACTTCGTAGTGACGCACTTGTTGTTCCAAAGCTGCGGCAAATTTTGGGCCATCCGTCTCCAAGACCGAGATGTAGTTCTCGATTGCCATCGTGTCATTGGTCTGACCACCAAAACGCTCTGCAGCGACACCAACTCGAATCCCTTTGCGGGCAGCATAGACTGCAGCAGCAGCTCCCGCGGGTCCACCACCAACGATCAACATATCGTAGGCATCTTTTGCGTTCAACTTTGCAGCCTCACGCTCAGCCGAGTTTGTGTCGAGCTTGGCAACAATCTCTTCGACACTCATACGACCTGAACCAAAAACCTTACCGTTTAAGAACACCATTGGTACGGCCATGATTTCGCGATCAGTCACTTCTTTCTGGAATGCGCCACCCTCAATCACAACGGTCTTGATTTTGGGATTCATAATCGCCATCAAAGACAAGGCCTGCACAACATCTGGGCAGTTGTGGCAACTCAAGGACATATAGACTTCGAAGTTGAAGTCTCCCTCAAGCACCTTGATTGCATCGATGACGTCTTGTTCCACTTTTGGTGGATGGCCGCCTGTCCATAACAATGCGAGCACGAGCGAGGTGAACTCATGACCAAGTGGCAAGCCGGCAAAACGTACGCCATGATCGGTGCCGACAGGCGCCACAACAAAGGACGGCTTGCGTGCATCGTTGCCCGTCGCATCGAGCGTGACCATGTCTGATAGCGATACGATCGTATCGAGCAACTGCCGCATTTCGACGCCCGTCTCGCTGTCATCCAAGGACGCGATCAGACGGATCGGTTGACGCAGCATTCCGAGGTATGTCTGCAATTGAGATTTCAAGGTGTCGTCAAGCATGCTGTTCTCCGGTAAAGGGGCGAACTACCCCAACGATGGCTCAAAGGAGCATCGGTCAATACAACGCCCTGCACGACACAGGGCGTTGAGGCCAGACTTAACTTAGATCTTGCCAACCAAATCCAGTGAAGGAGTCAGTGTCTTAGCGCCTTCGTTCCACTTAGCTGGGCACACTTGGCCTGGGTGAGCAGCTGTGTACTGAGCAGCCTTGAGCTTGCGCACTGTTTCTTTGACATCGCGGGCGATTTCGTTGGAATGCACTTCCATCGTCTTGATCATCAGCTCTGGGTTGATGATGAACGTACCGCGCAGTGCTAAGCCTTCCTCAGGGATATGAACGCCAAATGCATTGGTTAAGGCGTGTGTAGGATCACCAACCAAGGGAAACTTTGCCTTACCCACAGCTGGCGATGTTTCGTGCCAGACTTTGTGCGAGAAGTGTGTGTCGGTCGTGATGATGTAGACCTCTGCACCCGCTTTCTGGAATTCGGCGTAGTTTTCTGCTGCATCCTCAATCTCGGTGGGGCAATTGAAGGTGAATGCGGCTGGCATGAAAATCAGAACCGACCACTTGCCTTTGAGGCTGGCTTCGGTGACTTCGATAAATTTGCCGTTATGAAAGGCTTGGGCTTTGAATGGCTGTACTTGGGTGTTGATAAGTGACATGATGCTTCCTTTAGGTCGATTAACAAAAACAATTTAACTACTAGATTCAGTAGTTAAATTCTAATCGAACAAGGTTGCACTGCACCAATTGTATGTTTTTATGACGGATATTGCTAAATACTATCGAACGCGTAACTTTATTATTCGAAAGCTATCGCTATCGCATTAAAAACTATAAGCAGACTCCATCTCACGGCGGATCTTAAAGGCCGCTGTATTGGGGTCCATTTGGACGTCATCCCAACAGAGGCTCTGGCCCTTAGCCACTGGGCGGATCACCTTGACGCTGTGTGCCATGCCTAACGGCAAGCCACCCATGCGCTTGGACGTGGCCGCGGGCAACAACTTGCCCCAGACCGTGTAGCCACCCTCACCGTCTAGCATCTCGCCGACCTTCAAGTCTCTCTTAGCTGTGGCGACTACATCGGCATTCCAACCCGTCGCAACTCCTGTCGCCTCGCCCCGCAAGGCGACACTTGCCACGCTCATGCCCACCTCTAGTCCAATCAGATGCCAACGCTTGTACAGCGTGAAATAGCGTCCGCTTGGATCAGTATGCGCTTTGTATTCTTCGAAGCAATTTTTGATGTAATCGGTTTCGGCTTCGACTGTGACCCACACCCCCATCCGAATATCGTAAGGAATGACACGACCATCTTTTTCAAGGCTGGAGATCACCTCGACCATCCCCTTGCGCTCAAGCACACCGCCTTCGCTGATAGGACGCGTCACATAGGGGATATCTTCAACACTGGCAGGTGGGTAAAGCAAACCATTGGAAGGCACACCGAGCCCTGCTGCATTAGCAACGGCCGTACTCTCGATTGAAGGCTTTGACCCATCAAGAAAGCTATTGAACATCTTGGGATTCAAGCCACCACGCTCGGCCTGCTCAGGCGTCAAACCCCAATGTTGCCAGACAGTATCCGGCGTTGACTCCGAGTAATGTGGCAGCCACTTATGTCCACGCCCTGCTGCAACCACAGGGAACCCACAGGTACGAGCCCAATCAACTAAGTCACAAATCAAGGCGGGCTGATCGCCAAATGCGAGTGAGTAGACAACGCCCGCGGCCTTCGCACGCGCCCCCAATAAGGGACCACAAAATGCATCGGCCTCAACCGTTACGTTCACCACATGTTTTTTATTTGCGAACGCTTCCAAAATGTGATCAACCGCGTGCATGGGTGAGCCCGTGCATTCAACCACTACATCAACAGAGGGGTGACGTACCAACGCTTGCCAATCTTCCGAAATAAACGTCGTGCCGTTTTTTACCGCATCATCGAGTGAATTTGCGTCGAGACGTTGCACCTCCCACCCAACACGCGCCAGATTCACACGTGCTGCCGCAGGAGACAAGTCCGCAATACCGACCAGATGCACGCCAGGCGTACGCGGGATCTGCGACAAGTACATCGAGCCAAACTTACCTGCACCAATCAAGCCCACACGGATAGGCCGATTCGCGGCAGCCCGCTCTAACAATTTTGCATGCAAGCTCATGCGGTTTCCTTCAAAAGATCAAGTGAGGTTTCAAGTGCACTACTAGGCATACCCTTTGCCCAGGGAAGATCGACGGGATAGGGCTTAAGCAGACAGTCATCAGGCAAACACTCGATTGGAGTGAAGTCGCGATGCGCAATGTATTCAGGTCTCTTGTGACGGCGGATGTGATTTGAGACTGCGCAAACACTCAGATAAACGCTATTGCGATTCCAAGGCGAAAGGTTGCTAGAGGACGCGTGCACCAAACAACTGTGGAACAAAATCATTGAGCCTGCTGGCCCGGTGGGACTGACGATTCCGCCATCCTTATCCCCAGCACGCCCGACAAGCTGACGAATCAAGTCATTATCAACTGTCCAAAGCGGATAGCTCGTGGTGGTGAGATCATGCTTTGCATTCACGACGCCTTTCTTGTGGCTGCCTGGAATAAACATCAAGGGGCCATTGAATGGATTCACATCATCTAAAAAGATCGCCACGTTCATCGCGCGTTCAGTCGGCATCAAATCATCGTTGAGCCAAGTACCGTAGTCCTGATGCCATTGCCACACATCACCCTCAAAGGCCATCTTGCCGTTGATTTTGAATTGATGCATGTAGAGTTTTTCACCGAACAAGTCTTCCACTGGTTTGATCATGCGCGGATGACGAGCGAGCTTGGCGAAGGGCTCGCTATACATATGTGCAGCAAAGTTGGTACGTACCGCGTCGCTATCTTTCTCCCGGACGTTATAGGCTTCGCGGCGACTGTACAGTTCTGGCACTGCAGCATTTAACGCTTTGGTTTCTTCAGGGCTAAACAGCCCAGGAAAAAATAAATAACCATCCTTGTCGAACTGCGCAAGTTGTTCCGGTGTTAGGTTCATGATTGTCTCTTTATCGGGAGTAAAGCTGCGTTTTCATAATATACAAGAGGGGTGGTATAAAACCGGTATAGTAAATAAAAATCGCTTGGTAATTCATTTTCTTCAGACCAAGCTAAAACCAACGAGACATCATCACCATGAGTATTCGCGGCAAGGCCTATATTGCAGGCATTTTTGAGCATCCTGCACGTAAGATCCAAAACAAATCCCTCGCGCAGTTGCACGCCGAGTGCGCTAAAGGCGCGCTCGAAGATGCGGGCTTAACGATCAAGGACGTTGACGGCTACTTTTGCTCAACCGACGCCCCAGGTGGCTTAGGCGGCATCAACATGATCGACTACATGGGTTTGACTGTCACCCATTCTGACTCCACCAATACCGGTGGATCCTCGTACCTATATCTCGTGGCCCATGCGGCTGAAGCAATTGCTGCGGGTAAATGTAAGGTCGCTCTCATCACCTGTGCGGGCTTTGGGCGCCCTGGCACGGTTGTACGTGAACTGGACTCAGCCATCCCAGACACCCCCTTCGAAATACCTTACGGCCCAGTGACTGTGAACTTGTACGCACTGGCTGCAATGCGCCACATGTACGAATTCGGCACCACAAGTGAACAATTGGCTTGGGTAAAGGTTGCTGCATCGCATCATGCCCAACACAACCCGAACGCAATGCTCAAGAAAGTTGTGACGGTCGAAGATGTTCTGAACTCGCCAATGATCTCAGACCCGCTTCACCGACTTGATTGCTGTGTGGTGACCGACGGCGGTGGCGCGGTCATCGTGGTGAGCCCCGAAATCGCCAAAACCTTGAAACGTCCAAAAGTAAAGCTTATCGGTGCGGGCGAATCGCCCAAAGGCCAAATGGGCGGCAAAGTAGATATCACCTACTCCGGCGCTGTCCGCTCTGGCCCAATCGCCTTTGCCGAAGCAGGCGTAACGCCCAAAGATATCAAGTACGCATCGATTTACGACAGTTTCACGATCACTGTTGTTATGACGCTAGAGGACTTGGGCTTTTGCAAAAAGGGCGAAGGTGGAAAGTTCGTGATGGACGGCAATCTCATTTCTGGTGTGGGCAAACTGCCTTTCAATACAGACGGTGGTGGCCTATGCAATAACCACCCCGTCAACCGCGGTGGCATCACCAAGATTATTGAGGCCGTGCGACAACTGCGCGGAGAAGCGCACCCACTTGTACAAGTTAAAAACTGCGATCTCGCGCTCGCACACGGAACAGGCGGTGCCTTGAGCACACGTCACGGCAGCGCCACACTCATCATGGAAAGAGAATAACGCGATGACTACTCCCTACCAAGACAGAAAGATTCCTGCACCAAAATGCAACGACGGTGACGAGGTCTACTTCAACGCTGCGACCGAGGGCAAGCTACTCGTCAAACAATGTGCTGACTGCGGTGAATATCATCACTATCCGCGTGCGCTTTGCCCCTTCTGCTTTAGCGACAAGACCGAATGGAAAGAAGCGAAAGGCTCAGGAACGATCTACAGCTACAGCATCACACGAACGTCAGGTCCAGTGCCCTACGCCATCGCCTACGTGACGCTCGATGAAGGCCCGACCATGCTGACGAATATTGTCGACTGCGACCTCGACGCCATCCGTTGCGGACAACGTGTGAAGGTTGCCTTCAAACCAAGCGAAGACGGCCCGAGCGTTCCCGTCTTTACACTCGCCTAACGCAAAAGAGGATCTGCCATGAGCGACGCACTATTCACCTACTGGGTTGGCATGGATATTCCTGCCGACACAAGCGCAGCTGACGTTGCTGCGTTCAACGACTTCTATAACAACGTGCACCGTAAGGAAGTGCTGGCAGCAAATCCAGGCTTTCTGCGAGGTCGTCGTTACGAGCTCGCCCAAGACGATACGCGTGGGCCTCGTGGACCGCGATTCTTGGCGTGCTACGACATCGAAAGCAAAGAAGCTGCGATGCTGTATGTCTCGCGCAACGATGGCCCCGCGAGCGGACGCCCAGCCTATAGCGACGGTCCGGCTGCGTGGAAACAGCGCAAGACAAAGTGGCGTTTGATGTGGCAACACATTTTGAACAACCCAACTTCTTTACAAGTTTCAGCATCGCCCTACATGTACCTGGTGGGCATGACCGAAGCGGCCGGAGCAGCTGCCGCTGAAGTGGATGCCTTTAATCAGTTCTACAACAACATTCACGTACCGGAAGTACTAACAGGCTACGGCTTTGAGAGTGGCGCGCGCTACGAACGTCTACGTGAGTTCATGCATCCGGAACCAGGCTCACCACACTATCTCGCCATGTACGGTATCAAAGATGAAGCCACGGCCAAAGCATTTATGCAGTCACGACTGACGGCTGATCCAAGCGGTAACAGTTTTTCTGACGGCCCACCGGTATGGATGAATCGTGACACCAAGTGGCGTTTGACCTACCGCCTCGTTGAATAAGTCTGCCGACACCTCCCAGCACATCACGAACACAGGAAAACTGAAATGATTTACTCGCGTCATGTTGGCAAAGCAAAAATCTACAACGTCATCGAATACAGTGGCCCAACCCATGCGGCGGATTTTGTTTTTCCGGCACTCGACGTCAAGGAGATCAAGCCGCATCTCTCTTGGCTCGCCCCGCATCACTACAACATCAAACTCGAGCGCTTCATTGTTGCGATGCAACTCTGGGTCATGCATATCGATGACAAAGTGATCGTGATTGATCTGGGTGTTGGGAATCATAAGAAGCGTGCTTCTGAGCGAATGAATATGCTTAATACGCTTACCCCGCTATGGATGGCGGCGGCGGGGGCAGATCCACAATCCGTTACACATGTGGTCGTGACACACTTCCATCCGGATCACGTCGGCTGGGGAACACGCATGGACAATGGCAAATGGGTCCCCACCTTCCCGAATGCGCGACACCTGATGCCCAGGGTTGATTTTGATCTTGCGCTTGCGGCGTACAAGAACGGTGACAAAGGTGTAATCAGCGGATCCTTTGAAGACAGCGTCTTACCTTTATACGAAGCAGGACTAATCGATTTCATCGATGATGGAGATATGGTTGCCGGCTGCCTTGAGGCAGAAATCATGCCTGGTCACACGCCGGGGTCGATCCATTTCCGTCTGCGCTCTGAGGGCAAAGAAGCCATCTTCGCGGGGGACGTAATGCACAGCCCCCTACAAATCGCCATGCCACACATCAATACGTGGATCGATGCCCACGCAGAACAAGCCCGCGCCTCGCGCGCGTTGTTTTTAAAGCGGGCCGCTGAACGTAACGCATTGATTATGCCTGTGCACTTTGGCTGGCCGCACTGTGGCTACGTTCGTGGTGATGCGGCAAGTGGCTATCGTTTTGAGCCCACAGAGCCCGAGACCCGTGGCGAATAATTAGAAAGCTGCATAACAAGAACTTAACGGAGACGAAAATGAAAAAATTCCTGCACTTGGCTCTTGCTGCCCTAGCCCTAACGGCCTCTAGCGTCTATGCACAGCCTTATCCAAACAAACCCGTCAAAGTAATTATCACTTATCCCGCGGGTGGCCCTGCAGATCAGATCGCACGTGAACTCGCGAACGGTCTATCGCAAAGTCTTGGGCAGACGTTTGTCATCGAACCTAAAGCTGGTGCGAGTGGCTCTATTGGCACATCTTTCGTCGCTAAATCTGCACCCGATGGCTATACCTTGCTGGTCGGAGCAGGCGCTCCCCACACCGCTGTCCCAGTCTTTGCAGCAAAGCCACCTTATGATGGCGTGACTGAGTTCAAGCCAATCGTAATGATCATTGATGTGCCCAACGTGATGGTGGTTGCACCGCACATCAAAGCGAATAATGTAAAAGAGTTCATTGAGCTTGCGAAAACCAAGCACATGACCTTTGCGTCGACCGGAACAGGAAGCTCCACGCATCTTGCCGGAGAGATTTTTCAAATCGAGGCAAAAATCAAGATGACGCATGCACCTTATAAAGGTGCCGCCCCAGTCGTAAACGATATGTTGGGTGGACATGTAGACGTATCATTCTTGAACCTTTCAGCGATGCTCCCACACCTGAAATCCGGTCGATTGAAAGCAATTGGGATGTCATCTGTTAACCGTGCAAAAGCCTTACCGGATGTACCTACCCTGACCGAGCAAGGCGTGAAGGATGTAACAGGTTCTTGGTATGGCCTACTGGCACCTGCCGGGACGCCAGACGCAATCGTACAAACTCTGTACACCGCAGCGACCAAATACTTTAATCAACCAGAAGTTCGAGCGCGTGTCGAAGCTACTGGGTCGGAACTCAAGTTGCTCACTCCCAAGCAATTTGAAGATGCCATGAACGCAGAAAAAGCCGAGCTCACAGAACTCAACAAAATTCTTAATATTCGTATCGAGTAACACTCCAAGTCCTTAAACATTTCAATATATCGTCTCTAGCTCATGAATAAAGTTGTCTCAAACGCCGCTGAAGCCATCGCAGATATTCAGGATGGTGCGCGTGTCGCAATTTCAGGTTTTGGTCTCGCGCATCGGTTTCCAAATACTTTAATTTTTGCGTTGCGCGACAAAGGGGTACGTGACCTCACAATCGTCTGCAACTCACTCGGTGCGAATGGTGAGAAAGGCCAACTATTAGTTGAGAACGACCAGGTCAAGAAAATCATTACCTCTTTCTCGATTCGAGCTGGCATGCAAACCGAAGCGGAAAGACGTATTGCAGCGGGAACACTCGACGTTGAACTCGTCGCGCAAGGCACCTTGGTTGAGCGTTGCCGTGCTGGGGGTGCAGGGATTCCAGCGTTTTACACGCCGACTGGCGTTGATACAGCGTTGGCTGAGGGCAAGGACATTCGCTACTTTGATGGCAAGCCCTACTTGATGGAAGAGGCTATCAACGTCGACTTCGCTTTTTTGAGCGGCTATAAGGCAGATCGCGCAGGTAACGTCCAGTTTCGTGGTGGCAGCGGCAACTTCAACGTGAGCTTTGCTAAGGCCGCGCGTGTCGCCATCGTGGAAGTCGAAGAGATTGTCGAAGTCGGCGAGTTAGCGCCTGAACACATCAACTTGCCCGGGATTTTTGTATCCCGTGTCGTAAAAATTACAGATCCGATCGATGTGCGCTCACTCTCGCGTACAGAAAAGCGTCCTGCCGACAGTGCTCGCAATTACAACGGCAAGCCTGCCCTAACACGCGCTGGGATCGCCAAGAATGCAGCAAAAATTGTACGCAACGACTCCTATGTGAACTTAGGCGTAGGCCTCCCGACGCTCGTTTCAAACTACCTGGATGGACGTGGTGTCTGGTTACACGCCGAGAACGGCGTGCTCGGCTACGGCGGTATCGTCACTGGGGATGCTATTGATCCCGACGTGTTCAATGCAGGTAGTCAATTTGTTGAAGCGATTCCTGGCACATCATTCTTTGAGAGTGTGACCTCGTTTGAAATGGCGCGCGGCGGTCATATCGATACAGTTATTCTAGGTGCCTATGAAGTGGATCGCGAAGGCAACGTCGCGAACTGGAGCACGACCGACACGCGTCGCGGTGGTATTGGCGGTGCGATGGATCTTATTTCCGGTGATGTTGAACTCATCATCGTCATGGAACATTCAGATAGCAAAGGCAACACAAAGCTGCCCAAGCAGTGCAAGTATCCCTTGACGGGACGTCAATGTGTCGACTGGCTCGTGACCGATCTGGCTGTCCTGCACTGGGTAGACGGCCGCTTTGTTCTAGAGGCCGTGGCACCGGGATTTACACCGGAAGAAGTACGGGCGCTTGGTCAAATTGAATTTGATATCGCACCCGACTACAAGGTGATGGACTAACCTTCGAGCTTGGTAGAAGCCCAGGCGGTGAGCAATGGCTTGCCGCTTGTGGTGGTCCAAACCCCGATATAGCGGTTGTAAAGGTTCTTGTCGACGCCATCAGAATGAATCTTCATCCTGACTTTTCCTTCGACAATCACTGATGTACCCACTACGCGCGCGGTCACTTCTTCGCGATCGATCTGTAGGTATTGCACGCGCTTTGTCGCGACGCTGTCGACGTAGCTCTCTTTAGTATCGCGGCGACCACTTGCATGCGTATAAGTGAGGCCTACATCGATCAGTGCAGCTAAGCCAGGGCCATCTTTTGCGACTAACACCTTACAACGCTGCTCGTCGAGTGCCAACACCTGCTGCTCAAGCGCTTTAATCTCTGTTGGGGTCATGTCAAGGTCTCTTTGTTTGAGTTTTAAAAGTATTTTGAATAGCTTATTCTAAAAACAACCCAATGGCTCATAAACTATACGACAAATGACGAGCGGCTCCGTCAGCCGCGGTTCGGCTTTTGGATTCCAGGAAAATGCGACGGCCTCTATCAATTATTCTCTCTGCAGTCCTCACAGCACTTGGGGGCTGCGCAGGGGTACCTTTCTCAAATACCGATGTTGAATATTTTCAACCTCCTATTGTCGCCACAAAAGCACCGGAGCGACCCATCACGAACTTCAGTCTCTTCAACAACACCACCAAAGTCAATCTCGCACCGATGCGCTCGATCGTGCCGACCTTTAACGGCAAAGGCAATCTTCTTGCGAGCTGGAATCCTCACCCCGATGGTGTAAAAAACCGACCCACCTTCGTGATCGTGCACGGAGGCCACGGTTTAGTACCTGGCGACTTCGCAACGGCACTTTGGGCAAGAAAGGACTTGGGCGCGAATACGCTAGTGCTCGACAGTTACTGGAGCCGGGGACATGATCAGAATTGGGTGACCTATACCCCACTTGGAGCAAACGCCCGCATGCTCGATGCCATCGCAACGGGGCGGTGGCTCGTCTCGCAAGGGGTTGACCCGAACCAGTTATTTCTGATGGGTGGTAGCCAAGGGGGTTGGGCTGTATTAAGGACCTTCACCAACGAGCCCTTTATGCGTGAACACGCAAAGGGCTTATATCGTGCCGGCGTTAGTCTTTACCCCGTCTGCAACAGCAAAGGCTGGAAAGAAGACCCAACCTTAGGCCCCTACTGGGGCCCCGTTATTGTCTTCACCGCCGGGAAAGATACGGCCACGCCGCCGGATCGATGCCCTACACGTGTATTCAAAGATGCAACATCCTGGACGCACTACCCAGAGGCAACCCACGGTTGGGACACCTCAAACCGTGGCGCGCATACGCCATCTGTAGACGGCGAGTGCGGCAAAGCATTAAATGTCTATAACCGTTTTGCGGTGTGTCGCTCTGATTCTACGACTCAAGACATGCACCGACGTATCAAAGAATTTATTAACGGCTTATAGAGCGATTACTGCTCTTTAATTACGTTAATGTGCCCACCACACGAAACAAAGCAGACACGGTAGTTTTCGTCGCAACGATACGTATTAGCGGAGGCCCAACATGCGTTCTGAAACCGAGTGCATGATCTTGCATCATCTTTATCACTCGCCCGACGAATACAGTTTTGATAGTTCCAACGGTTGCGTTGCTCACAAGACTGACGATCATTGAGCGCGCGTTGATTTTCATTGCCAACACAAATTTCGCGTGCAACTGAACACTGTGCAACGCACTGACGACCTCCGTCTGTTGTTGGAGGATAGTACTCGTAGCGCACCGTTGAGCACGCGCTCAACAGCAACAGTGTCATTGCAAAAATATACCTACGCGAATATCCAAAAATAATATTCATCAAATCGATTTATCTCTTGTGCGTCACCGAAATCACACAGCCTGAATCGAGCGGATGCCAAGCAGGCAGGTCGGCCACTTCGGCGGCGACCATCCTGAAGGTGGGCAAGGTGCCTTGGTAAGTACTAGTGCCATTGGGCTCTACTGTTCTGCGACGCTCTAAACCACTGACGACACAAACACGGTTCGGTGTAGCCGAATCAACGCTGAAGGTTGGATAATTGCTCGCAGCCTGGCGCCCTGGGTCTACCGTGATCATTTTTTCGTTACGGCTGGCCGTCGCAGCTTCCGGTGTCACAACGAGCACTGGCGCAGCAATCGGAGCGACCGAAGCGACAGGCGTAGCCACTTTTCCAGATGACTGCGAGTTAGGCTTCGGCCGAGGAGTCACATAACCATCCGGCTGAATCGGCGCGCTGATAATTGTCACAACCTTAGCGGGAACCGGTTTTGCCTGAGGACTCGGTGGCGGTGCTCCGCCCACCTTCGGAGGTACTTTCATTGTCACCGGCACCGGAACGAGGACGGGTGTCTGCTGTGGCACCATAGGTGGTATTGCCATCGGCGCCTGCTGAGGCGTGCCAACAGGAGGAATCAACATCGGTGTTTGCTGCTGCACCAGAGGCGGCACAGCCATTGGTGTCTGCTGCGGCACCATAGGTGGTATTGCCATCGGCGCCTGCTGAGGCGTACCAACAGGAGGAATCAACATCGGTGTTTGCTGCTGCACCAGAGGCGGCACAGCCATTGGTGTCTGCTGCGGCAACAGTGGTGGCACGGCCATCGGCGTAGCCTGAGGTAACAGAGGCGGCACAGCCATCGGTGTAGCCTGAGGTACCAACGGTGGGATCAACATTGGAGTTTGCTGAGGGACAACCGGCGGCGCGACCATCACTACTGGATGCGGCACGAACTGGGGCGTCAGAGGTGGTGCCACGATATTAACTACACCGGGAACGACTACAGGTGGGCTCAATGGTGAATCAGGGCTTACCTGTGGAGGCTGTGGTGGTGTTGCGAGCACCGGATCTGCCTTCGGTCCATCAACGGGCGCTTTGGGCAGAACAGGTACCGTCGTAGTCGGCGGTTTAGCGCTAGGGTTCTGATTCGACGTACCAATTGTCGGAGCCCCCACCTGTCCAGGCTTGGTCCCGGTCACCTGCCCCGTCGCCTGACTATTACTCACAATGGGTGCGGGACCGCAATTTAAACCGCCCTGCCCGTTTGCGCTATGCGCATTACAGCTCTTTGCGCTCGCGGGCGATCCCACGGTAAGCAGTGGACCTGCAAGCGCGGCCAACATTAAAAATACAGATTTAGTTTGATGTTTAGTTTTCATGTCATCACCACGCTTGCGTGAGTTGAATCCACACCGCCGGGGAATAAGCAGGGGTTGAATAGCCCGCAATCAAAGGAAGACCTACCCAAGCACGGATCGAAAAATTCTCTTGCGAGCGCGTTTGTACACCGATACCAACAGAAGCTAACGGCGTTTCATTCAACATACCGGGAATCGGTGTGTTTTGCTTTAACCAGCCTGCATCAAAAAACGCGAAGGGCGCAACCGAATCCAAATACCTGGCGCCAACATGGTAGAACTGACTAATTTCAGCCGTTGCGGCCACACCGGAATCCCCGATCAGTTCCGCGTAACCGTATCCTCTTAAGCGCGTACGGTCGCCAAGAAAGTACTTCTCTGTCGTTGGCAAACTCGATGTGGTCACCTGGGCAGTCGCTTCGAGACGTAAGCCTAAACCCGCAGATGCATTACTTAACGGGGTAGTGTAGCCAACACCAAAGCGCAAATGATAAAAATTAGGATCGCTCACTACTTCAGTGCCGTAATACTGACGGTCTGCAACGCCTCCCGTCAATGTCAACCCAGCCCTAAAAGTCGAACCATCTCGATAGTTATTGCTGTAGACCAAAAACTGCCGAAAAACGCCAGACTTCGTATCATTCATTCCACTCAACGAATTATCTAGAGCCGAATAGCCAACCTCTGACATGGTGTACAAAAAGCTATGTGCATCGCGATGAATCGGATAACCGATCACAACGTTTGCCATCAAAGTATTTTGAAATAAATTCTGTGGTGTTTGGTTTAAGCCCGTGTAAAGACTGCGAGTCAGCCCCGTACCAACCGTTCCCTCTGCATACAATCCGTCCGAACCAATCGGTGCGCGATATGTCAGGGAGCCAAAAACGCCACTCCAGTTGTTGTTGAAATCTGCGCTGGGCAAGACGTTAATACGGAACATGTCCCCGGGCGTTATGGTTGAATAGACCTCTTCGGACAACACGCCATAAATCCCCTTACCAAAATTTCGGGGGAGATTATCTAAAGACAAACTGCCGCGCTGCTTGACGGTCTTGACCGCAATCTTTAGAACATCGTCTCCCGCTCCTTCCGAGGAAATAAATTCCGAAGTTAACGACACACCCGATAGATCTCTGGCAAGCATAATGCCACGCTCGAAACGCTCAAGAGTGAGTGGTTGATCGCCCACGGCGTTCGACACATACTTGTGTATCGTTTGCGCCATCTCAGGCGTTGCACCCGAAACTTCTATTTTGGAGAGCCGCCCCTCACGAACAGTCAGTTGTCCATTTTTACCAGCATGGGCTACGCGCACGTCAACTAAAAAATATCCATCCTCACGATAAATCAGCTGGATTGCATCAGCAATATCTTCAATGCTGAAATCTTTCGTTTGCTTGTGCGCGTGCTCAACCGCAAACAGCCAAAGCTGCTGGGGATCATAAGCCGTTACGCCAACTAAAGAGATGTTCTCGTAGCCCTGAGGGTGCACGACAGCGGTCTGGGTTTGAGCCACAACACTTACAGAACCGAGGCTAAGTGTTAAGGAGAGCCAAAGAATAAAACTCTGCTTTTTAAACGACATACCTACTCCGATTTTTATTGTTAGAACTGAATCGAATGCCGCTGATTCAATTGCACTTCACGTACTTATTTTGCTTGGCATCAAGCAAATAGTCCTGAAACACTAACAGAGGGTCAAACGCATCGTTGCCTAAAATTGCATACTTAAATCCAGGGGGTGGTGCCTGAACAGAGCCGAACCAAGAGTAGGCTGACATGAATTTTTCGGTCTTCCCGTTAACCGTCAGCAAGACATCCTTGTTTACGTTCGATCGATCGAACGTAAACTCAACAACGGTCTTGCCATGACAGAAGACAACTCCTTCGGGAGCCTCAATCGCCAAAGCGCTTTTTAAGTACAAAAAGGCAAACGCAAAGAGAACCGACACAATTACTTTTTTCACAGGTATCTAACCTAGCTATCAAGACGTTTATATTGCTAAGTATTATTGTGGCATAAGCATCGACAGCAATGCGCAGCTTTTAAGAAAAAGCTAATGATATCAATTACCTAACCCGCTATCTGTGTCTCACACGCCAGCAAATTTAACGCTATTGTGCGATAAAACCCTACTAGCGCTTTAAGTCTCTATAAAAATTCTCATGAGCGCCTAGCAACAACAAATAGCGGGTCTGTGGATCAAACTCGTAAGCAAGAAGCACCTCTTGGCACTGACTTTTAAATTTATAAACGTGTACCCCGACAAGATCCCCTCGTTTGGGCGCTCCGATCAAAGGATTTTTTACAATTAGGGCAATTGCGTCATCGACGTCAGCTTTTCGATTTTTATTAGATTTCTTATACGCCCGGGCGAATGCTGCAGACTGTAAAACCTGAACCTGCTTTACCCGCATCAATCTCGCCCTTCAGGGAAGAACGGAGTAGCCAACACCTGCCCCTCAGCCCTGGCAACCAATAGATCACGAACAAATTCGATTGGAAGATCTGGGTTATCTAATGCTGCCTTTCCTACCAGCGCCCAAAACTCGACCTGTCCTGCAATTGTACGGCGCTCAGCATGAGCGTGAGCCTTTGCTTGTTCATAAAGGTAATCATCAATACGAACGGGCATTCCCATAAAGGTAACTCCTGTTTCATTATTACTACAATTGTAGCAAAATTCCTATTGAGCGGTATTGATACTGTGCTTCAGGGAATTGAGTCGGCGCTCAAACATGAGCAAAAATACCTTAATGTCATCCCCTCGCGTTATCCTTATTTACGGAAACCGTCGTTGGCTAATGTCTTTGTCACGATTTCGTTATATTCGAAAGCTAAATTTTTTGTTTAACTTAGTTAACCAGCCTGCCGGCAATCAGTCATTCGCAAATAGTGTCCGCCAAATAATGAATAAATATGCGAAGACATCTCGATGTTCGCGCAAGGCGTCGTCTACACACCAAGCGACAATGAGTGGACAGATTGCCATCGGCGAAGTAATGGCGGTTACGATCCCTTAGAGCGCCTAGGAAAAATAAGACAACTGTTCTATAGCCCCACAAAGTCGCTAGGCATGAACCCGATCTCAGTAATTAGCCAATCTCTGGTACAGCCAGCGTTTTCGGCTTTCGTCGAAAATCAACGCTGGGTTTACAACGACGCGCGACTCCAAGTCCCTGGCGCCTCGGATGTTCGAGCGGTTCGAGTGCGGGTCGATCCAACGGCGTCCTCTCCATTTTCTGTAGAGCTGATCACTCCCTAGTCGGCTGGGCTGCCCCTACCCACGCATCGCTTTAAGTTGCTCTGGATAGCCAGATGGATCAATCGATACATCAATTAGCGACGGGCCTTTTGTCTTAAGAGCTGTTGCCATGGCAGTGACGAACTCCTGCTCTGTTGTCACGCTTGTACCGAAGCCACCCAAAGCACGCATTGTGCCCGCAAAGTCATGATGCTGCCATCGGACACCGTTAGATTCGAGCGCCCTGCTCTGCTGCTTGATATCGATAAGGGACAAGGCACTATCGTTAAACACAATGACGATGACCTGAGCCTGTTGCTCTACCGCTGTACACAGTTCACCCATACACATCATCAGACCGCCGTCTCCAGTAAAACAAAGCACTGGAGCGCTTGGATCTTGGACCGCGGCAGAAATTGCCGCTGGCAATGCAAAGGCCATAGTTGCCAGTCCGTTTGAGATCAACACATCACCGGCACGCGCAGCAGGAAAAAATGCCGCAACTGAAAACATATGGGCGCCTGCATCAATCGAGAACATTGGCTTGATACCCGCCTCTTTACAAGACGTTGCTGCCAATTGAGCAACACGATCAGGCGCAACAGCATTCTTTACTGGAGCATAAGCAAGTTGAGTCTGTGCGTTCTTGCGAATATGCTCAAGCTCTTCAGCGCTCCAACCCGTTTGCGCATCGTCACCTGACGCGACGAGTCGTGTCAGCGTCTCTGTAATTGAACCCACCACCTGCACAGAGGGCTCGATGTAGTGCACTGGGTGCCTAACCGCTGCAATATCTACGACGGGTGTGGTGTATCGCCAGGGCTGCAAGATCAGTTCGACGGGATCCATGCCAATCAACACCATTAGGTCAGCAGCTGCGATCGCTTCCTGCTCTAGAGAACCACCCGTAAAAATTCCTAACACCTGAGCATTGTCATCCGGGATAACGCCCTTTGCTTTGTATGTACTGAGCACAGCACAACCAAGTGATTCAACGAAGCTACGCACGGCGTCAGTATGCTCACGTGCCTCTAACCCAATCACCGCGATCGGCTTACGCGCCTTTTTTACGGTCGCGCGTAGCTCCTCAAAGCGTTCGAGATCAATCGCGCCCGAGCGCGAAACTTGCTCTGACTGAGTACCGGCAGAGTGCTCAACATCCACTGCTCGGCGAGCGGTCTCAGAGGTGAGCTCAATATGAACTGGACCAAGCGGATACGTCATCGCAACATTAAGCAGATGATCAATTTCTGACGCAGGATCAGCCGACTCCAGACGGCTTACCGCCTTAACAAGGGGCTTGAGCACTGCTTGTTGATCAAAGACTTGGTGCGTAATGTAGGTAAGCTGCTTGGGTGTGAACCCATCCGTCAATACAATGACCGGCGCGCGATCAAGGCTCGCATAGGCCACTCCGTTCGCGGCGTTGGTGAGTCCGGGGCCTTTGGTCATCAGCGCCACGCCGGGAACACCAGAATTTTCTGCCAAAGCGCCCGCCATCATGACCGCAGCATTCTCAGTCTTGGTGAGTACAAATTGGATATTTTCTGCGGCCGCGGCTGCAATGATATCTAGCGAGGATCCACCGCCTGGAAGTCCAAATATCTTTTTAACACCCGCTTTCGAAAGTTTGCGCACCAAGAGTTGAGCGACGGTGATTGTTTGAGTCATTTTGTGACAAACCCTTTTATTTTTAGCGAATGCTCGTTAAGCTAAGCAGAATAACTTAAAACATATGGAGACCTACCATGGGCACTGCTTCTGCCTGGCGTTTTGTCGGACGGCGAACGTTTTTAGTCTTGTGCGGCGCACTATTTGCGACACAAACAATGGGCCAGACCGCTTATCCCTCCCAGCCAATTCGTTTGATTGTAAGTTTCGCGGCTGGCGGACCGACTGATATCTTTGCGCGTCTCGTCGCATCGAAACTAGAAAAGGAATTAGGCCAGCCCATCATCGTTGAGAACAAGCCCGGTGGCGGATCAAACATTGGCTCTGAATTTGTGGCTAAGGCAAAACCAGACGGCTATACCCTGTTGGTTGGCACAGTTGCGAACGCGACAAATATGGGGATTTACAAAAACTTAGGATACGACACAGCACGCGACTTCGCTCCGATCACACAGATCATGTCTTCACCAAGCGTTCTAGTCGTCAACAATAATTTACCTGTGCGGTCATTAAGTGAGCTGATCGCCTATGCGAAGGCTCGCCCAGGCAAACTTAGCTATGCGTCGTCTGGTGCAGGTGGCATGCAGCATCATGCTGGCGAGTTATTGAAGCTTCGCACTGGCATCGATGTAATCCATATCCCCTACAAAGGAGCTGCGCCCGCATTAACCGATGTGATTGGAGGCACTGTCGATTTTGGCTTTAAAACGGCCAGCGGTGTCATGCCTGCGATCCTAAGTGGTAAAGTGAGACCACTTGCTGTCGCTGGCAGTGCCCGTCTCGCACAACTTCCAGACGTACCCACTATGGCGGAAGCGGGCATGCCAGATCTCGAAGCGGATTCATGGAACGGCCTCTTCGCACCCGCCGGCACCCCGCCCGCAATCATCAATCGCCTCGCTAACGCGACAATTGCAATTCTGAAAACACCCGAAATCAAGGAGAGGTTCGCAGCAATTTCGGCAACGCCTGTCGGCAGTTCTCCCGAGGAGTTTTCAAAATATGTGAAAGCCGAAATTGCAAAGTGGGGAATGGTCGCTAAACAAGCAAATGTTCAGGTGAACTAGATCCACTTTAACGTGCAGTCACAGGATCCAGTCCCGTTTTACGAATGACGTCAGCAACCTCCGGTGATTGAAAAAACCGGATGAGCTGCTTTGCGGCCGCCGACTCGTTAGATCCGTCGATCAAACCTGCCGAGAAGAAAATAGTCTGCTGTACAGAATCAGGAAGCGTGCCGATGAAGTCGAGCTCTTGAAAGTAGATCAATTCACTGACTTGCTGAAAGCCCAGCTCGGCATCGCCACGTGCAACAACGGCCCCAACGCGCTCGCTCACGATTCGTTTAGCTTTATCTTTGATCTGCTCAGCCACACCGAGCTTTTGAAATAGCTCGGTCGACAAATACACGCCACTTGCACTTGCAGAGTAAGCGATGGATTTGGCATCAAGCAAAGTCTTGGTAAGAGCCTCTACCGTACTGATATCAGGCTTTGGTGTCCCCTTACGCACTGCCGCACCAATCTGGGAACGCACTAGATCAACACGGCTCCCTTTAATTACGTAGCCACTTTTGACGAGAGCCTCAAGTCCACCGTCAGACAAAATCACTAAATCAAACTTTTCACCACGAGCTAAACGTGTTGGGATTGCGTCTGGCGCATTACCAACAGATGCCCCAAACGAGCTAATAACTTTGTGGCCTGTTTGCTTCTCAAACTCCGGAACCAGTTTCTTGTAGGCCTCAGTAAACGCACCTGACGTGATGACACGGAGTTCTGCTGCGTGGGTAGCTGGCGAAAGGGACACAAACATTGCAATACTCGCAACTACTAAACCACGAGTTATTTTTGATAACTTAACCATTACTTATCTCCGTAATCATTCGAAATGGTGAGTCTTTATTTTCTACTTTGGCAAAAAATATGCGGATCAATTGTAATGCTCGTACAACCCTGCTACACATCCCCGCATGACACGCATCGCAACTATAAGTGCCGCTAATAATTAAGTACAAATTGACTACAGAGCAATAAACGCTTAAAACAATTACACCATCGGCATCAGACCGAGGATTTTCACATTACTGCTGGAGACATCATGCAACGTCAATTTACTAGCCTACTAGGGCGGATATTCGCATTCGCCCTCAGCGGCCTCGCTCTGGCCACTCTATCCGGTTGCGCGACGCAGACCGGCTCAGATGGCACCAAAATATCAGCCGCCACAAATGAGCAGATCATCATGGAAGAGTTCATGGTGCCGAGCGGAGACGCCGGGATTAATCTTTACGTTCGCAACAAACGCTTAAAGTCGACAACAAGCTTTAATAAAGACAACGTAGTCTTGTTTGTGCATGGCGCAACCTACCCTTCCGAGACCGGCTTTGATCTTCGGCTGGACGGACTATCATGGATGGATGTAATGGCACAGCAAGGCTATGACGTCTATATGGTCGATATTCGTGGTTACGGCAAATCAACCCGCCCTGCAATCATGGACCAACCGGCGGCGGACAACAAACCCTTTGCCGACTCAGACACTGCAGCACGCGATTACGCTGCAGCAGCAGACTGGGTTCGCAAGCGCCGTAACGTTGAAAAACTCAACGTTGTGGGTCACTCATGGGGCACGGTGATTACAGCCCTCTACACCACGCGACACGCCGACAAAGTAAATCGTTTAGTTCTTTTTGCACCCGTGTGGATTCGTAAGACGGCATCACTAACTGACGCTGGTGGGGCCTTAGGTGCCTATCGTACGGTAACCATCGACGCAGCACGTAAGCGAAAAGCAACTGGCTTGAAACCAGGTCAAAACCCACAACCAGATGCTTGGTTTGAGGCGTGGGCCGCTGCAACGTTTGAAAGTGACCCGGTCGGTTCAAAAGCCACACCAAAGTTCGTGCGTGCACCTAACGGCAGCGTGCAAGATAGCCGACTTTACTGGAGTGCTGGCAAACCCGTTTACGACCCTGCACTCATCACTGTCCCAACAATGCTGATCTTGGCTGAGTGGGATGCCGACACCCCACTCTACATGGCAGAGACTTTGTTCCCTCTGCTGACCAAATCAAAGGACAAAAAACTCGTTGTCCTCAGCGAAGGTACACATGGCATCATGAACGAAGTCAAACGTTTTAGTCTGTTTACAGAGGTGGATCGCTTCTACAAGGATGGTCGCTAAACCAACCTCTTAGTTCTTCGCATCGAACTTGCCCTGAGCGGCAAGTTTCTCCCAACGCTGAACTTGTTTCAACAAATAGGCGCTGTAAGCTTCGGGGCTCCAGTCCCCTGGCTCAGCGCCAATTTGATTGATCCGTGCACGCACCTCAGGTGTACGAAGACCCTCTAATAAAGCTCCCGAAAGCTTATCGACAACTGCCTTCGACGTACCTGCAGGCGCAAGCAATCCAAATACGGCCATCATATCTGTCTCGGGCAAACCGCTTTCTTCCAAGGTCGGCAAATCGGGAGCCATTGGCCAGCGTTTTGGCGATGTCACAGCAAGTGCCTTAACTTTTCCGGACTTGGCGTTCACGAGCCCACTACTTAAGCTGTCAAACATAATCTGCACACGACCAGCGAGCAGGTCAACTTGCGCTGCTGCAGTCCCTTTGTACGGAACATGAATCAACGAAGCACCCGATGCGCTAGTGAACAGTACGCCAGACAAATGGCTAACAGTACCCAGACCTGCCGAGGCGTAACTCAAAGAACTATCCGCCTTCTGACTGCGCATGAATTCGACAAGCTCTTTTGCGGTGTTAACTGGAAGACTAGGATGCACAACTAACACGTTGGGCGCAGTTGCGATTAAAGTAACCGGAGCAAACCGCGTGGTAACAAAGTTTTTAGGATCGCGGTTGATGACAGGATTAACAATGTCAGCCGTTACGTTCACCAGCAAAGTATTGCCGTCTGGCTTCGCGTTGGCTACAGCATCGGCTGCGATCGCGCCACTTGCTCCAGGCCTATTTTCGACAACGACAGGAACCCCCAGCTTGGCACTCAGAATCTCTGCAGCAATCCGACCAGCGATATCTGACGGACCACCCGGTGCAAATCCAACGATAAGACGGATCGGATCCCGGGCAGGCGTTTGCGCAGCCCCTGGTGAACCTGCCGTCATACAGAAAAGTGAGAATACGGCAGCTATAAATCTGGACATACAGTCTCCTTGTTGTTTAGTTTATAAACACAAGTTAACCCAAAAATGTTAGCTTTATTCGAATCATCTAAAAGACCTAAGGAGACAAGAAAATGATCAGTCGCATGAAGGCCCTCCCTGCTTTCACTCTCGCCCTTATTACCTCGCTCTCCGCGGGATTTGCCGCTGCACAAACTAGCGACTATCCCAATAAACCAATCAAGATCGTCGTGGGCTTCACGCCCGGCGGCTCAACCGATGCCATTGGTAGGCAAATCGCAAACTCCTTTAGCAAGATTCTGGGGCAATCGGTCATCGTCGAGAACAAACCAGGAGCTAACGGAAACTTGGCAACAGACTTTGTGCGCCGTGCTCCACCAGATGGTTACACCCTCTTTTACACGTCCATCGGGCACGTCACCAACCCACTGATCTACAAGGATGCCAAATACGATCCAGTCAAAGACTTCACACCGATCGGTCAGGTCTTAGCTGGACCAAATCTACTCGTGGTGCCTCCGAACTCAAGATTCAAAAGTGTCAAAGAGTTGATTGACTACGGCCGTGCCAATCCAGGAAAAATCAACTTTGCCTCCTCGGGCATTGGCTCATCTCTACACTTATCGGGAGAGTTATTTAAACAGCTCTCTGGTGTGGATATGGTCCATATCCCGTACAAAGGAGCCGGCAGCCTCATGCCGCACCTTATGTCCGGGCAAGTAGACCTAGCGTTTCCGAATCTCCCGACGGGCATCACTTTAGTGGAGCAGGGTCAGTTACGAGCACTCGGCGTCACGACCAGCACACGATCAGCCATTGCACCGAATGTTCCAACAATTGCCGAAGCGGGTGTGCCAAACTACGATATGTCGACTTGGTACGGCTTAGTAGGGCCTGCAGACTTGCCTGCACCCGTGCTTAAGAAACTGACTGACGCTTTAGCTCAAACAGTGAATGACCCAGAATTTAAAGGTCGTCTTGTGGCCCAAGGAATGGACCCGAGACTGTCATCGCCGCAAGACTTTGCTAAGTTTATACAGAGCGAATCGACGCGCTGGACCGCAATTATGAAAGAAATGAGTGTCACCGCGAACTAAAGGGCCGCCGCTTAGCAACACAAACTAAGCGGCATACCTTGCGATATAGAACACGCCTGAAAACGCCATCCCGATCACTGCGGTCATGCAGATGATCATTCGCCAGTTATTGGCGTTCATTTCCTGACGAATAGTGCTGATCTCATGATGAATAACACCAGTCAACTTCAAGTCTAAATTTTTTACATCTTCCTTTGTCGCAAGCGTTGGCAAAATAGTATCAAATCGGGTTTCAATCACGGTCATTCTATTTTCCAATTGATGTACCTGCAGAGTCGAAAACGAGGCGCATCATAAACGAAGCGACATCACATCTGACAAGGTACTGGATATAGTGATCCACGCGCAAGACGATGCTTACACTCGGTTGCAATTTATTTTGATCGGAATAGACTCGATTGAGATGACATATTGGTAACCGAATGTAAATCCGGTTACCAAAACTTAGCGCACAAGCAAAGCACTACCGATAGACCAAGTCCCTTAGCGTCAGAGAGATCGATGGCACATACGTAATAACCATCAAACAGCATAAAACGACGGCAACGAAAGGCCACAAACGACTAATCACCTGATCAAGAGACAGCCGGGCAACCGTACATGCAGCGAACAAGTTCACACCAAAAGGCGGTGTAATCATTCCAAGAGCCAAGTTCACTACCATCACCAATCCAAAGTGCACGGGATCAACGCCGAAGTGTATGGCCACCGGAGCAAGGATCGGAGCAAGGACGATAATAGCTGCGCCTGTCTCAATGAACATGCCGATAATGAACAGCGCGACGTTCACGCCCAACAAGAACATCGCAGGTGATTGCAGAACCGCCTCAAGCCAGCGACCAATCGCATCTGGCACGCCTGCCCGTGTTAACAAGAAAGCAAAAAGTCCTGCGTTGGCAATGATGAACATAATCACTGCACTTGAGACGACCGATTTCTTGAGAATCGGATAGATATCGCGAGGCTTAATTTCTCGGTAAAGCAACACACCGACAAACAAAGCGTAAAACACCGCAACAGCAGAAGCTTCGGTGGGTGTAAATACGCCACCATAAATTCCGCCCAAAATGATAACTGGCATGAGCAGCGCCCAACCAGCCTGTACAGTCGCTTTGCTGAAGCTCAGCCGCCCTTCGCCATCGTTCTTACCCCAACCTTTGAAGCGGCAATAGATGTGAACAAAGGCCATCAGACTGACGCCAATAAATAAGCCAGGTCCAAAACCGGCAATGAACAGCTCGCCAATCGAGACTTCCGCCGCGACACCGTACAAGATCATTGGGATTGAGGGCGGGATAATCACACCAAGTTCAGCACTCGTCGCCTGCAGAGCTGCTGCGTAGTTTGGTGGATATCCATGCTTTATCAAAGCCGGGATCAAAATCGCGCCAATCGCAAAGGTCGTCGCGACGCTTGAGCCAGACACCGCAGCAAAAATCATGCAGGTCAGGACGCAAGTCATCGGCAGGCCACCCTGCACACCACCCACAATACTTTTCGCAAACTCTACCAGTCGGCGAGAGATACCGCCGGTCTCCATCAGATTACCGGCCAAAATAAAGAAGGGAATTGCAGCCAAGGGGAACTTGTTTAAAGAGTTAAACATTTCCTTAACGGCAACAAGCATATTTACATTGCCAATATGTATGCCTAGGATCGCTGCCAAGCCTATCGAGACTGCTACAGAAATAGTCAGCACGAAACATAGCAACATCGTGATTAGCATCGTGACGCTCATTGTGCATTCTCCAATTCGCTACGCTGTGGGTTAAAAAACTGCGCAAGGATTGCCGGGATGCAAAACAGCCCACCAACTGGCAATGCCAAATAAGCCCAAAACATTGAAACGCCCTCTAGGCCAATCACCGTCTGCATCTTCCCACGATTTGCGTAGTCCCAGCCCCACCAAATGATGACGGCAACCAGAGTCAGCGACGCCAAAGCCGTCACCACGTCAAAGAGTCGCTTTCCGCGGGGGCCAGCCCAACGATAAAGTACGTCGACACTCACCATCGCACCGACCCTAAATGCGTATGGCACACCCATGAACACCATCCAGATCAAGCTAAAGCGAATCAACACCTCCGTCCACTCTGCTGGGATCTCCAAGACGAAGCGCATGATTACCTGAAAGAAACCCAGTGACGCCGAAATAGCCATCATTGCACAGGCAACTATCAAAGCAATTTGGGTTGTAACTCTCTCAAAAGCCAGAAATGTGTTTTTCATATCAACCTTTAAAAAAACAGGCGCGTCACCTGAGTGTCGCGCCCGTACTATCTACCTGGCATTCAATCGAACTTATGGATTACTTGTAGTTACGAATTGCATCGATTTTGTCTTTGCCAAAGTCTTTTTCAAACTGTGCGAACACTGGTGCCAACTTCGCGACGAATGCTTGTTTATCAACATTCTCATTGACCGTCATACCCTTGCTGCGTAGATAGGCAACACCTTGGGCATCATCCTGATCGACACGCGCACGCTGAGCGGCGGAGGCGATTTTCGCTGCATCAAGGAATGCCTGCTTATCTGCTGCGGACAGCTTATCAAATGCAGCCTTATTCATGAGGTAAATAGCTGGGCTATAGACGTGGCCAGTCAGTGTCATGTATTTTTGAACTTGCTCAAACTTGGCAGCCATAATCACCGACAGAGGATTTTCCTGGCCGTCTACGACACCCTGCTGGAGAGCTGTAAACACCTCTGGGAAAGCCATCGGCGTGGTAATGATTCCGAAGCCTTTGTATGCTGCAACGTGAACGGGGTTCTCCATCGTGCGCATTTTCAGACCTTTCAGGTCGTCAGGGACATTTACGGGACGCTTGCTATTCGTCATATGACGTACACCGTTCTCGGACCAAGCAAGTGCCTTGAAACCCTTGCTATCAAATTCCTTGAGCAAGGCATCTCCGATCGGACCGTCTAGCACAGCGCGTGCATGTGCCTTGTCGCGGAACAGGAATGGGATGTCAAGAATGCGAACTGCTGGGACAAAGTTTGGAATGGGTCCGGTGCTAGTGCCGGCGAGTTCCTGCGTACCCAATTGAACTGACTCAATACTTTCGCGCTCACCGCCCAGGCTGCCTGAATAAAAGTTCTTGATGATAATGCGGCCATTCGTGCGTTTTTCGACTTCCGCCGCCAACACATCAACACCAACACCCTGGTGTGAGTTTTGAGCAACCGAGATACTGTTACGCATCACCGTTTGCGCTTGCGCGGTAGATGCCAACGCTAAAGCCAAAACACTTGCAGCCAATAAAGTCGTACGTCCGATCCGCTTCATCATAAATATCTCCGAATGGTAATCATTGGCTTGTTGGGCCACGATGTAGGTAATTAATGGCGGCACACCGCTATTCTTTAAGCGAATCATCGTAGACGAGGGACCGCACTTTGGAACCTAGTACTATCCCTTGCTTTAGAGCTCGGTCGGACCTGATTAATCAGTTGCGAACCGGATACAAGCGCGCTATGGTTGCCGGAATCAATGATTCCTATCAAGGGCCTCTCCATGAGCAAAAATGCCAAAAAAACTGCTAATAAAAGCCGCTCCAGCCAATGGTTTGCGCGCGATGGGGTTCATGGTTTCCTCTACCGCAGCTGGACCAAAAATCGGGGGATTCCGCACGATCAGTTTGACGGTCGGCCGGTTATAGGGATCTGTAACACCTGGTCAGAATTAACCCCCTGTAATTCGCACTTTCGGCTGCTGGCGGATCAAGTTCGTCAAGGCATACTTGAGGCGGGTGGCTTTCCCCTCGAGTTCCCCGTGACCTCTCTGGGCGAGACCCTCGTGCGGCCCACCGCCATGTTGCTACGCAACCTCGCCAGCATGGACGTCGAGGAAACGATCCGGGCGAACCCGCTTGATGGAGTCGTACTACTTTTCGGTTGCGACAAGACCACGCCCTCGCTTCTGATGGGGGCATCAAGTGTCAACATTCCAACGATCGGTGTCTCCGGCGGACCGATGCTTAATGGCAAGTACCGCGGTCACGATATCGGCTCGGGCACAAATACCTGGTCGATGTCGGAAGACGTACGTGCAGGCAAGATGACCGTCGACGAGTTTCATGAAGCAGAGTCTTGTATGCATCGCTCCCATGGTCACTGCATGGTGATGGGCACGGCCTCCACGATGGCAAGCATGGTGGAAGCACTAGGCGTTGCCCTGCCCGGAAATGCGACCTATCCAGCGGTCGATGCCCGGCGTAATGTGTTGGCTCGAGAGTCTGGGCGTCGCATCGTTCAAATGGTGAAAGAAGATTTAACACTTTCAAAGATACTGACGCGCCATGCCTTTGAAAATGCCATTCGAACCAACGCGGCGATCGGCGGCTCAACCAATGCTGTGATTCACCTAATCGCTATTGCACGTCGCATCGGCGTAAAGCTCGACATCGATGATTGGGACAAGTTTGGGCGAGATGTGCACACCTTGCTCAACCTGATGCCCAGTGGAAAATATTTAATGGAAGACTTCTGCTATGCAGGAGGTCTACCTGTTGTGTTACGCACACTCGGTGAACAAGGTCTGCTTAACAAAAAGGCGTTGACAGTAAACGGCAAGACCATCTGGGATAACAACAAGAAAGCCGAGTGCTGGAATAGAGATGTCATCACAACCTGGGAAAAGCCCTTCAAAAAGAATACAGGCATTGCCGTGCTACGCGGGAACTTATGCCCCGATGGCGCCATCATCAAACCCTCTGCCGCTACGCCGAAACTTTTGAAACATAAAGGTCGCGCAGTCGTATTCGAAAATATTGAGGATTTTCACAAGCGCATTAATAATCCCAAACTGGATATTGATGAGCACTGCATTATGGTGCTGAAAAACTGTGGTCCGAAAGGCTATCCAGGCATGGCAGAAGTTGGCAATATGCCGTTGCCCCCAAAGATTCTTAAAAAAGGCATCACCGACATGATTCGTATCTCGGATGCCCGAATGAGTGGAACAGCCTACGGCACCGTCGTTCTGCATGTTGCGCCGGAAGCCGCTGCGGGCGGTGTCTTGGGGCTAGTTGAGAGCGGCGACATGATTGAACTTGATGTTGCAAAACGCAAACTTCATCTAGATGTGAGCGACGAGGTGCTCGCCGAGCGACGACTTAAGTGGAAAGCACCAAAGCCGCCACTCAATCGGGGGTACTACAAGCTGTATGTAGACCACGTCAACCAAGCGAACGACGGCGTCGATTTTGATTTTCTGGTTGGATGTAGTGGCAGCGCAGTCCCGCGCGACAACCACTAACCGATCAAACCTTTTTGCGAGGCGGCAAGCCGGTATGCTGCGTCAATACGCGGCCCGGTTTTACTGATCGTCGCAAGGGCGTGGCTTCGGTACTATTTTTTCGTCGCGTGCTGACGTAGCTACCGTCTGTGCGTGGCTGATGAAAGGGAATGAGGTGTTTTTTTCCATTCCCGATCAGATCTGCACGACCCATCGCCTTCAGCGCCTCACGTAGCAGCGGCCAATTATTAGCGTCGTGGTAGCGCAAAAATGCTTTATGCAAACGACGGCGGCGATCACCGCGCACGATATCGACGGTTTCGCTCGTCCTCGTTACACGTCCGAGTGGATTACGCCCAGAGTGGTACATAGCGGTGGCGGTCGCCATTGGACTCGGATAAAAGGTTTGCACCTGATCTGCACGGAAGCCATGCGTCTTTAGCCACATCGCCAAGTGCATCATGTCTTCGTCGCTAGTACCGGGATGTGCCGCAATAAAGTACGGGACCAAAAACTGTTTTTTTCCTGCCTGTTCACTAAATTTATCGAACAGTTGTTTGAACTTGTCGTAGCTACCGATACCAGGCTTCATCATCTTGGATAAAGGCCCCATCTCGGTATGCTCTGGTGCAATTTTTAAATAGCCACCTACGTGATGCGTCACGAGCTCGCGAATGTACTCGGGTGATTTCACTGCGAGGTCATAGCGCAAACCTGAACCGATCAGGATTTTTTTCACACCTTTTATCGCACGTGCTCGCCGGTACATATGAATGAGCGAGCTGTGATCAGTGTTCAAGTTCTGGCACACGTCAGGATAGACACAACTAGGCTTGCGGCAGGCAGACTCAATCTCAGGGCTCTTGCAACCAATACGGTACATGTTGGCTGTTGGGCCACCCAAATCCGAAATCACCCCGGTAAAGCCAGGCACCTTATCGCGGATATCTTCAATCTCGCGAATGACAGAATCTTCGCTGCGGCTTTGGATGATTCGCCCTTCATGCTCCGTGATCGAGCAGAACGTACAGCCACCAAAACAACCCCGCATGATGTTCACACTAAAGCGGATCATCTCCCAGGCGGGAATCTTGGTGGCCCCGTCGTGGCTGCCGTTCTCATCCGCATAAATCGGATGGGGGCTACGGGCATAGGGCAGATCAAACACCAAGTCCATTTCAGCGGTAGTCAATGGAATCGGTGGTGGAGTGATCCAGACATCTCGTGCCGTGCGTCCTTCTCCATGCGCCTGCACAATGGCCCTTGCATTACCTGGGTTGGTCTCAAGATGCAGCACACGGTTTGCATGTGCATACAATACGGGATCAGATTTGACTTGTTCGTAGGACGGCAAACGAATCACGCTGCGATCACGCGGCGGGACCTTGAGCTTGCCTGGCGTTTGCAGGGATGGATTCGGTGCAAACACAAGCGGGGACTCGCCCACTTTTAATTTTGTCTTGGCATTCGCCGCATCAGCGACCGCGCGCGCTTCGTCATTGCGCGCACAGCTCTCACCTTGCTCGAGCGCCTGCTCGCTAATCATCAAGTATGGATTGACGTGCGCCTCTACCCGGCCCGGCGCGTCTACGCTAGTTGAGTCAATCTCGAACCAGCCCTCAGGGGTTTCGCGCCGTAAAAACGCCGTACCACGCACATCCGTAATCTGTTGCACAGGCTCTTTAGCAGCGAGGCGGTGTGCGATTTCAACGACAGCGCGTTCGGCGTTGCCATAGAGAAGCAAATCACATTTGCTATCAATAACCACTGAACGACGCACCTTGTCGGACCAATAGTCATAGTGTGCGATACGCCTGAGTGATCCTTCAATGCCACCTAAGATAATTGGTACATCTTTGTAGGCTTCTTTGCAGCGCTGCGTGTAAACGATCGCCGCACGATCCGGCCGCTTACCACCCACATCACCTGCCGTGTACGCATCGTCACTACGCATTTTGCGATCAGCCGTATAACGGTTGATCATCGAATCCATGTTGCCAGCGGTCACACCAAAAAACAGATTGGGCTTACCAAGCGCTTTGAAGGGCTCGGCACTTTGCCAATCAGGCTGGGAAATGATGCCAACCCTAAAACCTTGGTTTTCGAGCATACGGCCAATCACAGCCATACCAAAGCTCGGATGATCGACGTACGCGTCGCCTGTGACGATAATGATGTCGCAACTATCCCAACCGAGTTGAGTCATCTCATCACGGCTCATCGGCAAAAATGGGGCCACGCCAAACCGCGCCGCCCAGTACTTGCGATAGCTACTTAGCGGCTTGGCGTTGCGCGGAAACAGGGATACGTCGGCGTAGGCAGTCATGGCAATCTTTTAAGGTGCCCGATTGTACGCAATGTTACTGCTGTCACGCCCAATAGCCCCATTGATAGCACAACTGCCTTGTTGGGCAATACCTAGACCAAGTGCGGCCCTCTTATAACAAAGCATGTCTTAACATACATTTGATTGTGCACAATCAAACATCGCCTCAGAGGTATTACTTTGGCACCCTAAACATTGCGCAAATCTTGTTGCCGATCGGATCGCGCAGATAGGCGAGATAAAGCTTACCTGCAGGGCCTTCGCGGTAGCCTGGAGGATCTTCGCAGGTTACTCCGCCATTTGCGACACCAGCCGCGTGAAACGCATCGACTTCCTCAGGAGATTTTGCGGCGAAGCCAATCGTCCCACCGTTAGCAGACGTCGCTGCTTTGTTATCGAGTGGCAGACTGAACGCAAACACGCCTGTGGGCGTGCGATAGAAGTAGCGAATATCTCGGTTGATAACGCCCGGGGCGACACCCAAGGCGCCGAGAGTTGCGTCATAGAATTTACGCGAGGCTTCTAAATCCTTTGCACCTACCATTACGTGACTAAACATTTTTTCTCCAAGTATCTAGGTTGAGACGGACGAGCGTAACCTGAAATGCGCCATCGCGCGTGCGTCTAGACGTGCCATCTCAAGAAAATCGTCTACCCGATCCAAGGGGTGTAGCAAGGTCTGAACATCGTGCAACGAAAGCCAGTGACTGATTGTATGCTTTAGGTCTGAAAAGCGTAGATGCTCAATGATCACAACGCCATGGGCCACCGTGTCAGCACCTGGGCGAAACCTAGCCTCCGGTGATGGTGAAGCAACGGCGGGCGCCCGAGCAGCCAACGGATTAGTCAAAACTGATTCATATAACCGCCAACGACATGCCGCTGCAGGTGCATGCACGCGTAACACTTTTTGCCATGCATCAAGATCAGCATGCCTCGGTTGATCTCCGCCTTGAATTTGTCCCACTCGTAGCGTCACTACCCAAGCACCCGCGGCGCGCCCTTCATAGTCGACGAGTCGTCCGATCGTACGACACATGTTTTTAAAATACGCCATGATGAATTGCGTGTCAGGCGTTGGGTTGAGTAGCGCTGCTTGATAGGCGGGCGCCTCTAAGACGCTTACATCATCTAGGTCATAGCTCGTGAAAAAGCGCGGCGATACAGTCTGCGGAAGAGGATTCGTGCTCTGATACCGTACGCCTTGCTGCACACCCCACAAGCCCACGCGATCAGGTAGATGCTCGTTCATATACCAGTGCTCGTACTTCTCGAGCACTGTCTCATCGCAATCGTTCCAAACAGCTAGGAGTCCATTCATATCCCGTACTCGCTGCCTATTCAAAAGTTCGACCAACAAAGGTGACAGGTAGTATTTTAAGCGCAGTATTAGAGGCTCCACTTGCGATGGCGGGCATCATTTAGCTCAGATTGAAAACCAAAATCAAACGCTCCATCGTCGATGGCTTTTGCTCTGCGTTGCAGTTAGCTCAGCCCTGCTGTAAGGTGTTCGTACCAGCCGACTTTTTTGAGGAAGTGGCTACGCCAAGGTCTAGCGCGCTCGCATATCTAATCGAATACAGCTCACGCAACATTAACGAAAGGTCGCACTGTAATGAGCATTTCAAATTTTTTCTTATTGGCGTTAGGATTGGCTTTCGTATCTTATTTAATTGCTTTTTTAATTGCATACGTGACGTTTCGTCCGTCTTTAAATACAAAGTTGGTTGGCATGTTTGATGGCATTGTTTTCATCAATCATGGAAGCTGAATCTTTTTATCATTGAGTCTCGCATTTATATTTGGCGATGTAGCGCAGGTGAACACGAAGGCAAGGGCCGCAATCATCAGCGAGGCGGATGCGCTACGCACGCTTGGCAGAATTTCATTAAGCCTCGATCCACGTGTGGGTGACCCATTAATGGCTACATTAAAACAGTACACACACGATGTCCTTCATAAAGAGTGGCCTGAGATGCAGCGCTCTGCAGGCGCTGCATTAAGCATTAGCGAATCCTCTGCTCTGGCACCTTTAACTAAAATTTCTGATATTGTTTTTAATCCTAATAATCAATCAATACTAAGCCCTGCCTTAACAAACCAACTGATTTCGTTCACCAACCGAATCAGAGAACAACGTCTACTCCGGGTAGAGTTCAGCCGTTACTCTATCGGTTACCCCAGACTTGGATTGATTCTTTTTTTGTTGTCTGCATCCGTAATTCTCTTAACATTAAGCGCAGTTTCCAAGCGTCCTGTGCAGATCGTCTCGAACTTCACGTTACTCTTGCTGACGCTCATTTCGCTCCTAGTGGTATACGCACAGCAAAACCCCTTTGCTGCATTAGATGCTGTATCTCCTTTACCTCTCGAAGAAGCTTTGAAGCGCTTGGAATTAATGAAGAAAGTAGTTTTCTGACGTACCACTTTTCAATTGCAAATAGCCCCGCATCAAAACCACGATCTTTATCGAATATTTTTAGAGCACACCTCCGATGAAATCTTACTGGATCAACAAAACTCCGACCGGCACCGAGCTTGAACTGCGCGATCAACCGGTGCCTACACCCGACCCCGAACAGGTCCTGATACGGGTGTGTGCAACGAGCATTAATCGCGGCGACATGCTTGGTACCATTAAGCTGCATAGCGCCGCGGGCGGACGTCCCGCCGGAGTCGATGGTGCCGGCACAGTAGAGGCACTGGGTACCAATGTTCGTGGAGTTGCGATTGGCGACCGCGTCATGTTTCGCGCGAAGGGCTGTTTTTCTGAATACGTGGTCGCTGAAGCGCCCTTGCTCACACCCGTTCCTGCTTGTCTGAACTGGGAACAGGCCGCCGTGATTCCAATCGCCTATATCACCGCCTACGAGGCGCTATTGCAGTTCGGCGGTATGGAACGCGACGACTGGGTGTTGATTGCGGGCGCATCGTCTGGCGTCGGTGTCGCTGCGATTCAGATCGCAAAAGTGTGTGGTGCTAAGGTCATCGGTACCTCCGGATCCGCAGAAAAGCTTGCGCGCCTAAAGGCGCTCGGTCTCGACGCGGGCATACAAACACGCGGCGGAAACTTTGCAGAAGAGGCGCGGCAGATCACGGGGGGCAAAGGCGTCAGGCTCGCTGTGAATTTGGTGGGCGGCAGTGCTTTTGCTGGGTGCCTCGAATCGCTAACTGATTTTGGCCGTTTGGCGGTTGTAGGCTACGTCGATGGTCAAATGTTGTCCAGCCTCGATCTCGAATCAGTGCATGGCAAACGCCTGCAGATTTTTGGGCTTTCAAATGCGCCCTTATCGACGGCAGTGCGCGCGGTTGCGCAACGTGGTTTTGAGCGCGAAGTCATGCCCGCGATTATCGATGGCCGGATCGTACCAGTCATCGATCGTACGTTTTCCTTTGATGAATTACCGGCCGCCAAGCAATACGTCGAAGAAAACACTTTGTTAGGCAAAGTCGCCATCCGGTTTGCCTGATTTTTTCTAACAAATCGCCGGCACGTGCCGCTCGGCTGATGATTCTGCTCTGTGCAGTAGGTGACGCGCGTACTCCTTCAGTCTCACCCAATTGGTAGGAAGGACTACAGCAACAAAAAAGCCCAACAGCAAAGTTGGGCTAAGTTGTGTATGTTTGGCTCCCCGAGCTGGACTCGAACCAGCGACCTGCGGATTAACAGTCCGTCGCTCTACCGACTGAGCTATCAGGGAATAGTTGATGAAAACCAACAAGACCGAGAGTCTATCACAAAACACACCTAACACCAAAATCGATCTGTGATTTTCTAAGCAGGACTGGCGCAAAATCCGATTGAAAAAGTGGTGCGCTTCGCAGCCAAAAAAAACATATTCGCAAAGCGCTTTGAATAAGGAGCGCTTACCCAAAAATTACGGAGCAGCAGATAAATTTTTCTTGTCTGGAACAATCGCCCAATACCATCAGGTCCGGAACAAAATATCAACGCAAAAAGTTACGACCTTTCAAACGTCTTAACAGATTATTTTTTTGCTAAGCCTGTCTAGCAATGACCCAACGAATCGATCCTATTATATAAAGAAAAGCTTTATTAAAACATTCGAATATCGCGGAGTGACTTGGCGTCAATTGCCAACAATTGCTTAGCCTTTGGTGGAGGAAGAGTTCGCTGCTCTTCCAGAAGTCGAACACACAAAAGCTATCACCAAAGTCATATTGAGCTTCAGGTAGCTCTGAGTGATCGATTTGTAATTTAAATAGTACATCAAAATACTATTTAAATAGTACATCGAAAAATAAAAATCTCAATATATCAATCCCCTACCTGCTTTCAACGCATCTTGCATTGTCATGAATTCCGCCCCTTCTTGAATCAGGTTTTCAACAAAACCTTCAAAGGCCAGCATGCGATTGCCGCGGCCCAATACGTATGGATGCATGGTGTAAGTCAGGATCCCAAAGTCGGTCGTTTTCTTAAAGTAGCGAAACTCATCAAGCCAACTGTCCATGACGACCCGGGCACTTTGCAACCCGGGATTGACGGTATTCGGCAGCCGCCAGTACTCAAAATGCGGATGATCATCCAGATGCCAGCTAATTGGCATTTCAATCAAAGAAGTCGGTGGGCCAAAGCGCACGGGTTCACCAAGCTTGACCTGATCCCCTTGGCGCACGGGATACGGCACATAATCGCCGCCCATCATGCTGCTGTCATACTCAAAACCGTATTTCAGGAGCAAATTCAAGGTGTTATCACTCAAATCCCAGGCGGGAGACCGATAGCCAACGGCGCGCGACCCAGTGAGACGAACAATCGCCTCGCTTGCACGCACCATGTCAGCCTCTTCCTCCTCCAGCGTCTGATTAGCAGGCGCAATATGCGCCCAGCTATGGTGGCCGATCTCGTGGCCACCCTTCACAACAGCCTCACAAGCCTCTGGGTAGGTCTCAATAGTGAAGCCAGGCACAAACCAAGTGCTTGGAATACCGTGCGCAGCAAGCAGGTCCAGAATCCTTTTGGACCCCACTACGCCAAACTCGCCACGCGAGAGTGGCGTGGGCGAGGTTAATCCACGGGAGATAAAGCCTGACTGCACGTCAAAGTCATAGCTTAGGCATACGATATGGCGAGTCATTGGAATTCCTCTGTAAATGCGCATCAAATGCGTTGACACCAAGGGCGACAGGCAGATATCTTAGCTCGCTGACACCTATACGGGGAGAACGAATGGCAGCCTTAGGTCGTTTTGCTCAAAGTTGGAGCTCAGGCATCTTGATTGCGGTGCTGGTTTTGCTTTGGGAAACCGGAGTGCGATTTTTTGAGGTGCCAAACTTTTTGCTCCCGGCTCCCACAGAGATTGCAACACTTTTTGTTGATGAGTGGGCGCTCATTCAGATGCATTCGCTCGCCACCGTTTGGGCGATTGCCTCGGGCTACATCACAGCCGTGGTTTTCGCATTAGCAGTCTCTGCGCTGATGATTCGCTTCCCCCTCATCGAGCGCTTGATCATGCCGATCTTCGTTGGCCTTCAAAGCGTGCCCAAGATCGCCATCGCGCCGCTCATCCTTGTCTGGATTGGTGCTGGCTCTGGCTCAAAAATTGCTGTTGTCATGTCTATTGCGTTCTTTCCAATCGTCATCAACACGATGGCAGGTTTTAAAGAAGTCGATCGCGGCCTCGCAGACGTCTTTCGCTCCGTCGCTGCAAGCGAGCGGCAGATGCTGTTTAAGCTGCGTCTGCCCTATGCCATTCCGTACATCTTTGCAGGTCTACGCATCGCAACAACACTCGCAGTGCTCGGTGCGATTGTTGCTGAATGGCTGGCCGCGTCGAATGGCCTTGGCTACCTAGTCCTGTCTGGCAGTTTTAACTTCAACACCGCACGCTCCTTTGCCGCAATCATTTCTTTGGCAGTCATAGGCACTTTATTTTTTAACTTTATGTCCTGGATCGAAACGCGCATGTCTTGGCGCACGGGTCTAAACGATTCCACTTCGCACGTTTAAGGAAAACACATGGCATTCTCAAAAATTAATTTTGCTTCCACGCTGCTGCGGCACATACCTTTAGTCGCCAGTCTGCTGCTGTGCGCGGCACCTCTTCCCGCCCTGTCGCAACAAGCAGCGGCGTTAGACAAAGTTGTCTTGCGTATCAATTTCACACCCTGGGGCATGCATGCGCAATACTTTGGGGGACGAGCACAAGGCTTTTACAAAGAAGAAGGTATTGACCTCGAGATTCGTCCACCTTCAGCTGGACAACAAAACGAAGTATTTATCGCCACAGGGCGCGAACAGTTTGGCGTGACGAACGCAGATGCCTTTGTTAAAGCAAAAGGCAGCGGGCTGCCAATCATAGCCGTCATGGCAGACCAACCAGACAACCCTTTCTCTGTCATTACGCCAAAGAAAGCTGGCATCACATCGCCAGAGAAAATGAAAGGGATGAAACTCGCTTGGTTTCAGGCAAACGTCATTGGCTTGATCGAACCGGTACTAACCAAGGGCGGACTCACGCGTAAAGACATCGAATTCGTGACCGTCGCACGCGGCGCAGAAGTGCAAATGCTGGCAGCGGGACAGGTAGACGGGCTGTTTGGGTACTCGTTTGGTCAGGCACTCACACTTGAAGGGCGGGGCTTCCCAGTAAATGTCATGCCTGTACGCGACTACGGCGTTCAGTTTTACGGAACTGTGATCTACACGAGCGACGCGCTCCTAAAAAAGAACCCAGACCTAGTCAAACGCTTTGTACGCGCCACGATCAAGAGTTTGATCTGGACGCACGACAATGTAGAGACTGCGATGAAAGAAATCGTTGCCGTCTCGCCAGATCGCGATCTGAAGCTCGAGTCACGCAAACTGCGTATGATCTACGACCTTTACAACACACCAGATTACGCCGAACGCTTTGGCCTCATGACGGATGCAAAGTGGCAGTCATCGATCGATATTTTGGCGAGTGGCGGTGATTTGCCTAAGAAGCCTGCAGCAAATTCGATGTACACCAACGCAATCGTAAATAGCATTGACGAAGCCAAGACGCTCGCACAAATTATTAAGCAGCCCGCGAAGTAAAGTGATGGCCGATTCCAAACACCATCACACAACTGGGATACAGATCGAGGCGGTAGAGGTCACGTACGGCGTTGGCTCTACCGACTCTGTCCGCGCGCTCGCTCCCGTTGATTTAAACATTGAGGCTGGAGCGTTTGTATCACTGGTCGGGCCATCGGGCTGCGGCAAAAGCACCTTACTGAAAGTGCTAGCAGACTTAATGCCACCCACAGCAGGAAAGGTCGTGATCGATGGGGCACAGCCATCCGTGCTGCGCCAAGCCGGTCGAATCGGTTTGGTGTTTCAGCAAGCAAATTTAATGCCTTGGCTCACCATTGAGAAAAATGTCTGCCTGCTACGTGATCTAGTACGTCAGCGCAAAGAGAATGCAGGTGGCTCACAGTCGATTAACGTAGCAGAGCTTATTGAAATCGTCGGACTCAAGGGTTTCGAAAATAAGCTTCCCCACCAGCTTTCAGGAGGCATGCAACAACGCGCAGCACTTGCGCGTGCGCTTGCGCTCGACCCCTCTGTACTGTTAATGGACGAACCCTTTGCCGCGCTCGACGAAATCACGCGAGACCGGATGGCGTTCGAATTGATGCGCATATGGCAGCAATATCAAAAGACCGTCATCTTCGTGACGCACTCTTTGGCCGAAGCGGTTTTCTTGTCGGATCGTGTTGTGCTGATGTCGGCTCGCCCTGGGCGCATTCACAAAATCTATGACATTGATTTACCCAGACCGCGCAACGAAGAAACGCGTCTGTCAGACGCATTTTTAGCACTCGTGGCCGAGATCAACAGAGAACTCTACAAAGTAATGCATGAACAGGTAGGCACATGACAACGCGTAAACACATGCCAGCTCTCACCGTTGGCGACAACGCCTATGAGCGCGGCTTCAAACACGGACAACATTTTGCCGCGGATGTGGCGGCAAACGTAGAAACATACCTACTGCGGTTTGAAGCATCGGGGCTACCACGTGCTGAAGCGCTAGAAGAAGCAATACGCTGGCAACACGCGATGGAATCGCAAAACGCGGAATACACAGAAGAGATGCTGGGACTGGCGAAAGGCTCTGGGCAGTCCGTCGCAGCAATCGCATTGCTCAATGCACGCTATGAAATCGCCTTCATGATTTTTGGCAAAGACGCGCGCAAACAAGAACAAGCCACAAGTGAAACAGATGGTTGCACGACCTTCGGCCTGTTGTCCGATGTGACAGCCGATGGCCACACTTGGCTTGGTCAAAACTGGGACTGGATTGCAGGTGTACATCAACGAACGCTCGTGCTGCGTATTCAACGAAAAAACAAGCCCAGTCTTGTGTGCATGACCGAAGCTGGAATTGTCGGTGGCAAGATGGGCGTAAACGAACTGGGTATAGGCTTGGTTGAAAACGGACTCGCCTCGCACCTAGACGGCTCCAATCCCTACCAAAAACCCTTCCACATGCGCTGCCGCGAGGTCTTGGATGCAGATAGCTACGCTAACGCGCTCAGCCCAGTCGTTGCAACGAAACGGACCTGCTCGGCAAACTTTGTGATTGGTGGCGCACAAGGCGAGATCATCGATTTAGAGACGAGTCCAAACCATGTCTCCTACTTAATGCCTCATCAGGGGATCGTGACGCATTCGAATCATTTTCTAGGCGCTGGCCATGGCGAGTCTCAAATGGAAAAGGTCAGCCCCGGAACGCTTTTTCGTGCAGCGCGTATGCGACGCTTGCTAGAAAAGGGTGAACGTTCAATTGATATGGCGACGATGGTTGCAGCAATGAGCGATCACTTCAGTTTTCCGCATGCGCTGTGCCGACATCCAGATCCTAAGCAGGCACCTGCAAAACAAACCATGACCACCGGTGCCGTACTTATCGATCTGGAACAACGCACGATGCATGTCGCAGATGGCCCACCCTGCGAATTCTCTTTTGTTGCCCACTCTGTTTCGTCATAGGCTTTCAAAATGTCTACAAAAAAAATACAAGTGATCGTTGAAGGCGCGACCGGTCGCCTCGGTAACAATCAGCACCTACGTGCGCTTCTAAATATTCGCAAAGAAGGCGGGCTACTGCTAAAAAACGGTGACCGTCTTGTGCCCGAACCAGTGCTATTGGGTCGCAATGCCGACAAGCTGCAAGCGCTCGCGAGCCAACACAACATAGCCTGGAGCACTGACCGCGAAGCTTTTCTAGCGGACAAGGTAAATGAAATTTACTTTGATGCGAGCGTGACAGCTGGGCGCTATGAGCGCGCGGCCTCGGCACTGCGTGCCGGCAAACATGTGTATCTTGAAAAGCCGATTGCCGAGACCTTCGAGCAGGCGCTTGATTTGGCCTGCATGGCAGAGAAGCTCGAGTTAAAAAATGGCACCGTTCAGGACAAACTCTTTTTGCCAAGTCTGCTCAAGCTGCGCAAGCTCAGGGAGTCTGGCTATTTCGGCGAAATCCTTCAGGCAAAAATTGACTTTGGCTGGTGGGTCTTCGACGGCATGATTCATCCAGCACAACGGTCAAGCTGGAACTATCGCAAGCGCGATGGTGGCGGTCTGGTCTTGGATATGTTTCCACACTGGCGCTACATCGTCGACACGCTACTTGGTGACATCAAGTCCGTTTCGTGTCGTACTAAAACAGCCACGCCGAAGCGCCTGGACGAGCAGGGGCGCCCCTATGATGTTGACGTCGAGGACGTCGTGCTCGCCACGTTTGAGCTGGCAAACGGCGCGCTCGTCGAAGTCAACGCGTCCTGGGCCTCACGCATCAAACGCGATGACATCCTGACAATTCAAGTCGATGGCACACAGGGTTCTGCGCTAGCGGGCCTGTATCGCTGCTATATCCAGCCCATGGCCGCAACACCCAAGCCTGTCTGGAGCATAGACACCCCAACGACGGAAAATTTTGATGCGCAATGGCTGGAAGTGCCTGACGTCGCGCTCTATAACAATTCTTATCGCGCCGGTTGGGAGTTGTTTTTGAAGCATGTTGTAGAGGATGGCGCGTTCCCATCCCCCCTGCGAGCCGGCGCAAAAGGCATCCAACTAGTCGACGCTTGCTACCGCAGCAATGCCGAGCGCAAATGGATCGATTTGCCAGACCTGACAGTTTGAGAGGGGCATAAACGCTCTGCTATAATTTTTAACTTAGTGCCGATGTAGCTCAGTTGGTAGAGCAGCTCATTCGTAATGAGAAGGTCGACAGTTCGATTCCGTTCATCGGCACCACCCCTCTCCTCAGGCCTACCGGGTCAAGCGCATGAAAAAACTCTCTATGCAGACGTTGTTTTTGGCGTTACTGATCTTTATTGCGGGCTGCTCGACTGCACCGCCCGATGGCGTACAGTCCGTCTCTCCCTTTGACGTCAACCGCTACCTTGGTCAATGGTACGAAATCGCTCGCCTTGATCACTCGTTTGAGCGCGGCTTAAGTGAAGTATCGGCGACCTACACATTACAGGCTGATGGCAGCCTTGAGGTGCTGAACAAAGGCTACGACGCAAAGCGCGACAAATGGAAGTCAGCCACTGGGCGGGCTGTATTCACAGGCCCCCAAACTCAGGGTTCGCTGAAAGTTTCGTTTTTTGGTCCGTTCTATGGCGGCTACCATGTAATCGCACTGGATCAGAAGGGCTATCAATGGGCCATGATCTCTGGCCCAGATAAGGATTATCTTTGGATCCTGGCGCGCACCAAATCTCTAGCCCCAGCCGTGCGCGACGGACTGCTCAAACAAGCGGCAGCACTTGGCTTTGCGACAGAAAAGTTAATCTGGGTTGAGCACCGGCAGCCCTAAGCATGGATAACTACAAAAACGAGATCCGTGAACATGTTGTAGCCGCCTATGAAACGGTGTGCGATGAGCTTCGCACATGGAAACAATTCATGCTTGAAGCGTGGCCTCTCATCAGTTTGCTCTTGATTGGAATCGCTGTCGCAGTCTGGCTCGCTAAGCCCGCACCTCCAAGATACATTCAAATGGCAACCGGCTCTGAGGGCGGATCGTACGAATTACTTGCAAAAAAATATGCAGATTATTTTGCGCTTCACGGCGTCACGATTGAACTTGTCAAAACCTCTGGCGCACAAGAAAACATTGCGCGCATCAAGGATCCCAAAGACCCCTTACAAGCTGCTTTCATACAGAGCGGCCTCATGGATGAAAAGCAAGCAGAAGGCCTCATGTCTTTGGGTAGCGTGGACTATGAGCCCATGTGGTTCTTCTTTCGCAACGATCTAATAGACCGCGAGAAGATCAGATCAGAAAACTTCTTGACCTATCCGATCGCAATCGGTGAGCCAGGTAGCGGTACCCACCAACACGTCATGAATCTGATCCGTATCAATCAATTCAAAGAAACCTCAGGCTTGCGGGAAATTCCCAACGCCGAGGGCGTTAAAGCCTTTCAAGAGGGGAAAGTGCTGTCGATTGTCTTGGTTGACGGCATGGATGCTAAGAACGTACAAACATTATTAAATGACCCGCGCGCGACGCTAGTTGAATTCGATCGCGCTGCCGCCTACAGCAGATTGCTACCCTACTATCACATACTGACCATCCCCAAAGGTTCATTGAGCCTAGCTCGCGACGAACCGCATCAAAGCATGGAGACTATTGCATCGACAACGAACTTAATCATCGACAAATCGCTGCATCCCGCAATCCAACTTCTATTTCTGCAGGCAGCTTCCAAAATCAACGGTGGGCGGACGTTTTTCACCAAATATGGAGAGTTTCCATCTTATAAAGATGGAGTCACACCAGAGAGCGATGTGGCGAAATCGTATTTCCAAAAAGGCGCACCAACACTCCTTGAATATCTGCCCTTCTGGTTAGCTGAGTTCTTCGATCGTTTGCTGATACTAATTTTGCCGTTATTTGCTTTCGGCTATCCTCTCATTAAGTCGATGCCGAGTTATCGCTTGAATCGAGCGAAAGCGCGCATTAATGATGTGTACTTGGAACTCAAACGCTTTGAGCAAGAACTGCGCAACAGCTTTGACAACACACAAACAGCAGCCTACACGAAAAAAATTGCAGAGCTCGACGAACGTGCTGCAACGTTACGCGTTCCTCGCAGCCTCATGAGCGACTATTTCAGTCTACGCAGCAGCATAGATTTTGTACGCACGATGATTGTGAATAAATCATCCAAACCACCCGAGTCGACTGCTTAATCAACAGTCTTTCGTGACAGTCCTTTAGGCAAGGGAAAAGATACATTCTCTCGTAAGCCATCCAGCGTGCGCACTGAAATTGCGCCCAACGCCTTCAGACGATCAATGACTTGTTGTACCAATAGCTCTGGGGCCGATGCCCCTGCAGTGATGCCGATACGCTTGCGATCAACCAACCATGCAGGTTCGATCGACTCAGGTCCGTCAATAAGGTAAGCAGGAATTCCTTTACGCTCAGCCACTTCACGCAAACGATTAGAGTTCGAGCTATTCGCGCTGCCGACAACCAACACCAAATCTGATTCAGGCGCCATGACCTTGACAGCGTCTTGCCGGTTTTGTGTCGCGTAACAGATATCGCTTTTTTTCGGCTCAGTAATTGTTGGATACTTTGCACGCAATGCGTCAGCCACAATAGACGCATCGTCGACAGACAGCGTTGTCTGCGTCACGAAAGCAAGCATCTCCGGATTACTTACGCGCAGAGCCTGCACGTCTTCAACTGTTTCAACCAAATGCATGCCATCATTGACTTGCCCTAGGGTGCCTTCCACTTCTGGATGCCCCTTATGACCAATCATGATGATCTCTCTTCCTGCCGCGCGCATACGCTCAACCTCGATATGCACCTTTGTCACAAGCGGACAGGTTGCATCAAATACCTGCAGCCCTCTAGATTCCGCCTCTGAACGCACCGCTTTCGATACACCATGCGCAGAGAACACGACGATACCGCCCGTCGGTGCTTGATCGAGCTCATCAATAAAGACAGCACCTTTTGCGCGCAAGTCTTCAACCACGAAACGGTTGTGAACGATTTCATGGCGAACGTAAATAGGTGCGCCATGAAGCTCAAGCGCGCGCTCCACAATGTCGATCGCACGATCCACGCCTGCGCAAAATCCGCGAGGCTGCGCCAAGATGATTTCTGCGCCCTGGCCGGGCAAACTAGTCAAGTCAACAGTAGACGTGCGACTCATCAGAGCACTCCGAGTAAATCGATATCCACACGCAAAGTGACACCCGCCAGTGGATGATTGAAATCAAACAGCGCGCTGTCTTGATCGAGTTCTTTCAGAACGCCGGAATAACGTCCGCCATTGGGCGCTGTGAACTCAACCATATCGCCAGGATCAAACGTTGCATCCTCACCAGCATGTTCATTGAGCATTGCGCGTGACACGCGCTGGATGAGCTCAGGATTTCTATCCCCGTATGCCGCAGCGGGCTCCAACACATAACTAAAACAATCCCCTTCTGGCCTGCCGATCAGGGGTTGCTCCATGCCAGGAGACCACTGGCCCATGCCTAGTTGCAAGGTTGCGGGACGACCATCAAAAGTATCCATGAAGGTCGAGCCTTTTCCAGGACCGCTTTCCAGCACAATGCGGTAGTGCAAGGTCAGGTAGGAATCCGCACGGACGAGTGGAGGTGTGGTTTGGTTCTGGTCAGTCAAAATCTGTCACCGTAGAGAGCTTGGCAAAACGCCTATTCTAGAGCTTACGAGATGACCTTGCGCGACCAACTTTCACCTGATCAACGACCGCGTGAGCGATTAATGCAACACGGCGCCCAGATTCTGACCGACGCCGAGCTGCTGGCACTCATACTTGGTACAGGAACACGTGGCCTCAGTGCACTGAGCCTCTCTCAACAACTTGTTGAGCAGTTTGGCGGGCTACGGCCACTGCTAGGGGCTGGCGTGGAAGACCTTAAAGGAATAGTGGGATTAGGTGATGCCCGCATTTGCCAACTCAACGCCATTCTCGAACTTGCCAGGCGCGCAATCATCGAAGACCTAAAGCAAGGTTGCTCGCTCAAACACCGGCCACAAATTCATGCCTACTGCACTGCGCTATTAAGTAACTGCCGAATCGAACGCTGCGTCGCGCTTTTACTGGACAATCAGCACCGCCTGATACATTCCACCGAAATCTCTCGGGGCACACTGACCGAAACGACGATCTACCCGCGCGAACTTGTCAAAATCGGCCTGACACATCACGCGGCTGCAATCATCTTGGTCCATAACCACCCCTCGGGGCTTGCGCAGGCCAGCGGGGCAGATATTGCCCTGACCCGACAACTGAAACATTCTTTGGCAGTTGTCGATATCGCGCTACTAGATCATCTTGTTGTTGCCGCCAACCAGGTCGTTTCAATTGCTGAACTAGGGCATATCTAACGACCTGTTTTACTTACCCCGAGTTGGATCCAAAAAATAAGGGACAACCGAGGTTGTCCCTTATCGAACCAGGTAGACCCCGGCAACTAACGAGCAACCACTTATACGCGCTCGAAAATTGCAGCGATACCTTGGCCGCCGCCAATACACATCGTCACCAGAGCATAACGCCCACCGGTGCGATGCAATTCATAGATAGCCTTGGTCGTGACGATCGCGCCGGTCGCACCAATTGGGTGTCCGAGCGAAATGCCGCTGCCGTTGGGATTCAAGCGTGCCGAATCCAACTTAAGCTCTTTAGCAACCGCGCAAGCTTGCGCCGCGAAAGCTTCGTTCGCCTCAATCACATCCATTTGATCGACTGTCAAACCTGCTCGCTTCATCACGGCTTGTGTCGCTGGCACCGGACCAATGCCCATGATATTGGGATCGACACCCGCGTGTGCATAAGCAACGAGGCGAGCCATGGGTTTCGCACCACTGGATTTAACGGCTTCACCGCTCATCATCAAGACCGCTGCAGCACCATCGTTAATGCCGGAGGCATTACCGGCTGTTACCGTGCCATTCTCTTTTACAAAGACAGCACGTAACGCAGCCAAACCCTCAATCGACACATCACGACGTGGATGCTCGTCAACTTTGAATTCCACTTCGCCCTTACGCGTCTTAATCACAACGGGCACGATCTGATCGTTAAAACGGCCTTCGTCCTGCGCCTTTGCAGCACGGCGGTGGGACTCAACGGCCAACGCATCTTGGTCTGCGCGAGAAATACCAAACTGCTTGGCGACGTTCTCTGCGGTTACGCCCATGTGCATACGACCAAATGGGTCAGTCAGCGCTCCGACCATCATGTCTGAAACCGTTGTGTCACCCATACGTGCACCGAAACGCTGAGTCTGGGACAAATACCCGCCACGGCTCATGGCTTCTGCGCCACCGCCAATCGCCATTTCGGTGTCGCCCAATAAAATCGACTGCGCGCTCGACACAATCGCTTGCAAACCTGAACCACACAAACGGTTGACGTTAAAGGCAGCGCAACTCTGTGGCAGGCCAGCGTTCAAGGCAACGACGCGAGATAAATACATATCGCGCGGCTCAGTGTGAACAACGTGACCAAAAGCTAGGTGGCCCACAGCCGAACCATCGACACCTGAGCGCTGCAATACCGCCTTCACCACGGTTGCACCTAAATCAATTGGCGCTACGTCTTTGAGACCCCCTCCAAAATCACCAATGGCAGTTCTGGCTGCTGCGGTAATAAACACTTCACGCATCGCGTGCTCCTTTAAAGACAGACGGTTAGCATTCCGAAGGCCGAGGCTTTACGTCACTCGGCAAAAAAATGGGCGTATTATTGAATCACTTCAGATGAAACGAAATTCCCGTTCACGCTCTGACCCATAAGCATAACCTGCCCAAGCGCCCCGATTACCTATGAGCATCCCTTACTCGATTCTGGATTTATCCCCTATTCCTCAGGGCTTCACAGCAACTGATGCCTTGCATAACTCACGCGACCTCGCGCAACATGCCGAAAAATGGGGATTCACACGCTACTGGATGGCTGAACACCACAACATGACCGGTAACGCGAGCTCAGCAACGGCGGTGGCACTTTGTTACGTCGCGGCCGGAACCTCCAAGATTCGAATTGGATCCGGTGGGATCATGCTACCTAACCATGCTCCGCTGGTGATCGCCGAGCAATTTGGAACCCTCGCATCACTTTTTCCTGGTCGTATTGAGCTTGGCTTAGGTCGCGCGCCCGGCACCGATCAGATGACTGCGCGGGCCCTACGCCGCGACCTGCAGAGCACCTCTGACCAGTTCCCGCAAGACGTTCAAGAGCTGCAGTTTTACTTTGACGATGTGCAGCCAGGACAAGCAGTAAAAGCTATTCCGGGTGCGGGCTTGCATGTGCCGATCTGGATCTTGGGTTCAAGCACCTACGGCGCACAAGTTGCTGCACACTTTGGCTTGCCTTATGCCTTCGCCTCGCATTTTGCGCCCGAAGCCCTGATGCAGGCTTTACACGCCTACAAGAGCTTGTTCAAACCATCGGCGCAACAAGCGAAGCCCCATGCGGGCATCGGAGTCAATATCGTCGCTGCCGATACGGATGAAGAGGCACGTTACTTGTTTACGACGCACCAACAGCATGCAACGCGCATGCGACGCAATACACGTGGTCAATTACCTCCACCTATTGACGACATCGAGACCTTTTGGACTCCGTACGAAAAAGCGTCCGTCTCTGAGCAGCTGTCCTGCTCTGTTGTTGGGTCCCCAGAAACAGTCAGGCGTGGACTGCAAGCGTTGGTTGAAAAAACAGGTGCGGACGAGCTCATCATGGCCGGACAAATTTTTGATCACAAGGCGCGCCTGAGATCGTTTGAAATCGCAGCAGAAGCAGCCCGCGACGTACAAATACCTACGGCACTTGCTGCTTGAAGCTCGCCGCGATGGGGTTACCGGGCTGGCTGATTTTGATGGGCGCACTGACTGCGATTGGCCCAATCTCCATCGATATGTATTTGCCAGCCTTCCCTGATATCGCTCGGGGACTCTCCACAACAAGCAATGAAGTCGAGCGCACCCTCGCCGCCTACTTAATCGGCATGGCAAGTGCGCAGCTCATATACGGCCCCTTAGCTGATCGCTTTGGCCGTAAACCGCCGCTCTATGGCGCACTCGTGCTCTACATCCTGGCCTCGGCGGCTTGTGCCTTTGCTCCAAGTGTCGAATTTCTAACGATCAGCCGAGTGGCCCAAGCCATGGGTGGTGCGGCCGGTATGGTGATTTCACGCGCTGTCGTGCGCGATCACTACAACACTCAAGAAGCTGCACGCGCGCTGTCCATGTTGATGCTAGTCATGGGGGTCGCTCCCATTTTGGCACCAATACTGGGATCCCAAGTTCTGGCCCTAGCAGGATGGCGAGGTATCTTTGTGGTCATCACCTTAATTGGCCTCGTATTACTGGTGACTGTCTGGAAGGTGATGACTGAAAGCCTACCACCTCAAAACAAAATAATGCTTAGCTGGGGCAATATTTTACGAACCTATGCAGGGTTGCTGCGCCACAAGCGTTTTGCTGCGTTCGCGTTTTCGGGGGGCATGGGGTCTGCGACGCTGTTCGGCTATATCGTTGCCTCGCCTAGGTTATTTATTGAACACTTTGGGGTGAGCCCCCAAACCTATGGGCTCCTCTTCGGACTCAACGCCTGCAGTTTGATTTTGGGCTCACAAGTTAGCGCCCGCTTACTAAAGCGTCACCGTCCCGATAAATTACTGCCCTGGGCGCTCGCCCTAATGATGTCGGCCGGCGTAGCCGCCCTCTCCCTCACATTACTGGGGGTAGCCACTCTACCGGTGATCATGGGCTGCATGATGTGTTTTATGTTCAGTCAGGGTTTTGTCGGTCCAAATTCTGCAGCCATGGCACTCTCAGACCAAGGTCGCCAGTTGGGCTCTGCCTCGGCCATGATGGGTACAATTACGATCTCTTGTGGGGCGCTAGCCGGCATGACGGTCAGTCTGCTCACTGCGCCCGGCCCCTTGCCTTTGGCGCTCATCATGGGAGGGTGCACCTCCATGGCGTGCTTGCTCGGCGCCCTTGCGCGCAAAACTGCCCGTCCGGTTTGATTTAAACCTCGGTTTCGTATTAGAATGTCAGACTTGATGTAAAAATCTGACCAAACAATAGGTGTAGCCATGGCACGTGTATGCCAAGTGACCGGAAAAAAGCCCATGGTGGGCAACAATGTTTCTCACGCTAACAACAAAACCAAGCGTCGCTTCCTGCCAAATCTGCAGTCGCGTCGCTTCTGGGTTGAGAGCGAAAACCGTTGGGTACGCCTGCGCGTGACCACGAATGCGATCCGTACAATCGACAAGAATGGCATCGACGCTGTTCTGGCTGATCTTCGCGCGCGCGGCGAAGTCGCTTAAAGGAGACCATCATGGCAAAAGGTACACGCGAAAAAATCAAGCTTGAGTCCAGCGCTGGAACAGGCCATTTCTACACAACCACAAAAAACAAGCGCAACATGCCCGAGAAAATGCTGATCAAGAAATTTGATCCAGTCGCTCGTAAGCACGTTGACTACAAAGAAACCAAGCTCAAGTAATCAGAGTCCTCGGTCCGGTTTCTACGACAACAGCCTCGCCTAGCGAGGCTGTTTGTTTTTATGGCCACTTTTAGTGTCTGCTTTATGTCGTCGTGACCCGGCTTTCGCTAGGGCGGGGCGAGCGTACCGCCCTATAATGTCTCCCAGACCGACGCATTGTGCGTCTCACCTCTTTTTGGCTGTATTCATGCAGGAACGCTACCAACCTAACGCCGTCGAAGCGGCTGCCCACACAAACTGGGATTCTCGTGACGCTTACCTCGTAACCGAGGGCGCAAAAAACGCAGCGGGAGAACCCAAACCCAAGTTTTATGCTTGCTCAATGCTGCCTTACCCAAGTGGTAAGTTGCACATGGGCCACGTTCGTAACTACACCATCAATGACATGATGGCGCGACAACTACGCATGCGTGGGTACAACGTCTTGATGCCTATGGGCTGGGATGCGTTTGGGATGCCGGCTGAAAACGCAGCCATCAAATCAAATGTCCCGCCTGCGAAGTGGACATACGACAACATCGCCTACATGAAGAAGCAAATGAAAGCGATGGGGTTGGCGATCGACTGGACACGCGAAATGTGTGCGTGCGATCCCAAGTACTACAAGTGGAACCAGTGGCTCTTTCTAAAAATGCTAGAAAAAGGCATTGCTTATCGCAAGACACAGGTTGTGAACTGGGATCCTGTTGACAACACTGTCTTGGCAAACGAGCAGGTGATCGATGGACGCGGTTGGCGCTCAGGCGCACCGGTAGAAAAGCGTGAAATTCCTGGCTACTACCTTCGTATCACCGACTATGCAAGCGAGTTACTCGAGCAAGTACAAACGGGCTTAGAAGGATGGCCCGACCGTGTACGTGCTATGCAAGAAAACTGGATTGGCAAAAGTGAAGGCGTACGCTTTGCATTCACGCACACCATCAAGGATGCACAAGGCCAGCTGATCCAAGACGGCAAGATGTTTGTCTTCACGACACGTGCAGATACGATCATGGGTGTTACATTCTGCGCGGTTGCGCCAGAGCATCCACTGGCAACACATGCAGCCAGCACCAACCCTGCGCTTGCTGCGTTCATCGAGCACTGCAAGCGAGGTGGCACGACTGAAGCCGAACTCGCCACGCGTGAAAAAGAAGGCCTGGATACGGGCCTAACCGTCACACACCCACTGACAGGCAAGCAGGTTGCACTCTGGGTCGGCAACTATGTACTGATGAGCTATGGCGACGGCGCAGTGATGGGTGTGCCTGCGCACGATGAGCGCGACTTTGCCTTTGCTAACAAATACGGCATCGCCATCACGCAGGTTGTACAGGTGGGCGACAAAGCATTCGACAACAAAGTTTGGCACGAATCGTATGCTGACAAACAGTCTGGTCGACTGGTCAATTCTGGTGAATACAATGGAATGACCTTCGCGCAAGCAATTGATGCGATCTCGGGCAAGCTTGAGGCTCTTGGGTTAGGCACACGTCAAACAACTTGGCGCCTACGTGACTGGGGTATCTCACGGCAACGATATTGGGGCACGCCTATTCCCATCATCCATTGCCAAGACTGCGGTGCGGTGCCCGTTCCAGAAAAAGATTTACCTGTCGTGCTGCCCGAAGACCTTATTCCCGATGGGAGTGGCAACCCTCTGGCCAAACATGAGGGCTTTTTGTCTTGTCACTGTCCAAAGTGCGGCAAGCCGGCAAAGCGCGAGACCGACACGATGGATACATTCATCGACTCGTCCTGGTATTTCATGCGCTACACCTCGCCCGGTAACGATCAGCAAATGGTCGATACGCGCAATGACTACTGGATGCCGATGGATCAGTACATCGGTGGCATCGAGCACGCTGTGTTGCATTTGCTCTACGCGCGCTTCTGGACACGGGTCATGCGTGATTTAGGGTTGGTTAAGTTCGATGAACCCTTCACCAAGCTACTTTGTCAGGGCATGGTCCTGAACCACATCTATTCTGCCAAGAACGAGAAAGGCGGTGTTGAGTACTTCTGGCCTGAAGAAGTTGAGAATGTTTACGACGCCAAAGGCGCCATTATTGGGGCTAAGCTCAAGAGCAATGGTCGCGATATCACCTACGGTGGCGTGGGTACGATGTCAAAATCAAAAAACAACGGTGTCGATCCGCAGTCCTTAATCGACACACAAGGCGCGGACACTGCTCGCCTGTTTGTGATGTTTACAAGTCCACCCGAACAAACGCTCGAATGGTCAGACTCCGGCGTAGAGGGGTCAAATCGCTTTTTACGTCGCCTCTGGTCACTCTGCGTTCAGAAGCAATCGGATGTGATGATCGGTTTAAAAGCGCCTGTCAAAGACTGGGCAGCGGCAAGCAACGATATTAAAAAACTTCGCTTTGAAATCTACACTCTCCTCAAGCAAGCGGATTACGACTACCAGCGGATTCAATACAACACCGTGGTTTCGGCCTGCATGAAAATGTTGAACGCAATTGACGATGCCTCACTAGGAGACTCGAATTTTGCGAAAGCCGCAACTGCAGAAACCTTGGGAGTATTGCTACGGGTGCTATATCCAGTAGTGCCACACATAACCTGGCACCTATGGGCTGAGCTAGGCTACAGTGACATTTACGGGGACTTGCTCGATGCACCATGGCCTACGGTAGATGAAACAGCCTTAGTCACGGATGAAATTGAGTTGGTATTACAAATCAATGGAAAACTTAGAGGCAACCTCAGTGTTGCGCGTGAGGCTACCCGTGAGCAAATTGAACAGTTGGCTGCTGCACATGAAGCGGTTCAACGCAATTTGGAAGGACGCACGCCCAAACGCATCATCGTTGTACCTGGCAAACTCGTCAACGTAGTCGGTTAATAGGACAAAACCCGATGAACCAATGCCCGACAGACCGCTCTTGCTTTCGTAACTCTCTCGCCCAGGCGGGGCGCTGGATCATCGTGGGCATAACGGGGCTCTTGCTTTCGGGCTGTGGCTTCAAAATGCAGGGGTCAACTCCTCTGCCCTTCGACTCACTGCACATTACGATTCCTCAAAACTCGCAGTTCGGCGCAGATGTGCGTCGTGCAATTCGTGCTGCCTCACCCAGCACACGTCTTATCGAACTCAATGATATTAAAGTTCGTCCCCAAGACATGAAAGAGGATGAGGATGTTGAGGATAAAGCCGTTCAAAATAGCATCAAGGACAAACAAGTACGTAAGCTCGCCCAAGCGCGGCTTGAACAGTTAGGTGAAGAACGCCAGACACGAATCGTTGCACTGAATGCGCAGGGTAAGGTCGAAGAGTTTGAATTGACTTTAAAGTTCACGTTCAGGCTCGTCAACGCAAAGGATCAAATCATTCTTCCCGCGACCACACTTACTGCATCACGCAGCATGCCATTTGATGAGCGTGTGGTGCAAGCAAAGGAGGGCGAAGCTGCGACGCTGTTTAGAGATATGCAAAAAAGTCTTGTGACGCGAATCGTTCGACGCATTACAGCTCCTGACATTACACAGCGTTGGGAAACTGTATCTAAGGCGAAGGGTGAAGAGGCCGACGAAATCGAAACCGTCGCGCCGGTCAATGAGCCAAGTATCGTGCCACCCATGTGGCAAAACCCCTCGCTCACACCAGTACCCGTTTCGGTCAACCCGCAATAGGTTGGGCGCTGGGTGGATCCTGAACGCCTCATAGAGAATCTTAGTCGCCCAGGCGCAAGCTTGGCGGCTCTTTACGTCGTTGTCGGTGACGATCCTCTACTAACAATCGAAGCCGCTGACGCGTTACGCGGCATTGCTAAGGCAGCTGGCTATCTGGAACGCACATCATTCTTAATGGATGCACGTAGCGACTGGAGTACGCTGAGCGTTTCGAGCCAAAGTGGCTCATTATTTGGTGACAAACAACTCGTTGAGTTAGCACTACCCACGGGTAAGCCAGGTAAGCAAGGTGCAGACGCTCTGATTGCACTTGCCGGCCGTTGCAGTGGCGTAGCCGATGGCGACGTTCTGACAATCGTATCTTTACCAAGACTGGATAAGACGACGCGAGACAGCAAGTGGGCCTCAGCCTTACTCAATGCGGGTACTGTGCTCGACATGCCAAATATCGAGCGCGCGCAATTACCGCAATGGATCGCCAAACGGCTTGCCAAGCAATCACAACAAGCTAGCCCAGAGACGCTGACGTGGCTCGCAGACAAGGTGGAGGGCAATTTATTAGCCGCTCACCAAGAGATTCTCAAACTCGGCCTGTTATTTGAACCAGGCATGCTTGATGCAGCAGAGGTCGAGCAAGCTGTGATGAATGTCGCGCGCTACAACGTTTTTGGTCTACGAGATGCGATGTTGTCGGGTGATGTACCAAGAATGTTGCGCATGATGTCCGGCCTAAAGGCCGAGGGCGAGGCGTTACCTCTCGTACTCTGGGCGGTGGGCGAGGAGATTCGGTCACTTGCACGGGTGGCACAGGCTGCCGCCACAGGACAAGACATGTCGAGCGTGCTACGCTCACAGCGTATTTTTGGACAACACGAGCGTCTTGCGCGCGAGGCAATTGCCCGAGTTCCAGCGCGCAACTGGCCTGCCGCTGTTCAACATGCGCACGAAGTCGATCGCCTAATTAAGGGTTTGCATGTCGCAGGTCGCCTCCAAGACCCTTGGGAAGAAATGAGTCGCTTAGCGATGCGCGTGGCTGTCTCGCCCGCCAGACCTTAACGAGTACTTTAATCATGACGATACAAGAATCGATGCAGCAGATTGGCCGACAGGCGCGCACCGCCTCGCACGCCATGCTGCGCGCAAATGACCAACAGAAAGCACTTGCACTCGAAGCGATGGCGCAGGCTCTGAGTGCGCAGCGAAGTGCGTTGCAAGCTGCGAACAAGATCGATCTTGAGGCTGGTCGTGCCAAGCAACTGACCGCACCACTACTCGATCGCTTGACCCTATCCGACCGCAGCATCGACACGATGATCGCTGGTTTGCGTCAAATAGCCGGCATGTCCGATCCCGTAGGTAGTATGACTGCAACCACAGTGCGTCCAAACGGAATGCAAGTCGCTCAGATGCGTGTGCCTCTGGGCGTCATTGGAATTATCTACGAGTCACGTCCAAATGTAACGATTGATGCTGCTGCACTCTGTTTAAAGTCTGGTAACGCCACTATTTTGCGAGGTGGGAGCGAAGCGCTACATTCAAATCTGGCACTAGGCAAAATTATCCAACAGGGTCTCCACGCCGCGGGGCTACCTGAACATGCCGTGCAAGTTGTCGACACGCCAGATCGTGCCGCCGTTGGCGCGATGATCACAATGATCGACCACATCGATGTCATCATTCCTCGGGGAGGCAAGGATTTGATCAAGCGCCTCGCCGATGAAGCGCGTGTTCCTTTGATCAAGCATCTAGATGGCAACTGCCATGTCTATGTGGATAACCACGCAGATTTGCAAAAAGCAGCAGACATTGCGTTCAATGCAAAGACCTATCGCTATGGCGTTTGTGGGTCCATGGAAACGTTGTTGGTGCATAAAGATATCGCCGCAAGTTTTTTACCTGCTATTGGCAACCGGCTTGTGACGCATGGTGTAGAGCTGCGCGCTTGCTCGCGCGCACAAGCACTTCTACCCTCTGCTTTGCTCGCGACGGACGACGACTGGGCAACGGAATATCTTGCTCCAATTCTGGCGATTCGCGTGGTGGACTCGATTGCAGACGCTATCGCTCACATCACACGCTGGGGCTCTGGGCACACCGACTCAATTGTCACTGAGCACATTCAGGCTGCGCAGCAGTTCCAGCGCGAAGTCGACTCGAGCTCTGTCTATGTCAATTTGCCAACTTGTTTTGCAGATGGCTTTGAGTATGGCTTAGGTGCTGAAATCGGCATTTCAACAAACCGTTTGCACGCGCGCGGTCCGGTTGGTTTGGAGGGACTCACAACACTTAAGTGGGTATTGCAAGGCAACGGACAAATCCGAGGATAGGACGCTCACCATGCTTTGGATCAAAACGTTTCACATTGTGTTTGTCGCCTCATGGTTTGCCGGACTGTTTTATCTGCCTCGCATTTTTGTAAATATGGCGCAGCAGCAAGACGCACATACCCAAAAAGTGTTGCTGGGTATGTCGCGCCGACTGTTTCGTTTTATGACCATTCTTGCTGTTCCGGCCGTGCTATTAGGTCTCTGGCTTTATCTCGGGTATGGCATCGGGCGCGGTTCTGGAAACGGCTGGATGCATGCCAAGTTAGTACTCGTTGTGTTGGCACTTGGGTACCACCACGGTTGCGGTGTACTGCTGCGCAAATTTGAAGCTGGTCGCAATACGCGCTCACACATTTTCTATCGATGGTTCAATGAAGTTCCCGTATTGATCCTGACTGCCGCGACAGCGTTTGTCGTAGTCAAGCCTTTTTAAAGAACCACTATGTCTGAGCAGGACTCAAAGCGTGCCACGCTAAGCGTAAAAAAACGCACTGTGGCGACTCCAAGCGCACGTGATGACAAGCCACGCTTGCGCGCGGGTGCGCGCGGACGACAGGTTGCACAACTCAAACTTGCTAAAGACAAAGTTAAACGTTCGACAGAACTCACTCCTGAAGTGGCAGCGCCACAGGGTGAGCAATTTGCATCGACCTATACTGCCGCGCCTCCAAAAACGCGTTCTCCTCGAAGTAGCGGCCCCAAAGCATTGCCGCAAGTCAAGGAGAGGCGCAGCGCAGACGAAAAAATTTTTGTGCCAGAGAAGGCATTGTTTGTTGCAGAGAACACGTTGTATGTGCCACAAGGCACTGAAGTGGAAACGTTTTATGTTTTTGCGCCCTGCCCTGTTGGCCTAGAAGAGGCGCTTGCCGCCGAGCTCGGTGCACTTGGCTATGACGGTGTGTCGGCCACGCGTGCGGGTTGTCATTTTGTAGCGGACTGGTGGGGCATCCAGCGTGCCAACTTGTATTCACGCCTCGCAACGCGCATTCTAGTGCGCGTCGGACAAGCTCCTGTGCAGCAAGAGGACGATATCCTGGAGCTTGCACGCAGCATCGCGTGGGAGCGTTGGTTCGGTGCTGAACACACCTTGCGTGTGGACACGTCGGCAGTCAGGAGCCCGATGCAGAGTTTGCAGTACTGCAATCTGCGTGCCAAGGATGGCATCTGTGACCGATTGCGCGAACTTGAGGGTGAGCGCCCTTCGATTGATACGGTACGCCCTGATGCGCGCGTGCATTTATTTTTGTCGCAAGATACTGCCACACTGTATCTCGACACATCAGGTGAGTCTTTGTTTAAGCGCGGCTGGCGACTCGACAAGGGCGATGCGCCATTGCGCGAAAACCTTGCAGCAGGCATCCTCGCACTATCGGGCTGGGATCCAGAAGCTGCCTTGCTTGATCCGTTCTGTGGCAGCGGCACAATTCTGATTGAAGCGGCGTGGATCGCTTTAGGTGTTCCCCCAGGAATCACGCGCCCGTTCGGCTTTGAACGTCTGCGTGATCATGAGGCGAACCAATGGGAAGATGTCAAAGAGGAAGCACGTAGCCGCATTCTCCCCGAACTTCAGACCCCACTCGTCGGTATCGACGCTGATCCGTTAGCCATCGAGGCGGCACAGCGTAACGCCGAGCGCGCCTATCTGACGGAAGACACTATTCGGTTTGAGGTGGGCGATGCACGCGATGCGACCGCACCCGCAGCGACAGGATGGATGGTGACTAACCCCCCTTATGGTGAGCGCCTGGATGAAGAAGATCTAGAATTCTGGCGCGAGTGGTCTGCAAACCTCAAACGCGAATTTGCGGGTTGGCAGGTCAACATCATCACGTCGGATCTTGATCTACCCAAGCATCTGCGTCTCAAAGCCAACCGACGCACACCCGTGTTTAACGGCGCCTTAGATTGCAGGCTCTTCAATTTCGAACTTGTGGCTGCAAGTTACCGTGACTAGGTCGACCCTTGCGTAAGGTCGTGGAGCCCTAAATTTGAGAGAAAATGTTGCCGCAGCGCAACATTAATATGATAATTAGGGTTATCCCCTAATATTGTTTGCATGATTTCGGGTTTTCCCTAATAATAGGGTTATCCCTAATCCAAACAGGAAATCATCATGCAAACAACAAACACCGTACGCTTGACCGATGCGCTCGAACGCGACCTGTTGGCCAAAGCCATTGACCAGCAATTCCGTTTTCGTCCTTTGCGCAGCATTGGCAAACTCGTGACCAGCACAGCGACCTTCATCGCTAAAGCGCGTTCACAGACCAACATGCGCGACATGGTCTAAATTGGTATTGGGGCGAGCAAAAGTGCGGGATAATGCCCGCATGAATGCACGCTCCAAGCCCACACAAGACCCACAACACAGTCAGTCTAGTTCACTGACACCCTCACGCGGCAGACGCTTTGCCTCAATGATGTATGAGGGCGTTTTACTTTTCGCAGTAACATTTTTGGCTGGGTATCTCTTCGATACGCTGACCCAAAGCCGACATGCTCTCGTTCTGCGCGGCACTCGCCAAGTCTGGCTATTTATCGCCATCGGTGTGTACTTTTTAATCTGTTGGCGGCGCAATGGGCAGACCCTTCCCATGAAAGCTTGGCACATTCGTCTAGAAAGCGCTAAGGGAGGAGCCGTAAGCTGGAAACAGATGCTTGTGCGCTACGCACTGATGTGGCCGATCCCTCTCGTGGGTACTGCGGCAATCTGGGCAGCAGCGACATGGTCGGGATGGCCTGCGTTTCTTATGTTTATTGTGATTACGCCTTTCTTGGCATTTGTGCCAACGTGGTTTACGCAAGACGAGCAGTTTTTGCACGATCGTCTTTCGGGCACCCGCTTAATTAACGCCCAGCCTAGTAAAAACCCTTAGTTTTGTCATTCTGAAGCAGGTCTTTGTTGCGCCATTTAGCCGGCTGCGCCATGCTTACGGTCTGAAACAGACCGAACACTCAGGATGCTGGACCAACACGCTTCATTGTGCGATTCATTTCGCTGGCAAATGCCCGCCCATTTCAATATCGGGCAGGAATGCTGTCATCGCTGGACAAACAGCTCCGCAGATGCACGACGGATCGCCTTATTCGCAGAAAACGCCAGCGGTGATCGCACCGTATGGACATACGAGCGTCTCGGCGCAACGGCCAATCAGCTTTCAAATGGTTTGTTGAAAATGGGGGTCAAGCGAGGCGACCGCGTCGCTGTCGTCATGTCGCAACGAGCTGAAGCAGTCATCGCCCACATCGCGATCTACAGCATCGGCGCAGTCGTTTTACCACTTTCAACTCAGCTTCCCCCAAAAGCCATCGAGTACCGGTTGCGCGATGCTGAGGTGCGCGTCGCGCTCATTGATGCCCAGGGCGCAAATAACTTACTCCCCATACTGCAACGCTGTCACAAGCTTACTCAACTCGTCGGCATCGATGTTCCAGACGAGCGCGTATTGCCTTGGCGCAGCTTATTAATTAGACAGTCGGATATCTTCAAGCCCGTCCAAACCGCAGCCCACGACCCAGCACTATTGATGTACACCGCTGGCACAACTGGACCCGCGCGTGGAGTTCTACTACCCCACTCTGCACTCATGGGAAACATGTCTGGCTTTGTTGCCTCACAAAACTGGTTCCCAGCCAATGCTGAGGCATTTTGGACTCCGATTGACTGGGCTCGATCCAGTGGGTTGCTGTGCGGACTTCTCCCAGCGCTGTATTTCGGCATCCCTTTGGTAGGTATTAGCGATCCTCTGAGCATGGAACAAATACCCGCCCTAGTTGCACGCTATCGTGTCAGCCATGCTCTACTCCCCACCAGCACGCTCAAGCAATGGGTTGCACATTTGCCAAGTGCAAGCGTGTCCCAACTTGCGACACTCAAACACCTAGTCACCTGCGAAGAAACGCTCAGTGCACCAGCCCTTGCATGGTGTGAGCATGTCCTTGGTACGATTCCTAACGAGATCTTCAGTCAAACTGAACTCGCCTGCGCTGTCGGCGACAGCAATCAAAAATGGCCCAAGCGGGTGGGAAGCCTTGGTCGTTGTTTTCCAGGCCACAAACTGGCCGTTCTACGCGAGGACGGCACAGTGGCTGCACCAGGCGAAGTGGGTGAGCTTGCGCTTCACCGCCAGGATCTATTTGGTTATGCAGACCCACTCGCCCCTCTACTCTACTGGCGCAATGAGGCCGCGACCCTTGAATTTATGACTACCGGTTGGTGGCGGACTGGTGATTTAGTCCAACAAGATCTGGATGGCTACTTTTGGTTTGCAGGCCGTCGCAGTCGGCTGGCAAACAAGCCTAAAGCGGTCGGGTAAACTGTAAGTCTTCTACTAGCTTTACAGGCGTTTCCAACCATGGCGATTTACCAACTCGGCGATCTAGCGCCACGCATTGACCCAACGGCATTTATTTTTGAATCGGCCGACATCATTGGTGATGTCATTGTGCGTGAGCACGCCAGCATTTGGTCGAACGTAAGTATCCGCGGCGACAACACTGTGATTGATATTGGTCACCACAGCAACGTGCAAGAAGGCAGCGTCTTACATTCAGACGTAGGTGCACCTCTGATTGTTGCCGACCACGTCACGATTGGGCATCAGGCAATGTTGCACGGCTGTCAGATTGGCTCCGGATCGTTAATCGGCATGCAAGCCATCGTACTGAATCACGCCAAGATTGGTCGTAACTGTTTGATTGGTGCCGGCGCGATTGTTCCCGAGGGGCGCGAAATCCCCGATGGCAGTCTGGTGATCGGTGTCGGGAAAATAACCCGCACGCTCTCTGAAGAAGAGATCGAAACAATCCGCAACAACATCGAAAATTATGCGCGCCGCGGTCAAATGTACCGTCAACAACTCAAGCGCTTGGGTTAATACACTCTTCTGGTTTGCATGTCCGACTCTCTAAAAAAGTTTTTATTCGAAGACCGTAGTGTTCGCATTGAGTCGGTCGAGCTCACGCAAACGTGGCTAGCTGCGCAGGCACATCACACTTATCCGCCATGCGTCGCTGCGCAACTCGGGGAATTGGTTGCCGCTGCAACTTTGCTGTCGGCTACCTTAAAGTTCGATGGCTCGCTGCTATTGCAATTACAAGGTGATGGCGCTATCGCACTGATGGTAGTGGAGTGCCGGGCAGATCTCAGCGTGCGTGCCACTGTCAAAATGCGCGAACGTGCCTTACCAACGGTCCCAAACTTGCAGTCACTCGTGAATCCGGGTGGCACCGCAAAATTTATCGTTGTGTTGGATCCACCCAAACACACACCTGGGCGTCAGGTATACCAAGGTATCGTTCCCCTCGAGGGCGACAATATCGCGGCCGCGCTCGAACAATATATGTTGCGCTCAGAACAGTTGGACACCCGCATTTGGCTTGCTGCCGATTCACTACGCTGCACCGGCTTGCTGTTACAACGCCTTCCCGTACAGGGAGGAAACCAACAAGCAGAACTTTTGACTGCAGAAGAATCGTGGGAGCGAGCGCAGCACCTTGCACAAACGCTCAACCAAGCTGAAATGTTAAGTATCGACCAGGAAACGCTTTTACATCGTCTGTTCTGGGATGAGCTACTCCATGCCTTTGAGCCACGTGCAATCACATGGCGTTGCTCTTGTTCACATGCGCGTGTCGCAGATATGCTGCGCATGCTCGGGAAACCCGAGGTGCAGGACATGTTTCAGGAGCAAGACTCGGTTGAGATTGCTTGTGAATTCTGCGGACAACCCTACACCTTCGGAGCCCAAGAGGCTCTTACGCTATTCGCCGCAGTGCACTAGGCCTGCAGCTCCACCGGCACACACAACTGGTAACCTACACCCCATACCGCTTTGATCGGAGACTCCGCATCCGCGGGCATCACTATTGCTATTTTTTTACGCAAACGGCTCACGAGGCTTTCTAGCGAGCGTCGCCCGATATTCGTCACACCTGCACGCTGACTCAGAATTTCGCAAATCACTTCACTTTCAAGCAAATGGTGTGTCGCTTGTGCCAAGGCCACCAAGAACACCTTCTCACTATTGGTGAGATACACCTTTTGCTGGGTGTTTGCCGCGCTTAGGGAAAGATGCTGAAGCGACAGCACTAGCGATGCAGAGGGAAGACTATTTTGCTGCGCACGCCGATATTGACTTAGCAAAGCAGCAGTCAGCTCTTCTGGCGCAATTGGCTTACTCAGGTAAATGTCGGCACCAGCCTCGTAACCTTTTATACGCTCAGGTATCGCGGTACGTGCGGTTAGCATAATAATCACGACCGAAGGAATGCTCGTGCGCATACGTCGTGCGATCGACAACCCATCTTCGCCAGGTAAATTCAGATCCAGTACAAGCGCATCAATCGGCTCAGTTAACAACAGCTGATCGAGCGATACGCCGCTGTCTAAGGCATAGACCACAAAGCCCTGCTGCTTTAGGTGATAGTGAATCTCCTTGCGCAGCAGAGGATCATCCTCGACCAGGGCGATACGTAAGCTTTGAGCGGGCGTACCAGCAGGCAGATTACCAATCATGGTTTCAATGTTACCGAGAAATATACTTTTTCAACTGTACTCTGGGAGGTGATGGCGGCACCTAAAATGTCACAGATAGATTTCACTAAATATAAACCAAGGCCAGTACCCGGCGACGTGTGCGCATGTTCGCCTCGATAGTATCGAGAAAAAATACTGGCAGGATCGGGGGTGCCCGCTGAGCCCACTGCGTTCTCCACAACTAGGGTAAAAGCACCTGCGTCATCCAAACTGGCGGTCATCGCAACAGGAGATTCGGGCTCAGAATACTTAAGTGCATTGTCCAATAAATTAGCGACCACAACAGAAAACAAACTGGAGTCTGTCTTCACGACCAAGCTTGGTGAATCGATATGTAGCTTGATTCGGGAAGGGTCTGTTGACTCACGTATCGCGTCTTGCAGGATCTCTTCGACATCCAACTCCTCAGGCCGAAACGCTAGTTTTTTCTGATCAAGCGAATCAACTTGCACGCAACGTTCGATCACCGTGTTCATGCCATTAATTGCTTGAATCATGCTGCCGATGCGTTCGTTCGCCTCAGAGGTCTCAGACGGTGGCAACCGCAAGAGTGTCATCTTAAGCGAACCTGCTGCCATACGCATTGCAGCTAGCGGATTTTTAAGTTCGTGGGTCAACATGTCAATCATCATGCTGCGCTCTTTAACTTGCTGATGTTCGAACGCATTACGTGCCTGCGTCCCGGCTAACTCGGTTGCAATCTTTTGATTATTGAGACGTCGGATGCGGATTTCACTTGCCACCAAGACTGACATAAAGATGGATACCAAGAGCCCGCCAAAATTGCCTGGTACCAGCATACGATCGACTTGCGCCAAACCAAGTGCGGGTAACATATCAGCCCAAAGCATGAAGATCATGACGGTCGCTAAACACAGCATCAAGCCACGATAGACAAAGGGGCGAACGCCTGCCCGGTAGAGAGCAACGACCCAAATTACGGGCCAGAAAATCACAAAACTAAAGTTAAACGCCAAGCTATACAACGAAACAGGCTCAAAGACTAACCAACAAAGTTGGAATACAAATACGACAGAAACAACTTGGACGAGTTTAAGGTACCACGTGGGCTTCACCAAATTTTGAAAGAATGCCACGGAAAGCCAGACAGAGACAAGCAAGCGGGTCACGTACAACACGTTAAAGAGCAGATTGTCAACCCAGGCAGTCTCAGGAGTAAGGTATTTGGCGTACACACCCAACACCGATAGCGTTAGCAAAAGTGCAGTTACCTGTGTCGCAAAAAAATAGGCTGCGAGCGCTCCGCCACCGGTAAAAAACAGCAGCACCGATAAAACAATCAGCGCAATCAACACACCGCACTCCAGGCCAGCGCTGAGTGCCTGATCAGTGTTCTCCTGATTAAGAGCGAGGCGATCAAAGAGTTTGGCTGTTAGGTAATACCCGTTCGTCGTCGCGACGCGCAAGTACAGATCCGAGCCTTCTAGCTGATCTAATTGAATAGAAAAACAATATTGCCCAACTGGGCAACCTAATTGCTCGTTGGGATAACGATCGCCTACAACGCGTCTGAGCCATTCTCCATTATGCCGTTCATACAAAGCGATTTCAGCGAGGTAGTGCGGGCCAACAACCAATACCGCAGCGGTGTCGGAGGAGGCATTTTTATCAATGATCAAACGAACCCAACGCACTCTGGGTGTTAATGAGCGCTTGAGCAGTCCAGTAAATGCACCAAATTCTTTGCCAACAACCTCTTCGATAGATAGAGTCTGCGTTTCATCAACATAAATTCCACGTTCGCGAATCAGGTCAGACTGCGCCTGCACACAACATGCAAGCAAGCTCAACGAAATAATCGCGAGCAGTCTCCTAAACAACACGTTTATTGATCCGCTGTACGGGCGAGATATTCCACTGCGCTACGTACACCGCGCTCGCCAACATTAATGCCGAGCGACTGCATTGCAGCCTCAACGCCAGACAAGCAGCCGAGAATCATCGCAGGATTGAGGTCGCCCAGGTGTCCGATGCGAAACACACGCCCCGCAAATGGACCGAGACCTCCTGCGATGAGCACTTGGAACTTATCGCGTGCTGTTTTACGAATCAGCTCGGGGTCAATGCCAGGCTTAACAAGAACAGCCGTTACTGACACAGAGCGCGCTTCCGGCACGCGACACAAGAACTGTAGGTTGCCCGCCTCAGACCATGACTGCACCGCCGCCTGAACTGCACCTGCCAGACGCGCATGACGCGCATGTACGTTAGCCAGCCCTTCTTTAGCAAGCAGGCCAAATGATGCCTGCATCCCGAACAATAAATTCTGAGGCGCTGTGCCACAGAACCGACTGTACGACGGCCCTTTGCGACGACGCAACCAATCCCAGTAAAAGCGCGGAGCGGGATTTGCCGCACACACTTCCATCGCACGTGCATCTGCGGCACAAAAGCCCACACCTGGTGGCACCATCAGACCTTTTTGCGAGGCACCAATGACTGCATTGACGCCCCACTTTTCCATTTCAAACGGCACAGCGCCTAACGAGGCAACAACATCCACAACGAAGAGGGCCGGATGCTTGGTTGCGTCGATTGCCTTGCGCAGCGCCAATACATCGCTTGTTGTGCTGCTCGCCGTATCAGTATGCACAGCAAACACAGCGACGATTTCATGTTTAGTGTCGGCACGCAGCGCATCTTGAACCGCAGCCAAATCGATCGGGTAGCCCTCTTGGTAGGGCGTGCGCAACACCACAGCGCCCATGGCCTCAGCCATCAAGGCCCATGAATCAGAGAAGTGACCCGTGCCTAAGATCAGAACTTTTTGTCCGGGTGCCAACAAGTTGACGATCATGGCTTCCCAGACACCGTGCCCATTCGCCGCATACATAAAGACCTCGGCAGATGGTGCATTGAGCAAAGATCTCAAACCATCTTCGCAGGCATCAATGCAGGCATCCACACGGGGGTCGCCCATATCGATCGGCTGATTTGTCATCGCATCCATCACTGCTTTCGGCACATTCGAGGGACCAGGCGAATGCAGCAGACGGATGCCAGGAATGTATGGGAAAGTAGTAGTGGGCGAGTTCATTACTTGTCCTTAAAGAAGTTACGTTATTTTACCCGAGCCCTGGGTGTCGAACTTCTGCGTATCGACCTTTTGATAACAAAGGTCAATACTTCTTTAGATGACGACCAAGCACGCCCTAAAGATTCGTAACGAGCATGGCACTGCGCTGATCGAAGCGACCCTGAGCCTCTTGGCTATCCTGTTCTTGGCGGGTCTCTGCATTGAGCTTGCGCAAGCCCACCAAACACGGCATGTAATCGGCCTGGCACTTCAAGAGGCCGCGCGGGTAGCGGCGGTTACGCATGCCAATCCGGCAAAGTGGCGCCCTGCTCTAATTCGAGGACTGCGCGCCACGTACTCCAGCAAAGTCGCCCAGCATCAACACGGGCTAGCGACCAAACGCTTAGGTCTTGCGCCGTACTATGTCGATATCCTAGCCCCCACCCGTGCACATGCGGCACAAAACAAAGTCTTCACACTCAAGCCGCGTCACTCCGGACAGCCCCCAGACGACATCCTGCATTTGAGGTTGACCTATTTATACGTACCTAAACAGCCTTGGCTGGGCGCGGCAATTCGATCCATAAGCCGAATCAGTAATCAGGAAACGGCTGACCCTCAGGAGTTGCGGGTGCAAGCGCGACGGGCGGGCTTCATTCCCCTCGTCACAGAGTACAAAGTGTTGATGCAGAGCGATCTGCCAGAATGACAGTCGCTATTAACGGGGGGGCGTCGCTGGGCGGACAGCCGGTGCAGTGGTGTTGGCGGCTGGTTGTGCGGGCTTGACGCCAGCGCGTGGTGGAGGTGCTTTGAGTTCCGGTGCTTTGACGCCCGGTGGCAACACCTGGACGAACACCTCGCCTTGTTTGACCATACTAAGTTCGGATCGCGCGCGCTCCTCTGCTGCTTCGGTGCCTGTTCGCAGGTCTTCGATCTCCGCTGCGAGCGCTTTATTGCGACTGGCCAGGCCATCATTCACCGTGCGCTGATCGGACACTTTCATCTGCAAATCCCAGACGTCAAACCAGCCACCCCGACCCATCCACAAGGGATATTGGATCAGGCCGGCCAGCAATAACAATCCGACAAACAAAAGACGCATAGCACCTCAGTGTCTCGCCACAGCCAACAGCTGCAGCGACCCGGTTTACCGCAAATTGTAGAAAGCGTCGCGCCCTGGATAGGTTGCAACCTCTGCCAACTCTTCCTCGATACGCAGCAATTGATTGTACTTAGCCATTCGGTCTGAACGCGAGAGCGAACCCGTTTTGATCTGCATCGCGTTAGTAGCCACTGCGATATCAGCAATGGTCGAGTCTTCTGTCTCGCCCGAGCGATGCGACACCACAGCGGTATAGCCTGCACGCTTAGCCATTTCAATCGCTGCGAACGTTTCAGTCAAGGTGCCGATCTGATTGATCTTGATCAAAATAGAGTTAGCAATCTTTTGGTCAATTCCTTGCTTCAAAATCTTTGTGTTCGTCACGAACAAGTCATCACCCACCAACTGCACCTTGCGGCCAAGCTGATCTGTCAGATGCTTCCAGCCTTCCCAGTCGTTTTCAGCCATGCCGTCTTCGATCGAGATGATGGGGTACTTATCGCACCACGTTGCCAGCAGGCTAGTGAGATCCTTGGAGGACAAAGAAATCCCACCTTCGCCATGCAACGTGTACTTGCCGTCTTTATAGAACTCAGACGCAGCACAATCCAAACCCAAGGCGATTTGGGTACCTGGCTCGTAACCAGCGTTTTCAATCGCGCGCAAAATCAGTTGAATCGCTGCTTCGTGGTTAGGTACGTTTGGCGCAAACCCGCCCTCGTCACCCACAGCAGTCGACATACCTTGATCGTTAATAATTTTCTTGAGCGCGTGAAATGTTTCCGCACCCATACGCAGCGCTTCACGGAAACTTGTTGCGCCGATTGGCAAAATCATCAACTCTTGCATATCGAGCGTGTTGTTGGCGTGCGCTCCACCGTTGATGACGTTCATCATCGGCACAGGCATACTCATCGGGCCACTGCCGCCAAAATAACGATACAACGACAAACCAGACTCGTCCGCAGCAGCACGGGCAACGGCCATACTGGCGGCCAGGATGGCATTGGCACCCAAGCGGGACTTGCCTTCCGTACCATCCAACTCGATCAAGGTGCGGTCAAGAAAGGTTTGCTCTTGGGCGTCTAAGCCCATCAGCGCCTCTGACACCTCAGTATTGAGGTTTTCAACCGCGCGCAACACACCCTTGCCGAGATAGCGCGACTTATCGCCATCACGCAACTCGATCGCCTCACGACTGCCTGTCGAAGCGCCTGACGGCACGGCCGCACGTCCCATGGCACCCGACTCAAGCAACACATCACACTCAACAGTTGGATTGCCGCGCGAATCAAGAATTTCACGACCGATGATGTCTACGATTGCACTCATTTCTCTAGTTCCTGAAAGATAAAAGTATTAAGCAGTTATTTCAAATTAATCGTCGGGCCAGACCTAGGTGAACTGAGTTTCTAAAAACCCATTGCGTTTCACAACACGGTCAATATCTAGCAAGGTCTCGAGCAACGCTTTCATTTTCCCAAGGGGGACGGCATTGGGGCCATCAGACATCGCTTTCGCAGGATCAGGGTGTGTTTCCATGAACAAACCACTCACACCTGCAGCTACCGCAGCCCGAGCCAACACTGGCACAAACTCTCGCTGTCCACCGGACGAGGTGCCCTGGCCGCCTGGCAACTGAACTGAATGCGTTGCATCAAACACAACCGGACATAGCGTCTCGCGCATGATCGCTAACGATCGCATATCCGAAACAAGATTGTTGTAACCGAACGAAACCCCACGTTCGCAAACCATGATGTCTTCTGGGACGCCAGCCGCACGCGCGGCGTGTCGCGCCTTATTGACGACTTGCAGCATATCGTGGGGGGCAAGGAACTGTCCCTTTTTGATATTGACGGGCTTGCCACTCGCGGCACAGGCCTCGATGAAATCTGTTTGTCTGCACAAAAAGGCGGGTGTCTGCAAAACATCCACAACCGCTGCCACCGCTTTCACTTGATCTTTATCGTGTACGTCGGTCAGAACCGGAACCTTTAAGCTTGCACGGACATCGGCCAAAATCTGCAAGCCTTCATCCATTCCTGGACCTCGATACGACGTACCCGAACTACGGTTAGCCTTGTCGAAAGAACTTTTATAGATAAACGGGATCCCGAGGGCGGATGTCATCTCGAGCAGTTGGCCCGCCGTGTCGAACGCCATTTGGCGAGACTCAATGACACAGGGACCCGCGATCAGAAAGAAAGGCTTCTCTAGACCGATTTCAAATCCGCACAGCTTCATCAGGACCCTTTGCGTTGTGTCTGATGCGCCAAGGCCGCCTGAATGTAGCTCGTGAATAGCGGATGACCGTCGCGCGGTGTTGAGGTGAACTCTGGGTGAAACTGCACACCCACAAACCACGGATGGTTTGGAAGTTCCATCATTTCCGGTAGATTTTCGGTAGGAGTGAGGGAACTGATAACTAGGCCGGCTTCTTCTAAGCGCGGCACGTAGACATTATTGACCTCATAACGATGACGGTGACGCTCATTGACTTGCGCGCCATAGATCTTGCTCGCTAATGTGCCGGGTTTAATCGGACATTTTTGTGAGCCCTTGCGCATAGTGCCACCCAGATCGGATTGCTCGTCACGCTTTTCAATGCGGCCCTCGCGATCAAGCCACTCAGTGATCAGTGCGACAACCGGATGCGGCGAAACTGGATCGAACTCGGTGCTGTTGGCATCGGTCAAACCTGCTACATGACGGGCAAACTCAATCACTGCCAACTGCATACCCAGACAAATCCCAAGATAGGGTACGTTGTACTCGCGGGCATAACGAATCGCTGCAATCTTGCCCTCGGTGCCACGCTTGCCGAAACCACCGGGTACCAAGATGGCATCAAACGGCTTAAGGACACTCACGCCATGCTGTTCAATATTTTCTGAATCGATGTACTCTACATTGACGCGCGACTTGGTGTGAATTCCAGCGTGAATCAAGGCCTCAGTCAAAGATTTATAGGACTCGGTTAGGTCAACATACTTGCCCACCATTGCGATACGCACTTCCCGCTCAGGATGCTCAAGCGAATACACCAGCTTGTCCCACATCGACAGATCTGCTGCAGGCGGGTTTAAATTGAGCGCTTCGCACACAAGATTGTCGAGCCCCTGCTTGTGCAGCATGGACGGGATCTTGTAGATCGAATCTGCATCCCAAACTGAAATCACCGCATCCAACGGTACGTTTGAGAACAACGAGATCTTGGCACGCTCCTCGTCGGGGATTGGACGGTCAGCACGACACAGCAAGGCATTGGGAATAATGCCGATTTCACGCAGTTTTTGTACGGAGTGCTGAGTAGGCTTAGTCTTGAGTTCACCAGCCGATGCAATAAAAGGCACCAAGGTCAAGTGGATAAAGGCAGCATTATTACGACCCAGTCGCAAACTCATCTGACGCGCGGCCTCAAGGAACGGCAGCGATTCAATGTCACCCACAGTTCCGCCAATTTCCACAATCGCGACATCAGTTGCACCGTCCCATGACTGCTCAGCGCCACGTGCAATGAAATCCTGGATTTCGTTAGTGATGTGAGGGATGACCTGAACGGTCTTGCCTAGATAATCGCCACGTCGCTCTTTACGCAGAACCGATTCGTAAATCTGGCCAGTTGTAAAGTTATTGACCTTGCGCATCTTGGACGAAATGAATCGCTCATAGTGGCCGAGGTCTAGATCGGTTTCAGCACCGTCTTCGGTGACGAACACCTCTCCGTGCTGAAACGGGCTCATGGTGCCCGGATCGACGTTAATGTAGGGGTCAAGTTTGAGCAGGGTTACCTGCAGGCCACGCGATTCGAGGATGGCGGCCAAAGACGCGGCGGCAATGCCCTTGCCTAACGAGGACACCACACCACCTGTGACAAATACGAATTTGGTCATGTGATCAACGCCCTGTTTAATGGGGCGCATGCGGGAAATTTGGATTATACCCGCCCAGAGGCTGTGTGCGCTGCAACAACCACTCCAAGGCGGCGCCGTTGACTTTGGGCTTAAGCCGGGTCCGGACTTCCGCATGATAAGCATCTAGCCAGGCCAGCTCATCTGGGCGCATTTGAGCGACCTCAATGCAGCGGGTATCAATTGGGCACAGGGTGAGGGTCTCAAAATGCAGAAACTCGCCAAATTCAGACATTCCAGCCACCTGGTTACACACCAGATTCTCAATACGAATCCCCCAACGGCCTGGGCGATACAGGCCAGGCTCATTAGACGTAATCATGCCGGGCTGCATCGCTGTGTGGGGAGCCGGCGCGGCACGATAAGAAATCACTTGAGGCCCTTCGTGGACGTTCAAGTAGTAACCCACTCCGTGGCCCGTTCCGTGGCCATATTCCACCAATCGCTCCCAAAGCGGTGCCCGCGCCACAGCATCCAACATCGGAGACGCCACCCCTCTCGGGAAACGGAGTCGCGACAGGGCGATCATTGCTCGCAGCACAGAGGTGTAGTCCGCTTTTTGTTCTGCACTAACCTGACCGACGGGTACGACTCGGGTGATGTCCGTTGTACCACCCAAGTACTGACCACCCGAATCAATGAGCAACAAGCCATTTCCTTGAATGCGCGCATAGGACTGTGCGGTCGCACGGTAATGCGGCATGGCGCCGTTGGAATTAAAGGCGGCGATCGTGCCAAAACTGCGGGATATAAAGCCTTGTTGCTGCGCCCTCAAATCGGTTAAGCGCTCATCCACCATCAGTTCATTAAGTTCGGTTTCCTCAGCACGATCAATTGCTTGCTCGAGCCACGCAAAAAACGCGCATAGGGCGGCACCATCTTGCTCCATCACACGACGCACGTTACCAAGCTCGAACTCAGTCTTTTGCGACTTAAAGAACGTGCTTGGATTGATCGCGCGCACCGTGTTGGCAACGATTTGATCAATTAGGGCACACGTTGTACGCGCCGGATCAAACAGAACGGTGGCCGCGGGCGGAAGCTTTGACAGCTCGCTGGCGACGGAATCGTAAGGAAGCACTTCAATACCATCGGCCGCCAGCGTACGCGCTAAGGTGCTATCCACCTTTCCCGGCAACACAAAGAGAGTCACATCCTCCAAGCCAACAAGAACATGTGCAAGGAAAACCGGATTAAACGAAACATCACTGCCCCGCAAATTCAATAGCCAAGCGATATCATCAAGTGTAGACAGGACGTGCCATTGCGCACCTTTTTCCTGCATGACTGTACGGACACGTGCGAGTTTTTCGCTGCGCGACTCGCCTGCGATTTCAATAGGCAAATCACGAATCGGTGCGTTTGGTAAAGGGGGCCTTGCAGTCCAACACTGACCAGGTAAATCTTGATCGATCACAAGTTTGATCTGACGCGATGCGAAGGCAGTCAACAGCGCTTCGCGTGCCATCAGACCAAGCGCCCTTCCATCGACAGCTACGACGGCGCCTACGGGAAGGTGCTCGGCAAGCCACTGCGTATGCGCGGGATCCGTTGCAACACCAATCTTCATCAGCGTGACAGGGGAACCAGAAAGCTCTGCCTCAGCCTGAACCCAATAGCGGCTATCGACCCACAGCCCTGCGAAGGTCTCGGTCACAACCACCGTTCCGACCGAGCCGGTAAAACCCGTGAGCCACGGCCTGAGTTGCCAGTAGTCAGGCAAGTATTCAGATAGATGCGGATCAGCCGACGGTATGAGGCAAGCCTGCACACCAGCGGCGCGCATGGCAGCTCTTAGGGCCGTGAGAGGCCCAACTGTTGCCTGACTCATTTGGTTTCTTTAGAGAATTTAGCGCGCAGGAACGCGATAATGCCCGGCAAAATTGAAAGAAAAATAATGAAGAGAATCACCAGTGTCAGGTTGTCTCGGACAAACGGAAGGTTTCCAAACCAATAACCTGCAACGGTCAGTGACACGACCCAGATGATGGCGCCCGTCACATTAAAAAACACAAATTTTTTGGGATCATACTTAGCAAAACCCGCAACGAAAGGAGCTAGAGTGCGGGCAAAGGGAATAAAGCGCGCGATGATCACAGTTTGACCGCCATAGCGATCATAGAAACCTTGCGTGTAGGCCAAATGCTTGGGATTGACTAGACTAGTACGCTCAATGAGCGCGGCTCCAAACCAGCGCCCTACCGCATAGTTCACAGCATCGCCGACGATTGCCGCAGTTGTTAACAGTGCAATGAGCAAATAGATGTCCATCTTTCCCATCGCGCAAATCGCACCCGCGACAAACAGCAATGAGTCGCCCGGCAAAAACGGCATGAAAACCAGACCGGTTTCAGAAAAAATAATGACAACTAAAAGGACGTAGATCCAAACACCGTAAGACTCGATGAACTGCAACATTGTCTTATCAATGTGCAGCAACAAATTAAGCAAACTGGTGAAGAGATCCATGTCAAAGTCCTAGGTGTGCGAGTCGTGGTGCAGATTGTAGCGAAACCTCGCAACATTCCCACGATACGCCACCTAGACTTAGGGACAAATCAAACTGCGGATACGTCGAGTTTGGCAGCCGTCTTAGACTTAATCTCGTCAACCGTCACCCCAGGTGCAAGTTCGAGTAACTTCAAACCATTCGGTGTCACTTCCATCACGCCCAGATCGGTGATCACCATGTCGATTACGCCAACGCCGGTCAACGGCAAGGTGCACTTGGGCAACAACTTCAGGTCAACTGTGCCGTCTTTTTTATGCGCGACATGCTCCATCAGCACAATCACTCGACCTACGCCCGCGACCAAGTCCATCGCGCCGCCCATGCCCTTAACCATCTTGCCTGGGATCATCCAGTTAGCTAGGTCACCTTGCTCGGAGACTTGCATCGCGCCAAGTATTGCCAGGTTGATTTTTCCGCCACGGATCATTGCAAAAGAATCCGCTGAAGAAAAAATCGATGAACCTGGCAAGGTTGTGACTGTTTGCTTGCCAGCGTTGATCAAATCCGGATCAACTTCGCTCTCAAGCGGGAACTGGCCGATACCGAGCAACCCGTTTTCGGACTGCAACCATACCTCGATCCCCTTTGGTACGTGGTTCGCAACCATCGTAGGCAATCCAATACCAAGGTTCACGTAAAAGCCATCTTTGAGTTCGCGTGCTGCACGCGCAGCCATCTCATCACGAGTCCATGCCATGATTGTTCTCCTTAGCTCGCTGCGCGAACAGTACGTTGTTCGATGCGTTTTTCGGGTGTCGCATTGATCACAATGCGATGCACATAGATTCCAGGAAGATGGATGTTTTCGGGCTCGAGTGTGCCGTTCTCAACGATCTTCTCAACCTCAACAACCGTAATTTTCCCGGCCATCGCAACGGGCGGATTGAAGTTGCGCGCTGTTTTACTAAAAATCAAGTTACCACTGCGATCCGCGATATACGCCTTGACCAGAGAGACCTCCGGCACCAGGGCGCGTTCCATGATGTATTGCTCGCCATCGAATTCGCGGATTTCTTTGCCTTCCGCAACAACTGTGCCCACACCCGTCTTTGTAAAAAATGCAGGGATCCCAGCGCCGCCTGCGCGCAGGCGCTCGGCCAACGTGCCTTGCGGCGTAAATTCCAGCTCGAGTTCACCCGCCAAGAACTGACGCTCAAACTCTTTGTTTTCACCTACATAGGACGCCACCATGCGACGCACTTGACGCGTCTGCAAGAGCATACCTAGACCAAATCCATCAACGCCCGCGTTGTTGCTGATACAGGTCAGGTCTTTGGTTCCCAGGTCACGCACCGCTTCGATCAGTGCTTCGGGGATTCCGCAGAGCCCGAATCCGCCTACGGCGATGGTTTGACCATCTTTAAGAATCCCGGTGAGCGCCTCTTTGGCGCTTGGATATAGCTTGTTCATGCAAACCGCTCCTTGGTTATCGCTTAAACGAGATTATCGACGATTTATAGACCTTGCCAACGCCTGAAGGATCTCAGGCGGCCAGGGATGGGACTTGCCCGAATCAAAGTCCATTAAAACCATGACGGACTTGCCTTGGGCACACAATTCGAGCTGATCACCCTGCACGACCGACAGATCGACCGCGTGTTCCATACTCGACCGCCCAATGCTGACCACTCTGTGGCTCACGCGGATTGTCGCAGGGTATGTAATCGGCTTTTTAAAGTCGCACGAGCAATGTACGACCACTGGATTCAGTCGCTCGGATTGGCTAACCCCACCCTCATAAAACATTCGGATGCGCCCTTCTTCCATATATCGGAAATAGTTTGCATTATTTAAATGGTTTAGTGGGTCAGCATCGGCCCAGCGCATGGGCACATCCATATCAAAGATATCGCCAACGGCGAGGGTCGGTCCATCAGAGACAGCCACAAGATTCTCCGCAAGAAATGCAAAAGGGTTGCTTCGGCTCTTTGCAAGGCCTCGGCAGTAAAAAGTCCACTAACCGTGCAATACAATCGAACGATTAAACATCATACCTTTTAAGCAGGGAGACTCTTATGTCCGCACGTGAATCGATGGAATATGACGTTGTTGTGGTCGGCGGCGGTCCCGCTGGCCTGGCAACCGCCATCAAGCTCAAGCAGCTGGCTGCCGAGCGCGATCATGAAGTTTCAGTTTGTGTACTCGAAAAAGGTAGTGAGATTGGGGCCCACATCCTGTCTGGCGCAATCATGGATCCGATTGCACTGACCGAACTGATCCCAGACTGGAAAGAAAAAGGGGCTCCGCTTGACACGGCAGTCACTGAGGACGAGTTTCTGTTTTTATCCCCCACTGGCTCGCACAAAACACCCGAGTGGCTACTGCCCGAGTGCTTTCAGAACCACGGTAACTACATCGTTAGTCTGGGTAACGTAGCGCGCTGGCTCGGCGAACAAGCTGAAGCGCTCGGTGTCGAGATCTTCCCTGGCTTTGCCGCAGCTGAAGTCTTGTACGACGACAAAGGCGCGGTGCGCGGTGTCGCCACGGGCGACATGGGCGTAGGCCGCGATGGCCAGCCAACCGACCAGTACCAACAAGGCATGGAGCTGCTCGCAAAGTACACCGTGTTTGCCGAGGGTGCGCGCGGACAGCTCGGTCGCGAACTCATCGCCAAATTCAAGCTTGACGAAGGCCGTGATCCACAGGCATACGGTATTGGCATTAAAGAACTCTGGGAAATCGATCCAGCCAAGTCCAAGCCTGGTCTTGTCGTGCATACCGCCGGCTGGCCGCTGGATTCCGATACATATGGCGGCTCCTTCCTGTACCACCTGAACAACAACCAGGTCGCCGTGGGTATGGTCGTGGGACTTGATTACGCCAACCCCTGGATCTCCCCTTTTGAAGAATTCCAGCGCTACAAAACACACCCAGCGATTCGTGGCACCTTCGAAGGCGGCAAACGACTCGCTTACGGCGCGCGAGCCATCACTGCGGGTGGACTGCTGTCCCTGCCCAAGCTGATTTTCCCAGGCGGTGCGCTGGTGGGTTGCGAAGCAGGCTTCCTGAATGCATCCCGCATCAAAGGCAGCCACGCTGCAATCAAGTCAGGCATGATGGTTGCGCAAGCCGCTTTCGACGCACTGGTCGCGGAACGCAGCCACGACGAACTACCCGCCTACCCAGCCGCTTTTGAGTCTTCATGGCTACACACAGAACTAAACAAAGCGCGCAACTTTAAACAATGGTTTAAGAAGGGTCGCGCTGTCGGCACCGTCATGACCGGTATCGAGCAATGGTTGCTGAAAGGCAATATGCCCTGGACGATCCATCGCACCAAACGGGATCACGAATGCCTGCAGCCAGCTGATCAGTGTCCACGCATTGAGTACCCAAAACCCGATGGTGTTTTGACCTTCGATCGCTTGAGTTCGGTGTTTATTTCTAACACCAACCATGAAGAAAATCAGCCGATCCATTTGACACTAAAAGATGCCTCGGTGCCGGTCTCGGTAAACCTTGCAAAATACGGTGGTCCAGAGTCTCGCTACTGCCCCGCAGGTGTGTACGAATACATCAAGGATGATCAGGGTGCCGACAAGCTCCAGATCAACGCCCAGAACTGCGTACATTGCAAAACATGCGACATCAAAGACCCCACACAGAACATCGTGTGGGTCGCCCCCCAGGGCGGCGAAGGACCGGTCTACACCGGCATGTAATCACGCTGTCATTTTCCACTGCGAGCAAACGCCATGAGCACACGACCACAAGCAGTTCCGACCAAACAGATCGACAATGAGCGCGTGATCGTGACCGAATGGCGCTTCGCGCCAGGTGCCGAAACTGGCTGGCACACCCACGGCCACGACTACGTGGTCGTGCCGATTGCAAACGGCCTATTGCACTTGGAAACACCCGAGGGCCTCAAAGAGTTTCCGCTCAAACTCGGGCAATCCTACACGCGCGGCGCAGGCGTACATCACAACGTCATCAACGCCAGCGCACACGAAGTCGCCTTCATCGAAATCGAAGTCCGCTAAAGCTGCCGTTACTGCACAAGAGGAAACCTGCCATGCTCGATCCACAAGCAAAAGCCCTGATTGATCTAGTCGCAGAGAAAGGGATTCCTCCAATGCATGCCTCGCCGCCTGTTGAGGCGCGGCAGTTTTATCGCGAGCGTCGTTTCTTTAGTCAACCAGAACCGCCGGAGGTTGCAGAAAGCAAAGACATTCACGTGCCAGGGCCGCTTGGCCCGATCCCCGTGCGCGTGATTCGTCCAATCGGTAGCAAAGCCGACGCCATCTTGCCTGCACTGGTGTATTACCACGGTGGTGGCCACGTGATTGGGGATCTGGATACGCACGACACGCTGTGTCGATCCCTAGCGAATCTAGCTGGCTGCTCCGTGCTGTCAATTGACTATCGCATGGGACCAGAACACGTCATGCCCGCAGCATCCGATGATTGCGTTGCAGCCACCAAGTGGATACACAGCCATGCTTCAACTTTAAAGATTGATCCAAATCGCATTGCGATTGGCGGAGATAGTGCAGGTGGGCACTTGGCTGCAGTGGTGGCCTTAACACTCAAACAAGACAATGGGTTTAAGCCAGTACTTCAACTATTACTGTATCCAGTTACTGATGCCAGTCAAGAGCGCGAATCGATGCGCACGAATGGCGAAGGCTACTTGCTGACGCGCGAAACCATGGCTTACTTTTTCGGGCACTACATGCCTGAACAATGGATGCGTAAAGATTGGCGTGGTTCGCCGATGCTGGCCAAAGACCACAGTGGCCTGCCACCCGCCATGGTGATCACCGCTGGATACGACCCGCTGCATGACGAGGGTCGGGACTACGCTGACAAACTATCTGCGGCTGGTGTGCCCACACAATACATTTGTTTTGCGAGACAAATCCACGGCTTCATCCCAATGGGACGCATCATTGACGAGGCCAATACCGCCGTCAAACTCTGCGCCCAAACCCTCAGGGATCACTTCTTAAACGCAACAACCTCTTGACGTTGTTCGCCCAGACCATCGATGCCTAGCGTCATGACGTCGCCAGCCTTGAGGTAACGTGGTTTGGGTTTGACACCCATGCCCACACCCGGAGGCGTGCCGGTGGTGATGATGTCGCCTGGCATCAGTGTCATGAACTCACTGACGTAGCTGACAATCGTCTGCACATCAAAAATCATGGTCTTGGTATTACCGGTCTGGAAACGCTTACCGTTTACATCCAACCACATACCCAGTTTCTGTGGGTTTTTGATTTCATCTGCCGTCACAAGCCAAGGACCGACAGGGCCGAATGTGTCGCAACCCTTACCTTTGTCCCATGTGCCGCCACGCTCGATTTGGTATTCACGCTCTGACACATCATTGATCAGGCAATAGCCAGCGACGTGCTTGAGTGCGTCTTTCTTCGTGACATAACGTGCTTTCTTGCCGATCACCACGCCGAGTTCGACTTCCCAATCAGATTTCTTTGAACCCTTTGGCAACATCACCGGATCATTGGGGCCGCTCAGACTAGTATCAGCCTTGAAAAAAATAATAGGTTCTTTCGGACAAGGCATGCCGGCTTCTGCCGCATGGTCAGAATAGTTCAGACCAATCGCCAAAAACTTACCGACATCGGCGAGCGGCACTCCGTAGCGTGGCTTACCTTTGACCAAGGGCAAGGTACTCGTCTTAATTTTGGCAAGCTTGGCCAATGCTGCGCTAGACAGATGTGCCGAAGTGATATCAGGCACGACGCCCGACAGATCACGCAACTTGCCTTCTTTGTCGATCAGGCCGGGTTTTTCTTTACCTTTGGCGCCGTAGCGTACGAGTTTCATTGCTTCTCCTTGGATGAAGCGCTGAATTTAACAGCTATCACGGCGTGTAATCAATATGTTGCGCGACCGCCAGAAATATCGAACGCGGCGCCCGTTGAGAAGCTGCACGCATCTGACGACAGCCACATCACCAAATTCGCAATCTCATCGACGCTGCCAAAACGATTCATGGGAATCTTGGACAGCATGAAATCAATATGTTGTTGCGTCATCTGATCAAACATGCCGGTGCGCACCGCAGCCGGCGTAATGCAGTTCACCGTGATGCCTGTGAGGGCAAGCTCTTTACCTAAAGACTTGGTCAAGCCAATCACTGCAGCTTTAGAAGCGCTATACGCCGACGCATTAGGGTTGCCTTCTTTGCCTGCGACCGAAGCGATATTGACGATGCGCCCTATCCCATGCCCCTGGCCCGCTAGCTTCATGACAGGGACCACGGCCTGACACGCGAGCAAGGTGCCGCGCACATTGATTGCAAACACACGATCCCACTCGCTAAGCGGGTAGTCGACAACCGTCACATTTGGGCCAGTGATGCCGGCGCTGTTGAGCAATATATCAATATGGGAGCAATAGTTAGTGGAGGAAGCGAGTGCCTGGGCAACAGATACCTCATCAGATACATCCACCTGAACCGTATGCACCTTTGATCCATGCAAAGCCTGCGCAACCTGAAGCGCCTGGGGGTCGCGATCCCAAATGGAAACGCGTGCACCCGCATTCACATACTGCTGGACACAGGCCTGGCCAATGCCTGCCGCACCACCAGTCACCACAGCATGTTTACCGTTGAAGTCGTAGCGTACTGTACTTGTCATCGCATTACCTCGTGATCAGAGACCTCGAGGATGATGACTACAGGTAGCGCCCTCCTGCACCGATCGCTACCGTGATCAAACCGAGAATCAGGTTCGTAAAAATAAGAGGCCGGATTTTGGCCAGTGCAAGACCG